>Ga0180009_10000091_pt1 | contig 160937 bp, 144 predicted proteins | sample OS_PC_MetaG_FD_123537 | JGI IMG/M metagenome (GOLD analysis project Ga0180009, IMG submission 123537) | Groundwater microbial communities from the Aspo Hard Rock Laboratory (HRL) deep subsurface site, Sweden - OS_PC_MetaG | ecosystem: Environmental > Aquatic > Deep subsurface > Groundwater...
AAAATATTGATTATATACCTAATTACAATCAAGCTTTAGCCGTTAATATATGATGAATTTTTATTTATAATTTTTTCTATATTTTTATTGACTTTTTACACAGTACCTTTGTGGCAGAAAAAAGATTTGGTGTTTAATAAATCAAAACATTTGCCACAAAGACACTAAGACACGAAGACACGAAGGATCACAAAGCATTTTTAAGACAGCTTTGTTACTCCGGAATTTAAGTTTATTGCGGGGCGTCTGCTGTATATTTTTCTTTTATTTTTTCATCAGCTTCAAGATCTGATTTACCTGAAATTCTTTCCGCTAATGATTTTGCATCCAATCTATGAAACGCAAGCACTTCCCACGGAGTGCCGCATTCCGGATATTCGTTCAATCCGAATTTTTTAAACGTCTTTCCGTTCATTAAATTTGATTCAGACAAAGAATTAAGTAATCTATCCCCCAGGCCGCCAATTACGGAATGATCTTCAAGCACAAATATTTTTTTATAATTTTTTGCGACAGAGACCAGCCAATCATTATTAATTTTATTTAACCAGGGCATATTAATTATTTTTAATCCGAATCCAGAATCTTTCAAATATGAAGATGCCAGCAACGCTTCGTGAAGCATTACGGGTCCGTAGGCGAACAATACTGCGTCTTCCCCGTTTGTAAGTTCTGTTCCCGTTCCAATTTTAAATTCATAATTTTCGGGAAGTTCAATCACTTCAGGCGACGGGCCAATCACCAATCTAATAACACAATTTTCATCCGATTCATTTACGCAGTATTCAACAACTTTTTTTGTTTCAACGGCATTGCATGGCTGCAGAATTGTAACATTCGGCAGCGCTCCGAATAAAGAAATATCTCTTATGCTTTGATGAGATTTTCCGGGTCCGGCTGGAATTAAACCTGCAAAGTGACATGTGTAAATAATTTTTGTTTTTTCCCCTGCGTTATTATAAATCTGTTCATTTGCCCTTGCCGCTAAAAAACTAGCGAATGTACTTACGACAGGAATTAATCCCATTCTCGCCATTCCGCCCGCCATTGAGACCATATCCTGCTCAGCAATTCCGTTTTCAACAAATCTATCCGGATACATTTTTTCAAACTTTCTTAATTTGCAATCAGCAGAAAGGTCGCCGTCAATAACAACAAGTTTTTTATTATACCGGGCAATTTCACAAAGCGTATCGCCGTAAGCATCGGTAACAAATTCCATTTTAGTTTTTGCCGATATCTTTCCTTCAACTTCGTTTAAAGGGACGGAAATCTGCAAGTTCAAACCGGATGAAAGATTTTTGATTCTTTCGGCAATTTCAGCAAGACCTTTTAAGTAGCTGTCGTCGTCAGGCGCGCCCGAGTGCCATTTATAATAAGTTTTTCCCGAAGCCTCTTCCATTTCAGGTTTTTCCATAAAAGATACACCTTTGCCTTTAATTGTATCGGCGATAATCATTTTTGGTTTATCTGTTATATTCTTTAATTCCGCGAAAGTCTTTTTTAAACTATCATAATCGTGTCCGTTAATTCTCACAACAAACCAACCAAATGCAGAAATTTTTTCAGAAAGATCTTCAATATTGTTAACGTCTTCAACAAGCATATCAGTTTGATATTTATTATGATCAATAATCACTGTAATGTTATTAATTTTATGATGTGCGGTTGACTGAATAGATTCATAAATCTGGCCTTCCTGAAACTCGCCGTCGCCGGTTAATACATAAACATGGCCGCCGTTATTATTATAGTTTTTAGCCCAGGCCATTCCTTTGCCTTTAGAAATACCCATTCCTAAGGAACCTGTGCTTGCTTCAATTCCTGGCTGTCTGACTTCGGGATGACCGTCAAGCCCGTTAAGCCTTCTTAATCCCAATAATTTTTCTTCGGGTAAAATTCCTAAGGCATAAAATAACGAATAAAGACCCGGGACATCGTGCCCTTTTGATGAAAAGTAAATATCCCTTTCAGGAGAATCCAAACCCGTTTGAAGAACATTTAATTCATTTAAATAAAGATAAGTTACAATATCGGCCGCGCTTAAACTTGAACCTAGATGCCCGGAACCCGCTTTCTTAACCGCTATCAGCGTATTAAATCTTGTCATTTCGGAAAATATGCGCATACGATTTGTCCAGTCGCCGCCGCATTTTAATACTTTATCGAATTCTGTTTTTTTAATTAGGCTGTAAATCATTTTATCTCCAAACAATAGATTATTTTTATTTTATCTGAAAAAATAGCGAAATAGAGTGACAGTATAAATGCATGAAGGGCAGTTTTTGGAAATTTAATAATTATTTCATAATGGAATGATGGGTACTGACATTAAGAAGTTTAGAAAATATTAAGCATATTTTATTTTCATTTTATAAAACTTACTGTATTCCTTATCCTGTTTAAGTATATGCTCAATAAGCCAATCTGAAAGAAAGTTTAAAATCTCTTCAGTTAAATTTTCATACTTGCCCAGCTTAAGGTTTTCAAGGACATCTACAATTTGTTTTACAAAAACCTGATGCTGAAGTTTATGTCCGTCAAGTTTATTATATGCGAACTGAGTCATATGTTTTTCTTCATAACCGAAATGGAATTTTGTATAATCGACAAGTTTAATAATTGTTTCGCGTAAAACTTCTTTTTCCTTTTTTTGATTATGAGCATCTTTAAGTTTATTAATTAAATCAACAAGTATACGATGCTGACGGTCAACCATTACAATTCCAGTTTCGTAATCTTTTTTCCAAATTATATATTCCGAATTTGCCATATATTTTTTCTTAAAATAATTAGTAAAGGATCAATAAAAAATTATTAACAACGAGTTAGGATTTTATAAATCAATATTTAACGGTTAAAATAGGATATTACTTACTAAGTCCAAATTAAATAATTATAAAAGCCCAAATGTTTTCATTTAAATAATAATGCCTGAAGGGAAATTTTACAAAAAAAATTACTGCATAGGAAAAGCTGTTTTATCAATTCCCGGAATAATTTTTAACGCATTTTTATAATATATTTTTTTCAGCACCTCGTCGGATAAATCTAATCCGTATAGTCTCCAAAACGCGTGTCTTCTTCTAAAATATTTTATATAATCGTCATCTGTTTCAAGTACGCGGAAATATAAAGGATACTCGTTCGGCGTCCAAGTATCCTTTCCGAACATTACTCTGTCCTGATATTTAGTTAAAAATTCTTTTGCGTATCTCGGCTGTCTTCCGAGTTCGGCAATAACCGCCCCGATTTCGGTATACATATTAGGAAGCTCGTCGAATAATTTTCCTAGCGCAGCTAAATTATTTCCGTACCAACCGAGATGAGCGTTTATAAAATTTGTGCCGGGATGTTTTCTAAATATATTATGCTGTTCGTTAATTATTTTTTCCCATGAAGCATCTTTTTGGGGATCTCTTTTCCTATTCGGTTTTTCTTTTAATTCGAGCCAGCGTTCATTATTGTTATCATGCGGCTGCCAGAATTGAGGAGGGTCGGCCGAATGAATTAAGACAGGGATCCCGAGTTCTCCGCATTTAGTCCAGATAGGATCTAACCTAAAATCATCAACAGCTACTCTTTTGCCTGAAGCATCAGTAATATCCATTCCAAGATTTTTATATATTTTTAATCCGTTTGCCCCGTATGCAACTGCTTTTTCCAGGTTCTCAATTTCTCTTTCAATCCATCCTTCTTCACCAATACCGTTAAAATCGATATTGGTAAAAGTAACAACTCTTCCGGGAATTTGTTCGGCAATTGATTTTATGGATTCTTCCAAATATTCCAATTGATTCATACTAAAACTGAATGTGCTGTCGGGATTCATAATTCTTTTAAATCCTCTTCCGCTTAAATTTACCATTACAGCCATGTTTAATGAATCCATTTGAAGAGCCAATAATTTTAAGTCCTGTGTTGGAATACGCCATTGATGATTGTGCACATCTATAAAAGGATATTTAGCCTGCGGCCTTATATTTTCCGGCACTACTAATGAGGAGGCAGGATCATATTCTTCAAAAGTTATTTCCTGGGCAGAAGAGATTTGACAAATAAATAGATATATAAACAGAAATAATAATTTTCTCATGAAATGGTCCGGGTCAATGAATTTTTTATATAATGGGACTTAAGGTATGAAATACGGATTTATGAATCCACACAAAAGAAAAATATATTTTTATGATTTAATTATGGTTTTCGTTAGTAGGAACTGTAAACCAGAAAGTTGTACCTTTACCAATAATGCTATCGGCTGATATTTGACCGTGGTTTTTTTCAACAAATTCTTTACATAAAATAAGTCCGAGCCCGGTTCCCGATTCTTTCGCAGTTCCTTTTGTAGTATGCTGTTCGCCAAGCATGAATAATTTATTTAATGTTTTTTCATCCATGCCAACGCCGTTATCTTCAACGTTTAGCTTTAAATAGCCGTCGATGTTTTCGGAATAAACTCTAATTCTTCCTTCTTTATTTGTGAATTTAACGGCATTTGAAATTAAATTTCTTAATACAGTATTTATCATTTCATAATCTGCGTAAACTCCCGTACCGGGTATTACTTCACAAATAAGCTCAACTTTTTTAGTTTTAGCCATAGGGTATAAAAGAAGTACGTTTCTTTTAACCAGCTCATGAATATCAAACTGATGCGGTTCATATTCAATTTTACCTGTCTGCGAACGGGACCAGTCAAGCAGATTTTCGAGAAGTTCGTGCGATAATTTAGCTGAGTTGCGGATATCCGTAATATAGGTAAGTACTTCTTCATCTGTAAGTTCATCATAATCATGCACCAGCATATCGGAAAAACCAAGCAGCGTTATAAAGGGATTTTTTAAATCGTGCGCAATGATCGAGAAGAATTTATCCTTGGTTATATTCAGCTGTTTCAGCTCTTCGCTGTATTTTTCTAATTCGTGCTGACTTCTTTTTTTGTCAATCGCAAAAGCAATCTGTTCGGATACAAACATTAAAATTTGTCTTTCTTTTTCACCGTATACTTTTTCATTAGTATAATCCTGAACAGCCATTACACCAATAACCTTATCGCTGATCTTAAGCGGAATACCGAGCCATATTGACTGCATTTCGCCTATTAGTTCAACCTCACCCTGAGCTTTAAGCAGCGCGTCCATTTTCTGATCAACCAAAACATCTTTGCCTGTTCTCAGCACATATTCGGTCAGTCCCTTTCGCAATTTACGCGGCGCGGGCGGTGCATCAAACTCATCAACAAAATAAGGGAAAGAAATTGTTTCAGTAATTTCATCAAACAGCGCGATGTAAAAATTTTCCGCCGGCATAAGCTGCCGCACAACATTGTGAATAATTTTATATAGAGTTGATATATCGGGAGTAGAATGCACCGCTTCGGAAATTTGAGCCTGCGCGTCCTGAACTTTTTCATATTCATTTCTTTCGGTAAGATCATCAAAGCTTTCAATTCCGCCGATTATATCCCCGTTTTCATTTTTCAGGTAATCCATATTTTTTAATATGGAAATAATTCTTCCGTCTTTATTCTTAATAAAACATTTATTTCCGAATACAGGTTTATTAATGCTATCCTCGAATATTGCACATGAAATATCGCAAGGATGGGCAGCAAAAATACTGCAGTGTTTATTTAACACCTCATCTTTTTTGAAGCCGGTAATTTCTTCCGCTCTTTTATTCCAGCTTGTAATAAATTTGTTATTATCGACAGTAAAAATCGCGCTGGGAATAAGTTTGTAAATTAGGTCAGCCCGTTTTTTTTCTTTAGCAAGGTTTATTTCAGCTTCTTTTTGTTTTGTAATGTCGCGGGTTATTCCATAGGTGCCTATTATATTTCCGTTTATATCTTTTAAAGGGAGTTTGGTAGTGGACGCATATGTAATAGAACTGTCAAGCCATGTTTCTTTTTCCTCGACACCAATTAAAGGTTGACCTGTTTGAATTATTTTCTGTTCATCAACATAAGCTTTTTGGGCATGTTCGAATTTGAAAAGATCAAAATCCGATTTACCGATCATTTCCGCTTCATCTTTTTTATTAAACTTATTTAATACAGATTTATTTACTTTTATAAATTTGCTGCTCAGATCTTTAAAATAAATACTGTCGGGAGAGTTATCCAATAAAGTGATTGAGAAATCCTTTTCAACTTTTAACCTATCTTCTATTTCTTTTTTAGATGTAATGTCAACAACTAGACCTAAGGTATACTGCTTATTATTTTTTTTATCATTAATAAGAGTAGCTGTTAAATCGCCCCAAACAATTTTACCTTCTTTACTTATATATCTTAAATCAATAGAGAAATGATCGGTCTTATTATTAATAATTTCGTCGAACTTTTTTTTACCCTTAATTAGATCATCGGCATAAGTGAATTCCGAGAAATTCATTTTGCAAATTTCATCTTTTGTAAACTTAACCATTTCTGAAAAAGCATTATTGCATTTAATTATATTCCCATCAAGATCCGATAATGTAACTCCAACCAGTTTATTATCAAAAATTTCATCCAAATTAAAATTATATTCTGTTCTTAAAGTCCTATTTAATAAATTAGTATTATTATTAAGTTTTAAAAAATAATTAAAGAAAGCAGATAAAGAAGCGGCGTTAAAGTCTTTGGAATAAATAAACTCTAAATTCGAGCTGCCGGAGTACTTAGCGGGAATCTTTTGCGGTTCTTCAAATATTATAATTACATTCGATTCAGTTTCATTAAAACAAGAAAATAATTCCGAAATTTCTTTATTTGATTTACGGGACGCAAAATATACAATACTATTAATATTATTTAAATTCTGTATATCATTAATTTCTTTTACAAGTTTAATATTAATGCAATCGCTTATAACATTGTTATTAAATTTTATAAAATCTTCAACAAGAATTTGATTAGAGTATGATTCGTCTCTAATTACTAAAGTTTTCATTTCTCCCCTGATTGGTAGCGCAGAATATCCCGATTGAATTATCGAAAAAGATTATTAATAGTTTAATTGACTACGAATACATCTGTTTATTGATAAACATATAGTATTGCTGCGTAAAAACCTAAATAAAAATTACAAGTAATGGGATAGACTCTTAAACTTAAATAGATAAATAGTACGGAGGCATGGTCATGAACTATATGTTAAAATGATTTATATATTTCTAATTTAAAAAATAAACTCTCATCACTACAGATTGCAAAATTAATTCCACCAAGCAACAACACCTTTTTTACCCGATTCACCGGTACTAGTGCCAGTAGCAAAACCGGTAAGCGCGTTTTCAATAGCTTCGCTGGAATATAAGATTTGTCCGTTGCCGTTGCCTATAACGCTACCGCTTGTTTTGGAAGTAAGAGTAAAAACAGCGCCTATAATATCTGTATGAATATTTATAATATTGTCGGCAATAATAATTCCTTTAAATGTTCCTTTATTTAGATTTTTCAGCACTGCGTTTAATTGATCGTTATGAACAATTAGAATTCCGGAACCTGTTACGTCAACCGACTGCCATGTTTGTTTGTTTCCTAATTCAACATAGGTTATTCCTGATAATGGACCTTCCTTCAATTGACTTGGATCAGTAACGTATTGGCTTCCGTCTTTACCTGACTGAGCAATTTCTTTTAGTTTGTTAGGAGTAAAACCATATTCACTTCCGCCCAACGCTTCTTCAGGCGTTACTGGAAATTCTGTGATTTCTTTTTTCGAATCGTCTTCATCTTCTTCATCTTCGTCATCTTCGTCATCGTCATCCTCATCATCATCATCATCATCTTTGTCTTTTTTCCCTTTGTCTTCGTCTTCATCTTCCTCTTTCTCTGCTTCTTTTGAATCTTCTGTTTCCCATTTCTGATTATGTTTTCTTACATTATCATTAACTGTCTTGGAAGGTTCGAAATCCTTTCCTTCCTTAGAGCCTCCAATTTTAGAATTACCTGACCGGGAGTATGCGTTGGTGGTCCATAATGCATAAGTTCCTTCTCCGGCAATTAGGTTGCCGTCAACGTCATGATCTCTGCCGTCAATAATCATTTTACCGCTTGTGCTAATTTTCGAATTAGCAGTAACTGCTGCTTTAATAGTTACGGGCACGCTAACCGAGACTTGATTAGTCAGGTATGCAATTGAACTAACCCTGTACTCATCCTTTGTATTATAACCCATTATTCCGGAAGAAGTAATTTTAACAACATCGCTGTTATCGAACAATGTATCTTTAAGCTGAACATATACAAGTCCGCCGAAGAGATCTTTATAATAATATCCTGTTCTCCAATCCGGTTCAATTTCCAGTTTTTTAATAGTCATATTAATACCGGTTTGGGAAATATTATAAGCCTGCTGCTCATAATAATAATCACTTATAGTTTTGCTGCTTTCGTTGCTATGAGTCATTATAGTTTCGTAAGAAACAAAAGAAATGCTCATAAATCCGAGTACGACTATTAAAATTGCTTTGCCTGACATATCTATCTCAAATTATTTGGTCTTACAATTCTTTCTGTATATGCCCCTTTATATTCTCCGTTTATTGGGAAAATGCTTTCAACTTCAAGAGCATATTTAATATATTTAATATCCGTAAGGTTTGTAGCCAGTAAACCAGATTGATTAAAATACCAGATTCTAAAATCAATTACCCCGAGATTGGTTGTAAATTCCGGAGAATTGTTGACGATTCTATAAAGAAATCTATCATTCGGATTCTGCGTATTCAGCAGCTGAGCCGTGCTTCCCATATAATAAGAAACTGTGTCTATCGTATTGTCATTATTAATATCGGCTAAAAAAGAAATTCTATTTGAATCCGCGACAATAATTTTAGGATCGGATGAAACTTTATAGCCTATCTGCCTTACATCATATTCAATATCTTCAACAAGAGAAGTAATATTTGACTGAACAGTTTTTTCAAAAGAAAGTGAAGTAGCGGACTCTAGTATACTAGCGTTCATACGCATGACTAATAACAAAAGCATTCCGCCTACTATTGTTGATGCAGCTATTTCTAATAGATATCCCATAATTCCTGCCTAATAAGTAACTGCGTATTTTAATAAAACAGGTGTAGTTAGATAAGGACTGTTAACAATAACCGTAATCCTTTTGCAGAATGTAGGAGATGATTTTGTAACGTCAGGATTTTCGGGATCAACATACTGCACAATTGAAGAAACCTGAAACGAGTCTGCTCTTTTGGTATTGACAGTTCTTGTATAACCGTTATAATCATCAAAATCATCATACATAACGGTTGAATTATAAATTTGTTTTGTTACACTATCGGGTAAATCGGGATATGTAAATATCTCGCTGCTTTCTCTTCCCATTATCTGGGTAAGATCATTTTCACTTTCAACCGTTCCGGTTACAAGTTTCTCGTCAAATGCTTTTGTTTTAGCCTCGTCAAGCACATTCTGCGCAATTGAGATCGCGGTTATCAAGTATTCGCTTTCGTTTACTACACGCGAATTAACTTGAATCATGGTATTTGAAGAAAGAATAAATACGGAAAGAAGTACCATTGCTCCTAAAGCCATATAAATGTTGCTGCCCATAAATTATATCTTATTTAATTGATTGAGATATTTTTAGCGCCTTTAATTTCAAACGAAAAAACAAATAAAAAAATCTATAATAATTTTGAAAACCGGGCTGGGCTTAAAATAGGGCTATTATTATTTGAAGTAAATACTAAAACGTTATAATGTTACATTAAATGTAACAATGATTTACATACGGAGCAACAAAAAAATGATGATTTGTCTTATATGTGATTTGAATTAAACGTAACTAAATCTTTTTTAATTATATATTTAAAAGAAAGTTTTTCTAACGGCTTCTAAATTGTTTTTATTAACAAGAATTGAAAGAATATCGCCTTCTTCAATAATAGTACCTCCGCTTGGTACAATATTTTTTTCGTCTCTTACAACCAAAATAATTCTGCTGTCTTCGGGGAAATTTAAATCTACAATCTGTTTCCCCGCCATATTAGAACCGAACGGCACAATAAACTCTATTAGATCGGTATCATCATCATTGCGTGAACTGAATTCTATGGGCGCTTGATATTTCCTTTTTAAGGGCGCTGAAAGACTTAATAATTTTGCTATAGGATTTATTGTCCAGCCCTGAATCAAAGAAGAAGTTAAAACAATAAAAAATACTAGATCAAAAATCAGCAGAGAATTTTCTACTCCCATTAAAAGCGGAAAGGTTGCAAGTATAATGGGTACTGCACCTCTTAAACCAACCCATGATGTAAACAGTTTTTCTTTAAAGCTGAATTTAAATGGAAGCATCGTAATAAAAACACTTAATGGACGAGCAATAAAAATTAGGATCCCACTTAATAATAAACCGAAACCAAAAACTTCAACTAATCTTGACGGAAAAACCAATAATCCTAAAGTAAGGAACATCGCAATCTGGCTTAAAACGGCAAGGCCGTCAAAAAAACGTATCAAAGCTTTTTTATGAACAAACTGTATATTCCCAAGAATAATTCCGGCGATATAAATGGCAAGAAACCCGCTGCCGCCTACAACGGCGGTTAAGGAATAAATCATTATTGCCAATGATAAAGCAAATACCGGGTAAATTCCTTCGTAAAAAAATTTTAATTTGTTCACTAAGTAAGCCATTATTTTTCCGCCGCCGAACCCTAAAATTATTCCCAAACCTATCTGAAAGACAAATACTAAAGTTAATCCCAAAAATGATTTTTCAGGTAATAGAAGAAGTTCGATAGTACTTATTGTTAAAAATACCGCCATAGGGTCGTTGCTGCCAGATTCAAGTTCGAGCAATGGTCTCATTTTTCCTTTTAGTCCAATATTGCCCACACGCAAAATTGAAAAGACCGCAGCTGCGTCTGTTGATGAAATTATCGAGCCTATCAGCAGTCCCCATAAAAATGTAGTGTCGAATATTAACATCACAAACAACGCTATTATTATTGCTGTTAAAAGCACCCCGAGTGTTGCTAGAGTAAATGCGGGAATTGCTATATGTTTCGATTCGGTCCAATTTGTTTCGAGACCACCGGAAAATAAAATAAATATTAATGAAATAATACCTATAGACTGTGCGAGCGAAGGATCGTCAAAATAAATTCCTCCGAAGCCTTCCGAACCGGCAAGCATACCGACACCAATAAACAACAATAATGTCGGTAAGCCGATGTTATCAAGAAGTTTGGCAAATACAATACTTATTAGTACAAGTACCGAGCCTATCAATAATAAATAATCTATTGCAATCAATAGAATTACTCCACTTTGAAATTTCTTGCAAGAATATTGTGAATTGAATATAATGATTTATTCTTTTTGAATAAATGCGGCAGGAATTTCTTTATTGTAAATAGTAACCTCCGAGTTTAAAAACCCCCGGAGGTTTTGGATTTATTTTTTATTTGAGCAGAATCATTTTCTTGCTTTGATAAAACTCTCCCGCATTTATTGTATAGAAATAAATTCCGCTCGCTAAATATTTAGCGTCAAAGTTTATTTCATAACTGCCGGGGCTTTTTTCTTCATTCAGCAATATTTTTATTTCCCTTCCGAGAATATCGTAAACAATAATTTTTACAAAACTGTTTTTGGGAATATCATATTTAATTGTAGATGAGGGATTAAAAGGATTCGGGTAATTCTGTTCCAGCTTGAAAGTTCTAGGCAAATTATTTTCATAAGTATCTTCAACAGAAGTAACAGTATTGCATGAATATTTAGCAATGTTTAACGCGCTTATACCGTCAGCAGTATTAAACAATCCGCCCGCGTATAAATCTCCGCCGACTGCCGTAATAGTTTGAACATAATTCTGGTTCATTCCTGTTCCGAGCGCCGACCAGTTTGTGCCGTCCCATATGGCAATATTATTCAAATCACCGGCAGCTTCGTCCCAGTCCTTGTCCTTCTTCTTCTTAAGTCCACCTGCGTATAAATCTGATCCGAAAACCGCTAAGGTATTTATGTCAATATTTAAACCGTTCCCGAGAGTTGACCAGCTTATACCGTCCCATTTGGCAATATTCTTCAAATCACCAACAGCTTCGTCCCAATCCTTATCCTTCTTTTTCTTTTGTCCGCCGACGTATAAATCAGAACCAATTACTACGAGAGTACTTATGTCAATATTCGACCCATTCCCGAGAGTCGACCAGCTTGAACCATCCCATTTCGCAATATTCTTCAAATCACCGGCAGCTTCATCCCAGTCATAGTCCTTCTTCTTTCCGCCAGCGTACAAATCTGATCCGATTACAGCGAGGGAACGTATGTCAATATTCAAACCGTTTCCTAGAGTCGACCAGCTTGAACCATCCCATTTCGCAATATTATTTGCAGTGATACCTCCTATATCTTTGAAATTTCCCGCCGCATATAATTCATCATTAATTACCACAAGAGATTTGACAGTATCATTTATCCCGGATCCAAGAGCCGACCAATTTGTGCCGTCCCATTTAGCTATTGAACTTGCACTTACTTCACCGGCAGTAGTAAAAGAACCGCCGGCGTATAAATCCGTTCCTAATACCGCGAGCGCATTTATATCGCCGTTAATTCCGCTTCCGAGCGGGGACCAAACAGTACCGTCCCATTTTGCAATATGATTTGCTGTAGTACCACCTGCGTCTGTAAACGCGCCGCCAGCATAAATATCATTTCCCATTTGAAGAATTGCAGAAACTTGCGCGCCTGTTCCTCTTCCGAGAGCCGACCATTCTTTTAGCACATTTTCACAGTCAATAGGTTTAACAGCAAGATGAAAACCTGTTATTGTTTGCCCCGGCGCGGCATCAAAAGTATAACTTCCTGTCGGACTTCCGGAACCTGTCCACCCTGTCGGGAATTTCACCGCAACTGTATAAACGCCGGGTTTCAAGTTGTTGAAATAAAAATTTCCGTCGCTGTTTGTATGTGATGTTCCAACTGCAGCTCCTGAAATATTCACTGTCCAGTTTGTCAGCACAGGCTCTTCATCATCAAAAACACCGTTAACATTTATATCATGAAAAACATTTCCTAAAACAAAAACATTTAGAGTGATTGATTCGCTGCACAAATATTTCGCGGCGTAATTTGCATTAACGGTACCGGCGATATCAAAACCGCCTCCGGCATATAATTCATTCCCGTCAGCAAGCAGAGCTTCAACATGTCCGTGACTTCCGGACCAATTACTTACTCCGGTGCCGAGAGCCGACCATGCTGTGCCGTTGTATTTAGCGACTCGATACGCGCTCACTCCTCCGGCTGTTGTAAATGCGCCGCCAGCGTAAAGATCAGAGCCGATTACGGCAAGCGCGTGAATATGATTATTCATTCCGCCGCCAGGGGTTGTCCATGTTGTGCCGTCCCATTTTCTAATTCTATTATAAAACCATCCCCCTACATACAAATCGCTTCCAATTACGGCAAGAGCATCAACATAGCCACCAAAAGTAGTTTGGTTTGACCAGTTTGTTCCATCCCATTTGGATGTAAAACCATAACTATACCCGTTTAAACTATAATATCTTCCCCCGACATAAAGATCGGAACCTATAACCGCAAGAGCCCGGACAGACATATAGTCACCAAAATCATAAACCCCACCTCCGGGCGAAGACCAATTAGCGCCGTCCCATTTCGCAAGGCAATTTGTTGATATGCCGCCCGCGCTTGTAAAAGAGCCTCCGACATATAAATCATTTCCTAAAAATTTTAGCGCATCCACACTACCATTAACTCCACTTCCGAGAGCCGACCAGCTTGTGCCGTTCCATTTTGCAATTCTATTCGCGCTTACGCCACCAGCCATTGTAAACATTCCGCCTACATACACATCGGAACCCATTACAGCTATTGCGCGAACTTTGCCGTTCAGCCCTGTGCCAAGCGGAGTCCAGTTTGTACCGTCCCATTTTGCGATATAATTTGCCGACACACCGTCGGCTGTTGTAAAATCTCCGCCGGCATAAATTATATTTCCATTCTTTGCATAAGCAAATACTTCATCGTTCATTCCGCTGCCGAGCGCTTCCCAAACTTTAGAACAGCCAGCATCCGGATCATATTTATTACCAAAATTTATATTCTCTAATTCCTGTCCTGAGGTAAGTGATACCGAATAAGTGCCCGGAGCAGAGGGCATTTTCTGCGTCCACCCTGTTTGATTAACTTCGGCAACATTATAATCTCCGGCTTTTAATCTATTAAAACAATAAGTTCCGTCAAAGTTTGTAACTGTAGTCCTTGACGCAGCTCCAGTAAGCTGAATCGTCCAGTTTGGTAATCCCGGTTCATTAAGATCCATAATACCGTTTCCGTTTAAGTCATTAAATTTGATACCGCAGATTGAGCCGTCGGTTACAACTTGAGGAGTTGTAATTCCGCAAATCTTAACATCATTATGAATTACAAAGGTAGGCGTCATTGCTGATCCATTCTTAACAGCATAGGGGTAAATTCGGAGGGAAAATGTCTGTCCGTATGATACTGCAATATTCAAATTTGACGCGCTGAATGTTGACATACTTGAGTTCAAATAAAGCAAAGCAGATTGCGACAACGCTGTACTAGTTGCCCAATTATCAATTGAATAAAACACTTGTGAGTTTATAATAAAGAAGTCGGTAGCTATTTGATTATCGCCGTAATTAAAAGAAACATTTGTAACATTTAAGTTATTTCCTGAAACCGGTGAAGTATTAAACTCAATATACCTTGTTAAATCCAAACTGCCTGCAATCCAGCCTGTGTTTCCTACCCAAAGTCTTTGTCCGTTACTGTTATAATTAAAAACCGACATGGTTGGAGCAGGCCCAACGCCTATTGATTCAGGCACACCTAATATATTTCCTGCAGTAGTAGTTACAGATTCATCGCTTAACAGATCCCATGTAATACACGCGTCAGCTTGACCAAGAATAACACTTTTAGTGTAAATTATATCATCGCTTTTATTCCGCCATTCGTATGTTAAGCTTATAGGTACCGATTCTAAATTATCAAAATAAATATTCCCTAAATAAGTGGAATCAGATGGAATTTCTCCTGAAGAATTTGTCCAAATAATGCTGTTGGAACCAGGAGGAAATTTTGAAGGCGTTCTTTCCCAGCCAACAGATACGCCTCCCGAAATTGAAAGTATCGAATCACTACCCACTGTTATACGAAAGCTCTTAGGTTTATTATCCTCCAATTCACCGTCATAATTGTTTGTTATTATAAGTTGATAAAAAGTGGAATCACTAAGTGAAGTTTTATTTAAGGCTACTTCTAAAATATCAAACGGCTGTATTTCCACTCTTTGTGAAATGCTGTCGCTCCCAATTTCCGCTCCGGACGAGTTAAATATTTGTATGCTAATTATATAATCGCCCGATCCGGTTTTAAGATTTCCCCATCTATCAAATATGGTGCTGGAGTTCTCGGAGTTAACATCGTCATAAGTAATGGTTCTCGTTCCCGGCGCCAAACTTATAGAATCCGATGAACCTTCCGCAATGAGTCCTGAACCGGATTTTTCAAGTGTGTAGAGTAAAGTAATTATTATGGAATTTGAGTCAGAGTTCATTAGTGTCGCATTCCAAAGATCGTTAATTGTCAATTGATTTGGCGGGGGCTGCTGCAGTCGCACAGAAACTTGGGAATATACTAGATTATTGAGAAGAATAATTATAAGAAATGTATATAACATACGCATAATAACCTCATCTGATTTCGCTGAATGAATTCAAAATATTTACATAAAATAAAATGTTGAATAAAATTTTAAATTTTGGGGTAAGCGGATGGAAGGTATTATTATTTTAAAATTCAATTTATAATAGATCGAAATACAGTGATTAGCAAGAGTCAATTTGAAGAATTATAATAGATCTGGAAAAGCAGCGTAATTGTTATAAGGGAATTATATCTGCTTAATTACACTATACATAACGGTTCTTCCCTCTTCCACATCGATAGAGTCGTTTTCTCTAATTTCATTTATTTTTTTGAAACCAAATTTCTCCATAATTTTTATAGATTTTATATTCCCGGGCGCTACCTCGCCTTCAATTGCAGAAAGATTCATTTTATTAAAACCATAATCCAAAACACTTTTTACGGCTTCTTGAATTATTCCTCTGCCCTGATATTCCGGCAAAAGTTCAAACCCGATTTCGGCTTTTGCTTCTTTTGTTGAAATCTGCCACAAACAAATTGTGCCTATAAGTTTTGGATTTCCTTTTAATGTTACAGCCCAGTAAATACATTCATTATTGGCTATGAGGGCATTAATTTTATTTATAAAATTAGAAGCTTCTTCAATATTTTTACACAACGGTCTATTTAAAAATTCAGCCATATTTTCGTTAGAACGAATAAGAAAAATTTGTTTTTCATCATTATTTGTAAGCTGACGTAAGTTTAAACGCTCAGTTTTTAAAACCGGGAATGGAGAAAATTTTATTTTTATCATTATTGTTTCCAAAGTAATATTAAGTTTTTTTTTATTCTAACTTGTTCTTATTTTTTGTTTGATCTACAAATATCAAACTGCCCGTATCAAACCCGAGTTTTCGTGATTTTTCAATAAACCTATCCATAATTTCTTTACCCACTTGAGGCGTTCTTGATAACAGCCAGAGATATGATGTAGTATTACCGGACACGAAAGCGTATTGATAATTCTCTTTGTCCAATTCAAACACAACATACGAGCCATAAAAAGGTCGGAAGAAAGAAACCTTTAAATATCCTGTATTTTCATTCTCCATAAAATACGCTCTCCCTTCGGCTTGACTCCAAACACTGTCAACGGTATCGAAACCTTTATTAATTACTTTTACACCGCCGTCATCTCGTAATGAATATTCAGCCGATACATTTGAAAGTCCTCTTTCAAAAGAATGATCAAGCCTGGCTATTTCATACCATTTGCCCAGATATTTATTTAACTCAAAATCTTTAACGGGAAATACATTTTCGGGCATGCCAAGGCAGCCGTTCAACAGCAATGGAATAAATAATAAAATAATACCGCGCATAATTCAACTCATAGTTTGTTGTTTCAATCGATTAAAAATAATTTCTTTATATAACTGCAAACTTTATTCTTAATAATAAAATTCTATATACGATTAGTTATTAATTTTCCCGCGAAGCATTACGCGAAGCTCTATCAACCAGTGTAAATATATTATCAATCCATATTTTTCTGTTTGTTGGTTTATGCCCTTGCAACTTTATAAACTCACAATTTATATTATCCGTAGCTTTGTAAAATTCTTTATACAATTCATGGTTTTTAAGAAGTTTTCCACTACCGGAATAGTAATTGTTTTGTTCCAATCTTTCACGTCTTCCTTTTAATCCGATTATGTTTTGAGAATCTGTATATATAATTATCTTTTCTACTTTCAATGGAATTTGGCTTAATGCCCATAATAAATTCTGCAATTCTAACCTTACAGAAGAAGTATTTTCGAATCGTTTTACTTTGACATGCTCTTTAATTTTTTCAATCGGTGCGTCAAGATCACTTATAAATAAGTAAGCACCAAATCCTATTTTAGACTTTGTAATTACGCTTCCGTCTATAAACAAAAATATTTCATTCATAATTGCCAAATAATTTATGCTGAATTCTGAAAAACTATAATTCTAAAAACCTGATATTAATGAAATAATCAATTTACTTCCGCCCATTTTTCGTCAATATATTTATTGAACTCTTCCATGTCATTTTTATCCATAATTTGTCCGTGTCCACCTATAACAATTTCAATTCCAACAGATCTTTTATTAACCCATTCTTTGACAACCTGCCAGCGTTCTACGTCAGCCTTTGCAATATTTCCAATACTCGGTCTTCCGTATTTTGAAAATAAATCACCGACAAACAATATTTTTACTTCAGGCACATAAATAAGGATATCACTACCCGAATGAGCTTTCCCGAAATATATTAAATTAAAATTCACATTCTCCAAATTAAAGTTCATTGTATCTCTAAATGTTAATTCAGGATAGGTTACTATCCTGTTATTTACCCAGTCATTATATGTATGCTGGTATCTCATCTTTTGGCACAGAGCTTCTTCCCTTTCTGTGGAATCTTCTATTTGTTCTTTTAACTGAAGTTCATATTCGCTTATAATATTACGAAGTCTAGATTTTATATTATCAATATTCTTTACTGCTTCTTTCATTTCGGTTACACAGTTTTCATGCCCAACAATTAAAGCATCGTTAAATATCTGATTTCCGCCAGTATGATCTGAATGTGAATGAGTATTTATTAAATATTTGAAATCATCCCTTCCTAATTCATTTTCCATAATCTTTCTATATTTTGCAGTAAGAGAATTTGATATTCCGGCATCAATAACAACTATTCCCTTTTCGGTTAAAATGGAAGTTACAGCATCGTATCCCATGTTTATAATTACAACACCGGGTTTTAATTTCCGCATTTTAATAAAATTATCAGCAGCGTCTTCTGTTGGATTAGAACATGATAAAAAGTGAGTAATAAAAGATAATATTATTATCGCGGTAATTGTTTTTTGCAGAACAATTTTTATTCTCATTTTACTTTTTTAGAATATAATAAACTGCCGTGAACAAACTATAAAGAATTTACTAAAATGCATATAAAATTTTTCAAATTATATTTATAATATGCTTATCATACTGCGCACATAAATTTCCACCATATTTCCAAATTCGAATGGCGTTATTTTAAGCACATTATTTATGTCTCCGTTATGTTTAATTAATTCTACAAATTTATCATTACCCCAATTTTCTATAATGCAAGCCGATATGAAGTAACCCCAACGGTACGGAAGCACAGAATTATATTGGTCAACTGCACTAAATCCCGGAAATTCAAGATTGGCCTGATTCCATGTCGACGGATGTGAGTACATACGCGATTCATATTGCGCAACGGCTTCCCAAAGCCAGCGCGGGTTATTTGATATTGTTGGATTTAGTTTTAATGAAACTAAATGTGCATATTCATGAACACATTCGGTAGGAGTAGTAGAACTATACAGCATAAACATCTCATTAAGGGATGGCGTAAATCCGGTGGCGCCGGGATAAATCTGACCAATTCGATTTTGCATAGCATTGTAAAATGAACTGCTGTTTGAGGCTGCCCAAACTTCTACAGTAATTACATTCATAGCAGCAACAGTAAGATGAGACATAATTCTTGCGCTGTTTGTTATTAAACTATCTCTTATAGAATTTTTCTGTGATTCGGTAACTTCGCCGTGAGTAATAATAATAAATTCTCCTTCATCAATTGGTTCCGGCGGTTCAACTAAATCGATTGGCTGAGTTGAGGATTCATTGCATGAAACAAATGCAATTATTATAATAAAAATTAATGATGCTAATCTTAAATACTTCATTCCGTCCTCCAATAGATCTGTAATAAAATAATCGGCACAAGAAAAACAATGTCAAAAATTTTATATTCAGGACAAGTACTCTTTATATTGTATTAACGTTAATTCCAATTTTATCTTTTAATAATCATGCTAATTATAAATATCCATTGGATTGCATTTTATTATTTTTTAAAGATGCTTTTACATTAACTATTATTATGAAATGAAGTCATGCAAAAATTTTGTAATAATTTTTAAAAATTATATAACGTATTGGACTAATTATTAAAATATCTTTAAAAAGAAATTAGAAATAAATATGTGAGATAGTTATGAACAATAAAAATCACAGCAATAGTTCAAACAAAATAGAAAGTCATAATAAACATGATCATTCTAGAATAAATAAAAAACATTCACATCAAGAAATGAATAACAAATCAAATTCAAAGAATGAACATAATCATCATGATCATCACACCCATATGGTAGATGATTTCAAAAAACGATTTTGGATTTCGTTAATTGCTTCAATTCCTATACTGCTCCTTTCTCCTCTAATTCAGGAATTTATCGGATTAAAAGATACATTCAACTTTCCCGGAAACCTTTATTTACTATTTACTTTATCATCGTTTGTATTTTTCTACGGCGGGTTCCCCTTTTTAAAAGGGCTTGTTGATGAATTAAAAAAAATGCAGCCGGGAATGATGACACTGATATCACTCGCAATTTCAGTAGCTTATTTATACAGCACGGCAGTAGTTTTTGGCGTAAGGGGTGAAGTGTTTTTCTGGGAACTTGCAACACTTATCGATATTATGCTTCTCGGCCATTGGATTGAAATGAAATCTGTAATGGGTGCATCAAAAGCTCTTGAAGAACTTGCCAAACTAATGCCCGATGAAGCTCATAAAATTGATGAAGATGGAAATATTCATGATGTAACAATTTCGGAACTTAATCACAAAGATAAACTATTAATTAAACCTGGTGAAAAAATACCGGCAGACGGAAAAATTTATGAGGGCAAATCTTCAATAAATGAAGCAATGATTTCAGGGGAATCCAAACCAGTTTCAAAAAGTAACGGAGATGAAGTTATTGGCGGTTCAATTAATGGTGAAGGATCAATTAAAATTGAGGTTGAGAAAATTGGAGATGAGACTTATTTATCACAGGTTGTAAAGCTTGTTAAAGAAGCTCAGGAAAGCAAATCAAGGACACAAAACCTTGCTGATAAAGCTGCGTTTTGGTTAACGATAGCCGCCATTTCGGCAGGCGCTATTACAATGTTTTCATGGCTTATGTTTACCGGACAAAGCTTTAATTTTGCATTGTCAAGAACAGTAACTGTTATGATAATTACATGCCCTCATGCTTTAGGTTTAGCAATTCCCCTAGTAGTAGCAGTTTCAACGGCTATTTCAGCAAAGAGCGGATTGCTGATAAGAAACAGAAATGCATTTGAGCTGGCAAGAAATATTAATGCTGTAATTTTTGATAAAACAGGAACGTTGACGAAAGGAGAATTCGGCGTAACGGAAACCATTTCTTACGATAGCAGTTACGATGAAAAAGAAATAATAAATTATGCTGCCGGAGTCGAATCAGAATCAGAACATCCAATTGCTCAAGGCATTGTGAAATCATCCGAGAATAAATATAAAATTCAGGATTTTAATTCAATCCCCGGCAAAGGAGCTGAAGGCAAAATAAACGGCAAGAATGTGAAAGTTGTTAGTCCAGGTTACCTAAGAGAAAACAATATAAAAATAATAGATAAAGAAAAGATTGATAATTTATCCGAACAGGGAAAAACGGTTGTATTTGTTCTTATCGAAAATGAATTGAAAGGAGCAATTGCATTGGCAGATATTATAAGGGAAGAATCTAAAGAAGCGATTAAACAGCTTAAGGATATGGGAATAAAGACTATTATGCTTACCGGTGACAACAATAAGGTAGCCAAATGGGTTGCTGAAGAAATCGGACTCGATGATTACTTTGCTGAAGTGCTTCCGGATCAGAAGTCTGATAAAATAAAAGAAGTTCAGAAAAAAGGATTAATTGTTGCAATGACGGGAGACGGTGTAAACGATGCCCCGGCTCTTGCCCGCGCTGACATAGGGATTGCTATAGGGGCAGGTACTGATGTAGCTGTTGAAACTGCCGACATAATTTTGGTAAGAAGCAACCCAAATGATGTAGTTTCATTAATCAAATTTTCTAAAGCTACATACAATAAAATGATTCAGAATTTAGTATGGGCAACAGGTTATAATGTAGTGGCGATCCCTCTTGCGGCCGGCGTTTTATTTTCAGCTGGAATACTATTAAGTCCGGCACTGGGTGCTGTATTAATGTCCGCCAGTACCGTAATTGTTGCAATAAATGCTAAATTGTTAAAAGTTCGTTAATTGAAAACTACCCATATGGGCTGGAAACTAAAAGATTAAAAAAGTAAATTAGATTCAGTATCCGTATATCGATATTTCAAAGGTGAGCATGATAAATAAACTAATACTACTTTTAACTTTTTATTCCATGAATATTTTAAGTCAGCCGTACCCTGATCAATTTTATTCTTATGAAAAAGAAGGTTTAACAGCCCGTGTTGAAACTATGAGCGGAATGGAAATTTCGGCTGATGGTGAAAGTGTAATCCTATCGGATGGAGTTACAGAGGGATACACAGTTTTTACGGCTGATTCTTCAGAATACCCATTCAACAGAGGTCTGCCTTCATGGAACGGACATGTACCCAATGATAACAGCAGTTTTAAAGTACTAATGAGGTATTATAAGAATGGATGGACAAAATGGTTAACTATTGGATACTGGAAAAATAATGTATGGTCTTCTTATGGTTCAACAAGTTTTAGTGACGGTAAAATAGATTATGATTACACGGTATTGAATTCTTATTACAGCAAATGGCAGTTTCAAGTACAAATGAAAAGATTCAGCAGCAGTGATCCCACTGCGAGTCTGCACAAATTAAGCTTTTTTACTAGTGACGAACAAACCACAACAAATGTAAACATACCTTCAATAGTTAACGACAAACCGGCGGAAATATTTATTGATACAGATCATTTTTATCAATATGGATTGGATCCGGATATTGGCGGAGATATTTGCTCACCAACGTCGGTATCAATGGTTTTAAGGAGTTACGGCATTCAAGTTGACCCTGTGCAATTTGCTAATGATAATTATGATAATTACTGGGGTATGTTCGGCATATGGCCTAAAGCAGTAGAGAATGCGTCTGAATATAATGTTAACGGTGCTGTTACAAGGTATAGAACATGGAGTGAAACAAGAGAGGTTTTAGCCGACGGTGGGCGCATTGTAATGTCAGTAGGAAGACCGCTTTATGCAGGTCATTTAATGATGTTAGCCGGTTTCAACGCTTCAGGAGATCCGCTTGTTCATGACCCTGCAAGAAAAGACGGTTATAAGCATAAATTCAATAAAACTGAATTATCGCAATCATGGTTTAATAAAGGCGGAATAGCCTATACATTTTATTTAAAAGATTCTTCAAGTATTACTTCTATTGATGATATACAGTCAACGCGGCTTGCGGATAATTATCAATTGGATGTTTATCCGAATCCTTTTAATCCGCAGACAAATATTATTTTTACCGCCACAGAAAGAAACTATACGGAAATTTCAATTTATGATATTCTTGGTCGCGAGGTTATAAATTTATATAAAGGCGATATTGAGCCTGGCACTTATAAATTTAACTGGAATGCCTCAAATCTGCCTTCGGGAATGTATTTGATACGTACCATCAGCGGAAATTATGTTAAATCGGTCAAAGCATTATTAGTTAAATAAACTTCGTTAATTACCGAACGGCAGTATTATTTTAATTATGTCCTTTTAATTTATATCAGATTTATAAATTAATTTTTATAAATGTTTATATCCTTTTAATACTATCCTAATACTATCCTTATACCATTCTTATATAAACTTTATCTGGTTATTATATCCGTTCCGTACTTATCTAGTATTTATACTATAGGAACAGGGTATTCACATTATAGGTGGGTTGGATTTGATGGGTTTTCACAGGGTTTTCACAGGGGATTCACATTGGACTTAAGAGTTCAAAAAATGCCGAATCTGGGATAGTATTTTAGGCGGAATCCAATGATTTTTATGCTTAATAATTTAAAAATTATCCGTAAAAAATAAAGTGATTTTTAAAATTATTTGGAATTATTTCCCTAAAAAACATGCCGGAATGACAGTAAAAAAAAGGCGGCAATAAATGCCGCCCCTACTGAATTCTGATCCGCCGCGGCGGACTGTCTACTGACTACTTTTTTAGTCCGCCATTAGAGCGGCAATAGCGGAAGTGTTCACAATATCATCAACGCTGCATCCGCGGCTTAAATCGAAGAGAGGTTTTTTAAGTCCCTGCACAACCGGTCCAACGGCTTCTGCTTTACCCATACGCTGAGCAATTTTATAGCCGATATTTCCCGCCTGAAGATCAGGAAAAACAAGAACATTGGCGCGGCCTGCTACATCACTTCCCGGCGCTTTCTTTTTGCCGATTGAATCAACAACGGCGGCGTCGAATTGAAGTTCGCCGTCGATGTTTAAATCGGGACGTTTTTCTTTCGCGATTCTTGTCGCTTCCAAAACCTTATCAATAAGTTCATGAGTTGCGCTGCCTTTTGTTGAGAAAGAAAGCATTGCGACATACGCTTCTTCGCCTGTTAATTTTTTATGATTGTCGGCTGTAGAAATCGCGATATCGGCAAGCTGCTGTGCGTCTGGATTCGGTACTACGGCGCAGTCGGCAAAGCTGTATACTTTTTCAGGAAATATCATCAAGAAGAAACTTGATACAATAGAAATTCCTTCTGGCATTCCGACGCATTGAAAAGCAGCTTTTAATACATCGCCAGTTGAGGCTGTAGATCCGGCTACGTTTCCGTCCGCCATACCTTCGTTAACCATCATAGCGCCGAAGAATAAATCTTTAAGCATAATTTCACGCGCCTGTTCAATCGTAACGCCTTTATTTTTTCTTTTGTTGTAAAATATGTTTGCGAAGTCGCTGAGTTTTTCCGATTTGGCCGGATCAATTATTCTAACGCCTGACAAATTAATACCTAATTTTTCAGCTTCAGCTCTTATTTTTTCTTCGTTTCCTAAGGTTATAACGCCGCATACATTTTCTTTTACCAATTTTTCTGCCGCGCGTAAAACTCTTTCGTCATGCGATTCCGGTAAAACAATTGTTTTTTTCCTTTTTGACGCCTTTTCTTTAATGTTTTCTAATAATTCTATTTCTGCCATGTTGAACCTATATTATTTATTGTAAAAATTTTATTAGTATAACCATTTCATGAACAATATTTTTTTTCTACATAAGAGTATAAGTTACTTTCTCTTAATGAAACTTTGTGACCTTGTGACTTCGTAGTAAATTAAAACTTTTACTTTGTTACTTAGCAACTGTAAGTACTTTGCCACTAAGACTCAAAGGCACTAAGCTTCACAAAGTTTTTTCTTTGTGTCTTAGTGACTTTGTGGCAATACATGTACTTTTTTGCCAATAAGTCACAAAGGCACGAAAGCACTAAGAAGTAATATATTTTGTTTGTAAATATAACAAATTCGTTAAACAGAATAATGAAATCTCATTAGATCATTATTAATTATTTGTAAAATATTAAGAAAGTACGTTGAATTTTATTCATAATTTGGAAATATTGAATTCAAAATAATAAAAGAAAGACAATGTTCAGCGGAGAACTCTCAAAAAGCATTTCAAGAATTTCAATTTCTATTATAGCACTTATAACGGCTGTATATTTTTCTTATCTGTTTTTTGATATAATTTTAATGATCGCTATTTCAATTCTGCTCGCGATGATATTTAATCCGCTGGTAAAACTGCTTGAAAGCCAGAATATAAACAGGCTTGTATCGGTTCTTATTGTATTTGCGTTTAGCGGAGTAGGTATTTTTTTCATTCTCTCGATATTAATTCCGAAAATTGTCTCTCAAATGAATACAATTTCGGTAGCCCTTTCAAAAGAAAATGTGGATATATTTTTAAGTCAGATTGACGTCGCGGTAAAAACATATATCCCATTTGCCGATTCAACCGACGTAGCTGGTAAAATAAGCAGTTTTATTTCATCTCTAATTTTTGATTCGATAAATAATATCAGCAATATTGTCTCAAGTATAGTCTCAATTATCGCCATTGCGGTTATCGTTCCGTTTATGACATTTTTTATATTAAAAGATAACCAGTCAATTATTAAAGGCTTAGTAAACATTATGCCTAACAAATATTTCGAAGTTTCATACTGGGTAATCTGGAAAATACGCGAGCAGCTTGGACGATTTGTAAGGGGATGGATTCTCGATGCGTTTCTTGTCGGCTTTATGAGTGCGATTGGACTTTCATTTCTGGGGATTCAGAATTCGATTACAATCGGGTTTATAGCCGGTGTCGGGCATTTAATACCATACTTCGGTCCTATAATAGGGGGACTTCCGGCAATAATTATTTCGCTTATCCAATTCGGCGATCTTTCCATGCTTCCGAGTATATTAATTTTATTTGTAATAATTTACACGCTCGACAACGGATACATACAGCCTAATGTTTTTTCAAAAAGTACCGATATGCATCCGCTTGTAATTATAATTTTAATACTTGCCGGAAGCCAGTTACTAGGCATATTCGGAATGCTTCTTGCCGTTCCGGTAGCTACAGTAATTAAAACAGCCGCCCGCGAAATTTATTTAGGCTACAAAAATTATAAGATTATTAAACTGGTATAGTCTTAAATTACAAATTATACAAACCGCAATTAAATTTATTTACCTTCAATTCTTTCGGTTATTTTTAGTAAAATTGTAAAACAATTATCCGGAGACATATTATGCGTATTCAATTTATCGGCGCCGCTCAAACTGTTACAGGATCAATGCATTTAATTGAAGTGAACAATAAAAAATTTCTTTTAGACTGCGGACTTTACCAGGGTAAAAGAAAAGAGGCGTTTGAAATAAACAGGAAATTTGAATACTTCGATCCGGCGGAAATTGATTTTGTTATTTTGTCTCACGCGCATATTGACCATGCGGGTAATCTTCCCTCGTTGATTAAAAAAGGATTTAAAGGCAACATATATTCAACCTTTGCTACAAAAGACCTCGCTTCCATAATGCTGATGGACAGCGCGCATATTCAGGAAAAAGATGTTGAGTTTGTAAATAAGCGCAGAAAAAAGCAGAACAAAAATTTATTTGAACCCCTTTATACCGAAGACGATGCGCGCGAAACTTTAAAACATTTCGTCGGCGTAAATTATTATCACGAATTTGAAATCTCTGAGGGAATTAAATTATCGTTTGTGGATGCCGGGCATATACTTGGTTCGGCCGTTACGTTTCTTAGAATAAATGAGAACGGAAGAGTAATTCATTTCGGTTTCTCTGGCGATTTGGGAAGACCTAATCTACCTATATTAAAGGATCCCGAAAAAATACCCGATGTTGAATTCTTTATTTGCGAAAGTACATACGGTGGCAGAACTCATGAAAATCCTAACGATGCTGAAGCGAAGCTGGTTGAAGTAATAAAAAAAGCGATTGAAAGAAAAAGCAAAATTATTGTGCCGGCTTTCAGTGTTGGCAGAACCCAGGAACTGGTTTACGCTCTGCATAAAATATTCGACTCTAAATTATGTCCAAGAATTCCTGTTTATGTTGATAGTCCCCTTGCCGTAAACGCGACCGAAGTATTCAGGCTTCATCCCGAATGTTTTGATAAAGAAACCGCAAAATTTATTATTGAGAAAAAAGATCCGTTCGGTTTTAATCAGCTTAATTATATTTCCGATGTCGAAGATTCCAAGGCATTAAACAGTTTTGACGGGCCTTTTATAATAATATCAAGTTCAGGCATGTGCGAAGCCGGAAGAATTCTTCATCATTTATTAAATAATATTGAAAACCCGGATAATATAGTTTTAATAGTTGGATACGCGGCGATGCATACATTGGCAAGAAGAATAATAGAAAAACAGCCGGTTGTTAAAATTTTCGGCGATGAAATGAAACTTAACGCCGAAGTGATTGTTATGGAATCGTTCAGCGCTCATGCCGATGCAGATGAATTAATTAATTACTGCAACCAGTTTGACAAAGGAAGAATGCAGAATATTTTTCTTGTGCACGGCGAATCGGACCAGCAGAATATATTCAGCGAAAAATTAAAAGCAATTGGTTTTGCAAATATAACTATACCTAAAAGCGGCGATGAATTTACCATTTAAAATATTATTGCTTATATCACTTGTTATAATTTTAATTTCATGCGGAAGAGATACCGTGCTTGAACCAATAGTGGACGACACTCCGCCGGGCATTCCGGGCGGATTCCAGGTATTCGGCGCGCGTGACGGTGAAATAGGAATTGAATGGAAAAAGAATCCCGATCCAAACGACAAATATTTGATTTACAGAAGCGTAAATAACCAGGATAATTATAAACTGATCGATTCCACATTTGATGAATTCTATATCGATTTCCCTTTGAGTTATGACTCAACTTATTATTATAAAATTTCGGCAAAGGATAATTTTAACAGGGAAAGCGGGAAAACCGCAGCTGTATTCGCGCAGCCGATTAATCTTCGCTCACCGCTTGTCCCCCGTTCCCTAGATATTAGCGCACGCAATTGGAGCGGATCAATATATATTTACCTTAACTGGTATTCATCCGAATCCAGCGATGTGCTAGGTTATGAAGTTTACAGGGATACGCTTGAAAATTTTACTCCCGATTCATCAAATATAATTGGATTTACTAACAACTTGTTTTTCGTGGATACAAGAAATTTAATTATGCTTGAAGAGTATTATTACAAATTAAAAGCTGTTGACAAAGGCGGATTAAAAAGCGTTGAAAGTGCGGAAGTTTCGGACTACGTATTAAATAACCCCGAGTTGATATTTCCTTCGAACAACATAAATACAAACAATTTTAATTTTGTTGAGATTAAAACCGTTTCAAAACCCGCCGATTATAAAATTGTTTTTCAGACAAACGAATTTTTCGGAACTATTTATGAAATAAATGTTTATTCCGATGAAATTGATAAAGTAATTTCCGTTCCACTTCAAAGCGTATCCGTATTTTCACCGTATAAAAAATATTATTGGAGAGTATTTACTTATTCGGTAAATTCAAGCGATCCAAATAGTTTCAGTGATTTACATTCATTCACAATAACAGCTCAATAATTTGTTTAAACGATATTTAATATTACTCTTTTTTATTTCTCAAATTTTAAGCGCGCAGATTAACCGCGACAGTTTAAGTTTTTTTCTTAATAATTATCAGAATAAAAATTTGTACTCCAATTTCGACAAGCAGCTTAACACATATAATCTTAATTCATTATTAAATTATAATTACAGCAGCGGAAAATTTTTCATAGGTTTAGCCGAAGATTTTAGGTCCACTATCGTAAAATCGACGACAAAAAACATAAAAGATGAACAGTATTTCTCGTTGATCGGGCAGTATAATTTAACCGATATGCTAAAACTCGGCGCAATGTTAAATAATAATATTTATTCGGACGATAGAAGGCTCGACATAAATAAAACCTCTAATTTAAACACAACGGTTTTCGCAAAGTATAACCCTTTCGGCAAATTAAGCATTGTCCCGTTTATCGGTTATTCGGTCAATAACCAGGTTACAGAGAAGGATGACGGATTAATTTACGGAACGGACGCTGTAATTAATAATTTAAGCATCGATGACTTTGATTTTCAATCCTCATTCAAGATTCAGAATGAAGATATTTCCCCCAGAAAAAATTCATTAAGAGTTATTAATTTGAATGTAAGCAACAGGTTCGACGAATCATTCATTAATTTTATTTCAGGCGCTCATTCCCAGCAGCGCCGCGATTTTTATTTTGACGCCGATTCAATTATATCATCTCAGTTTAATGTGGCAAACAATATTCAAAGCAGAATTGAATCCGATTATTTTCTTCAGGACAGAATATTCTATTCATCCGGTATAACCGGACTTGTATTTGAAGTAATAGGAAGAGTAAGCTGGAGAGATATTGACAGAAGCACTCGTTTTGTTTCGCTGAGCAATATTTCAACATCATCATTCGACGCAAAGATAGAAGAATTAAAATTGGATTTTGCTGGAACAGCCCAGTATCAGAAAGATGATTTTTCCGGATTAATTCGTTTTGCGCATTCTGAAAGAGAGGAAAAACATAAAGCGAAAAATATAAACGGCTCGGATCAGGTTTTGTTTGAAGACCGGGAAGATATTGAAGCAAAAAAAAATAATAAATCACTTCAAACAACCATATCTTTTTCAGGAAATTTAAATTTGTCAAAGTCGGATAATCTTACGCTCAGCGTATTCCACAGAAAACTTCAGTACGATACACAGCATAAGGAAAATTTTGATGACCGTGACGAACTGCTCTCTATTTTCCGGATCTATTATTCAAAAAAACTATCTTCCCTTTTTACGCTTTTCGCTAACATTGAAGGAAGCATAAATAAAACCGTTTATATTTTTGCAGAAAGAAGCTCAAACAATAATATAAGACGTGTTATTAAATTTTCAAGCGGCGGAATTTACAGCGGTAAATATTTTACATCATCTAATACGGCGGAAGTATCGGCCAATTATACAGTTTATGATTATGAAGATCTTAATCCTAATTACAGAAGCTATTCATTCAGGCAGCTGTCAATAAGAGATTCCTCATCTTTAAGGATTACGCAGCTTACGTCGCTGAATTTTTCCGGATATGTAAAATTATCCGAACAGGGAGATTTTAAATGGACTAATTTCACTGGCAAACCTGTTAGATTTATTGAAGAAATTTATCTTGAGCCTAAATTAAATTATTATTTCGGGCGTGTAAAATTAGGAATAGGTTTAAGATATTTTTCTTTATCAAACTATAATTTTAACGGCGGCAGCGAAAAGTTGTTAGAATCCGATTACAGCAGCATCGGACCTTTAACCGAATGCACAATTAATCTTAACGATTCTTTTTTATTAAGTCTTTACGGCTGGTATGAATTTATTTCGGCAAAAAGCGGCGGAAAAAGAGAACTTGCGAATCTGAATTTTAAGTTTAATTGGAACCTTTAAACGAATATTTACTAAAATATTAACTTGCTTTGAATGAGTGTTAATCATATTTTTTACTATAATTATTCAACATTAAGAATACCGGAGTTAATTTTGTCCGAACAGATATTTACTAAAGAATTCCCGAGCGATCCCGATCTGCTCCCGGAAATAGAAGAGTTTATAATTGAGATCGCTGATAAAATAAATTTGGATAAGGATAAGCATAATAACCTTGCTATATCGGTATCGGAAGCGGCATCAAACAGTATGGTTCACGGTAACAAACTGGATATAAACAAAAAGGTTTTAATTACCGTTAAAGTTTCGGATGATCACATGGAAATTATTTTTAAAGATGAAGGAAAAGGATTTGTACTTGATAAGGTGCCGGATCCAACAAAACCCGAAAATATTTTAAAGGAAAGCGGCAGAGGTATTCATATAATGAAAAATTTCATCGATGAATTAAAATATAATTTTACTCCTTCCGGAACTGAAGCAATACTTGTTATTAGGTTGGATTAAGGTTGGAACAATTATAAATAAATTTCGGTTTTCGGAACGTAATACTGACAGCATAATTATATTTTAATTAAGAATTTCTGAACAACATGTATTAATCTTAAAGGAGAAAAAATGGCTAGAAAAAAAATTGCTTTAATTGGCGGCGGTCAGATTGGCGGCGTATTAACTCAGCTGATAGCGCAGAAACAATTGGGCGATGTTGTATTGTTCGATATAGTTGAAGATTTACCCCAGGGCAAAACGCTTGATATAGCTGAAGCTTCAAGAGTAGACGGATTCGATGTAAATTTAAAAGGGGCTAACGAATATAAAGATATAGCCGGTTCTGATTTAGTAATTATTACAGCCGGACTGCCAAGGAAACCGGGCATGAGCAGGGATGACCTTTTGGTAACAAACGCGAAAATTATGAAATCGGTAGCCGAAGGAGTTAAAGAATTTGCACCTAACGCTATTGTAATTATTATTTCAAATCCGCTTGACGCAATGGTAACATTATTCCAGAAAGTAAGCGGATTTCCGACACATAAAGTAATGGGACAGGCAGGAGTATTAGACTCTTCGCGGTTCTCTACATTTATAGCATGGGAACTCGGCATTTCTGTAAAAGATATTAATGCGATGGTACTCGGCGGCCACGGCGATACAATGGTTCCATTAGTGCGTTACGCAAATGTAAACGGCGTTCCGGTAATGGAAATGCTGGAAAGAAAATACAAAGACGCGGCAAAAGCAAAAGAGGTAATGGACGCAATGGTTCAGAGAACTAAAATGGCAGGCGGAGAAGTTGTTAAATTATTAAAGACAGGTTCTGCCTTTTACTCCCCCGCTTCGTCAGCTATTGCAATGGCAGCTTCAATATTGCTGGACGAAAAAAGATTATTGCCTACATGCGCATACTTAAACGGCGAATTTTCGGTTGACGGTTATTATGTCGGCGTTCCTGCGGTTTTAGGTGAAAACGGAGTTGAAAGAATTATTGAACTTTCACTTGATGCTGAGGAACAAAGCGCACTTGATAACTCGGTAGCTGCAGTTAAAAGCCTTGTAGAAGATATGGAACGATTAGGTTTTTAATTTTTCTATAAAAAATGATTTAAAACAAAAAACCCTCTTCTAAAGAGGGTTTTTAATTTCAATTTCCGTAAAATTTATTCGGTTTCGTATACGTTAATATATTTTCTTTCGCCGCGTTTAACTTCAAATTTTACAGTTCCGTCAACGGTTGCAAATAAAGTATCGTCCCCGCCTTTTTGAACATTGGCGCCGGGATGAAATTTTGTTCCGCGCTGTCTAACTAAGATAGAGCCGGCAGAAACTTTTTCGCCGCCATATCTTTTAACACCCAAATACTGCGGATTACTATCGCGACCGTTTCTAGATGAACCTTGACCTTTTTTATGAGCCATTATTAACCTCCGGTTACTTGCTTATCTTAGTAACTTCTATTCTTGTTAATTGTTGTCTGTGACCTTTAAAAACTTTGTAACCTTTTCTTCTCTTTTTCTTGAAAACAATTACTTTATCATCTTTCAAATGTTCTAAAATTTTAGCCTGAACTTTAACGCCTGCAACAACAGGAGCTCCAATTTCAGTTTTATCACCATCTGAGAAAAGTAAAACTTTTTCAAAAGTAACTTCGGAATTAGCTTCAGAATTTAACTTAGGCACGTAATATTTTGTGTTTTCGGAAACCTTAAATTGTTGTCCGGCTATATCTAGAACCGCAAACATCAAATCCTCCATCTTTCATCTAATTTAGAATTGTAAATATAGGGAATCATTTTCTTGATGTCAATAATTTAATGAAATGAAAATAAGGGATTTTAATTGATTTTAGCGTTCGACGCAATATTTTATTTTTTAAGTCTGAATGAAAATTCCGAACCAATTCCAATTTCACTTTTTACTTCCACATTCGATCCGTGCGCTTCAACAATATGTTTTACGATGGCAAGGCCTAATCCGGTTCCCCCGGCCGCGGCGGAACGCCCTTTATCAACGCGGTAAAATCGTTCAAATATCCTGCCTTTGTCGCTATCAGGAATCCCGATTCCGGTATCTTTAATAATAATTTTACCGGATTTAATTTCCTCTTCCACTAAAATTTCGATTTTCCCTTTTTCCGTATATTTTATTGAATTTGAAATAAGATTCACAAATACCTGTCTTAATCTTTCTTTATCTCCAAAGAGCTTTAAGTCTTTACTGATAGGATGAAGTATTAATTCAAGCTGTTTCTTCTCGGCCAATGTATAAATCTCGTTATAAATTGTCTCAAGATATTCTTTTACATTAAAATATCTGAAGCTCATTTTCATCTGGCCCGATTCGATCATAGAAATATCGATCAAATCATTTAGCAAATTATTCAAACGAATTGTATGGTTGCCGGCTTTGGTTAAAAAATTCATATTTACTTTGGGATCATTTATTGCGCCGTCGAGCAGGGTTTCAATAAATCCCTGTATAGCAAATATAGGCGTGCGCAATTCATGCGAAACATTTCCTAGGAATTCAGTACGCATCTGCTCAAGTTTTTTAAGATTAGCTATATCGTTCTGGGTTCTTAAAAACATTGCCTTTATATCTTCTTCCAGTTCGACTAAAGATTTGCCGAGGGAGATTTCATCCGGTGAGTTAAGCTTGTTTTCACGGATATTTTTAATAGTGGATTTAATTTTCGCTATTTCTTTTTTTCTTTTGCCGCCAATAATATTTAAAAGTATAATATCAAAAAACAGAAAAAGAAGAGCGATAAATAAAAGCTGCGATGAGGATAAAACAAATAAAAGGGCAATTAATGAATAAAGCCCCAGGCTTAAAAGAAAAACTTCCCGGATATATAAAACCGAGTTCGAAATATTTTCTTTAAATTTATTCAAAGTTTTTGAAACGATATCCTACCCCTTTTACCGTCTCGATAATATCAGCGTGAATACCAAGTTTTTCCCTTATCTTTCTTACATGCACATCTATGGTTCTTTCAACTACGTATATATTGTCCCCCCAAACATCGCTTAATATTTTTTCGCGGGGGAAAACCTTTCCGGGCTGACCAGCAAGAAAAGAAAGGATTTCAAATTCTTTTTTCGGAAAGACAATATCTTCGGAATCAACAAGAACTTTATACTTTTCTCTGTCAATTTCCAAGGGCCCTATAGAAATTACAGTACTTGGCAGCGGAGATTCGGTTTTATTTAACTTTCTTAAATTTGATTTAACTCTTGCAATTAATTTTTTGGGAGATACGGGTTTCTGTATATAATCATCGGCTCCTATATTTAAGCCGTGTACCTCATCTAGTTCAGTTGATTTAGCGGTTAAGAACATGATCGGTATCGATTCAAATCCGGGCATGCTTCTAATTCTGGAACAAGCCTGGTATCCGTCCATTTTAGGCATCATAACATCAAGAATTACAAGCGTGGGATTTGAGCTCATTTTTTCAATTGCTTCTTCACCGTTAAATGCGGTAACTACATCAAAACCTTCCTGGGAAAGATTATATTCCAAGAACTCAACAATGTCCTGTTCATCATCAACCAGTAATATTTTTTCTTTCATTTTAAAACTCTATTTCTTTGTTTAATTCAGCCGATTTATAAATTCCTTCCAGCAATTTCATACGCACTAAAGCGTCTTCGCTTGAAGAAAGGAGAGGATTAATTCCCCTTACCGCGCCAATAAAATGATTTATTTCATTCTCAAATGATTTTTTGAATAGATGTTTCGGATTACCGGCTTGAGGAGGAGTATAATCAATTCTTGTTGATTCAACCCTTCTGTAAGCTTTAAGTGGATTTAAATGCGCCGTGCCTTCGCTTCCGAAAGCGGATAGATTAAAACTGTCGTGTTCGCTGTGGAGCGACCAGCTGACTTCAAAATTTAATACTGAAGAATTCTTAAACCTAATAAATCCAACCGCCGAATCCTCGACCGATTTGGTTCTTTGACTGAATGTTTGAACAGATATTGTTTTAATGGGAGGATAATCAAGAAGCCAAATAGCTAGATCAAGCAGAACAATACCTAGATCAATTAACACACCGCCGCCGGATTCAGACTTCTTCAAAAACCATTTTTCATCGCTGCTTTGTTTTCTAATCCACCCGCAATTTACATAAAACAGGTCTCCGAATTCACCGCTATTTATTAAACTCTTAATTAACATAGCGTCCGGGCGGAAACGTAGGTTCATTCCAACCATAACCAATCGTTTATTTTTTTTCGCCGTATCATTTATAAGCTTAGCTTCTTTATAACTTGGCGCAATCGGTTTTTCAATTAGAAGATGTTTTTTTGCTTTCAGACAATCAACAGCAATTTGAGCGTGAGTATTAGTAGGTGTTGTTATTACAACCGCGTCAATATCTTCATTTTCTAGAAGTTCTTTATAATTAGAATAACCTTTGGAGATTCCGTATTTACTTTTAATTGATTCTAATTTTGATTTTTGAATATCGGAAACAGCAGTAATTTCAACATGATTCATCTTTGACAGAATAGGAAGATGAACAAGCTGCGCAATTCCGCCCAAGCCGATAACGGCAATTCGAGTTTTTTCCATTAAGCAATAACCTCATTATGAATTCCTGTTCCCTTGCAGAAAATTTTCACGCGTTCCACAATTCCGTCTGGATCAATTCCTATTTCTTTATGGAGTTCGCTTTGTGATCCGTGATCTACAAAACGATCGGGTATACCGATTCTTAAAGTATCGTTTTTATAATTATTATCCGAAAAATATTCGAGTACGGCTGATCCGAATCCTCCAACAATTGTATTTTCTTCAAGTGTAATTATTTTATCAAATTTTTGCGCAGCGTAATCAAGCATAACTTCGTCAAGCGGTTTAATAAATCTCATATTAATAACTTCACAGTTAAAACCTTCCAGATTAAGTTTCTCCGCTGCTTTTAATGCGTTATCAACCATTGAGCCGACTGCAAGAATCGCACAATCTTCACCGTCAATTAATTTTTCCGCTTTACCGATTTCTAATTCCGAAAATCCTTCCTTAATTTCAACGCCAAGAGCGTTGCCCCTCGGGTAACGAAGCGCAACGGGACCGTCTTTATAATTTACCGCGGTATAAAGCATATCTCTTAATTCGGCTTCATCCTTGGGAGCCATAACAACCATATTTGGAATTAATCGCAAATATGTTAAATCGAAAGAACCGTGGTGCGTCGGGCCGTCGGCTCCGACTAATCCAGCTCTATCAAGCACAAAAACAACATGCAGTTTCTGCAGGGCCACATCATGAACAATTTGATCGAATCCTCTTTGTAGAAATGAAGAATAGATCGCCACTACCGGGATTACGCCTAACGTAGCCATTCCTCCCGCAAAAGTCACGGCATGTTCTTCGGCTATACCAACATCATAATACCTGTCGGGAAGTTCATTTTGTAATATATTCAGCCCTGTACCGTCCGGCATTGCACCTGTAATACCGATTACATCCTTGTTTTCTTTAGCGATTTCTACTAAAGCGTTTCCGAAAATAGAAGTATATGAAGAAACTGTTCCGCCCGATTTTAATGCTTTCCCCGTAATTTTATCAAAAGGAGTGGAAGCATGAAGTTTCTGAACATGCCCTTCCGCAGGTTTGTATCCTTTGCCTTTTTCAGTAATAGCATGGACAAGAATTGGTCCATTTAAATTTTTAACTTGTTCGAATAATTTTACAAGCTGAGCAACATTATGACCGTTTACCGGACCGAAATACCTGAAGCCAAGAGATTCGAAAAGCATTCCAGGAGTAATAATGGCCTTAATACCGCTTTCCAGCCTTGAAGCAACCTTTCTTAATCTGTCTCCGAAATCATCAAGTTTACCTGTTAAGTCCCAGATTGCTCCTTTAAACTTATTATATTCCGGATGCGAAATCATCTCTGTAAAATAATTTGATATCTGCCATACATTAGGGGCAATGGACATTTGATTATCGTTTAATACAACAATCAGATTTTTTTTGAGAATACCCGAGTTGTTCATAGCCTCGTAAGCCATTCCGCCTGTCATAGCGCCGTCGCCTATTATAGCAACAACTTTCCTGTTTTCTTTTTTATGGTCGCTTGCTGCGGCCATTCCAAGTGCCGCGGATATTGAAGTTGAAGCATGTCCTGCTCCGAACGCGTCATATTCACTTTCAGATCTTTTAAGGAATCCGCTTATGCCCCCATATTTTCTAATCCGCGTAAGCGCTTCTCTTCTTCCGGTTAATACTTTGTGGGGGTAGGCCTGATGACCGGTATCCCAAACAATTTTATCATAAGGCGTATTAAATACTTTATGAAGAGCCACCGACAATTCTACTGTTCCAAGTCCGCCGCCAAAATGTCCGCCGATTTGAGAAATTACATCCACCATATATTCTCTAATTTCGCGGCACAATGTTTTTAATTGGGCTGCGTCAAAATCTCTAATAGCAATAGGCGAATCAATATCAAAAAGATACTTATATTTTGATTTATCGAGTTCCATTAAATAATTATTCCTCCGTTGATAGTGAATCCGGGAAACCGTTTTCGAATTGTTTTTTAAGTTCAGTAATTTTCAATTCCGCGTTTTCCAGTTTACTATAACAAATTTTTGACAATTTAATTCCCTCTTCATAAAGATTGATTGAATCTTCCAACCCGATTTCACCTTTTTCCAACAAATCGGAAATCTCCTGAAGTCTTTGTAAATCGTCTTCGAACGTTTGTGTTTTCTTTTTAGTCATTTTATTTTATAATAATTTCGTTGTCAAAAAATTTCAAAATAAAAGATTCATCTTTAATAAAATTACTTTCTCTCGTTACAAAATTACCTTTTTGTTTGACGAGTACAAATCCTTTTTTAAGTATTTTGTCAATATTATTTGACTGCAGGGCCCCTTTAATTAAATTCAAACGGTTTTTATCATAAGTAATTTTTTTATCAACCGAATTTTGAAATCTAAAAACAAGATTATCCAGGAACTGGGATTTGTTTCTTACGTTGTCCTGAGGGGATTTAAACCCGTATGAATTTAATATTTGAGCAATTTCTTTTTTCTCTTTATTTATTTTATCCGTTAAATTATTCGACGAATAATAGAAAAATTCGTTAATAAAGGCAAAGATATCGCGTTTATCGGGTGTAGCTAATTCCATTGCGGCCGTGGGAGTAGGAGCTCTTAAATCCGCAACAAAATCGGTAATTGTAAAATCAACTTCATGCCCTACTCCGCTTATAACAGGTATCCGGGAATCAAATACGGCACGCGCAACAATCTCTTCATTAAACGGCCATAAATCTTCCAATGAACCGCCGCCTCTCGCGATAATAATTAAATCAATATCATTTTGATTATTAAGCATTTTTAGACTTGCAACAATTTGTTCGGCGGATCCTTCACCTTGAACACGAGCAGGGGCAATTACAAGTTCTGCTAGAGGAAATCTTCTTTCGGCAACGCTGATCATATCTTTTAACGCCGCGGTGCCGATGCCTGTAACAATTCCAATCTTATTCGAAAATTTGGATATAGTTTTTTTATGCTTTACGTCGAATAAACCTTCATCGGAAAGTTTTCTTTTTAATTTTTCGAACGCTGCCTGAAGTTCCCCTTCTCCCGCGGGTTTCATTGATCGCACATCCAGCTGGTAATTTCCGCGCGGCGGGTAAACTGTTATTTTTCCTCTTACGATTACCTTCATTCCGTCCTGAGGAGTAAAGAAGACAAGACTATTAACACCTTTCCACATTGTAGCGCTTATTTGCGCGGATGAATCTTTTAACGTAAAATACCAGTGACCCGAAACATGAGCTTTAAAATTCGATATCTCACCAATTAAATTAATGTCCCCGAAATTTTCCTCAAGGGTATTTTTAATTGAAGAAGTTAATTCACTTACAGATAAAATATGATTCAATTTAAAACCCGTTTTTGCAAATCTGTTTTTTATTAATTGTTTTTATCCCGGTTTAAAGTTTTTTTATTCCATCCGGTTCTTCTTTCCTTAAAATAAGGCAGAATTGATGATGCCTGTTTCCGACCCATGCATTATTAACCCCGAGCGCAATAAGAGGTTTATCATCCTGCAGCCAGATTTTCTCGTCTTTTAATACCCAGCTGAATTTCCCGCGTTTTGTCAAAGAAATTGCCGTATCATAAGCCAGAGGATAAAGTTTCCCGTTATAATAAACATTATTTGTAATAATTGTTAAATAGCCGTTATTTTTAGTAACCTTATAAACTTCATCAAATATTTGCGCCTGCAGTTCAATAAATTCGTCGTAGCTTTTTATATTGCCTATATCATTTTCATTCTCGGAATATTTTGTATCCAGCCCTTTATCTTTTCTATTTTTCTGTCTAATTGAATTTCTTTCGAGCTGATTCCAGTATGGCGGTGAAGTTACGGTATAATCGAATTTAAAATCTTTATCCTTTATTTTACTAACTATTTTGGAAAGATTAAGAGAAGAACCGTTATGGATTTTAATATCATTTTTAAATTTTGATTTTTTTATTCTATCCGACGAAGTTTTGAAATAGGTTTTATTTAATTCAATACCGATACCGTTGCGATTTAAATTGCCCGCGGCAATCAATGTAGAAGCCGTGCCTAAAAACGGATCCAGAACCCAATCATTTTCTTTTGTAAAGAATTTAATAAAATCTTCAACAAGAGATTCCGGATATTTTGCCGGATGAAGAATTTCATCATCCTTACGGCGGGGCGGGCGGTGAATAAACCATGATTTTGTAAATTTAATCCATTCCTTGCCTGTAAGGTTGTTTAATTTGTTTCTTAAATTAAACTTGCCTCTTTCGCCAAGATCGATGTAGTGATTTTTATTTTCTGGATTCATTAAAAGTTAAATTAAGTAAAATAAGCGTGATTACAAATATTGACTTTTTATTTTACTTAAAAGTTAATTGAGAAAAAGTCTGAATACAAACCGATTGTAAGTTCATGAAAATCATTAGTTTTTTCACCCGGCTTAAAATTATATCTGTACTTTGAAAACACTGTAAATACATTTGAGATTTTAAACCAGCCAATTGATACTTCGGGACTAACACCGTTAAATCCCAGAAAATCTGTGAATAAGTTTAAGCCGGGAGATACGTATTCGATTACGGGAATCTGATAAATCTGTTTATATCCGAGTCTCATAAAATTTTTAACAGGAGCATTAAATACATAAGCGTATTCCATACTTATATAACTGTCGGGATAATTATAACCCCCGGAGTAATAAGTAATGAGCGGTATTTCTTTAACGAGACTAAAATAATTTTCACCGTTATAATTAAATAATGTGGGAGAAGGCAGTGAAAAAACAATTCCGCCTAAACAAACAAATAAAAGTCCGGGATCGTTTTTAATAACCATTTCTTTTTTGTAAGGTATAAATAATTGAAAAGTTTCGCTTTTAGATTCAATCCCGTTTTTGTCGTACACGTATATTTCAAAAGGAATATATGACGAGTCAATTTTTATATCCGTCAAATCAAATTTAATTTTGTGATTGTCGGATAACTCTGTAGTTACTTCTTTTTCAATTTTTTTATTAAATACTAATTTTGAGGTAACGCTGTCAGTTGTAAAAAATGATAAAACAAAAACATGAGGCAACTCGGGTGTAGCGAAAGAATCAATTAAAAATATTTCCACTTCCCCTTCCTGGGCATAAAGATCGACTTTTAGAAAAAAGAGTACGAATAAAACAGAATAAACAATTTTCTTCATAATAATTCCAAAATGGAAAAAACATACAGATAAAGGTAAAACAAAATAAGTTTTTAATGAAATTCAAATAATATTTTTAACAGACCCGATAATAAAACAATTTTGATTATATTCGTACAATTAAATCAAACTTTTCAGGAGATAAATTGAAAATTTTAATCAGCAACGACGACGGTATTGAAAGCCGCGGAATATATGAATTAACAAAAGCGCTAAAAGAAATTGCCGATGTTACCGTCGTAGCGCCTTTAACAGAACAAAGCGCGGTCGGACACGCAATTACAATGAAAATTCCTTTAAGGGTAACGAAACATTATAAAAACGGGGAGTTTTTTGGATATGCCGTTACAGGAACTCCGGCCGATTGTATTAAAATCGGAATGAGAAATATAATAAAGTTTACGCCCGATCTGGTAGTCTCCGGAATTAATCACGGATCAAATACCGCGATAAATATAATTTATTCGGGGACCGTATCCGCCGCTCGCGAGGCCGCAATAATGGATGTTCCCTCAATTGCTATATCCGTTACTGATCACCATCCAAAACATTTTGAATATGCATGCAAGGTTGTAAAAGAACTTGCTTTAAAAGTAGCGGAAAAGGGGCTTAAAAACGGAACGATGCTGAATGTAAATGTGCCCGATTTACCGGAGAAAGATATTGCCGGTGTTTTAATTACTACTCAAGGCAAATCAAAATGGGATGATATTTATGAAGAAAGGGTTGATCCTTACGGAAATAATTATTATTGGCTGACTGGAAATTTAACCGAGGTTGACAACCACCTTGGAACAGATCAGTTTGCAATAAGAAACAAATATGTTTCCGTTACGCCAATACATTTTGATTTATCCGATTATGAAACACTTGAAGAAATGAAAAACTGGAACATAGAACATGAAAATATAATAAAAGAGAAAATATAAAATACCGTTAAGAATTCTATGCCTAATATCGATAATATAAATATAGATTTTACATTCGACCCCCTTTTTATTATTCCCGGAATTTTAATCTTAGTCGCTTATACAATCTTTATATATAAATATACGATCCCTCAAGTCTCACCTTTCAAAAGGTACTTTTTATTATCCGTCCGTACTATAACTCTCGTATTAATTCTAACGGTTATATTCGAACCGGTAATAACAATAAAATATGAAGAGGAAGAAAATCCGAAAAATTTTGTGTTTATTGACGAGTCCCGTTCAATTGTAAATCTTGACAGTTCGGCGCAAGCTGAAATTATTAAAAATATAGCCTCCGAATTGTACGAGAACTTAAATAATGAAACAAGGTTTTATACATTCTCAAGTAATGTCGATTCACTTGCACCGACAAGAATTAATGACCTCGAATTCAGAGGAGGACTTACTAATTTAAATTCGGTTATAGATTTTCTAAATAAGAAAAAAGAGAATATAGCTTCGGCTTTAATAATCAGCGACGGAATAATCACCGAAGGAAGCAGCCCGGTTTATAATGCCGAAAAACTTTCTTATCCTGTTTTTACCATAGGAGTTGGCGATACCACGGAACGGAACGATATAATTATAAACAAAGTATTACGCAATGATTTTATTTACGCGGGAAAGACTACAACAATGTCGGCAAACATTGTTAATAAAGGATTTGAAGGAAATAACACGACAGTAAGTTTTTTCGAAAATAATAAACTGATTGAGCAAAAAAAAATTGAATTAAGCAGCTCCGGAATAAATACAGCTGATTTTAATTATACTCCCTTATTACCCGGAGAAAAAAAAATAAGGATTGAGGTATCGGCATCCGAAGGCGAGGCAACGTACGCAAATAACGGCAGTTCATTTTTTATAAATGTGCTGGATAATAAAGTTAAGATTCTGCTTGTTGCCGGGGCCCCTTCCGAAGATTTATCATTTATTAAAAACAGTTTAAAATCCGACGATAACCTGGAAGTAAATTCGATAACGCAAATAACAAATAACAAGTTTCTTGAAGATGATAATTTTAAAATAAAAACTGACAGCGCGGATGTAATATTCTTAATTGGTTTTCCGGCGGACAATACTCCGGCGAACTTATTAAACATTGTATTGGAAAGCATAAAAGTTAAAAACAAACCTTTTTTTATTTCGTTTGCTTCTTCGCTTGATTTAAATAAATTAAAAGTTTTCGAAAGCGAACTTCCCTTTTCCATTTTGGAAATCACAAATGAAAAAGCTCTTGTTCAGCCGGATATAATTGATGTTAACAATTCTTTGTTAAATAACAACGCAGTAAATCCGGTTCATGAATGGAATAACCTGCCTCCCGTATTTGTGTTTAATTCAGGCATAATTGCTAAGCCTGAAAGTGAAATTATAAGTAAAGTAAAAATCAGCAATATTCCAGTTAATATTCCTTTAATACTTACGCGTACCGCGGGAAGAAGCAGGTCGCTTGCAATAACAGCATCAAATATTTGGAAATGGAAATTACAGAGAAATCAAATTAATCTGTTTGATAATTTTATAACGAATTCAGTCAAATGGCTGAATACAAATTCCGGCTACAAAAATTTTGAAATCAAAACTACAAAGAAAATTTACAACCAAGGGGAACAGATTGAATTTACAGCTCAGGTTTACGACGAAACATTTAATCCATTGGATGACGCGGAAGTAATTTTAAAAATTAATAAAAATGAATTAGAAGAAGAACTAATATTAACGCCTGCAGGTTTAGGAATTTATGAAGCGGCATATAAAAATAATTCTACGGGCGATTATAATTATTCGGGAGAAGCTTTTTCAGGTACAAAATTTCTTGGTAATGATAAAGGCAAATTTAGTATTAGCGAAACAGATATCGAAAAAATTGATACAAAAATGGACACTAATTTATTAACCTTATTGGCTAATTCAACGGGAGGAAAATACTACAATTCATCCGATTTTGATGAAATTTTACAAGAAATTAATAACAAAAAATACAACAAAGTCTTAAAAAAAACTTATATTCAAGAAAATGATTTATGGTCCAGCGAATTATTACTTCTGATTATTATTCTTCTATTTTCACTTGAGTGGTTTTTCAGAAAACGTGCGGGCATGTTATAATTTCTATATAAATTTTACAAAAACTCGAGGTGAATTATGAATTATATTTCTTGGGCGGAAAACGACAGTGTTAAGAACGCTGAAATTGACAGCCAGCATAAAGAAATGCTGGACATTGTGAATGAGCTTTATAAATATCTTGAAAAAGATTATGATGAAAAAGCAAAAGCAGTAATGTTTAAGCTTATTGAACATACACGCGATCATTTTGATACCGAAGAAACATATATGAAACAGCTTAAATACCCTCATTATATATCGCATAAATTGGAACACGACAGGTTCTATAACAAAATATTAAATTTCTCAGCCGCACTTGAAGACGGTACCGACAAATTAAATTTTGATTTTTTTAAATCATTTAAAACATGGTTCTATAATCATCTTGAGTTAAATGATAAAAAATGCGGCGAGTATTTTAACGCTCATTTAGCTAAATTAAGAGGAACCATAACAACCGCTTAATTAAATGAGTTTATTCACGACTTCATTTATAGATTTTTTTCTTCCGCGGGAATGTATTTCCTGCAGCCGCAAACTTACATACGAAGAAGAATCAATTTGCGAAAAATGTTATTCGCAAATAAAATACGCCGGACTTTCATTTTTAGATTCGGAATTCGAAAAAAAATTTCAAAAAGATAGTCTAATCAAAGATTTTCTTTCCCTCTTTATTTTTGAAGAAGAATCACCGGTTCGAAGTCTGCTTCACGGTCTTAAATACCAAAACAGGTTCAGAATAGGAAATTTTTTAGGAAAGATACTTGCCGCAAATTTTGAAGATAAAATTAATAATTGGAACCCCGATTTAATAATCCCTATACCGCTTCATAAATTAAAAAAGGCTGAACGAGGTTACAACCAATCTTATTATATAGCAAAAGGCCTTGGGAAAAGGATAGGCATTCCGGTAAAAACAAATGTAATTATAAGAAATAAATTCACATCTACTCAAACAAAATTAAACGCAGAAAATAGGAAAGAAAACATACGAAACGCTTTTTCCGTAATAAAAGAAAAAGATATAATCGGGAAAAATATAATTTTGCTTGATGACGTAATTACTACAGGCGCAACGGTATCGGAATGCTCAAAAACATTAAAGAAATTCCGGACGGGCAATATTTATGCGTTATCAGTTGGAATAGCCGATTATGTTAATACCTGAATAAGAAATACGGAGAAGGGAAATAATCCTCAATATTTTTAATATTTTCTTCGGATATATAACCCTTTGTAATAAGGTCTTCATCAACCGCTCTCTGAGTTAATATTTGAAGATGAGTATGAGTAAACCATTCGCCGCTGTCTTCCCTTTCACCTATTTGAGCAAATCTTTCGCCTTGTTTTATTATATCCCCCTCTCGAACAATAAAATCTGTTTTAAGATGACCGTAAAACGAATAAAATACATGATCCATAATTACATGCTTTAGCACAACAAATCCGCCGTAATTTCTGTACCCGCTATCTATTCCTATTTTAAATACGGTTGCCGCAACAGGAGCATATAAATTAAAATCGGCAGGGACAACTATATCAAGACCCAAATGATAAAATCTTTTTTCGGAAAGAAATTGAGGAAACTGCGACAATAATTTTTTACGTTCTTCCAGGTAACGGCCTATTCCCCATTCGGCATTATTATCTTTTAATTCATCGAATATTATTGATTGAAAATGATCAAAATCTTTTCTTAAATATTTATTTATCTGAATGCTGTCGGATGAAAAATTAAATATGTACGGTTCACCTATTAATTGATCGCCGAGTAAAGGGAATATTTCAGTTTTTGCTTTAAGTAAAATTAACGGGAAAAACATCTTAACCTCATAAAAGAATGTATTACTATTTGTAAGTTGTATAAGAAATATATCAAATTAATACAAATATTTTTTTGTGATTTAGAATACATCATATTTTACTTTTTAACAATTATAAATTATATTTAACGAAAAGAACTCAAACACTCCTATTTTCCCTATATTCAGAAAGATATAATGAAAAATGAAACTAAATATTATTCATTAGTTTTATCCATGCTATTATTGGTATTTGTATACAGCTGCGATTTTTTTTCCCCTTATGATGTTGAATATATCAGCTTATCAAAAAATGAAATCGATTTTAGTCTATTTGAGAATGAACAGCAGTTTATTGTTACATACGCCGATTCCTTCGATGTCAAATGGGAGTTTGAACCCTTTGCCCATTGGATTACTGTTTCAAAAATGAATGGTACAATTAACATTGATGACCCCGACACGGTTTCAGTCAAAATAGAACGTTCAAAATTGAAACCCGGAAGTTATAAGGAGAACTTGATTCTAAATTTCAAGAATAAATCCGACTCGAAAAAAATTACTGTAAAATTAGAAATGAAACCGATTCTTTCTATTTCAAATGACTCTTTAAGTTTGGGAACATCAGATTCGCTTGCAACAATTATTTTAAGTAATGAAGGAAATTACCCGCTTAATTGGGATTTTAATTGTAATGAAGATTGGGTATTTGTACAGCCGGATACAGGTTTATTAAACATTGATTCTTCAAAATTTTTATGGAGAGGAATGAATGATCCTTCAATAAAATCAAAAAGCGATACAGCCATCACAATCAAAGTTGATAAAAAGAAATTATTAAAAAGACTTAATTCAGGAATTGTTAAAATTACATCCAATGCCGGTATGGATTCATTAAGTTTATCGGTATATAAAGCCGAACCGGCAAAGTTAAAAATAAGTAAAAACAAAATAGATTTTTCCAAAGATATTAGTTCTAATACAATTACCATTGAAAACCACGGCGAAGAAACATTAAATTGGAAAGCATCTCCAAATGCAGCATGGATAAGTATTAACCCCATTTCAGGATCAGTTAATCAATATGATAAAGGAACGATCGTATCATCAGAAACAGATAATTCCCAAATGAATAAAGTTAATTCGGCTGAGATGGAAATTATTATTAACAGAACCGGACTTGCGCCGGGTAAATATAATTCCAAAATAGAGTTGGCTTCCAACGGCGGTAAAGCTGAAATTGGTATTTCAATGACAGTACCGGAATCACCAGTTATTTCTTGTTTACCGGATAAATTAGATTTTGGTGATACTGAATTATTGAAACAAATTGTTATTGCTAATAATGGAACAGGATTATTGTCATGGACAGCTTCGTCAAAAGAATCATGGATTACAATAACTCCTTCCGGCGGATCGGTTTCAAATAACACTAATGAATTAAAAGTTGGAATACTTAGGATTGGATTAGAACCCGGAAATTATTCCGGAGAAATTAATATTAATTCAAATGGCGGTAATTTAATTGTTCCTGTGACTTTTACCGTCCCGTTATTTCCTATATTAAAAATTAACCCTTCAATATTAACTTTTACAGATGAAAATAATAATTCAGCATTTGAAATTTCAAATGGAGGCGGGGGTATATTAACATGGCATTTGGAAACTGATTCGGATTGGATTAATATTTCCACACTTAGCGGCACGACAACAAACGAAATAGATTTAGTAAAAGTTTCAGTAAATACCTCTAAACTTATTCCCGGAAATTATACCGGGAATATTAAAGTATCATCTAATTTTGGAAGTGAAATTATTAAAATCTCACTTGTTATACCGGTGACTTCAAAACTTGAATTTAATCCGGCTTCAATAATTTTTAATGAAAACCAGTCGGTCAGCTCAATTGATATAATTAATAGCAGCAAAATTCCATTAGAGTGGCAACTAACTGCAAGTCAGCCATGGATTGAAATCAATCCTAGTTCCGGGAAAACAAATCCAAATAGTACCGATAAGATTGAAGTAAAAATAAATAAAAACGGTTTACCTCCCGGGAATTATTCAGGCGTTATAAATATTGCTTCATCAGGCGGAAACGGCAGTGTTAATTTAAGCATGATTATAAACGAAGTTCCAAAACTTAAGTTGAATTCGCCGGAATTATTTTTTGATAGTAACAATTCTATAGAAACAATTGAAATTCAAAATGAAGGGACCGGAAAATTAAATTGGGAATTATCTTCAGATAAAACATGGATTACGTTTAATAAGAAATCGGGCTCTTGTATACCTAATAAAATTGATAAGGTCGAAGTTAATGTAAACAAAATTAATTTAGCGCCAGGTCAATATTCCGGCAGAATTCAAATTGCATCTAACGGCGGGAATGCAAGTATAAACGTATTATTGACAATTACAGAAAACATTAAATTTTCGGTTAGTCCGAAAAACTTAAACTTCAGGGATAAAGATTCATCGGCTGTTATTGAAATTAAAAATACCGGGGACGCTAATTTAATTTGGCAGGCTTCAGCTGATCAACCGTGGATAAATATATTAAACAGTTCTGGCACTACGGCTCCGAAACAAAGCGATATTATCGATTTGTTCATTATTCGCGACGGCTTGGCTCCGGGTAAATATTCAGGAACTATAAAGATTACCACTAACGGCGGCGAAGAGATTGTTAAGATTGATCTAACGATTACTGATAACATTAAATTTTCTGTTAGCCCGAAAAACATAAACCTCAGGGATAAAGATTCATCGGCTGTTATTGAAATTAAAAATACCGGGGATGATAATTTAATTTGGCAGGCTTCAGCCGATCAGCCGTGGATAAATATATTAAACAACTCGGGCACTACGGCTCCGAAACAAAGCGGTATTATCGATTTGTTCATTATTCGCGACGGCTTGACTCCGGGTAAATATTCAGGAACTATAAAGATTATCACTAACGGCGGCGAAGAGATTGTTAATGTTGATCTTACAATTACTGAAAACATTAAATTTTCGGTTAGTCCGAAAAACTTAAACCTCAGGGATACTGATTCATCGGCTGTTATTGAAATTAAAAATACAGGGGACGCTAATTTAATTTGGCAGGCTTCAGCCGATCAGCCGTGGATAAATATATTAAACAGTTCAGGCATCACGGCTCCGAAACAAAGCGGTATTATCGATTTGTTTATTATTCGTGACGGCTTGGCTCCGGGTAAGTATTCAGGAAACATAAAAATAACTACTAATGGCGGCGAAGAGATTGTTAAAATTGATCTAACGATAATAGCAAATGCTAAACTTTCATCGAGCCCAAAAAATCTGAAATTTACTGAACGTGATACATTACAAATTATAGAAATTAAAAACATGGGTGATGTAGATCTTTTATGGCGGTTGTCGGAAAACATTTCCTGGCTTACATTGTCAAAAACGGAAGGAATAATTGGCGTAAAAGGAAACGATGAAATTCATGTAACTATTGACAAGAATGAACTTTTGCCCGGCGATTATTCCGGTAAAATTTTTGTCGAATCCAACGGCGGGAATGAATCAATAGAAGTTAGTTTGAAATTGGACGGGAAACCAAAATTAGATTTATCCGATAATAAGTTAAATTTTGATGCTGTTACTAAAACTCTCTCATTTATTATACAAAATACCGGCGAGGGAATTCTAAATTGGGAAATTGATCATGAACTTGATAATTGGCTTTCAGTCGATCCACAATCAGGTTCGCTACTACCTTCCACTTCTATTGTTGTAAATGTTAGTATTGATGAAAATTTAATACCTAACAATGAAAAGAATTCCAAAATAAATATAAATTCCAACGGCGGTAATAAGTCAATTCTAATTACGTTTATAAAGAAATAATAAATGAATATTTTTTTATACAATGTAAAATACTAATGAAGCATATCACCAATTTTTATTTCAATAATTTTTACTTACAGACATTCTAATGCTATAATGAACTGTATGTGATTAAAAATACATTTTATTTACTTTAAAATATTTATAATGTACCTTAATCGTTCAAATAATCTCTCCTTTTCTAATTTTCGGGTGTCTATATAATGAGAAAAACTAATAAAATATTTATAAGATTAATACCTATAATATTTTTAGCATTTTTTTTCAGCTGCGATTTTTTTGCGCCTTATGACCTTGAATTTGTAGGTGTATCAAACGATACGCTTAAATACGATTTATTCGAGCAGGAAAAACAGTTTATTATATCTTATGCCGATTCGTTTGACGTAAAGTGGGAAATTACTCCCTCTTCAAGTTGGATACTAATTAGTCCCGATAGCGGAATTATTAATATTGATAGTCCGGATACAATTACAGTAAAAATAAACCGTAACGGATTATCACCCGGAGAATATGATGACAATATAGAAATAAATTTTCAGAATAAAACAAGCAGGAAAACAGTAAATGTAAAAATGGAAATCAAAGCGCTAGCTGAGATATCAGATAAAACTTTAAATTTCGGTTTTTCCGATTCATTAAATAGTTTTAATATTCGCAACATTGGGAATTACCTTTTCAAGTGGAAATTTGTTGCTGACAGAGAGTGGATAAGTGTCCGGCCTGATACGGGAACATTAAGCATCGATTCAACAAATTTTCTATCCAAATTAACTGATCTAAAAAAAACATTTGATAAAAGTGATACTTCAATTACCGTAAAAATTGATAATAGAAAACTATCCACCGGCGATAATACTGGTAAAATATTTCTTTATAATAATGTCAAGGTAATGGACTCAATAAATGTTACGGCATCGAAAAAGACCGCACCGTTATTGAGCGTAAGTCATAATAAATTAGATTTCGGAGCGGCGGAAATAATAAAACGAATTCAAATCTCAAACCGAGGTACCGGTGTTCTGAATTGGTCGGCTTCAACTTCTGAAACCTGGATTACATTAACTCCCCCGTCTGATTCTATTTCAACCGGTACACAGGAGTTAAATGTTGCGGTACTAAGATTAGGTCTTCAGCCCGGTAGTTACGCTGCTAATATTATAATTAATTCAAACGGCGGGAATTTAACAATTCCGGTTAGTATGACTGTTATTAAATCACCAGCACTAAATCTTTCGTTATCCTCGCTTTCTTTTACAAATGAAAATAGAGAAGCGTCCTTTGAGATTACAAACACCGGTGAAGGAGAACTAAACTGGAATATAAGAGCTAATCAGAGCTGGATTCAGGTTTCCCCGACAGGCGGAAGCACATCAACCGAAAAAGATACTATTAATGTTACTGTAAATACAAACGGGCTTAGTCCCGGCACATATACTGGAAGTGTGCTTGTATCTTCCGACTTCGGGAATGAATCAATTCAAATTACTCTTGTCATTACAGGATCGCCACAAATATTAATTAGTCCCCTTGCTTTGGACTTTGGAGAAAATGAATTATCAAAAGTTTTTGAAATTATAAATGAAGGCGACGCCGATTTAACATGGGAATTGTTTAGTGATCAAACATGGATTGAAATAGCCGTAACCTCTGGTACAGCAGAACCAAAAAGCAAAAATGAAATTGAAGTAAAGGTAAGCAGAAATACACTTACTCCAGGAAATTATTCAGGCAATATTAATATTATTTCAAACGGAGGGAATGCAAGCCTTCGAGTTAGTATGAATATTGTTGAAAACCCTCTACTAATTGTTAATCCAATTGAATTAAATTTCGGCGATACTGAAACGACTAAAAAATTAGAAATTAAAAACGACGGAATCGGAAATCTTAATTGGCAGATAACTGCAAACGTTCCCTGGATTTTAATTCCCAAATTAAACGGATCATTATTAGGAAACCAGAACGATGTTATAGATATTAATATAAATAAGATTGGGCTTCAGCCTGGAAATTACACTGCAAACATTTCGGTTTCGTCAAACGGAGGCAATGTAATTATTCCAGTTATAATGTCTGTAAAAGATAATTCTATATTATCTGTAAGTTCCAATTCCCTGAATTTTGGAGAAATTGATTCTTTAAAAACTCTTGAAATTACAAATACTGGATCTGGGAATTTGAATTGGAAAGCTACTGTAAATGAAACTTGGATTTCCTTGAATCCGGCGGAAGGAACAATAACCCAAAACCAAAGGAATAATGTTTCTGTAAGCATTTCAAGAAAAAATCTACTTCCCGGAAATTATTCAGCAATTATTTCTATTACTTCTAATGGTGGAAATGAAAACATCTTAGTCTCAATGACCGTATTGCAGAAAGCAACATTGTCCATTAATCCGATTGAATTAGACTTTGGCAAAACTAATGTTTTAAAAATATTAGAACTTAGCAATAATGGAGATCAAATTCTTAATTGGAGTTTAACATCTAATGCATCCTGGTTGCTAATATCTTCCCCTGGAGGAAGTATCGCGGGAAAACAAAAAATTAGCATTAATGTAAATGTAAATAGACTTGGATTAGATGCCGGCGATTATTCAAGCAATATAATAATTAATTCTAGCGGTGGGAATTTTACAATACCGGTAAAAATGAAAGTTGCGCTTTCACCTAAATTGAGTATATCCCCAACATCTCTATCATTTACGAATCTTAATACTGATGCTTCGTTCGAAATTAGAAATCAAGGAGATGGTCAGCTAAATTGGCAATTATCCGCTACGAAAACCTGGATTTCAGTTTCACTCGGCAGCGGAAATACTACAACTGAAGTTGATGTAATTAATGTTTCTGTAAATACAATTGGACTTACACCAGGAACTTACACTGGAAATATTAATGTTACTTCGGATTATGGAAACGAAATAATTCAAGTAACTCTTGTTATAACCGGATCGGCTAAAATATTATTTACTCCTAATTCATTAATTTTTGGGGGTAATGATTTATCAAAAGTTTTTGAAATAATAAATGAAGGAAATGCTGACTTAATCTGGCAATTAACAGCTGACCAGCCTTGGATTGATGTTGTTCTAAAATCCGGAACTGCTGGGCCGAATCTGAAAAATACTGTTGAAGTAAAAATAAATAGAGGTACTTTACCGGCGGGAATCTATTCCGGAAATATTATTATTACTTCAAACGGCGGCACTGGAACTATACCGGTAGAAATGAAAGTTAATGAAGCTTCAAAACTTTCGGTTAATCCCACTGAATTAGATTTCGGACAAACTGAAAGTTTGAAAACTATAGAAATTATAAATGAAGGAGAAGCTAATTTAAATTGGAGTTTAACTAAAAACGTTTCTTGGCTAACAACATCTTTAATAGCCGGAACTATCGGATCTAAATTAAAACAAGATATTAGTATTACTATTGTTCGAAATGGTCTTACACCCGGTGATTATTCAACAAACTTGATAATATCGTCCAACGGCGGTAATGTAACTGTTCCTGTTAAGATGTCAGTTAAAGATAATTCCAAATTATCAATTAATCCTAATTCATTAAATTTCGGAGAAATTGATTCCTTAAAAACTCTTGAAATAACCAATATTGGCACAGGAAATCTAAATTGGAAAGCAACTGTAAATGAATCTTGGATCTCGGTTCTGCCGGATAGCGGCACATTAGGAACAAATCAAAGGAATAATGCTTTAGTAAATATTACAAGAGAAAACCTCGCTCCAGGAAATTATTCTGCGACTATTACTATTTCATCAAATGGCGGCAATGCAAATGTTCAGGTTACAATGTCAGTACCGGAAGTTCCAAATTTATCGGTATCTTTAACAGAAATAAATTTCGGGGATTCCGAATCTGAAAAGTCCTTCACCATACAAAACTCAGGCTCGGGTACGCTTACATGGAGTTCGGAAATTATGTATATAACTACTCTTGCTGAAAACAACTGGGTATCTATGAATTTGACAAGCGGAAGCATAACTGGTTCACAATCAGTTACTGTTACTATTAATAGATCAGATCTTCAGCCCGGGCAGCATAATGCCGATATTCAAATTTACTCGAACGGAGGCAACGCTACAATTCATTTATATGTAACAGTTACGGAACCGCATCTAAACGTTTCTACTGAAATAATTGAATTTAATACAATGGAAGAAGAAAAAACTTTTGATATTGCCAACACCGGAAGCGGTGAATTATCGTGGACTATTTCAATTGAAAATAATTTCAGCAGCATACAAATTATCACAAATCTAAATTCGGGAACGATATCGGCCGGAAGTAATACAGTAAGAGTTGTTTTGCAAACAAACAATCAGGAAGAAAATATTTCATTGCAAAAAACAAATCAAATTGTTGTTGGAAATATATATGTATACGGCTCAAATGATGAATCAAAAACGATTACTGTAAAACTTAATTCGGCATTTTAGTAAGATACCGAATGCAAATAGAATGAATTAATAAAAAAATCCGTCACTTAATAAATTCTTTTTCGAAAATAAAGTGACGGATTAATTTTTATAAATAATTAATAAATAAATTATCTATCGCCGCGTCTTCCGCCTCCGCCGCCGCTTCTGTTGCCACCGCCGAATCCGCTTTTTCCGCCGCCTCTTCCGCTGCCGCCGCCGAATCCGCCTCTTCCGCCGCCTGATCCGCCGCCGAATCCGCTTCTTCCGCCGCCCGATCCGCCGCGCCTTCCGCCAGGAGAATCAGTTTTAGGTCTAGCTTCGTTTACACTTAAGTTTCTGCCTTTAAGATCTTTTTCGTTTAATGCTTCAATTGCAGCTTGTGCTTCACTGCTTGAAGACATTTCAACAAAGCCGAATCCTTTTGATCTACCGGTAGCTCTGTCAATAATAATAGCAACGGAATCGACACTACCGTATTGTTCAAAAGCCACCTTTAGATCATCCTCAGTGACTTCATAAGACAAATTTCCAACATAGATTTTCATTTGTAACTCCTTTGTAAATAAATTAGTTAATCACTTTACGGATGAACGGAGCTAAAGTAATACGTTAGTTATCCGTTATTTGTTTTTTATAGCATCTTCTTCTTTTGTGCTGCCTGTTTTGAAAAAATCTCCACTGAGCCTGAACTTTGGAATTTTCCTCAAGCTCGCGGTTTGTTTCAACTTTATGAATTTTATTTTTTATAAATACTTTATTTGTTTCATGAATAATGATTGCATTTACACCTTTATCCTGCATGTCGGGTCTCACTGCAGTTAAATACAGGTCAACGTTTTTATTATTCTTAAGCGCTTTAAGAATATGAATAAATCCGAAAGGAAAAAGCTTCCCTTTATTTTTCTGCAGCGCTTTTGATAATGAAGGCATCATAATACCGAAAGCCGCTACTTTATTATTTTCATCAAGAACAACTGGAACGTACTCCGGAATAATAAACCCGAAATACTGTTTTACATACATGTCAATTTGTTTGTCAGATAATTCAACGAATCCGTATAAATCTTTATAAGCATCATTAAGCACATAAAATATTTCACGCGCATAAGGAAGCATTTCTTTGGCTTTTTTTACCTGTAAAACTTTCAATTTATTTCTTTTTAAAGCTATCTCTGCAATTCTTTTAATTTTTTCGGGTATTTCTCCATGCATTGTTACTTCAAATTCAACCCAATCGGTATCTTTAATATAGTTTAGTTTTTCAATATGTGAAGGATAATAGGGGTAATTATATATTGCTCCGAGCGTACTTAATTCCTCAAACCCTTCAACCAGTGTGCCTTCACCGTCCATATCGGTAAATCCCAATGGACCGTGTATGTAATTCATTCCGTTATCTTTCGCCCATTTTTCCGCGGTTTTAAATAAGGCGGCAGAAACATTTTCATCGTCAATAAAATCAAGCCATCCGAACCGTGCAATATTTTGGCCAAATTTTTCATTATACTTTTTATTTATGATGCCGGCAATTCTTCCTACAATTTTATTGTCTTTATATGCAAGCCAATATTTCGCATCACAAAAATCAAAGGCGGGATTTTTATCTTTTTTAAGAGTTTTTAATTCATCGGATATTAACGGCGGAACCCAAAATTTATTTTCTTTATATAAAGAGTATTGGAAATTGACAAATTTTTTCAAATCCTTTGCCGAACTTACTTCCTTGATTTGTATCTCCACCTAAGACCCCGAATTGCTAATAATAAATATAACCTTCTAAATTATAGAAAGGATTTAATTTATTAAAAATTCCTTTAATAAACATATAAAACAAACTAACTAGAATAAACATTTTACATTTTTTCCGGAGCGGTAACGCCTAAAATTCTCAAGCCGTTTCTTATTACTATTTGAACGGCTGTAACCAAGGCTATTCTGGCTTCAGCTAATTTGTTTTCCGAACCAATAATTCTGCACTCATTATAGAACTTATGGAAAAGCCCGGCAAGTTCCAACAGATAAACCGCAATTCTATGCGGCTCAAACTGAATTGCACTGTATAATATTTCTTCTTTGAATATTGATAATTTCTTAAGAATATTCAGTTCGGATTCAGTAACGAGTAGTTCCAGATTTTGTGTTGATAACTTCAAACCTTGTTCATGGGTTACTTTTAAAATTGAGGATATTCGAGCATGAGCATATTGAAGATAAAATACGGGGTTTTCATCACTGTGTTTTTTTGCCAGTTCAAGATCAAAATTCAGGTGAGTAGTTGTATTCTGCATAATAAAAAAGTAACGGACAACATCCGGACCAACTTCATTTATTAATTCATCAAGAGTTATAAAATTTGCTTTACGTGTAGACATTTTTACTTTTTCGTTACCTTCCATAATGGTAACAAACTGATAAATTACTACTTTAATTTTTTCTGTATCATACCCCATCGCCTTTAAAGCGGCAACAACATCGGGGTAAGTCGCATTATGATCTGACCCGAAAATATCTACAATAAGATCATATCCGCGGTCGAATTTTGTTGTATGATACGCTATATCCGGCAGTCGATATGTAGGTTCGCCTGTGGATTTAATAATTACCTTATCCTGTTCATTACCCATTTCTTTAAGCCGCAGCCATACGGCTCCTTCATTTTCATAAGATATATCCATTTCCTTAAACTTGGATAACAAGTCATCAATTTTCCCGTCTTCATACAAACTATTTTCATTAAAAAATATTTTGATTTTTATTTTCAGCGCGTCAAGTGTATTTTCAATATCGGCAAAAATATTTTTTTCAGCACGCTGTTTAAATATTCCTTCGGGTGATTCTTCAATCAATTTGTCGCCGAATTCATTCTTTAATTCCTCGGCTATATCAATTATATATTCACCTTGATAATAGTCTTCCGGGAAATCTTCGGTATCATCATATAGCAATGCAAGGTATCTTTTCTTTACCGAGTCGCCGAGAACACGCATCTGCCTGCCGGCATTGTTAAAATAAAATTCACGATCAACTTCATATCCAATCCATTCGAGCATATTAGATATTGTATCCCCCACAACCGCGTTTCTGCCGTGACCAACAGTAAGCGGACCGGTAGGATTTGCGGAAACAAATTCCACGTTTGCTTTTTTTCCTTTAAAGTTATCAAGCTTACCGTAATCCATAGGATCGCTTAAGACATCATTAATAATTCTTACAACAAACAATGGATTAAAAAAGAAATTTATAAAACCGGGTCCGGCTATTTCAATTTTAGAAATAATATTTATATCGTATTCAATATTGTTAATAATTTCTTGTGCAATTTCGCGGGGGTTTCTGTTTAATTTTTTAGACAACAGCATTGCTGCATTTATTGAATAATCACCGTGCGCATTCTGATTGGGGACAGAAATTTTATAATCTACTTCTTTTAAATATTCTAATTTATCCGAGGTATTATTAATTATTTCAACAAGATAGGATTTCAACTTTCTTTTCTCCGTAAATAAAATTCCGTGTATAAACAATTAAACAGAACAAGATAAAAATTTTAAAAAACTTCTTTTAGCGATTCTTCAATTATTTCTGTCGGTGCGTCCGCCCAGAATTTCTCAAGATTATAATAAGTCCGCGCCTCATTTTTAAATATATGCACAACAACATCAAAATAATCTATAATCACCCATCTTAGGGTTTGATAACCTTCTTTATGAAAATTTCTTATGCCTTCTTCTTTAAGTTTGTCTTCAACTTCATCAGCGATAGCTTTTACCTGAGTATCGGAATCTGCGGAACAAATAATAAATTTGTCGGCAATGCCCGATACCTTGCTTAAATCCATAACCTTAATATTGTATCCTTTTTTGGACAAGATTAATTCAACAATCTTTTTCGAAATTTTTTTTGATTCCAATTTGTTTCCTTTATTTTAGTGGTTTCAGTTTATAATAATCTTTTCCGATAATAATTGTGACGTCAAGGAAATAATCATCATTTAACTGCTGTATAACATTCTTTTTATTAATATTTAAAGATTCAGCAATTTTCCGCGCATTAGACATATTCCCGATTCTGTCAATAACCAACGATTCGTTAATATCAAATGAAACATAGTTATCTATATTTACAACATCGAAACTTTGCGCGCGTAAATAATCGGTGAACATATCTGCCACGCCGCTTATTCCGCATCCGTTTAAAACCTCTACTTGAATTATTTCCGAAGGTGTTTCTTTTTCAATTAATTCATTTGAAGATTTTTCCGCTCCCCATAATTTAACATAAATTGAATATGACATGTAAATAATAAGTCCTCCAAGTAAAAATATCAAAACATTCATTGATATATTTACTGTGGAAGCTTTTAATTCCGCCCCCGAAACATTTCTTTTATTTGAACTTTCTTTTGCCAAATTCGATTTCAATTTATAAAAAATAACCCCGCTAAACGGGGTTATTAAATTAAGAAATTTTATTTACTAATTCCCGTAAGGAAGGTAATCATCGAAGAACGAATATCGATTAATACCCGAGTAATAATTGTAAGGATTATAGTAAGATCCCGGTCCGCTCCTGAATTGAAGCACTATATTAGTATTTTCGGACGGCTTATAGTTCAACTGAGCTCTGCTTAAATAAATTCCGTTTATCGAATTTGTAAAAGAATCGCCTAAGGTGTTATAAGGAGTGTTTACAATACTTGCGTCTATTTCCAAATTTAAGTTATCCGAAAATTTATAGAACAAACTGTTTGTATAAGTACTTAAGGCAATTCCGTAATTTGCGGAAGCTCCGTATGACATACTTAATGAATGATGCATTTCAAGATTATCCAAATTTATAAAACCGAGAAATAAACTTGACGGATTATAATTTGTTATTCCGGCTTTTATATCAACAGGTTTTTCGAGATCGCTTTTATACTGGGCGAATCCCAAATTAGCCGTAATGACGAAAAGTATTATAAATTTTTTCATAATATTATTCACTTTTGATTATCAGTTTTTGTTAAACAATAATCAATACATAATGTTTCCCAAATGTTACTATAAACAAAGGTTAAAAATACTCTTTTTTACTAATTATTCAAGAGAATAAAAAGATACTATTTTTTTAACTGCGCAATCATTTCAATTTCTACAGGCACATTAAGCGGAAGTCCGCTAACACCTACAGCTGCTCTAACATGCTTGCCGTTATCGCCGAATACATTCACAATAAAATCAGAAGCTCCGTTTGCCACCTTTGGCTGATTGCCGGCGCCTTCAATACCGCTAACAAAGACAGTAAGTTTTACAATTCTTTCAATCTTGTCAAGATCGCCAATTACATCCTTTATAACGCTTAAACAGTTTAATGCACAAAGTCTCGCCGCATCCATTCCTTCTTCAACAGTAAGTTCTTTTCCAATTTGGCCTGTAAATTTTACTTCGCCGTTTAAAAAGGGAATTTGCCCGGCTGTCATTACCAAATCGCCGACTTGTATTGCCGGGATATAGGAAGCAACGGGTTTGGGAGCCTGAGGAATTTCATAGCCTAATTCTTTAATTTTTTCTTCAATCATAAATACTCCGTTTTTTCTAACATAATTAAAAAATTTCTTTAACTAATATGACGAAATTAGCGGAAAATAAAAAGATTAGATTCGTATTCAACAAACCAGTAATAGGTTAAACTTTCTATTAATTTTCCCGTAAACATTAAATTTGGCTACTAATATTAAACTCCGTAATTTTGGCGATGTAAATACTAAATGAAATGAGGAAATATGACGGGACAAAAATTTACCGAATTAATGGATATAATGAGGAAACTACGTATTGAATGTTCATGGGATAAAGAACAAACTCATGATTCAATAAAAGCCGCGACGCTTGAAGAAACCCACGAGGTTATTGAAGCTATTGACGAAAAGGATTACAACGAATTAAAAAGTGAACTCGGCGACCTGCTTCTGCATATTGTATTTCATTCGGTAATAGCCGAGGACAATAAAACATTTAATATTGATGAGGTAATTGATTCGATTAAGGATAAATTAGTAAGAAGACACCCGCATGTATTCGGCGATACAAAGGTAAAAAACAATAATGATATTATGCGTAACTGGGAAACAATTAAACTCGGCGAGGGAAGAAATTCTGTGCTGGAGGGAGTTCCCAAAAATTTACCGGGGCTTCACCGTGCATTCCGTTTGCAGGAAAAAGCTTCAAAGGTCGGATTCGACTGGGAAAAGAAAGAAGACGTATGGAAAAAGGTAATTGAAGAAATTGAAGAAATGCATGAGCAGGAAAAAGAAGGCAACAAAGAAGAGCTTGAAAAAGAAATAGGCGATGTATTTTTCAGTCTTGTTAATTACGCCAGATTTATAGGCATCAACCCTGAAAACGCGCTGCGGAATACAAATGAAAAATTTATTAAACGATTTCAATTTGTCGAGAATAAAATAAAGGAATCCGGAAGACAAATCACGGATTCCAATTTAAAAGAAATGGATAAATTGTGGGAAGAAAGTAAAAAAACTATTTAATTATCCTTTACCGTTCTTTTTATTATTAATATCGTTGTGTTTTTCATAAGCATCAATAATATCTTTAACAAGTTTATGCCGCACTACGTCCCCTTTGTTAAAATATACAAATCCTACTCCGTCAATATTGGCTAATATATTTTTTGCTTCTATAAGTCCGCTGCTGGCCGAAGAAGGCAAATCAATTTGAGTTACGTCGCCTGTAATAATCGCTTTAGAATTAGGACCGAGCCTGGTAAGGAACATTTTCATCTGCATGCCGGTTGAATTTTGCGCTTCATCAAGAATAACATATGCATTATTTAATGTACGTCCCCTCATATAAGCCAAAGGCACAATTTCAATTACCCCTTTTTCAATCAAAGTTTTTAACTGTTCAATTGGCAGCATATCCTGCAGTGCGTCGTAAAGCGGACGAAGATAAGGATCTATTTTTTCTCTGAAATCTCCGGGAAGAAAACCGAGGCTTTCGCCAGCTTCAACTGCAGGTCTGGCTAAAACAATTTTCTGCACAATCCCCTTTTTAAAAGCGGCAACGGCAAAAGCAACAGCCAGGTAAGTTTTGCCAGTTCCGGCGGGTCCAATTGCAAAACAGATATCGTTCTTTTTTACGACATCAAAATATTGAACTTGTGTTGGAGTTTTTGCTTTAATTACGTCTTTTTTTGAATATAAAACAATATTATCATATTCTGTTTCACTTACAATTTCTTTACCCTGCACAGTTAAATCGATTATTGTAGAAACGTCCTTGCTTTCGAGCCTTCCTGTAGTGTTAAGAACATAAACCATCTCTTTAAGAACTTTTTCAACTGTATTTATTTCTTCAGAAACTCCTTTTAGATAGAAGTTATCTCCTCTTACCGATACAATTGTATTAAACCTGCTTTCAATAGGTTTAAGATTTGCGTCGTTAAAACCGAGCAGAGAAAGCAGGTCAACATTTTCAAGTTTCACAATTTTTTCTACTTGCGTATTTACCTCCGTAAATATAAAAAAGCCCTCTCCAAACAAATGAAAAGGGCCTTATTATTAAAACTATTTAACACTTTTATTAAAACCTAACCTCTGATTAGTTCTGCATAGGTGCAGGTTTATAATTTTTTCTAGCTTTATCGTAATGAGCTTTTTCTTCATCTGTTAAATTAGGAATCTTAAAAATTTGTTTAGGATAAATTAAATCCGGATTCTTAATCTGGTCTCTGTTTGCCTGGTAAATTTTAGGCCAAGCAAAAGAGTTTGAATAATGATCTTTTTTACCTGCGATTTTCCAAAGGTGATCGCCTTTCACAACTGTATAAAGAACTTCTTTAGGTGCTTCAATCCATGCGTCCAAAGCTCTCTGCATCTGATTGTGCACTTTATCATAGAACATTGGTAGAGCGCTAATTTTGTTTGATTTTAACGCGTCCAATTCCGCCTGTCTGTCAGCTTTTTCAGGTTCTTTAGCTTGAATTTTTGCATTTAACGCGTCAACTTTCTGTTTGAAGTTTTCAACATCGGCGTTTGTTGCACCGACTAATGCATACGCTTCGTCTGTGCATTCTTCATATGTCTGCATTCCTGCAAATTTAGTTTTTAGCGTATTAATATCATTTTGAAGACTATTTAACTCAGCGGTAAGATCAGCTTTTTTCTGAGTAAGTCTGTTCATTTCCGCCTGCCATTCATCCTCTGTCATTTCTTTGTTTTGCTGAGCACTTACAGAAACCGCAAAGAATAAGAGCAGGGTAAAGATTCCGGCAAAATACTTATTCAATTTCATTTATTTCCTCCGTTATATTATTAAACTTTTTGCATAATAAGGCAATTTTAGTTGCCCATCATTTTTTCGAGATTTTTCTTAGTTTCTGCTTTCATATTCTCGCAGTCTTTTAATTTTACGTTTCTTTCTGCAATTTCTCTTTCTAATTTAGTTTTTTCCGCTTTTAATTGGTCAACTTCTTTTTCAAGCGAGTTTACTTCTGCTCTTAAAGCATCGAGCTGTGCAATTTGTTCTTCACTAACGCCGCTGCATCCAGCAATGCCTAGTGCTCCAACAAGAACTGCAAAACCTAAGAGCTTTTTCAAATTGGTCATTTGATTCCTCCTTTTAATAATTAGATGTCAAAACTATTTGTAAATATAAACAATTTTTACAAAAAATAAAGCATTTTAAGCATATAAAACCAGTTTTTTAAATTATCCTCCTTTCAACCATACTTGTAAATGTATCACCGCATATTATAATATGATCAAAGAGTTGAATCTCTAAAAGTTTACCCGCCTCAATTAATTTTTTTGTTACATTAATGTCTTCTTTACTTGGTTCAGTATTTCCGCTTGGGTGATTATGAAGTACTATAATATTAGCAGAATTATTATCAATTGCCACTTTAAAAACTTCTCTTGGGTGAACAATACTTGAATTTAAACTGCCGACGGATATAACTTCATATTTTATAATTTTATTGTTAGTATTTAAACAAACGACAATAAATTTCTCTTTTATCTCATCCCGAAGTATCGGAATAAAAATATTTGCAATATCTTCGGGAGAAGTAACTTTTTTATCAGAGAACCATTTTTTCTGAGAATCAATTCTTCTCGATAATTCAAACGCTGCTGATAGTGTAGCCGCTTTATCTTTCCCGATGCCCGTAGCTTTTTGCAAGGATTCAACTGACTGCATTGCAACTGCAGAAATATTGCCGTATTTATTAACTAGTTCCTGTGCAACTTCAATAACGGATTTTCCTTTTATACCAGTTCTCAAAAGGATAGAGATTAATTCGGCATCGCTTAAACTTTGCACGCCTCGCAGAACTAATTTCTCTCTCGGCCTATCATCCAGAGGAAGATCTTTTACTTTAATTTTATCTCTCCGGCATTTATTAAATATTTAAGAAGCAAACTTAGAGCAGTCAATTTTACCCTGTTTGGCAAAATCGTTAGAAGGATCAAATTTTAAGCACATTTCAAAATACATTTCAGCTTGTTTATATTCCTTTTTTTTAAAATAAGTTCCGCCCAGCAAAGCAAAGGTTTCGGGATCCTTGCAAGAATTTGATTCATCAATATACTTTTTCAAATAATTATGCGCTTTCTCATATTCTTCCATTCTATAAAGAATTTTCCCGGCCCATTTATATAAACCATATTCAGCGGAATTTAATTTTATAGCCTTTGAAACAGCTTCGAACGCGTGATGGTACATTTCTTTTTGGTAATATGTTTTCGCAAAATTGAAATAAAGATCAAAGTTCCTATTCCATATCAATTCCGAAAGTTTTGCATATTCCAAAGCTTTATCAAACTGATTTAAATGCCTGTAAGATTTGGATAAAAACAGATAGGCATCGGCAAGCAGATCGCTTCTTTTATTTTTTCTTACGAATTCCGTAAAATTTATTATCGATATTTCATACTCTTTCAATTTATAATTTGCCAATCCGGTTAAAAAGTAGGCTTCGGGATTTGTCTCTTTTGAGATGTACTGCAGCGTTTCAAGCGCTTTATCATACCATTCGTTTTTTATTAAAAAATGAGTATAATATTTATGCATTTCTATGTCGAGATTTTCAAATAGAAAATCTTCGAAAAGCAAAACAGCTTTATCTATTTTACCAAATTTTTGATATATCTCGGCGAGTTTTACTACTGCGGTTTTTTTATATATTTTATTTTTCAGAAGAACATAATAAATCTGCAGTGCATGCAGAAATTTGCCCTCTTTTTCCAAACTTTCGGCAATCTGAATTTTATAATCATCCTGCTTCATAAAAAATTATTCCCATTCAATAGTTGAAGGGGGTTTGGAACTAATGTCGTAAACAACTCTATTAACACCCTTAACGCCCCGAATAATTTTATTCGAAATTTTTTCGAGAATATCAGGATTAAACCTATACCAATCAGCCGTCATAGCGTCTGTAGATGTTACAGCGCGCAGAGCAATTACGTTTTCGTATGTACGCGCATCTCCCATAACCCCAACCGATTTGATAGGCAGCAGCACAGCGAACGCCTGCCAAATTTCGTCATAAATACCGGCAGATTTAATTTCGTTTATATAAATATCGTCAACTTCGCGAAGTAAATCCAGGTACTCTTTTTTTACATCGCCTAGTATTCTTACAGCAAGTCCGGGTCCAGGAAAAGGATGCCGTTTAATAAAATCAGAAGGAAGTCCTAGTTCATATCCAATTGCGCGCACTTCGTCCTTAAAAAGTTCTCTAAAGGGTTCGATTAGCTGCATATCCATTTTTTCAGGAAGTCCGCCAACATTATGATGAGTTTTAATTGTTACCGATTTTCCTTTTACGGAAACCGATTCAATAACATCCGGATAAAGAGTTCCCTGCACTAAAAATTTAATACCGTCAAATTTTAAAGCTTCTTCTTCAAAAATTTCAATAAACATATTCCCGATTATTTTTCTTTTCTTTTCGGGATCGTCGATTCCTGCAAGTTTTGTTAAAAACCTGTCAGCCGCGTCAATATGAATAATATGCAGGTTATAATTTTCCTCAAACATTTTAGCGATATCTCTGCTTTCGTTTTTACGCATCATTCCCGTATCAACATGCACGCAAATCAACTGTTCTCCGATAGCTTTATGCATAAGCACGGCGGCCACAGAGGAATCAACACCGCCGCTTAAGGCGCATATTGCTTTTTTACCGCCGACTTTATTTTTTATTTCTTCAATAGCCTGATTTATAAAATTTTGAGGAGTCCAGTCTGCTTTGCATCCGCATACATTAAAGACGAAATTATTTAATATTTTTTTACCTTCTTCAGTATGAGCGACTTCCGGATGAAACTGAATGCCGTATATTTTTTTATCTTCGTTAGATATTGCGCAGATAGGAGAATTATCGGTTGCGGCATCGAGCCCGAAACCTTCGGGCATTTTTGTTAAATAATCGCCGTGACTCATCCAAACAACCGAATCATTTTTAACATTATTAAGCAAAGACGATTCATTATTTATTTTTATATGCGCTTTGCCGTATTCCCTATGTTCTGCAGGTTCCACCTTGCCGTTAAATGCCGAAGAAATCAACTGAAGTCCGTAACATATACCCAAAACAGGAATTCCAAGATGAAATATTTCATTGTTCACCTGAGGACTGTCTTCCTCATAAATTCCCATAGGTCCTCCGGAAAGTATAATTCCGGAAGGATTCATTTCTTTAATTTTTTCTAAATCGAAATTATGTATATGTACTTCCGAATACACCTTACTTTCGCGTATTCTGCGGGCTATTAACTGTGTAAATTGTGAACCGAAATCGAGTATTAAAACCGTCTGTTTATGTTCCATTATTTTTTATTTTTTTTGAATAGAGGTTGGTGAGAGAAAATTATAAATGATGACGATAAAAAAGAAACTTTTCTTAGTGCCTTTACGGCGGCAGGATAAATGATTTTTGCCGCAAAGGCACCAAGACACAAAGTTTCACAAAGAACTTTAAAGAACCCGTATGCAGAAAAACGTACTTAATTAACCTATAGAATTTTTATACGCTTCGGCGTCAAGTAATTCGTTCAATTCATTTTGATCTGCGATTTCAATTTTTATAAGCCATCCTTCACCGTAAGGATCGCTGTTAACCAACTGAGGTTCATCTTCCAATTTTGAGTTAATTTCTATTACTTTCCCGTTGCATGGGCCGAACAAATCACTTACGGTTTTAACCGCTTCAATAGTCCCGAATGATTCGCCCTTTGAAATTTCAGCCAAATCCGAAACGATATCAACAAAAACTACATCACCTAATTCACCTTGAGCATAATCGGTAATTCCGATTATTCCAACATTACCATCAATTTTAATCCATTCATGATCGCTTGTGTACTTCAATGCTTCCGGTATGTTCATAACTTGCCTCTATTTATTATTTAATAATCCATCTATGAAAGAAGTATCATATTCTGCTTTTTGAAATTTTTCGTTTGCTAGAATTTGCTTATGAAGGGAAATTGTTGTTTTAACACCTTCGATTGTAAATTCTTCAAACGCTCTTTGCGCTCTTAAAATTGCATGCTGGCGGTCAGTTCCCCAAACTATCATTTTAGCTATTAATGAATCATAATAAGGGGGAATCACATAATCGTTATAAACATGAGAGTCAATTCTAATGCCGAATCCTCCCGGGAAATGAAGATATTCAATTCTTCCCGGACTTGGTCTAAAGTTATTTTCGGGATCTTCTGCATTTATTCTGAATTCAAAGCTGTGGCCGTTAGGTTTTTGTGGAAGATTTTCAACTTCTCTTCCGCATGCTACAAGTATCTGCTGTTTAATAAGATCAAGACCCTGAACCATTTCAGTGACAGGATGTTCTACTTGAATTCTAGTGTTCATTTCAATGAAATAAAAGTTTAAATCCTTATCTACAATAAATTCAATTGTGCCGGCGCCTTCATAATTCACGGCTTTTGCTCCAAGCACTGCCGCTTCACTCATTCTGGCTCTAATATCTTCTGTAATAATCGGAGAAGGAGCTTCTTCGATTAATTTCTGATGCCGGCGCTGAACACTGCAGTCTCTTTCGCCGTATGAATGCACATTGCCGAATTGGTCGCCTACAATTTGTATTTCAACATGACGCGGATTTTCAATAAACTTTTCAACGTACAGTCCGGGATTATTAAAAGAAGCTTCGGCTTCAGCGCTTGCTGTCTGGAATGCATTTTCAAGCTCGCTTTCTTTTCGCACAATGCGCATTCCTTTGCCTCCGCCGCCGGCTGTAGCTTTTAACATTACAGGATAACCGATTACGTCGGCAATTTTTTTCGCTTCTTTTACATCAATAACAACTCCGTCGCTTCCGGGAACTACGGGAACGCCGACGCTTTTCATTGTTTCTTTAGCGAGAGCTTTATCTCCCATTCTATTTATCATATCGGGAGAAGGGCCGATAAATTTTATTTTTGATTCTTCACAAATTTCAGAGAAGCCTGAATTTTCAGCAAGGAATCCGTATCCGGGGTGAATTGCATCGGCGCCTGTAACTTGAGCTGCCGACATTATACTCGGGATCTTTAAATAACTATCTTTACTTTGCGCAGGTCCGATACAAACAGCTTCATCGGCAAACACTACGTGCAGAGAATCACGGTCGGCTTCCGAATAAACGGCTACAGTCGGGATTCTAAGTTCCTTACAAGTTCTAATAATTCTTAAAGCTATTTCACCGCGGTTTGCAATTAAAATCTTTTTAAACAAATTTGCCTCTTAAATTCTATTAAGATTTAATTCTTTTCAACCAAAAAGAGGGGCTGATTATATTCAACCGGGGTAGCGTTTTCAACCAGTATTTTTACGATTTTACCGCTTACGTCCGATTCAATTTCGTTCATCAATTTCATGGCTTCTACAATACAAAGTACTCCGCCTTGAGAGATTGAATCGCCCACCTGTACATAAGGATCCGCATCCGGAGCCGGAGCTCTGTAGAAAGTTCCGACAATTGGGGAACGGACTTCATGCAAATTAGATTTCTTTTCGGTTTCGCCGACTGCCGGTTTAGGGGATTCCGCGGTAACTGCCGGTGCTTGCTGCATCATTGGCTGTGAATAATTTTGAAGATAGGATTGAACTGGCAATCCGTTAAAGTTCTTTGAAATTTTTACTTTCAATTCACCTTCTTCATATTCAAACTCATTGATTTCGCTGTTTTCAACTACTTTTATAAGTTTCTTAATAAGATTTAAATCCATAACCACTCTTTAGTTTTTAACTCGTTCAACATATTGTCCGGTGCGCGTATCAACCTTTAATACTTCGTCAATATCCACAAAAAGAGGTACGTTAATAGTAGCGCCGGTTTCTAATTTTGCTGGTTTCATTGCATTAGTAGCCGTATCGCCCCTAAAACCAGGTTCGGTATCAACTACTCTTAATTGAACAAAAATTGGAATTTCTACACTTATCATAGTGTCTTTATCGTCAAGAAGAACTTCCAATTCAATTCCTTCTTTCATAAACTTCTGCTGATCGCCTAAAAGTTCTTCGGGAATTGTAATCTGTTCGTAAGTTTCATTATCCATAACGACAAAACCTACTGCTTCTTTGAAGAGGTATTGATATTTTCTTCTTTCAACTCTTACAATATCAACCGATTCGCCTGAGCGGAACGTATTGTCTAATACTCTTCCGGTTCTTAAACTTTTAAGAGTTGTTCTTACGAACGCACCCCCTTTCCCGGGTTTTACATGCTGAAATTCTGTGATCGTAAATAAATCATGTTTGAATTTTATTATCAAACCATTTCTGAAATCTGATGTATCTGCCATACCCTTTTCTTTTTTAATGTGACAAAATATAGTTAGCGGTGTTTATAAAATCAAGAAACATTATTTTTCAAAGATCTTGACTTTTGTTTATAAAAGAAAAAGCACTCAAAAGGAGTGCTTTATTTTTTCCAATTTTTACAATTTTAGTTTACTTGTACAGAATATCTAGCAACATCTCTTGCCGCGGTACTTGTGGAATATTCTGTTTTGATTGTTTCGAATAATTCTTTTGCTTTTGCCGAATCGCCGGCTTTGGTATAATTTATTCCTGCTCTTAGCAAATATTCCGCAGTATGTATATTGTTTTCATCAACATCAGCGGCTTTTTCAAATAACTGAGCAGCTTTTAAATTATCCCCTTTTGCGGCATAACAAAGAGCTTCACCTGCTTTTGCGGTTGCTTTATATAAATTATTATTTCCGGAATAATCCTCGTAATATTTTAATGCCTCATCATATTTTCCCAGATAGCTGTAGCAATCGGCTAAAAATATTTTAGCAATTTCACCCTGTTCGGTTCCGCCGTAGTTTTCCGCAATAGATTTAAATCCTACTACATTGGTTCCCGGTACGCCTTCTATTGCTTCTTCGTATTCTTTATTATTAAATTTATCCAATACCAGAGCTAATGATTCTGCGGCATTTTTATTATCTTCAATAGATTTGTTTGAAAAGAATACAATTGCAATTACTAATACCGCAACCGCGCCTAATCCCATTAGTATTTTTGATTGATTTTCATCATAAAATTTTACGGCATTGTAATAAGAAGTAATTAACTTATCTTCTTTAATTTGTTTTTTCGAAAGTTTTTTCCTTTTGGCTATCACATCTACTCCGAAGTTAGATTGTTAAAAATGTTAAAATAGAACAGCGTTAAAAATAATAAATGTTAAATTCCTATCCTAATATGATTTGAAAAAATCCACGCTTTTTCTTCAAGGTACACTTCTACTCTATAAGCGCCATTTTTATCAATTATAAAATCCGCGTCAATATTATTAATAGAGTCTATTTTTTCACCGTTTCTAATTAAATTTATGGAGCCGCTAATATTCGGAAGAATAACTCTTAAATGAATTTTTCCTGAAATATTAATTGTATCCCCCATATTATAAATCTTTTTATCCTTTTCGGCGAAAAATCTGAATCCTTTCGCATCCCCGTGATAATAATTGGAGACAAAACATCTTCCATTTTTCAAAGAATCATAAATCATTTTTTTTGAGGCGTCCAGGTTTTTGCCGTTTTTCCCCTTTACAATTTTTGAGTCGGTTAATACATGTGTTCTAACAGACTTAAACAATACTTTATACGGGAAGACTTCAACTTCAAAAAAGCCCAATAAATTCACTTTATGAGCGTGGGCATCAATACCGCCGATTCCCACAACCTTTCTTTTAAGATTTAATTCATCCCATTTAATTAATGTTTCTTTAGGCGGACCTTCAATTGAACGGAGCGGATGCATAAAATAGTTGTATTTATTTTGTTCGGTAAGTCCCTCCATCCATTCGCTCATATGATTCCAAATCTCAATGCCGTTAAAATCATTTGTATCCCATTCTTTCCAGGGATATGGAGGATGCTCCTTCATAGAACTTCTTTTTTCGTGAGGATGAGCGAGGAATCCTATTCCGCCGGAGTCTTTAACTATTTTCACATATTCTTTAGCCGGAAGACGCGTTGAAATAGTTTCATTTATTCCGAATGCCAGGTAATGGTTTAAATTGTTGCGGTCATTTATTTCGCAGCCAACAAGCAGAAGAGTTTTACCGTGCCAGCCTTCATAACCTTCATTTAAAGCCCGCAGGGTATTATGATCGGTTAAAATTATATAGTCCAGTCCGACTTCATCCGCGAATCCGGCAATTTCTTTAACTGTACCGGAGCCGTCGGAAAATGTTGAATGCATATGTAAAGCGCCAACGTATTCAAACATTTTTTAATCCGTTAAGATTTATGGAAATGTAAATTGGTCGGACTAATTTAATTAAGAGCAGAACAATAATTATCTTTATTCAACAACTTCGTACATAGTTGAATAATGGGTTGTCTGCTGCATAATCATATCAGAAAGTTTCGTCATAAGCAAATCGATTCTTTCGTCTTCGATATCGTCAAAACTTTCGTATGCTTCTGCCGAAGCAAAAATATAAACTTCAGAAAAATTATTCTGTTTATTTTTTTCTTCGAAAACAGAATAGCTTTCAAGACCATCGGCTTTCACCAGACTTTTTAATTCTCTAACAACACCTAAATAATCGTTTCTTTTTTCAGGTTGAATACCGTATTTAATAGAAAAGATAACTTTGCCCATTTATTCCTCTATAATTAAATTAAAATTTCGCCTTTAAATATTTGAATTGCGCTTCCGGTTAAAGAAACGTTTGTTATTTTTTTATCATCTATTTTAAAATCAACTGTTAATATTTCGCCGCTTTTGGTAACAAGTTCAGCAGGCGGATTAAACTTATGATTAAAGTAAGCAATCAAAGCGGAAGCAACTGAACCGGTACCGCACGCTAGGGTTTCCTCTTCAACGCCCCGTTCATAGGTTCTTATAAATATTTTTGAATCATCTATTTTTATAAAATTTACGTTTGTACCGTTGTTAAATTCAGGAAGATTTCTAATTTCCTTGCCTATGGAATATACCGGTACATCGTTTATATTTTTATATGCCGAATTTATTTTTTTCGGATCACTTAAAATATCACCAATATTTATAACAACATGAGGCGAACCGGTATTTACAAAACATGCGTTTATTAATTGTCCCGATGCCTTCACTTTAAAATTGAACTTAAAATCTTCCGGTTCATTTAAATTAAATTTTATTTTATTCCCGGAAATAATTTCGCCGGAGTAATTAATATTATTATTTGTAAACACTGCCTCGGTGCCCGGAATTCTGCCGCTTAATTTAGAATAACTTAAAGCGCATCTGGCGCCGTTTCCGCAAAGAGTTCCCGTTGTGGAGTCGGCATTATAATATTCCATTTCAAAATTATGTGTTTCGGAATCACTAATTAAAAGAACACCGTCGGCGCCAACGCCGTTTCTTCTGTCGCATAAATTTTTAATAGTTTCCGGTTTAATTTCAAAATCGGGATTGAGCTGTTTGTCAATCAGGACGAAATCATTGCCCGCACCGGAATACTTACTGAATGTTATTTTTTGCATAATATTTGAAGCCAAATTTAAGCCAATATTATAAGCGATGCAATAAAATAAAGAAGGGATTTGAAAATGTTTTTTAAGTTTCCGGATAATTGATTCTGAATGCTTGCTGCTGGATACAGGATAGCTTACTGTTCAGGCAAACCAGATATAATTCCCTAACCATCGCCTTGATGACTGTTTCGAATCAGGGCGACTATGTTAAGCAGGCTTCCCTAAAATACAGGCTGAGTGAGTTTAAAACGATTCTCTTTTTTTAACGGTGAAGGTTTGGAAGAGGTTCAATTCAGCGTAAACTCTTTAGCAAAGGTGATAGAACAATAAAACTTTTCATTATCCCTCTCCCGCACAACCGCCGCCGAGTAAACAATAGCTTTATTATACAACGCCGCTTTATCCCGCTGCAATGTTGATAAATTTATCTGCAGCTTTTCGACGGACTCTGAGGCATCCAATTGATATTCAACTTGATCCATTATGAAATATTCATTCTCTCTTACTTTTGGTTCATAATAAAGAATTACAAACTGCAAATAGTAAGCCGCTTTTCCGTGTAAAGAAATTAGTTCATCCATACCTTCAAAAACGGCCGTGATTTCAAGGCCGTTAAAATTTATACCGCTTAAAGGATATACACATTCATTACCACTTTTAATATAGCGTGGAGTTATTGTATTTTTTAACGAAGGTGCGTTGTCACCTACACTTTTAATATTAAAACTCTGCATCATGTTAAATGCGTTGCTGTGCTTTTTACGGTTATAGTTCCAGACAGCTTTTAAGAGAGCAATTGAGCATATATAACTTGAAAACTCCACGGCGATAGAAAACCTGCTTCTTACATTTTTTGCCTCTTCGCTTGTTGTTTCTTTATAATGATCAGGTCTTTCGGAAATCACTGTTTTACCGTTTACTCTGCGGGCCACTACTTTACCTATTTTTCCGCTGAGTCTACCAAAAACCTCGCCTTTTAAAGTCGCCATTTTCCCTCCTTTTATTATTAATTATTAATATTAGGAGACCGGCAATATTTTAATAATTTACTTAGAAACACCGGTTGCGTAAAATTTAATATAATAAACTTTAATACAGATTTAAAGTATATTCAAATAATTTACAGATTATATTCACATTATATTAATATTGGATTTATACAGTAGGCATATTGGATTTGGTGTGTTTTGAGTGTGTATTCATAGTGTATTCATAGTGTTTTGAAGGTGTATTTAGAAACGGTAAATTTGGTCGGAAATATTGAATAAAACGCCGTATTTGATTTGTTTTGTAAGTTTTTATTGTAATAAAATTATTGGAGAATGTAAAGTTTTTTTTTGATGTAAATTTCTAGACACAAGTATCAAGATATGAGACACAAGATGTTTTTCATTGTTTCAACCAACCCATTTTCAACTTTACAAACTTTCTAACTTGCAAGTTTTAATTGAGTTCCCGTTGTGGAGATTTCTTTGTACAAAGTATGAGTAGAAAGGAAAACTGTTATGACAACGAAATTACAGAGTCATTTTTTCATACGTTAAAAACAGAATTGATTTACATAATAATATATAAAACCAGAGAGGAAACAAGAATAAGTATTTTTGGGTATATAGAAATATTTTATAATCGAAAGAGATTATACTCAACTACCGGATACAGCTCACCGGTAGAATTTGAAAAACTAACTTAATTATTTGTTTTTTGTTTTCATTGTTCTTTCTTGAATGTTATTTATGAACTATAAGTACTGCAACTCTCTACAAATTTATTTAATTTAGGGACATCACTATCCATTAAACTTCGAGGCATACGTGGAACAGCGGACAATCCCAAATTTGTTTGAAGAAAGCGTAAAGAAATACGCCGATAATCCTTTAATGTGGGAGAAGAAAAACGATAACTATGAACCACTCTCCTATTCCGAAATGAAAAAACTTGTTTATAAATTCGCGGCAGGACTTCTGAAATTGGGATTTAATAAAGGAGACCGCGCGGCTTTAATTTCAGAAGGAAGAAACGATTGGGTTATGAGTGAACTTGCAGTGCTTTATTGCGGAGGCGTGAATGTTCCTATATCCATTAAAATTGATGAGCCGAATGATTTGAAATTTAGAATCTCGCATAGTGAATGCAAATTTGTAATTATATCAAAAAATCATTTAAATAAAATAAGAAGAATAAAAAATGATCTTCCTGTTTTGAAAAAAATTATAGTATTTGATAATAACGTTGATTTGTTAGATGATGAGATTTCTAAAGATGAAATATTTTTACTCGGGGCGGATTACTTAAAATATAATGAAAAAAATTTTAATAAAACCTGGCAGTTAATTGATGAGAATGACAACGCTAATATTTGTTATACTTCGGGAACCACTGCCGATCCGAAAGGGATAATTTTAACCCATCGTAATTATACTTCAAATGTAGAACAGGCGACCGCACTTCTACCGATACCGGAACATTATGTTTCACTTTTGATTTTACCATGGGATCATTCATTTGCGCATACCGCCGGAATTTATACGTTAATGAAAAACGGCGCTTCAATGGCCTCTATTCAAACCGGGAATTCGCCTATTGAAACCTTGCGCAATATTCCGATCAATATTAAAGAGATAAAACCCACATTCCTTTTAAGCGTTCCCGCGCTGGCAAAAAATTTCAGAAAAAATATTGAATCCGGAATTCGCGCCAAGGGAGAAAAAGTAGAAAAGCTTTTTAATAAAGCAATGCAGACGGCATATGAATATAACGGTCTTGGAATTGACCGAGGCAAAGGCATGCAGAAATTAAAGAAACCTTTAATCGCTATTTACGATAAAATTCTATTCAGTAAAATACGCGAAGGATTTGGAGGCAGATTAGAATTCTTCATCGGCGGCGGAGCTCTGCTTGATATTGAATTGCAAAGATTTTTTTACGCGATAGGAATTCCTATGTTTCAGGGATACGGACTTTCAGAAGCCGCGCCTATAATATCGGCAAATGTTCCGGCACAGCATAAACTTGGCTCATCGGGTAAGATTGTTAAAAATCTAGAAGTAAAAATATGCAACGAAGACGGTATTGAACTTCCGCGGGGAGAAAAAGGAGAAATAGTATGCAAGGGCGAAAACGTAATGAAAGGTTATTGGAAAAATGAAACAGCTACAAATGAAGCTGTTAAGGAAGGCTGGCTTTACACAGGGGATTTGGGATACATTGACAACGACGGATATTTATATGTGCTCGGTAGATTTAAGAGTCTGCTTATCGGCAGCGACGGCGAAAAATATTCTCCCGAAGGAATTGAAGAAGCGCTTGTAGAAAAATCTTATTTTATTGATCAGGTTATGCTTCATAATAATCAGGATCTCTTTACCGTAGCTTTAATAGTTCCCAACAAAGCGGCATTAATAAATTATTTGCAGAAAGAAAGTTTATCAGTTCATTCCGAAGAAGGACAAAAAAAAGCTATAGAAATTATACAGCAGCAAATTAATAATTTTAAATCAGGCGGTGAATTTGCCGAACAATTTCCCGAACGATGGCTCCCTTCAAGTTTTGCATTGCTTGGCGAGGGGTTTACAGAACAGAATCAATTTATGAACAGCACATTAAAAATTGTTCGCGGAAAAATTACCGAGTTTTATAAAACAAGAATAGATTATTTATTTTCGCCCGAAGGAAAAGATATTTATAATCATCAAAATTTAAAAATTGTTGAAAGATTTGATGATTGATTTACTAATGATTGTTAAAATAATCTTATTACACGATTAAACAATGCCAGCTTGGATTTTTAATAAATTATAAGCCGGCTTCTGCTTAGTTTAGTCCAAAATTATTTTGCTCTTTTGGCGAATTTATGAACCGCATTAGTGCTAAGGTAAAAATTTCTGAAGCTTCCGGAGAACCGCCCCAATCTTTCCACACCGGCGCATGGCCTCCGCCTGGAATAATCCACAACTGGGAATAAGGGAAAAAGTTGTATAAATCAACAACAGAATTTACATTAAAATAATTATCACTGTCACCGGTTATTAATAATGAACGGGTTTTCATATTTTTAAATTCATCAGAAAAAATATCGAAATTTTGATAACTGTAAAGCACAGGCATCATTGAGTCATAAAGTTCTTTTAACTGTTCATCACCTCGTTTATGAATGCCTTTATAAAACTGAAGCAGGTCGCCGCTCAAATTTTCAAACGTATCACTCTCTGCAAATTTTAATCCATTTTTACTGAACTTAGAACCGCATCCTATTAATACCATTGAATTTATTCTTTCGGAATTTTCTTGTGCCATAAAAATAAGTGTCATTGCCCCGGCACTGTGCCCCACAGCGTTAAATTGTTTTATTCCCAGTTCATTCATAAATGCTGTAATAATATCGGCAAATTTTGTAATGGTGTAATTTCCTCTAAGAGAACTTGAAGAACCATGACCGGGCAAATCCGGAATAATTAGTTTATAATTATTTATCAGATTCTTTACAAACGGTTTCCATGCTTCACCTGAAAGTGTATAACCATGAAGCAGTAAAAGTACAGGTCCATTCCCCCCAATTCTGTAATTAATTTCAATATCATTTATTGTCACTTTCTTTGTTTCAAGTTCTGGTGTAATATTATGCGCATTAAGTTTTGTATTCGCAGAAACAAATGTTAAACCTAAAACAAAGGCAAAAACATATGCAATCCACTTATCTTTTATTTCAATTGCTAACATCTATACTATTCCTTATAATTTTAGTTTTTAATGAAATTCGTAAATAAAATTTGGTCGCAGGTAAGCGAGTTTAAACCCGAGCTTTTTCATATTTCTATTTGACGCAGAAGGCTTCTCGGGCTTATCCTCTGCTGTTTCCACGATTATATATTCACATCCAGCATCAAAGGCATCATTAATTCTGCGTAATATTAATGCACTTTGCGCTCCCTTTCCTCTTTCATCCGGCAGTGTTCCCGCAATTGCAAGTGAAGCGTATTTCCCGCATACAAACATTGACGCAGCCGCAATTATTTTATTCTCTTCTTTAGCAGAATAATGTTTCCAGCCCGGACGTTTATATGTCTGAGTAAATAAAACTTCGGACCCGCCTGAGAATTCAAAGGCTTTATTTATAACATTATCAAATAATTCCGTTTCCGGCAACTTCAGTTCTTCTATAATTAAATTTGATTTAAACCCGCTTAATTTCATGTCAAGTTTTTTATAAAATTTAGCCCAATTGTTGTAATGTTTGAAGCCCATATTATTAAGTATTGCTTTGTAATTATCCGGCTCGGCGGCCGGACTAACCTGAATAAAAAATCTTTTTACGCCTGCATTTTCGTAATACTTGATAATATTTTTTATATGATCTTCCGTTACCGGGTAATTTAAACCAATTCCGATAGCCCGGTTAAACGCAAGCACATCAATTTTTGAAACTGAACAGCAGACTGTTCCATCAACAATATTTACATTCAGCCCCAGTTTTTTTGTAAGCGGATTTCTGCAGCAGAGATAATATTCGCTCCAGTATTGAGCTTCCTGGTTTTCAATATCTTTAATGAATCTTTTATCTAATAATATATTTTCCATTTTACTTCCATTTATTAAAGATTTTTAAGCCGCGGTTTTTTGTTTTGTTACATCCTTAAAAAGCAGCATATCAATTACTCGTTTCGATGCCCCAAGGTAAAAGCCGGTTTCATTTTTATGAAATTCCGGATTTTTAAATGTCCCGAAAATTATATCAAATATGGGAAGATCCGAATAGTTGAATCTGTGTATTCCATTCGCATGATGAACACTGTGACTTTCCGGCCTTTGAATAAAATATCCAAGCCATACCGGAGTTTTAATATTCGCGTGCTGGAATATTGAAAGAAAATTTGTCAGCAATAAAATAATTGTAATTGCAGAAGGATCGAAACCGGCAATCAAACTAAAACATAAACTTCCAAGGAAAGTAAAACCTATCATATCCATTACGCTAAAGTAATATGCGCCAAATGTATCATGTCTTTCTGCACTGTGATGCATTTGATGAAATACTTTCCATAAAAAATCGAACTTATGCATTGAACGATGCCAGATATATAATCCGAATTCATAAATAAATATTCCAACAATTGCGCCTCCGATTGTGCCAAGTCCGCTTAAATCAAGTAATTGAAATTGCATTAAATATTCATCCCATAAATAAGGCAAATACGAAGCGACATAAAAATAGATCATGAAAGCGGATAAACCGCGTATAATCCATCCTTTGATTTTAGGCAGCTGTTTAGCAGGTGCCGCAAATTCCCAAATCATTAGAACTGCATATAGTGCAATTATTGCGAGTGATAAAGGATCTATTATTAAATCTATTGGTGAAGGCATTTTGAATCTCCAAGGTTAATTATTAAAAATATTTATACCCTGAAGGCGTAAGTAAAAAACTTACGATGTAAGGTTGGTAAAGAGATGCATCTCATTATCCACCGGATTTATCCATTGGGTTCGACAAATCATTATAATTTAACCTCAGCGGTCACAACCGTTTTCATTATATTTTTAGAAGAAACAGGAGTTGTTATGTCTGTCCGGTCGTTTACAAAGATTTGGTTGCACATAATCCGGGGAACTCAAAATAGATAAATATCACTTATTGATTAGGACTTAAGAAAAAGATTATCAGAATATTTCTATAAGAATTCAAATGAAAAAGACATTTATATGAAAATAAATTATAATTCCCATTTTACGGGATTTTCGGGAGAGTAAATGCAGTAAGTACCTGTTTTAATATTATTTTGAAAATGTTTTGCTAAAGAGGGGTGAACGGTTTCAATTTTCCGAATTGCGCTTTTAATTCTAAGAGTAACTGCCGAACGTGCTTTTTCCGACGGGTCGTATAATTTGCGGCTCTTTCCTTTTAATCCGGTCGATTTTGATAAATGTTCTATTATTTGATTTAATTCTTCAGATATAACTTCTGATCTGCCGATATCATTCATTTCTTCCGCTTCTCGAAGTTCTGATTGAAGGTCCCGGATTTTAGACTGATATTTTCTCTTTGCTTTTTCATCAATCGCTTCAATTCCCTCGTCAAAACTTATTACATTTCCCATAAGATCAGAACAGTGAATTTCCTTATCGGCATTGACAATCAGTTTAGATATATCAATAAAACCTTTAACTTCAGGTAATTGAATAAAAAGATTATTAAACGTTATTTGCCATAGATTTCCATTTTTCCTGAAAATATTTGCCGAATTTATTTCAAGATTATTTCCAACATTATTTCCAACCTTATCATAAAATGATTTACCGCTTTCATTACTTTCCAATCCCGCTAATTTTAATCCATGTATAAGTCTTTTTATATCTTCCTCTTTTTTATATGGATTAACCGCGATCACCCAATCCAAAGCTTCTCCCGGAAAAGGTTCGTTTCCATACATTATTTTTTCCTTAAAATATTTTTTATAAATCTGAATATAATATCCTGCCTTTTCCAAATTGGATTTATACGCATATGCTACGGCAATATAAGCAGCCAGATCAACGGAAAGTCCGACGGGAATTGCCTCGGCAAGTTTAATAAGTTTATCATAATCCTCTGCGGCATAATAAATCATTGCACCGTAAACGTTATACCAATCAAAATGAAGCGGGTTTAGCTTAATTGCTTTGTTGAACAATGATATTGCTTCTTCCGTTTTACCCAAAAGTCCTTTGCAGTTTGCCAATTGGACCAGACAGTCGGCATCATTCGGGTTTAATTCATAAGATTTGTTGATATGTTTAGAGGCTAATTCAAAATTACGTCTATATAACAGTACTCTGCCCAGAATCATTTGAACGAGATGATCATTCCCACTATAACTATTAGCCTTATTGGCATAATCGAAAGCTTTATTAATATAATCGTCCCAGCGATCCCAAAGCTGACAAGTCCATTCATTAAAATAAGAAAGAGATAAACCTGCGTATGCTCTACCGTAAAACGGATCAATTTCAAGCGCTATTTTAAATATCTCGCGAGCTTTTTCATCATCTTTAATTGTACCTTTCCTCAAATATTCGTAACCCCTTAACCAGCAGTCGTAAGCTTCAAGCTGTGCAGTCTCTTTTTTTCTCGTCATAGATAAATGCTGCATATCAATTTTTACCGAAAGCGAACTCACAACCTGCTCAATTATACTGTCTTGAATTTCAAAAATTTCTTCCAAATCCGAATCATACTTTTCTGCCCAAAGAACATTCTGATTAAATGGATTAAAGAGCTGAGTACTAATTCTAATTTTGTTTCCCATCTTTCTTAAACTGCCTTTAAGAAAATAATTAATTCCATATTTTTCAGCGGTGGAAATATCTGCAGGCAAACTTTCTGAAAATGATGTATTAGATGAAATAACATTAATTGTTGAAAATCTTGATAGATCAGTAATAAGGTCTTCAACAAAGCCGCGGGAAAAATAGTCATGCTCAATATCGCCGGTGAAATTATCGAACGGTAGAACAGCAAGGCTTATTGAGCTGCTTGAAAATTTATTTTCTTGATTTTTATTTTTCACAATTAATAAATATTTATGTTAGCAACTTTATTTAAACATATAAGTAAGTTTTATAACCTTATCAAAAGTAGTATTTATTAAATAATAAGAATTTTATGAAGCAGGTAAATTATAATAAATTTATCGGTTAAATTCAGATAATATATCCGATGATTTATTAAACTTTTCAAGCAGTTATTTATTTTGCGGCGTGAGCCATGTGATTTAATAAAAATTAAAAGCCTATTTAAATAAATAGGCTTTTAATTCAGTTTTTAGAACGCAACTTATTTTGATTATTTATTTTGCGGATAAGTATAACTTACCATCCATTGTATTCCGAATTTGTCGGTAAGCATGCCGAAGTAGTCTCCCCAGAATTGATCCTGCATCGGCTGCTCTATATTGCCTCCGGCTGATAGCCCGTTAAATATTTTGTCGGCTTTTTCTTTACTTTCGACGTCGATAGACAGATGAAAATTTGTTCCTGCAGTTGTTTTATGTCCCATTGATTCCAGCGAATCGGTCGCCATTAAAATATTTCCGTCGCCGATGGGCAGCGCGATATGCATAATTTTATTCTTTTCTTCCTCGGAAAGTTTTTCGCCGTCGGGAGTATCTTTAAAACGCATAACCATAACAAACTCGCCGCCGAATACAGATTTATATAAATTAAAAGCTTCTTCAGTAGTTCCCGGGAAATTTAAATAGGGATTTATCAAAGCCATATTTTTTCTCCTATGTATATTATATAATATTTAGTTTGTTGATATTGACAGTTAATTATATTGTTTTGCCCCGCAATAATTAGATATTTGGTTTTATATCCATTGTAGGTTTTATTTTCACTTATACTACAGCCTTTTTCCATTTCCCTTTTTTAAATAACCATAATGTGAAAAGTCCTACCGAAGTTTCAGTAACAAAAATTACCCAGAATACGCCTATGTAACCCATTCCAAAAACTTCTGCTATTAGGTAAGAAAGCGGAATCTGCAGCAGCCAGAAAAACACAAAATTAATTTTGGTAGGAGTTACGGTATCTCCCGCTCCGTTAAATGCCTGCGACGCAACCATCCACCAGCCGTAAACAAAATATGAATAAGATATTATATGCAGCCATTCACCGCCGACGGAAATAACACCGGGATCATCTGAAAATATTCCAACTAAATTTCTGCTGAAAAAGAAATAAATTACACCAATCACTATTAAAAAACCCATGTTGCAAAAACCTGTTATCCAAACTGATTGTTCAGCGCGATCAGGCTGATTCGCACCGAGATTTTGCCCGACGAGAGTTGCAGCGGCGTTTGACATTCCCCATGCGGGCATCATTGTAAACATCATAATGCGTATAGAAATTGTTGCTCCGGCAACTACTTCGCTACCAAACCCGGCAAGTATTCTCATTATAAAAATCCATGATGTCATTGCAACAATCATTTGTCCAATTCCGCCCAAGGATGTTTTAATAATTTTTGTGATAATTTCCCAGTTCAAACTTAAATGCTCGCGAAACACTCGAATATGTTTGCCGCCTCTGAATAAAACGAAGAGCTGCATTATTACTCCAATTCCTCTTCCGATATTTGTTGCTATTGCGGCTCCTTCAATTCCAAGTTCGGGAAAAGGTCCCCAACCGAAAATAAGAATGGGATCAAGAATTATATTAATTCCGTTTGCCAGCCAAAGAACGCGCATCGCGATTGCTGCGTCGCCAGCGCCTCGGAAAATCGCATTAATAACAAACAGCAGCATAATAACTACATTACCGCCCAGCATCCATTGTGCGTAAGGATATCCGTGTTCAAGTGTCCACTTATCTGCGCCCATAAGCTCAAGCAGCTCTCTGGCAAAGAAAATCCCTGCAATCGCAAAAGGCAGCGACGCAATTATACCTATAAAGATTGATTGAACCGCCGCTACTCCGGCTTTATCTTTTTCTTTTTCTCCAATCCTTCTGGCAACAATAGCAGTTACAGCCATTGCCAGACCCATGCAGATTGAATAAAGCAGAAACATATATGTTTCCGTTAATCCTACGGTAGCGACAGCCGATGAGCCGAGTTTGCCGACAAAATAAATATCAACAACCGCGAAAGTCGATTCCATTATTAATTCAAGAATCATAGGAACTGCGAGCAGGAAAATTGCTTTGCCTATTTTTATCTGTGTATAATCCGCTTCGCTGCCGCGGATTGCGTTTTTAAGTTCCTGCCATATTGATTGCGGCTGCTGTTCGACACTTCCGTTATTTATTTTCAATTCGAGATTATTTTCTTCGTTCACTTTTTTCTTATTCCATATTATGATTATTTTTTTACAATTTTTCTTTAAAATTACTTGTAACCTTTGAGGTTACAGCTTATATTTACGTTATGATTGAATCCATAATTCATAAAGGATTGCGGCTATTATGGGAAAAAGATGATTCCTCAAAGTTGCCGTCTATTCAACTGGAAAAAATACGGCGCATATTAACTGTTTTAGATACAATAAAAACATTAGAACCGGTTAGACAAATTCCAGGATATAAACTCCATTCCTTATCAGGAGATCTGAAAGGATATTGGTCAATTTCTATTACCGGAAATTATCGCATCATTTTTCGCATCGAGAACGAAATTGTTTATGACGTAAATTATATAGATTATCATTAAAAGAAAAAATTATGAAACGAAATATGAAACCTACACACCCCGGTGCAATTCTCCGGGAAGATATTCTAAAGGAAATGAAACTTTCTATTACGAAAGCTGCTGAGTGTTTGCAAGTCAGCCGCAAGCAACTCTCCGAAATAGTAAATGAAACTGCGCGCATTAGCGCAGAGATGGCTCTGCGATTAGAGCACGGCTTTGGAGTTGAAGCACAATTTTGGCTCGACCTGCAATCAAAACATGATCTTTGGAAAATAAAGAACAGTAGAAAGATTCCTATAATTAAACGAATTAAGACTTAAGTGTAGTGGTTATTTCTTAACCGTTTTATTTTATGAAATATTTTATTTATTCAAGTCATCCTCTGCCAGTTCTTTAAGTTTATGCAGAGCTTTCGGCCACATACCGTTAAACATTTCTGAATATTCTTCATTAGAGTCCATTTCTACCGAGACCTTTGTAACGCCGTCTTTTTCGGTGAACGAATAATTTTCAAGAGCGCCGGCCCAGTCTTTTACCCCGTCGCTTGTTATATCTTCTTTTCCGTCTTGAACAATACCGAGGTGTTCAATTGAAATATATTCGTGAAGTTTGTTTTCTTTAATGAGGCTCACCATGCCTCCCATTTCTCCGTTTTGTCCCGGACCTAAAAAAAGAATTTTACTTCCTTTATTCCAATCGCCCACAAAATGCGAGCCGGGCGTAAATGCCTCTGTCCATGCTCTGTAAGTTTTATCTTCGAGCATTGTATTCCAAACTTTTTCTTTCGGTGCGTTTATTTCGATTGAGAAATTTAGTTTTTCCATAAATTTTTCCTTTCATAATAATTTAATAATTACATGTTTTATAAATCTGCGATAATTATCTTTTTCATCCCCAGCATTGCCTGCATTGCTTTTCTGGCTTTTTCAGGATCTGGATTTCCCAATGCTTGGTGCAATTCCTCAGGCACAATTTGCCATGAAACGCCAAATTTATCTTTCAGCCATCCGCACATGCTTTCCGTTCCGTCTGCCGTAAATTTATTCCAGAAATAATCTACTTCATCCTGACCTTTACAATTAACAACAAATGAAACTGCTTCATTAAAATTAAACGCGTGTTCAAATTCGTTTTCCATTAAAATAAACGAACTTCCGTTTAAGTTGTACTGTGAATATAAAACCTTTTGCCCGGATTCGCCTTTTTCTTCACCGACGCGGACAATTACACAAACTTCGGAATTTTCAAAAAGCGAAGTATAAAAATTAAGTGCTTCTTCCCCCCTGCCGAAATTATCACCGACAAAAAGCATTGAAGGCATTATTACATTTTTCAGGCTTTCTTTTTGGCCGATGCTGATCTGCCACGAAACGCCGTATTTATCCTGAAGCCAGCCGTATTTTTCGCTCCAATCATATTTTCCCAGATCCATCATCGCGATTCCGCCTTCTATTAAAGCCGACCAAAGTTTATCAACTTCATCTTCTGTTTCCAAGTTTATTGATAAGGAAATTGACGGATTGAATTTGAAAACAGGACCGCCATTAATCGCGGCAAATTTTTGTCCAAGCAATTCAAACCCTATAGTCATTACCGAACCTGCCTCTCTGCCAGATGCAATTGCCGATTCTTCATTATATCGTGTAGTGTTATTTATTTTAGAATTTTTAAATAGCGAAACATAAAATTTAACAGCTTCTTCCGCCTGGTTATCAAACCATAAAAATGGAGTAATTTTTTGCATGTTGCGCTCCTATTTTTTAATTATTCGGGATGTATTTATTTACAACAATTCCACATTCAAAAATCCTGCTTTCAACAAGTTTTAGTTTAAAGACGCCGTTAACCTCACCGAATACATCCATGCCGTTGCCGATAGCTTGTGGATTAATAAAAAGATAATATTCATCGATCAAATTATTTTTAATTAATGAAGAGACAAAAGAAGCTCCGCCGTAAACTATTATATCCCTTCCTTCCTGCTTCCTTAAATTATTTACTGTCTCAACAATATCGCCTTTAGCTAACACAGTATTTTCCCACTCACTTTTTTCAAGTGTTTTTGTAAAAACTATTTTAGGAGTATCAATAAAAATCTTTGCGGCAGCGTATTCGGGATTATCCGGATTTTTCGTCACTTCGGTCCAATATGAAATAAACCCGTCGGTCATTTTTCTGCCGAGCAGAATTGTATCAAACGAATTAGTTATTCCGGTTACATAGTTTTTTAATTCATCATCCCAGTTCCATGTCATCCATTCTAATTCTCCGTTCGGACCGCATGAAAATCCGTTTACAGTTAATTGCATCTGCAGTTTTAATTTTCTCATTTTATCATTCTCCATATTATTTGTTACTATTTTTCAATCTTTATTTAATTCATTTGTATTGCAACAGCCAATTGTTATTGTATTTGTCTGTAAGTCCGCCGAACCATGTGTCCCAAAATGTATTTTGTATCGGGTGAACAGGATTTCCGCCTTCTGAAAGTTTTTTATAAAAAGTTTTCATTTCTTTTTTATTTGTGCATTCAATTAATATTGATACTGAATTGCCTTTTATTAATTGACTGTCACAGACTAAATCAGTCGCTACGATTATGCAGTTATCTTTTATCAGAGTTGCCTGAAAAATATACCTTTTCATATTTTCAGGAATTTTACCAGCGTCGGGAGTTTCTCCTATTGTTTGATATTGTAATTCACCTCCCAAACAATCCCGGTAAAATGACATCGCTTCTCTACAGTTTCCGTTAAAAGTCAGATATGTTATTAATCTTTTCATTTCGTATATACGCATTAAAGGATATAATCTCTTTTTATTTATTTTAAATTGCAAACGAAATATATAATCAGATTTACAAATCATAGCGGTGTAAAAACGGCTAGTTTAGGGGTTGATTGCGACATTAGAAATAAATATTTTAGAAGCCATGAAAATAATTTCAATATTAGCTGCAAAGTCGGCGGTAATGGAAGCTATAGCCGACCCAAGGTATTTATTTACAGCCGCCAACCAGTTTTTAAAAGCTTCAGGGCAAAAGCCATTATTTGAAGTTCAACTCGTCGGCGAAAGTGAGGAAATTAATTTATTAAACGGAGTTTTCTCAGTCCGTGCCGATAAATTATTCCATGAAGTTACAAAAACAGACCTAATAATTATTCCAGCTTTGTTCGGAGATATGAAAACTGCCGTTGCACAAAATAGAAATGCTATCCCGTGGATTATAAATCAATATAATATCGGCGCCGAAGTCGCGTCGCTTTGTGTTGGAGCGTTTCTACTTGCTTCAACCGGATTACTAAGAAATAAAAAATGCTCAACGCACTGGGCATATTACAATGAATTCCGCGAAACTTTTCCCGATGTCGAAATTATGGACGGTAGCATAATCACGGAAGAAAACAGAATTTACTCAAGCGGCGGAGCTAACTCATACTGGAATCTGCTTTTGTATCTTCTTGAAAAATATACCGACCGGGATACTGCAATACTCGCCGCAAAATATTTCGCAATTGATATTGACCGCGAAAGCCAATCATCATTCGCGATATTCAACGGGCAAAAAAATCACAACGATGAAGAAATAAAACACTCACAAGAATTTATTGAAAATAATTATTGTGATAAATTTACTGTTGACCAGCTCGCGCAAAAAGTTTCAATAAACCGCCGCACTTTTGAAAGAAGATTTAAACTAGCTACAAACAATACAGTAGTTGAGTATATTCAAAGAGTAAAAATTGAAGCCGCAAAACGCAACTTTGAATCAACCAGAAAAAATATTAGCGAAGTAATGTTTGATGTCGGTTATTCAGATACAAAAGCATTCCGTAATGTATTTAAAAAGATTACAGGGCTTACACCAATTGAATACAGAAACAAATATTTCAAAGAGCCGGTGATTTAATAAATTTTACAGTTGTAATAAATATTCACCGAGGCGGGATAAAGTTTGTCTTAAACCTTCAACTGCGCCGAATTCTTTTTTAACTCTTTCTAGCTCTTCAGAAGTTTCAAAAACCATTTTCATTGTAATTTTCGTATTGTCACCATCATCTTCAAAAGATACAGTTACATGAAAATGAATATCTTCGGTATCTTCCGCGCCGCTGTGTTTGTAAACCAGCAGTTTTTGTTCAACAACATCTATATAAATAATTTTATTTTGAAAATCTCTTCCGCCTGGATCGTGCATAACAAACCGCCAAACTCCGCCGGGTTTTATTTTCCATTTTAAAAGTTGTTGTTGAAAAACCGTCTGGTCCCCACCAATGTGTAATGTGTTCGGGATTTGTCCACATTTCCCAAACAAGTTTGCGGGGTGCCTTCAAAAAACGTATTGCCGATATATCCTTTTCTGAAATTTCCAGTAATGTATCTTTGTTCATATCGCCCTCAAATATTAATTATTTATATTTATTTTATTTTTTAAAAGTGATTCAAGTCTGTCAAAGTTTTGTTCATTTGCTTCTGCAACTATTGATTTAACTTTTTTATATTCTTCAGCCGACTCAAATACCATTTTCCAGGTAAGTTTTGTTTTACCTTTTTTATCTTCAAACACTGCGGTAATTCTAAAATTATGTCCGGTAAAGTGATCAAATACAATTAATTCATTTTTTATAATTTCCACAAAAACATTTTTGTTTTCGTAATCTGTTCCGTCCGGACTGTGAAAGGTAGAACTCCAAACACCGCCGGGCTTAAACTCAAATTGATGAAAAGTATTTTTAAAATCTTTCGGTCCCCACCACTGCGCTAAATATTGAGAATCGCTCCACATTTTAAATACAGTTTCTTTATCAGATTCAAATATTCTTGTAGTTATGATTTCATTTTGTGTTGTCATATGTGAATTTATGTTTTCATCATTCAAAACAGAAACCTATTTTTAATTTTCTTTTTTGATAATTAAGTGTGTTGCGTTTTCAGAGGCTTTATAATCTGCAATTTTATAACCAAGAGATAACAAATCCATGTTTGCGAAAAGGTTTTCTCCCGACCCTAAAAAAACAGGTGAAACTGCAATGTGCATTTCATCTATTAATTTTGCATTGAGATATTGCCGGATTGTATTAATCCCTCCGCCGATTCTCACATCTTTTCCTTCTGCCAAATCAAAAGCGCGTTCTAGTACAGCATGTATATCATCATTTACAAAATGAAAGATTGTACCGCCTTCCATTTCAATTGATTTGCGTGCATGATTTGTTAAAATAAAAACCGGGCAATGATACGGAGGGTTGTTTCCCCACCAGCCTTTCCAATTTTCATCTTGCCATGGACCTCTTGACGGAGCAAACATATTGCGTCCAAGAATCCACGCCCCTACATTAGCAAAACCGCGCGACGCAAAATCATCATCAATTCCGGTTACACCGCCGCCTTTTCCGTGCACCTGCTGAAAAGTTTCTGTCGGGAAAACCCAATTATGCAGTTCCTTTCCTCCAATCCCCAAAGGGTTTTCGAGGCTTTGATTAGGACCGGCTCCATACCCGTCTATTGATATTGAAAAACTTTCAACACGTAACTTTTGCATATAATAATTCCCATTATTTCAATAATAATTTTTACTTAAGACTTGCTTCAAGTTTATCAAGAGATTCGTTCCAGCCAATGTTAGCATCTTTTGAATGATCTTCAGGAAGTCCTGAGTGAACTAATGTCATTTTAGTTTTGCCTTCATAATTCTCAAATGTTACTGTTATCAGCATTTCAAGGGGAATGCCTTCCATTTTATAATAGGTTGAAGGTACAACATTTCCCTTTTCATCAGCAAAACAATCAGTCATAACAATTTTTTCAAAAGGAATAATTTCTTTATAAACTCCGGTACTCCATATTTCCATTCCGTCAATTTTCGATTTCATGCAGAAATGCATTTTGCCTCCAATCCTAAAATCAGCAGAACAAGAAGGCGAATTATAATCTTTGGGTCCCCACCATTGTTTAATATGTTCGGGATCTGTCCAAGCTTTCCATACTAATTCTTTCGGCGCGTCAAAAATTCTTGTTATTGTAAGTCCGTTTTGATTTTTTGAGGAACCTGAATTTATATCACTCATTTTTCTTCTCCTTTGATTGAATTTGTTTTAAATAAATATCGAGCCTGTCAAAACTTTCTTCCCAATGTTTTCTGTAATGCTCAATCCACTCAGCTGCTTCTTTTAATACCTCGGGCTTTAATGTACACGGCCGCCATTGTGCTTCCTTTCCGCGTATAATTAAACCGGCTTTTTCCAATACCTTAATATGTTTAGAAATTCCAGGCAGACTAATATTAAAAGGCTCCGCTAGTTCGTTTACTGTAGCTTGCCCGGAACTAAGTCTGGCAAGAATGGCTCTGCGTGTCGGATCAGCAAGAGCCGCGAAAGTACTGCTTAAATTATCCATGATTATATTTTTATTTTACTCATTGGTTAATTAACTAAGTGGTAAAATACAATACATATATTAAGATGTCAAGTATTTTTTATAACTTGTGAATACACTTTCACGTATAGAATTAGAGAATTGAATATTTTGAGGCGAGTTTGTGAACAGTATTTATTCCGCGGAAAGTAGCCTTGGTTTTTAGCGATTTTTCAAAAACTGAGTTTGAGAATAGTGATTCACTTTGCTTCTTTTTGCAAAGCCAATAAACTTCCTTCCCGTTTGCATGGAAAAAATCTATTTCGGATTGTAAGGATTCTAATTTATTTTTTTGTTCCTCGACTAGCGGTTCTTTTAAAAAAGCAACATTTAATGCTTTCGCAGAAGATAATTCTAATTCATTAAACGGCTTATATTCAGCAATGTTTTTCACTTGCGATATTGTACGAACAAAAGCATCGACAATATAACCTAAAGATTTTAAAAGATGATTTTCTATTCTATTCTCAATAATTTGTTCGTTTTTTAAATCGCATTCGAATATAATGTTTCCGCTGGCGATATATGTCTCAATATTTTTAAATTTCATTTCTTCAAAATACTTTTTTAGAAGATCCATTTTTATATTTCTTCCGCCGACATTTATTGCTCTGAGAAACGCTATATATTTTTTGATAAGATATTTCCTTTAGTAATTAATTAGAAACTTATAAAATGGTTTTAACATTCTTGTATAAAATAGTTTATAATATTGACTTCATTTGTATTAAAATAAAAATTACAGTTAAACTCTGCAATTTATTATTTCTTAATTAAATATTTCTATTAGTCAGTTTTGGCGGGAAATTTAATATACTATTAACTGTGTGATAATATTATTGAATCAAAAATTACGAATACTTCTGTGCCGGAACCTTTTTGGCTTTCAATTTTAATTTCGGCATCATTCAGTTCGCAGTATTTTTTTACTAATGAAAGTCCTAATCCATTCCCCTCAAATTTTCTGCTGTATCCATTATCTTCCTGTAAAAACGGGGTAAACAATCTTTCTAAGTATTCCGGTGAAATTCCAATCCCGGTATCGGCAACGCAAATTATTAAAAAATTATCTTCATTATATATTCTGATATTTACTTCCCCTTTCTCGGTATATTTAATTGCGTTATCAATAAGGTTCGCAAAAATTTGATTCATTGTATATTCGTCGGCATTTACAGTACAATACTTTGCATTATTCGTTAAATCAAGTTTCAGTCCCTTTTCATGCGCCAGAATTTTATATTCATTTAATAAGTTTCCGAATATATCGGAACATAAATTTATGCTTCGTTTAATAGGTTTAAATGATTCCGTCTGCAGCTCGGACATATTAAGTATTAAATCAATAGTTCTTATAATTCTTTTTCCTGCGTTCGACATTGAAATAAAATACTCATCCAATTCTTCGTTTGCTTCCTTTTGAAATTCACTTTTTACAAGACTTGAAAAACTTAGAATTGTGTTAATAGGAGTGCGAATTTCGTGCGACATTTGGGCAAGAAATTCTGTTTTAAGTTTGTTCGCATTTTCGGCTTCTTCTTTAGCCGCAATTATTTCTTCGGTGTGTTTTTCCAATGAAGCCGATATTATTTTTTCATTCGCTAATGTATCTTCTAATCCCCTGATTATTACAATAATTGAAAATGTAATAATAATATTCAGGAAAATAAAATTAGCGGAAATTACAATCCACGAACTGATTGAAAATGCAAATTCTTCAACAGCTATCGGGTGCACAAAATATTGTATAAATCCAAGGAGTATAAGAGTTATAAAATTAATAACGAGTAAATATGTTGCTGAATTTTTTTCGATTAATGTACCTGCCAATAAGGGCAAAACAAAAATCCATAAATATCCCGCACCGAAAGGACCAACAACAATTACTAAAAAGATACCGAGAATATATGAAATAGTTAAAATAGTAAAAGCCCGGAATCTTACCGATAAATCTTTTCTTAAATATAAAAAGAATACAATCAGGTAAACAAACGTATCAACTACGGCAATTGACCATAATTCATTAATTATAGCTAAAATAAAACTTGGTATGTATGCAATAATTGCAGAGAAAAATAAAATATAGATAACTTTTAAAAGAACTTTTTCCCGCCAAAATGGAAGACCCTGTTCCGGGTTGTTCGCGGAAGGAATGGAATAATTTTTATAATGATTTTTAATAAGTGAAAGATATTTTTTCATTTATAATATGGGAAATAATTAATTAACTACATTTTAATTAAGCTAAAACATTAAACTTATTATCGTATAAAGACATTAAGTCCTTTAGTACGTTATAAAATAAAAACTTAATATATATAGTTTTGTTTAATAATTGATAAAATAGATTTTTTAAAAAGATAATAAATTTGATAAAAGGAAAAAGATTAATTTTCCGCCGGAAGTTTATGAGGTTTGCAGAGATATTTTTTATCTGCACTTACCCTAACGCATTTCTCGCATAAAAATTTTGGTATTTTAACCAGTTTAATTATTTCCTGTTCAAGCTCTTTAATTTCTTTCTTATTTAACTCACAAAGAGTTTTTTTAATTTTCATTAATTAATTTCACTTTTATAATGTAATTGGATTAAATATTTTTCATTGTAAAATTATCTAAAAACTTTTTCATAAATGAATTCATTGTCTCAAAATCAAATTTCCTTATTTCTTCGGCGGGCATTATAAACTTGTCAGCTTCCAGCAAAGTTTCTTTATCAAATAATATTAATCCTTCAACATCTTCTCTCCTTATTTCCATATGAAATTGCAGCCCGATAATGTTTTCATTATAAATTATTCCTTGAACTTGACATCCTTCGCTGTTCCCCGCTACTATCAAATTATCACTTAATCCGGGCATATCATTATGCCAGTGAAGAGTATTTAATTTGGAAGGAAAATCCTTAAATGCATTACTTAACAAAGCTTCCTTTGTAAACTCGACCGGATAAAAGCCGTACTCCTTAAAATTGCTTTTCTGAGTTTTGTTGCCGAGCGCCTCACTAATAATCTGAGCACCGAGACAAATACCCAGAATATGTTTATTATTTTTTATCGAAGTTTGAGTTAATTTAATTTCTTCCAAAAGGTACGGATAAAGATCCGTTTCCCGCGGTGATTGAGGTCCACCCATTATTATTAAAAAATCGAAATCATTTTGATCAGGCAAACTCTCGCCTAAAAAAGGTCTTACTATTTTACAATAATGTTTATTCTCGGATATCCAGTTAAGAATTATCCCGGGACTTTCATGCAATGCATGCTCGATAATTAAAATTCTCATAATATATTTGAACACCTATTTAAAATATTTATTAAAACAAGAATTTATTATATCAACTATTTTCTTTTATTATATCCTTTTTCATCAAACGGGGACAATTTCTCAATCCACATTTCTTCAAATACTTTAAGATCATCTTTATAATTGTAGAACGGATCATCTTTTGGTTCAAGCGTGTCTATAATTTCAAAAATAAAACTGGAATCACCATATATGTTGTAATCATTCTGCAATTGACTATTCATATGCGTACCCGATTTAAGCTGGAATCGAAAACTGTTTTCTTTGCCTTTAAGATTCAAGCTGCTTCCGAGAAATATTTTACCGTTAATATTATTTTTTATAATATAAACTCCCATTACAGGCAGGGTCTGTTTGTATTGTTTCTTTAATGCTTTTTTATCTACCATTTTATTATGCCAAATTTAATATATAATTTAGCTGCGACTCAACAATTATTGAAAACTCTTTATAAGTTGCCGGCTGCCTTCTGTTTATATATATAATCAAGGCTCCGATAACAGCATAATGCAGGGTTTCTTTCATAACCGAGGCTTCTGCGGAATTTAATATTTTATTATTTAAACAATACTGCCATTCTTCTTCGCATAATTTGTTCAGAAAATTATGAATTAACTTTACCGTAGGCTGTTTGTGAGCAAGGTCGGTAGTTTTCTCAATATAAAAAAGTTCATAAATCCCCGGATACTGGATAAAATATTTTATATATGCCTTTGTTATAGCTTTAATTTTTATTAAACCGGGTTCATATTTTTTTGTTTCACTTTTTATAAATGTTTCACATTCATCCTGAAAATCGACTACACACTCAAAAATTAAATCCTTAACATCTTTAAAATAATTATAAAGCGTTGCGTAAGAATAACCCGCGCGTTCTGAAATATTTCTTACACTAATAGATTTTAAACCTTCACCTTTTAGAATTTCTTTTGTCGCCTGAATAAAGTAACCCTTCATTCTCTGTTCCTGAATTTCTTTGTTGCTCATATCACACCGTTTATTGACTTAACAGTTTATTATATTTTTAACAGTGTTAATATACTTAATCATATTAATAGATCAAATAATTATTTCTTAGATTGGAAGATTATTTCATGTAGGAATTGATTTTAAGAATACCTTAGTTTGATAGGATATTGTTTAATATAAAAATCCAGTAATTATTGTTTCCGTATTTTTTCCGGATTAATTCTTCGGAAAGATGAAGCAAGGAATTATCATATCTCGAAGCTAATATAAGCATATCAATTGCTTCAAATCTATCCCAAGGTTTCCCCGGCTGATAAAATGCGTCCCCCGAAAGAGCGCGTTTTCTATCAAACTCAATTTTAGTATTCACCCATTCCTTGTATATTTTTTCACCTTTTGCATAAGGCAGAACAAATTGCACGCAATTTTTTAACGACGCTCCCGAATCGGTTTGATAAAGATAATAATTTCTATTTTCCATACTCAATAAATTGGCTGTTTCAAGAATATTCAACAAACAGGAAACGTTATAATGCATTGCGTCTCTTCTTACTAAATCGCGCGTAGTTCCGTCAGCATTTAATGAAGTTTCTAATAGGGTATTAAATTTCTGAAATACAAATTCTTTAAGATTATTATCATCCAGAATTAATGAAGAGAGATAAATTAATTTTAATCTTTTTGCGTGCCTGTTGCTGGAACCTGAATTAACATCCCATTTTAATTTTTGTTTTTCAGCAATATCACTAATCCAGATTTTTATTTTACTTCTTTCTTCAAAGGTCAATAATTCTTTAATTGCATCAAAAGCAAAAAAACATATATCCAATTTGTTCTCATTAACATCATTGCCGGTCGGTTTATATTTAGATACCCATGCTGACAAATATTCCTTTGTCTTTATACCGTACCTTTCTTCACCGGTTATTAAATATGTCCAGCTCAACGAATAGATACTTTTCATATCGTTTAAATGATTAACAGTATTAATCCGTCTCGGATGGTTGCTTAAATATCCCTCATAGAAAATTGAATCAACCGGATTAGGGAATAATCCCATAGCTTCATCAGCTCTATTTAAGATATCAGTAAATGAAGGGTTCGAATAAACAGCCCTAGAATTCTTCAACCTTGCTTTTTCATCGGCATTCAGCCAAATCATTGGAGGCAGATCAAATTCAACGAATTGTTTTTTTTCGTCCCCCTGATTGCCCGCAATCATACGATTAAAAATTATGAATAATAATATTAGTGTACGCATATTTAATAGAATTGTATTAGGTAATTAAATCAATATTCTTGATAATATTAGCTTATTCAAACAGTTTATAAAAAATAAAATATAAGTCCCGCTCGGCTTGTTGAATAAATTCCGCCGTAATCCGGATGTGTAGATGAAAGTCCTTTATCATATGAAAATTCTGCCGCGAAAGCATTATTATTGTGAAAATCAATTCTATAACCAACCGACATCAAAATACCGAATCGCACACTGTTTGTTTCATTCACTTTCGCACTATATCGTGACTGATTAAGTTCGGTATTAACTTTAAAATCTATTGACGGACCGGCATTAACATACAGGCCGAAAATCGGATTAATTTCAATCTTTGGAGCAATTGAAATATAATCAAATCTTAAATCAACGTATATCGGACCATCGGCGGGACCTGAAAAAACAGTCGACACTTTTTTAACCGAATAAAGAACAGAAGTATTTATATATATGTTTGAGATCAACTTATAAAGAACCGTTATCCCATAATTGTAAGAAGTTTCAGAATTGAAGAAAGTGTCTTTTCCTGATAGAGAATAATTATGAGGAATAGAAGTACGAGTTTCGTTATTTATACTTGCGTTAACTCCGAATTTCAAATTCTGCGACATCAAATTTGTTTGTAAAAAAAAAGCTAGAATTATTATTATTTTTTTCATCATGTCTCTTAATAAAAAATATATTTAACTGAATTCGGATTAATTCAAACTTTTTCTTATAGATTGATATTCAGGCAAAACTTTTTTGATTCCGATTATTATACGTACGACTTAAATAAATAAAATATTACATTATATACTATGCTAAAAGATATGCCTAAATATTTATAATTAATATGCCTTTGCGGTAATTTCTATATACCAAGGTTCATATAAAACGAAATAATGAGTATAAATTATGAACAGCAGACATTATTTTTTATTACTATTTATTATTTTGAAATTCAATCCAGCGAAGTAAATAAGCACTTGCAGCAATAAAACCTGTAAGTTTCATTTCAAGCGCTTTGGCCGTATGTTTTTCCTCCCATATTTTCCCCTTTACTGATGCTTTTTCGTCGTAGCCGAAAACATGCGCACCTAAATCCAATATGCTGAATGTAATGAATTCAAAACGTCTGTCCTGTTCAATATTTATAGGCCAGTAAATACTCCCGTCATTTTTATATATGGTACTTTTATTATTCCATATATAGTCTACCAAATTTTTATATACAAGTCCGCAGTTAAACATATTGGCATCCGGAATTTCCTGACCGCCGAGTTTAAAAAACAATGCACCTTCAATTGCATGGCGGAGTGGTGCGGCCATATAATCGGGATGAGGATAGGCTCCGTGATTTCCCATTGCGCCTATCCCATTAATATTGTAACCGGATATGCAATCTTTAACAAGGCGACCGTCAATTTCTTTTGCGGAATATAAATCCGCTTGAGTAGCCAAGGCGTTTAATCTGTATTCAATCGATTTATTCAGCCATTTATTATAATTAATATGATTCGGCAATAAAGCGCATGCTGTTTGAATGCCGGTACCGTCCCATCCGTTTTCTTCGGCATGAGTATCATTTGCATAATTTCCATTTGCAGAAGGAGGAATTTCATTAATGAATCTGTCTGCTTCATACTCAATCATATTCCTTATATTTATTTTATCTTCATCATATAAATAATCCCATAAAAGCCATCCGGTTACCGCGGTTTTACTGGCCCATTGAGCCGATTGCCATTGGTTGCCCCAGGGATGCCCAATTCCTTCATTAGCCAAGTGGTCTTTAGCCAAAGACTTTACAATTGTTAATGCTCGTAAAGCAGCAACAGAATTTGATACTTTTGTAAATGATGAATCATAAGCACCGGTAAACAAAGCTACTGCAACAGAATATGCCGCTTGAGCCGCAGGTCGGATTCCCCCTTTTGTTTCCTGTCCGTATTCCCCTGTCTTTGAATTATTTTCAAGATAACCGAAGTCAATATATTTGCCTTCATTCCCTTTTGTCTGGTTTTCCTTCCACCAAATATTCAAAACTTCATTACAGGTATAGTTTAGTAGTTTCTGCCATCGCAGCGAAATTGAATCTGTCGGGATTTCTTTAGAATATTTTGATTTATCGATCGGAACAATATTATTACTTTGAGCGTTAATTGAAACGAACATCACCAATATTATCAAAAAGGGAGATAATTTCATTTAAATGATTCCTTATACATAATGAAATTTGCGCCACATTATAAATTATTTTTAATTAGAATAATTAACATGACACAAATAGCATAAAATTAATTTTAATCTATAAGTTTAATTACTTCACTGCCGGCCAATATGAAAGCCCCAGTAGCGTATTCAACACTATTTTCATATTTAACTGGAGCCGGTGCGCTTCCGACAAGCTGAACCCAATGGAGTTGTCCATTTTCATCAAGACATTTATTTAACGCTATCCAAGCTTTTTTGACCACAGGCAGGTATGTTGTTTTATCTAGATAACCGTTATTTATCCCCCATGCAATTCCATAACAAAAGAAAGCGGTTCCCGATGATTCAGGTTCTGGAGTTTCAACAGGATCAAGCAGATTGGAATGCCAAAATCCTTCATCGTCCTGAAGCGTTATTAATTTCGCAGACATGCCGGTAAATAGTTTTTCATACTTATTTTTATTCTTGAAATCATCCGGCATAAATTCAAGTATACGTGCAAGCCCAGCAAGTACCCAACCGTTGCCCCTGCTCCAAAAAATTGGACTTCCGTTTTCAGAAAGAAGAAGGGGGTCTGCATCCGGTTTAAATCTGGCATCCCTGTAAAAGAGATATTCATTTTTATCAAATAAATATTCGTATGTATCCCAATACATCAAATCCATTGTTTCAAGATATTTTGTTTCTCCGGTAGCGACCGACAATCTTACCATTGCGGGGGGAGCCATAAACAATGCATCGCACCAGTTCCAGTTTAATTCTTTTTCCCAACCAACAACAGAACCCAGCATTGGATCAGCGGCAATTATATCAAATGCGGAAACAGCATGTTTTATTTTATTCTCGTCTTTATCTATTAAATAAATATCAACGTAGGTTTGAATTGCACAGTGATCATCGGCATGACGCGGTCTTTCAGCGGGTTTCCAATTATTCTCATTTCCCCACTCATAAATATTATTTAAATATTTCTTGTTCTTGGTAGTATTATAGGCAGCCATTACACCTGTATAAAAAGCCGATCTAATCCACCCGTTCCCTTCAATCTTCTCAAAGCTATTAGAGCTCGCCAGCCAGCTTTTTTCGGGCATATGCGCAAGCTGCCAATCGGCTGTTTTGCTTATCTGGTTCAGAATATATCCTTTTGAAAATAATTCATCTACGTTTTTGATATCTCTCAAGTTGTATCCTTCTTGTTGTGCATGTATTTTTGAAAAAGTTATTCCAAATATCAATAATAATAGACCTAACCTTACGGCTGAGAATAAATCAATGTTATATAATACTTTCATATACCCTTCATTTCATTTAACAGTGAACAATATTATCAAGAAATAGCATTGCAAAAGGACAGTTATTTAGTATGGTTATTTTAAATCAATTATATCAGCTGAAAGTCCATCACCTAGCTCAAAGACATTATTTATGTTATTAATATTATTATTCCTAAGAAAAATTCCGTTTGTATTTCTGCCTGTAAATTTCGCAAATAATTTTGTCTTCGATAGACTTCCAAAGCTATTAATGTTTATCTCTGAAGAATTTATAAATTTAAGCACTGCCTCACAATTTTTATCCGCATCGGCGCTAACATTAAAAAGCGTTATTTTCTTTGCATCATCAAAAATAAAAGCCGGGCGGACATCCGGTTCTTTATAACTTATATCAACATTATTAAAAGTTATATTTTCAGCATGCCTTACATAGAATCCGTATGCGGGAAGTGTGCCCCACTTTGTGCTTTCAGGATAATGGTCTTCAAGCTCGTCAACTTTTTTTGCGGCATCTTCAATTGTTCCTCCCCCGGCATATTCTATTTTAATATTGTTCAAATTAACATTTTCAATATTATATCCGGGAATTCCAGTTATTGATCCGCCAATACTTGATTGAATATTTGTAGCTGTAATATCACTTAGAATTACATTTCTAAATATTCCTACACCCGGCTGCGGCGCATCCGGATAATGTTTTCTTGCGCGGTTCCCTAATCTCATATAAATCGGAACTTGCGGTCCGTCAATCCTAATGTTTGAAATAATTACACCTTCTAGTATTCCGCCGTCCACCATGCCTAATGTAATCCCGCTAATTCCGGCATGCTGACCGTATATTTTTGTGGGAGAATCAGAAGGTTTAACGACAATATTTGAGATTGTTATATTTCTAAATCCGCCCGTAGATTCGGTACCCATTTTAATTGCATTGCAGTGACTGCTTAATACGCAGTTTGTAATAGTTACATTTTCGGTGATACGTTCTGACGTACTTTTAAGCGTAAGTGCGTCGTCATCAGTATCGCCAATACAGTCCGACATAACAACATTTCTGCAGCCGTCAATATCAATCATATCATTATTTTTATTAGCATGATTATAAACCTTTATTCCTCTAATAAATAAATTTTCACATGCGAGATACTGCTGCATCCACATTGCTGAATTCCGCATTGTAACATTTTCGATTCTCACATTATTACATTCGACAAATCTTATAATAAAGGGACGGTTCTTATAACGGTCAGGTTTTTTATCCGTAGTAATTACAAATTTGCTCCCCTGCCCGTCAATAATTCCTTCACCGCGAATTGAAATATTTTCCGCTTTCTCCGCATAAAATAATGAGTGCTTCAGGAAATAATCGTTATAAGATCTTAATTGAGGAACAAATTCTTCATAATCATTAATGTTTGCACTGCCTAGTATTAAAGCCCCGGCTTGAATATAAACATCAACATTGCTTTCAAGTTTAACCGAGCCAGTTAAATATTTACCTGGTGGAAAAAGGACAGTCCCACCGCCGGCGGCGCATTTATCAAAAGCCTTTCTAATTGCTTCGGTGTCAGGTGTTATGCCGTCTCCAATTGCTCCAAAATCCCTAACATTATAAAAAGAATTTATTTGCGCTTCTGAATTAGCAGGAAATAAAGCTAGAATTGTTAAAAACAAAAAAGCAAACGATGATTTACAATATTTATAAAACATTAAAAACCTTTTAACTAATTAATAATCTTATAATTAATTTTTATTGAATCTGTTACAGTTTCGTTTTCCGATTTACCAACTGCGCGTATATCATTTTCTCCGGCAATATAATTAACATGCCATAGGAACGGCTCTTCAACTTTGGAACCGATACTTTTGCCATTTAAGAAAACTTCTACTTCAGCACAGTTCGAGAAAACTTCCAATTTTTTCTTTTCGTCTTTTTTCCCTTCACGCTCAAGCCAGGTATGAGAAACTATATAAATCATCGGTTTGGTAGTCCACCGGCTTTGATAGAAATAATAAACGTCTTTCGGTTTTCTATCGAATGACACAAGTCCTTTCTGATTTATATGCGGTATGTTTCCGTTTTTTTCATCGGACGCGAAATCAAACATATTCCAAACGGCTGAACCGGCAATCCATTTTCTTTCTGATATTTGTTCCCAATGCGAACGGTGGCATTCCAATGCCCATTCCTCGCTAAAATCTGGTTCTACCGGATTCTCAACATGGAAACCGCGTTTGCTTCCGGCTCCGTATTCACTAATTACAAAAGGCTGATTAGGAGCAAGAGATTTTTGCTCATCAATAAATTTTCCAAAATCATCAAACTCTCCGTAATACCATCCGAAATACTTATTCCAACCTCTTATATCTGTATACTTAAGAATATCTTCACCGCGGGCAATCATTTGCGCTTGTGTTGTTACACGGTAGGGATCAAGTTCTTCGGCAAGTTTACTTAAGTCTCTGCAGAGATCAACATTCCAATACAGTTCATCATCGGGCTGCGATCTTACAGTTTCGTTCATTAGACCCCACATTACAATACTCGGATGGTTATAATGCTGAGTAATTAATTCACGAAGCATATTTTCGGCGTTCTCTTTAAATTTTTCGCGACCGACAGAAGTAATAACGGGGATTTCCTCCCACGCAATAAGACCAAGACTATCGCACATGTTTAAGACAACAGGATCCTGCTGATAATGCGCCAGCCGAAGAAAATTTGCACCCATATCTTTAATCATTTTAACATCTTCGCGATGCATTTCATTTGAAAGCGCGTTTCCATAACCGTATCTGTCCTGATGTCTGTTAACACCGTGTAGTTTGAGATATTTTCCATTAATAAAAAATCCCTCATCAGCATTGAATGAAAACCATCTTAATCCGAAATGTTCGTTAATTTTATCAACTGCTTTTCCGTCAGAATAGAGTATAAACTCGGCTGAATATAAATTTGGGTTATCCGGCGACCATAATTCAGGGGATTCAATTGATATTAATTCGGATTCAATTTTGTTTAATTCATTGTTTACCGAGATATTTTCTTTTTTATTAAAAATAATTTTACCAATAGGGTTTTTGATTATTATTTCAAATTCTCTCAAGGAGTTTGAGGTTAATTTGTTTATTATTGTCGAATTAATTTTTACATCGGATTTATCTTTATTTACACTAGGCGTTGAAATTAAAACATTTTCAATATATACCGGCGATGTTTTTACCAGATATACATCCCGGTAAATTCCTCCGTACATTGTATAGTCGGCTCTTTGCGGAGGAATATCGTAGTTATAAGAATTATCTACGCGCACTGCCACTAAATTTGCGCCGTTAAGATTTATAAATTCACTTATATCAAACTTAAATCCGCTATACCCACCGGTATGTTTCCCGATATAATTTTCATTGACCCAAACCTCGGTTACCGCATTTGCCGCTTCAAACTCAATAAAGATTTGTTTGCCTTTATCATTTTCATTTAGATTTATAATTTTTCTATACCAGCCGGGTCCTCTGTAATAGTATTCGGCGCTTTCAAATAACGGATCTTCATTCCACTCGCGGTCATCGAATGAGTCCCATACATTCCATGTATGCGGCAGTGAAACTTTATCCCATCCGGATTCAACAAGACTTATTTTATACGCGCGGCTCAAGTTTCCTTTCTTAAATTTCCAATTATCATTAATGTTAATTTTTTCTCTTCCGCCTGCCGTATAAATAGAAGCGGACAATAAAAACAAAATTAGTAGAGTATTTATTTTATACTTCATTCAATTTCTCCTAAGGTAAGTATGGCGGATTTTTTTTAGTAATACGAATAAGTTTCCCTTCATTCTTATTCAGCCAAAAATTATAAGTCAATTCTCTTCCCATAATGCTTTTATCCAACTTTATAAAAACCTCTTTTGCTTCATCAGTAGCCGCAAATAGAATTCCCTGATCTTCTTTCTGAAAACCCAACACATATGTATTCGCTTCGATTTTATCCGTAAATAAATCCGGGAAAGTTCTGCTGCGGAAACTTACATATTTGATATCATCAGAGTTTGTAAAAAAGTATCCGTTCCAAAGCAGGAAATCAATTCTTCCTTTTTCGTTATTAAGATTTCTTCCGGCTATCCATGTCCACTCCGATGGTAAATGTGGATCAAGTATAATATCCCTCCCGTTTATATCATATCTTATTATATCAACTTCATTTAGAGACTTATTTTTATATTTCAAATTCATATCAGAATCGGGTGTCATAATTTCAAAAGCGTTTTGCGCTGAGGTTTGAATTGATATAAAAATAAATAGTATAAGGATTTTGAATAAATTATAAATCATTATTACTCCGAATTAAAAATATTTATTATACACTGAATTAATTTGATCAATATCCTCCCGGCTTAAAATTATATCACCGGCTTTTGCGTTATCAAGCGCCTGCTCAATATTGCGCGCCCCGCACAAAAGATGAGTAATGCCCTTTCTGTTAAATGTCCATGCTAAAATCAGTTGACCAATATTAGCATTATGTTTTTCCGCTAAGGGGATTAATTCATTCAGCATTTTGTTTATTTTTATAATGCTTTCTTCGCTGAATAAGGGATTATTTTTTCTTACATCACCCTCATTAAATTTTCTTGAAGATGTAATTTTACCAGTAAGCAAACCCTGAGCAAGCGGGGAATATGCAAGGAGGGCAATATTGCTTTCCGAACAGTATTCTGCATTCCCTTCCATTTCAGCTTTTCTTACCAGCATACTGAATTTTTCCTGATCAGTATCAATACTGCCGTATGTTTGCATTTGCTCAATCGATGCATTAGATACACCGATAGCTCTAATTTTACCCTCATCTTTTAATTTTAGTAGAGCAGCCATTGTATCTTCAATTGGTGTTTTTGATTCCTGCCAATGAGTCTGATACAGATCAATATAATCTGTCTGCAATCTTTTTAGACTTGCCTCAAGCTCAAGCTTAATTGATTGGGGACTGTTATTCTTAAAAATTTTTATTTCACCTTTTCCTTCGGGAACGCCTTTGGGAGTAGTTTCAAAAAAGAACTCGCCGTTACTATGTTCCCAGACAAGCCCGCATTTGGTAGCGAGAATTACCTTATCTCTTCTATTCTTAATAGCTTTACCGACAACAATTTCAGAATCGCCGAATCCGTAAACCGGGGCAGTGTCAATAAAGTTAATTCCGGCATCAATACTTGCATGAACGGCATTTATACTTTCATTCTCGTCTGCGCCGCCCCACATCCATCCGCCCATGACCCACGTACCAAGAGCTATAACAGAACATTCAATTCCGGAATTTCCAAGATTTCGTTTTAACATTTAAATACTCCCTATCAGTTTAATTATTATCCGCAGCGTATTTTATACCGCCAAGTATATGTTTAAGGAAATTGATTTCGCTGTAATTTTCCTCCGTATGACCTCCTAAAGTAATCCATACTCGTCCGCCGTCAAAATTATGGCACCAGCTGAACGGATGTTTATCTCCCATTGTTCCACCGCTGTATGTTGATTCATCAATGTTGGCAAGTACTGTTATGTTCTCATCAAGTTGGTTTTTAAGATTATACCATTCGTCAATTCTTTCCCATTTATCCGGAAGATGTTTTGTTGAAACATTATTCTTATCAACAACATTAACAGTAGCTTTCTGTATTTCGGGGTGATCGCTGAAATAGGCGCCGATCATTTTACCGTACCAGGACCAATCATATTCAGTATCAACCGCGGCATGAATTCCTACAAATCCTCCCCCATTTTTTATATAATTCTCAAGCGAGTTTTCTTCATTTACTCCAAGAACGTTTCCAGAAGTATTAAGAAAAACAATCACCTTATAGTTTGATAATATTTTATCCGTTATCATTGTAGAATCTTCAGTGAAATCAATTTCAAAATTATTTTCAAGCGCCATAGTTTTTAATGCGCTCATTCCTTTTTCAATTGACTGATGCCTGTACCCTGAAGTTTTTGAAAAAACAAGAACATTAAAATCTTTAATCCGGTACGACACGTTGTCGGGAATAAATTTTACAATCCATATTACCGAAGCCGGGATATCGCGTATACTATTATTCGCCGGTTTAAAAGTTAAATTTTTAGCGTATCTTTCCGCCGCATTATCAAGTATTTCCGAACCGGAAGATTTTTTTACACTAACTTTTGAAACGGAACCTTTTTCAGAAATATTTAGAAGTAATGTAACATCGCCTTTAAGATTTTTAATCCTAGCTTCTAGCGGGTAAAACGGCTGACACCCGTTGAGCAATACAGGCGGAGAAATAATTGACGAAGAACAACCCCCAACTAATAAAAAAATAAATACAATGAGGGACACGAAAAGTATTATTCTTTTCATAACCTACCTCAAATTATATGATGTGCTATCTATTTATTTAAGAGTAATAGAGTACACATTTGCAACGCCCGACTTATCCGTACTGAACAAGATTCGTTTTCCGTCAGGACTAAAATGAGGATGCGGGTGGCTTGGCTGCCCTTCCCAGCTTGAATCGTGTTTAAATAACAATTCCGTATGGGTTATTTCCCTGTTTTCAACCGTGAATAGGACAAGATTCATACCGTCATAATAATCAGCTACCCAATGTTTATTATCTTTATACATTTGAGAATGTGCGAATAAAACAGGAGCCGGCATTTTATAGCTATCCGAACCGTCGAATTTAGAGCAGCCTAAAAACTGCTGTCCTTTTTTAGATCCGAAAATATATCTTGCTGAATAACCTATCCATTCACCGTTTGGGAACCAGAATTCATGTGTCCTATGTATGCCGAATTCCTGAATTCCAACCGGACCGCCTTCTTCCTGATTAATATTAAGCCACCAGATTCTTTGAGGCGTATTGCCTACAATTCCCGAACTTCCTTCTTTATATCTATGCTGCCAGCAATACATTACAATATTAGGATTAACGGGATTCGCCTGAAGATGACTAATAATAAATCCATAGTCAGGTGATACCTGTTCAGTTTCTTTTGTCTCAATATTATATTTAAATATTGCGTATGGACCCGTGCTATGTTCTTCAGTAAATCCCGGATTCTTATTCAGCGCGTAAACAATATACTTCCCGTCGCTTGAAACGGTAAACGATTCGATAAATCCTTCAAACTCTGTTACAACTGTTGACTTATAAGTTTCAGTATTTAATGATTTTATTTTATTTCCGGATAAATACCAAAGAGTTTTAAGGTTAGATAAGTGCCAAACATCGCTGTCCATTTCTTCTTCATCCGTGATCTGGGTTATTTGACCTGTTGGGAAATTCAGAATAAATAAATTTTTATTCCCGCCTCTTTCCGAGAATATAATTGCATTATCATTATCAATAAAAGATTCAATATTAAAATACAAATGCCAGCTTTTAGTTTTATCATTTGTCCACTTAGTAATTTCATAACCGGTGGTTGAATCGACCCAGCTGGTCATTTCACTTGGGAATATTTTCCCAATGTTACTTTGCGAATTTATAGCTCCGTTCATTAATAATATCATTAATACGCATATAAATTTTACGGATGCTAATCTTTTCATTTTCACATTCCCTAATTATTTTTTTTGATTACTAATTTTACTAATGTACGTGCAGGTATCTCTAAATATATCTTTTCTCCCGGTTTGCTGAATTTTATAACCTCTTCACTTAGAGTAATACCTTTTTTATCACTAAGGGTAATTTTATACTCACCGAAATTCAGCTGCCATAGTTTTGCGCCGATTTTAGTTTTATTTGAAGAATGAGAAAACAAGTCGGCTGTAATATTCTCATTTTCAGATTTTTTTACAAACGCAGTAAAGTTAATGTCCGTGTCCGCCCATGTAATTGAATAATAAGGTGAGCTTCCTTCCGATGTTCCGTCTCCAACAAGCATTGCTTTTAAGTTATCGGTACCCGGGGTTCTCACTCTATCTGTATGAACAACCATGGTAGTACGAAGCGGCGTATTATATCTCAAATTATCCAATGATTTTTCAAGGTTGTTTTCAACATAGGATTCGTCGCCGGTTAATTTAAATTTAGTATAATCTGTTCCGTACTTGAGAATTAATTCGTCATATTTATTGTTATTAGTAAAAAATCTCCATTTGCCTACACCGTTCCAAAAACCGTTATTATTTATAATTTTAACCGCTGCCCATTCTTCGCTACCTTCACTAAAAGATTCTTTTAATAAATTATTATTAGCCGATAATTTAGACTCAATTAATTCGAGAGTTAATTCAATCGGCAAAAGCAGGCTGTCGTTTTTATTTAACGAATAAGTAAATAAAATATTATCAAGAATTTTAGATCCTACGGAGAATTCCCAATTGAAATAATCATAATATAATCCGGATTTATACCAAGCCGGCTCTTCACCGTTAATTTCTTTACTGTAAGCATTTATTGATGGCGGCAGCAAACCTTTCGGTTTGTTTTTATCTGTACTTAATGCGGCTTTAACCCATCCCATTGACCATTGAGTAAGCAAATCAATAAATCGCTGGTCTTGAGTATACCATGCTAAATATCGTAAAGGCTTCAACGCGCGTGCATTGTAATCAACATCTCTGTTTTTATATTTGCCTTCATCAACTTCAGTTGAACTGTACCAAGCGGATTTAAAAAACCTTGTGCCGTCGTCATGTTTAACACTCCAAAGATTTTCAAAATGTTCGGCGGTGTAAAAAAGTCTTTTGTAATATGTTGAATCTTCATCAATAAAGATTAATTCTGGAGTAGAATCTGATATATATTCCGAAGCGTGTTCAACGTCAAGCACGTTTTTTGAATAACCCAGAGATACTTTAGGATCTTCCCAAACCGCGTCGGCTAGTTTTTTCCAGCCTTTAATAGTTGATTTATGCCCGTATAAAAGAAACGGCGACCACCACCTCAATAATTCAACATCATCTCCAATCTTACCGCCTAATTCACCGTTCGGAGCTTGTCTTTCATTTACCCACCAGTCAATTTCATTGCCAAGCCTGCAAATTAATTCATGCTGAAGTTTTGACCATTGAGGCGCTTCCGGGGAAAAAGATAAGTTATCACATGCGTCGGGAAAATCAATTTTAGCTCCGTTCAGCATTTTAAGCGGAATATCGCCCGGATATTTTTTATATAGGTCAAATAAATCCTTGACGGCTATTGAATACGTATATTTACCCCCGCGTTCCCTGTATAAATCGTAACATAACTTTCCTCTAAGCCATAAAGCTCTTTCTTGAAATAAATAACCGCTGTTGTCAAAATGTTCGAGCTGCGAGTCAAGAATATTTAATGCCTGGTGGAACCTGTCAAAAATTGAAAGTCCGGTTAATTGTTTTGCCCATTCCCATCCCATCATATTAATGAGTCTGTCCGCTTCGGCTAATAAATCAGCCTGCTGTTTCCAGTAAAACAAATATGAATCTTCCGGATCCTGCTTTAATTTTTCATTGATCGCGGTAGCAAGATCGGCCGGGTTTACCTTTGATTTATATTTTCCTGTTTGGTAAATAATTTTATTAAGCTGTGAATAATTATTCTTTAATTCCGTATCAAGCGGAATTATTGAAAAGCCTAAGAGTCTAACTAAATCTTTTCCGCCGGCTATTTTAAATTCAAAGCCGTTATTGCAATCAACTTGAGTTTGAAAAACACGGTAATAGTTTCTGATAATATTTATTCTATCACCGTCACTGTGAAACTGATGCCAGTTAATATTTATTTTTGCACCATTAATAAAAAGCGAGGCTGAATTTACATCTTCCAATCCCTGTTCCATCCAAAAAGTAAAATTCCATTTTCCTTTCGGGATATCTATTCTAAATGAAATTTCTTCACCAATTACTCCGTCGGCAGTTAAATCATTCCTTAAGGTTGAATGAGCCAACTGTGCGTTATAAAATACAGAGTCCGGCGAAACGGTCCATCCATAGCCCAACGTTTTATTATACAATGATTCCAAAGAAATTAATTCAGCGTAATTTATTATTTGTGAGCTCCTGCTCCCTGCATCAAACAAATACGGAATTTTACGAATCGATTGCGCATATAAAATATTTAAAGTAAAAAGTAAAACAACAAACAAACATTTTTTCATATTATAACTCTTCTTTATTAGATATAAGTTTCTTTTTAGCCATACTGAATGAATCCTCATCAGTATAAAGCATAACATTATTATGAGTCCGTAAGATAGTAGCAGGGCATTCGGTAGTAATACTATTAAACAATGTACTATAAACCGCTTCGGCTTTTCTAATGCCGGGAACAACAACCGAGAGATAATCAGCCGACATTAATGCGGGAATAGTTAAAGTCAACGCAAACTTTGGAACATCCTTAAGTGAAGTAAAGCAGCCGTCATTTACCTGCTGCTGCCTGCAAGGCGGATCAAGCTCAACTATTTTAACTGATTCGATATCTTGGAAATCGGCGACCGGAGGATCATTAAAAGCTATATGACCGTTTTCACCTATTCCCATACAAACTATATCAATTGGCGCTTCATTTAATAAATCCGCATATCTCCTGCATTCCAATTTATTATCATCATTTACCGAGTTTAAATAATTTACCTGTTTGAATTTTACTTTATTAAACAGGTTAGTTTTCAAATAGTAGCTGAATAATTGATGTGAATTTTTCCATAGTCCAAGATATTCATCCATATGAAATGCGGAAATTCTATTCCACTCAATGTTATGTTTTACAAATTGTTCAAGGAATTCATTTTGAGAAGGCGCTGCAGCAAAAACTATTCTAAGTTCATTTTTTATTTTATGCAGTTCTTTAATTCTAGCCGCTAAATCAAACGCAGCTTCTTTGCCCAGTTCTTCCCTGTCCAAAAGTACTTTTGTTTTTAAGTTATCAATTTTGAAATGAAATTTAATTTCCAATTTTTATCCTTACCTGAATGTTTAACTGATTATTCCTGAACTTCCGATACTTCCAAAGCAGCCTGAATTACAGCGCCTAAACCTCGGGGATCATTATCAAATCTTTTTCTATCGAAATAAAACTGAAGATCGTATCCGATCCCTGTTCCTCTGCAAATGTCAATTACAGTACCGTCGTCTTTTATATTTTTCTTAACATCATGCCACGCTTTTAAGGCGTATTCAGTGTAGGATTTATCAAGCCAACCGTTTTTTACACCTCTTAAAATTCCCATTATATACATTGACGTGCATGAGGTTTCTTTAAAGGAATCATGCCTATCAAGAACCTGATGCCACATACCCGATTCGCTTTGCTGTTTGATTAGTCCATTTATATGATTTCTATAATTTTTCAAAATGATATTGTACGATGAATGTTCTTTCGGAAGATGCATTAACAATTCGGAGTTTGCCCAAACAATCCATCCATTGGCTCTTCCCCAATACGCAACTGATTTTTCATTTTTTTCTTGAAACCATCCGTGTTTATATAAACCAATATTTTCATCAAATAAAATTTCATAAAATTTTAATGATTGTTTAGCCGCGTCGTCGTAATACTTATTTTCATTTGTAATTTTCCTCATTCTTAAAAGAAAGGGGACGCTCATAAATAAATCATCTGCCCAAACTGTCATTTCAACAGGTTCAGGTCTGCATAATGTACCATCGCTCAACCGCACTTGATCATTTTCTACATAATCTGCCATCTCAAATACAATAGATTTATATTGCTGGTAATTTTCGTCAAGATAAAGTTGAACAAACGGAAGCGCAGGCCCGCTGGTATCATCGAGCATAGTTTTCCTGAATATTCTGTGATTAGTACCGCGAAGCGCGTTTAGTTCTTTATACTGATAGTTAAAATACTCGTAATTATTAACAGTAAAGTCACAGAATTTTTTCACGAATATTTTATAAGACTCATTCTTTAATTTATCCGCGGCGCTCAGAACGCTAAACATTGTAGCGCCGTTCGCGTAATGCCATTCCAAATATGATTCTCTATTATAGCTGTTCTTCTGATTTATAAAAAGTTCGAGAAGCATTACATCCTTTTGAATATTCCAAGTAATAATTTTTCCTTCATAATTGTAGTAATTGCTAATTGAATTTTCAGGAGGATAAGATTTTTCCAGGCTTTTATTTAAATTTTCTTCTATAGGAAAAGGTCCGGTCAAAAGCCAATTTTTATTCTGATCAGATAATTCAATTTTGGGATTTTTAAATTTAGCAGTTAAAGGCAACTCGGCTTCTGAAGGAACCTCACGCATAAAGAATATGGGTTTATGATCGCCGCTAATTTGTTTGACTAATATTTTATTATCGCCGCGGTTTAATTTTATTTTTTTTGTAGAATGAAAATCAAATAGACCATATGCAATTTCTTTTATTTCCGCTTTTTTATTTGATATATCATTTACAATCAGCTCATCATTCAGCCATATTTTAATTCCGCCGGAATAAGTTAATCCGAAAAGTAATACCGTATCTTTATCCGTTTGAATATTAGAATAGGCGTAATAAATACCTTGCTCATTTCCGTATTCATGCTTAAAATCAACAATCTGCATATTAACAGATTCCTGTCTAATAACATTTGTAAATTCAAATTCGGATTCCCGAATTATTTTATCTACAATCGATTTTGCGATATCGGAGGCCTTTCTGTCTGGTTCGTTCATCAAATAAAAACTGCACAAAATCATCGGCAGAAGAAAAAGCAAACTAATTTTTAATGTTCTCATAAATTACCTATTTCCATCTAATTATTTTTATTTAACAACTCTATAACGGTTTTTACTGTTTCTAACTTCACATTCGGGAAGTCTGAATGTAAATCCCCAGTTTTCCCCTGTACGAGAAATCTTAATGAGCAGATTATTTTTTCCTTTTGCCAAAGGAATTGTAAAAGAAAAAGAATCAGGTGTAAGATTATCATTACCGGAATTATTTAATGTACTATTACCGTTTATAAAAATTTCTATACTGCCGGCAGCTCCTGCTAATGCTTTAACTAACGTATCGTTTTCAACACTTATATTTGCAAAAGCATACATTACATCGTCATCATTCGCGCCGGGAAATAATTCTACCAAATCAATAATATCAGGATTATCAGTAATAACTCTTCTCCACCTGTACTTTTGCCCGTTATAATAAAATTCCTGCGTAACTTTTGGTTCAGCGTTTGCCTCACCACCCATATCAGCAAGATAATCAGTACTAAATGATTCATCCTTTAGATTTTTATTAATAGGATTAACCATCATCCATTCTCTGAAATATTTGCCGGGAAGTTTTGTAACTGCAAGTCTTACTTCTTCCTTTGAAGAAATAGGTAAAGATGAGTCCAATTTTCTTAATGAAGTCAACAGTCTGTTCTTGACATCTTTGTATTCATTTAATTTTAACGAGTATTTATCGGTAGTCCAATCCAACGCATACGTATGATTTTCATTTAGCCAAAGAATTTCAAAATTATTTTTTATCCGGTAAATACTGTTTGTAATTTTATCGATCAATTTAACTGAATGAATTATTTTCGAGCGTGCATCAAATGCATTTGTATTATACTCCGAATAAGCTTCTGCATACAAATTTGAAGCTTCTAATAAATCCATTCTTTCATTAGCAAGCGTTCTATAAAGATTAATAACATACTGCAGATACTCTCGATCATTTTTATAATTCCTGCATGTAAAATTCTCAAGAAGTTTTTCGGCATCGTTAATAATTTCTAAAACCTGATCCCATTGATCCAATGAAATTCTGGTTTGTTTTCCTACGTCGGGAAGCGTTTTAGCAAAAAGAATTTTATCGAACATTCCGTCGGTTGGCTCAAGATACGCTAGTTCTGTAAGTTTATGAATTGTTTCGGTTAAAGAGTTATTATCCGCCGCATAAATCCCTTTGTTAAACCTGGTATCAAAATTATCTCCGTCGTAAGATTTTGAGTTCCAGCTTTTATCTGCTCCGTAAGATACTCCGTACCATGCATTTGTAAACAATGTTGATCCTCCGTCGTCCCACACGCAGTTTAATAATCCTGAAGCGCCGTATTTGTATCCGTCGGCAGAGAAGTTTTTGATGTTAGTAGGAGCTTGATAATAATTAGGAAACAGACGGTAAGAATTAAGAACGCCCGGAACTACCCAAAACTCAAAGCCCGCGTTTTTAATTGGTTCAATAAATTCTTTAAAACTTTCTTTGGGATCATAAGTCCATGTACCAATAATTATATCTTTAGGAAGTTTTTCCAGAAGGTTAGGATACTCAAGAAGGATATCACCCCACATTATTACACGCTTATTATATTTTTTTACGATGTCGTATAATTTCATTATATGCTGAAAATATACTCCGTCGTAACCTATACTATCGACAAGCGCTTTAGAATTTTCTTTTCCCAAATCGAAAGTTTCGTCGCAATTAATATTAAAGAAAGGAGAATCAAAAGCGGGAATCATTTCGGAATAAATGTCCTCAAGAAACCTATAACTTTCATCTAACACCGGTGAAATAAGCGTCCCGCTCTCGCCCAGATGAGCATATTCCGGGGTTTCCAGTATTCTGTTAAAATGTCCGAAAGATTGGAAACCTCCTATAACCATAATATTATACTTCTTTGCATAATCAGATATTTCTTTCCATTCATCAATTGTTAAAGATCCGTCATCAGGGGCAAATTCAGGGTGACTCTTAGTTTTAACAACGTGTTCCACATAATGAATAATTGTATTAATTTTCATTTCTGAAAATCTTCTTATCTGATATTTCATGAAATCAAGAGTCGGAATTGGACCGCGGCTTATATCATCAGATACGGCTCGGTATTTATAATCAGGCCAATCGGAAATTTTGATGCCTCGAATATAGTTTTTGTTTGACGCACGTACTAATTGTTTTAGTGTTTGAATACCGTAGAACAATCCTTTAGTATCATTAGCCGAGATAATAATATTAACAGAATCAATTAATAAATAGTACCCTTCATCACCCAGTTTTTCTATAGGCATTAGTTCGTTTTTCATTAATGTTTTATCAAAACCTGTTTCTTTACCAGGTAAACCTATTAAGATTTCCAAATTAGATTTATTAAAATTATCATCAGATGTTACGTTGTTTTTAAATTCATTTTTAAGTTCTTCAAGAGCAATTTCAACAGATTCATTTATGCCGTAGAAATTTTTTATATCTAAATTTACATTTTTGATTTGAAGTATATTATCATTGAAACTAAATTCCTGAGGTTGAGGAATTACGGAAGGGATATTATCCTGAGCATTTGAGGAAACATGAAATAGTACTGTTATTAAAAAAAGATATTTTGCAATTTTAATTATTCTTTCTTTCATTTTTTCCCCAACCAATTTTTTTCTAACCAGTCCGCCGAATTTTTATAAGCAATATCAAGATTATCAATTGAAGATTCTGAACCGCCGATATCCAGACCGATTAAGCCTTTATAATTTATTAAATCAATAGTTTCAAAGAATATATCCCATCTAATAATTCCTTTTCCAATTTCGAGATGTTCCGGTTTTTTGCCACGGTTATCTGAAATATGAATATAATCAATGTGATCTTTAAGCCTTCTTAAAGCAAGCGTAAGGTTATCGTTAAGGATAAATTGATTAGCGGTATCAAGATTAAAGCGAAGATTGTCTCTTTTTACAGCGTCATAGAAATATAGAAACGAATCCGTAGTTGATGAAAGCAGTCCAAGCGCCGGATGCACCTGATAAGTTAACCCGTAGTCTTTAGCGATATCGCAAATTGTCCTATAAGTATTGATTAAGTTATCCCAGTATTCATCCCAGTTTAAATCAAACGGCAAATAAGCGGAGCTCATTATTTCGTCATTATAGTGCCGCACGACAGGAATATCCGCAGGAAATTTATAGGGCGGAAGCGGCGCATTATCAAGCACACCTTTGGCTCCGAATAGTTTTGCTATTTCGCAACCTTTAACAAACAAATCCAACTGCTGCTGTTTTGTATTTTTATCAGGCAGACTTAATCCCGGAAGTACTGTGCAGAAATAAGAAACATTAAGATCCAGGCTTATAATATTTTCCGCGATATTATCTTTTAAATCATATACTTTCTGCAGATGAGATTCTCTTATGCCTTCAAGTTCAACATTCTTAAAACCAAGTGCTTTCATTTCCCTTAGGTAATCAACCGTCCTATCGGCATCAGGCGGATATCCGTACTTGGTAATTGGATATAAATATGCGCATACAATTCTTTCGTTATACATTTATTCCTCAGAAAATTTCAATAATTCCAATTATTCCTACAACAGCTATATAAACAGTAAACAACGAGATTACAATTAATACTACGTTCATTATTTTTGACATTCTATAATTGCCCATAATTTCGCTTTTATTTTGAATTACCTGCATCATGATAATAATCATCGGGGTAATTAATAAAGCGAGCGCTTGCGAAGCAATCATAACAACAACAGGCCTGCCGCCAAATACAGGAACAACAAAACCAAGAGCAGCGTAGAAAATTACGATAGCCCTGTTTCTTGGTTTGCTTAAATTAAATTCTTCATTGAAATAATCCGAAAGAAGCAGAGGAACCAGCATGTAATGAGGGAACAAAGAAGAAAGTCCCGCACATACTATGCCTGCAACAAATATAGAAACAGCGAATCTTCCGGCCAAAGGTTCCAATAGTTTAATCATATCAATAGCATTTTCTACATGCAATCCAAGCGGATAAAGAGTACCGGCAGCTGCTGCCATAATAGCGATGCTTAACACGAACATTAACATTGAAGAAATAAAAGCGTCTCTTTTTTCAAGCTTAAGGTCAGAGACATTCCAGTCCTTCTGTTTAATAGTTATCGAACGGGTAACATACAGCACTCCCCCCATAGTAGTTCCTATCATACCGGCAACAATTAAACCTGCATTTGCTTCCGCGGGAATACTGGGAATTAAACCGCTTATTACAGCTCCGGCATCAGGAATTACCATAAATGTTGTAAGTATAAAACATATTCCCATCAAGGCAACAAAAACGCTTAATATCTTTTCGATGAAATTATACCTGCCGTTAAAAAGAAGAAATACAAGTGTCCCGCCGAATACAGCCGTTAAAATTATTGAATTAAATCCATCGCCGTCACTCGTAAGCGGGCGCGACCATTCCTTAACAACATCGGTAACAATTGCCATAACGCCGATACTAGAAACCATTTCAGTAAATATTAAAACTACAAGAACAAACCCCGATGTATATTTACCGAAATGTTTTTTATAGCTTTGAAGCGCACTCTCGCCTGTTATTAATGTAAATCTTCCGAAAGTTACAACGAGCAGATATGTGAACACGCATGATACTAATACGGCCCAGGTTAAAATCATTCCATGTGAAGCACCGGCCGAAGCCATTGTAGTTATACTTCCTGTTCCGATATTATACCCTACAAGGAAAAGTCCGGGACCAATTGTAGCCAGGAATAAACTTATTTTCTTTAATGTTTTATTCACTACATGACCTTTATTAAATTAATCGAATTTATATTCATAATATTTTGAAAGAAACCGCATACCGAAAGAAGTGCCGACATCTCTTTGCGTCATCCATACTTTATCTGCTTTTCTTCTTGTTCTTAAATTTAAATATGCTCCTCTTAAATTCTGATCCGGATGATCCTGAGCGAACCTGTTTTTAACAACCCAGCCGGCTGATTTTTCAACATTCTCCTTGAACTCATCGCCAATGCCGTATTCAATAAGTCTAATCCATAAAAGTCCCGCAAAAGAAACAGCAGATCCGCATATTGAATTCTGATTGGATTTACCATTTATATAATTTTTATAATAAATTGTACCGTCGCTTTTCTGAAATTTAGTATAAAAGGATAAAGTTTTTTTTGCTGCCGCTAAATATCTTTTATCCCCCGTTAAGTCGTATCCCTCCATTAAAGACTCAGCATACCACAAATTGAACCTTGGATGGAAACTGCCTTCAGCTTTGTTATTCGGTCCGAAATCCATCCATAAACCTTCAGGACCTTGATACATTAATAAACTTTCGCATAATTCTATGAACATCTTTTTATATTTTTCATCACCTGTAAACTCATACATATCTTTAAAAAGAGAACCTTCATTATTTGGTCTGGAAACACTGAACAAATCATTTGATTCTTTAATTTCAGCTATCGGGCTATTTTGTTTTAAAACTTCTCCCGTAACCGGATCGATTGCGTCATAAAAAACTTTATATTCTGGTACGTACATATTATTCATCATCCATTCACCCGCGCTGGTAGGAACCTCGGCGTATTTTTTATCGCCGGTGATTTTATAAAGGTTGAATAATCCTAAGGTACCGTCGGATACAGTCGCGAATATTATTGTTTCACCTGCGGCATCACCGTGCGCGGCGTTAAGCATACCTTTTAACTTCGGATGATCAGTAATTAACAAACCGCACCACCAATCGCCGGCTTGTTTTGCGCGGGATAAATATTTTTCATTTTTTGTTATTTTATATACATCAAGCAGACCAGCAATTATTTGCCCCGTATGCCAGGGAGGTTCATATTCATACCATTTTCCTTCGATCACATTATAGTCACATTTCGATTTTCCATTTTCATCTAGTAAAATATCGGTTGCGTAATTTGCTCCTTCGGTTATCGCGCGCAAAACACTTTCTTTGGATAATATAGCATCTTGCGGATAAATATAACCTTGCATTAAAAATATTGCTGCTAATAGTTTTAAGTAATATTTTGACACATTCACTCCAATATATTTTTATTGAATTTTTTCGAAATCCGGTAATTCCAATAAAAGTTTTTTTAGTCTTTCTGCCGCTTCAGGAATTTCAATTTGAAGATTCGACATAATATCATTTCTTCTTTTATATAATTCATTGCATTGATTTATAAATTCAATTTTATCAATAGGTTCGGGAACAGAGTTCTTCAGCTGAAGTCTCAATCCTTTTAACCGGGTGTAATTTAAATGATAGTCAAACGGATTTTTTGAATGAATAAATCTGATCTTTCTTATAATTTTCCAGAGGGAATCACTTTCGAACCAAAGTTCTCGTTCACCTATTTTTTTTCTTAACTCGAGTTCAACTTCTCTTAACTGCAGCAAAAGATTTGAGCTGTTCCCATAAAGTTTATTTAATGCCTGATTGAGAGATTTTTCGGCGGAATAAGTACTTGAATTCCACATATAGTCATTAACCGTAATTGCAGTTGCTTTTGAATCTTCCATATTAGCCGCGCCGTTTATAAACATTCCGTTTCCCGCTGTTCGTAATTTAAAATCGGCAGGAAAATTATTATCCCATGCCGTAAATAACGGAGAAGAGATAAAAGGGTTGTGGCTATAAATTGTATTATCCCATAAAAAAGGTGTAATGCCTTTAAGATTGTAAGTCCAATCATTTATATCTTCGGCAGTAATTGTTCTGCTTCTAACAAACGGACCGCACCAAATAATAAATACATCTTCGGGAATATTAACTCCCAAATAATTAAGATCCCTGTAAATTGGTTTATAAGCGTCATCTTCCCATCTTGTATTTTTATATAACTCCATATCGCCGTAATGCATATCTTCATAGGTATAAAATGGGGGAACATAATACAATTCGCTTTGCAATGATTTTTCATTCAGCCAAATTTTTATATCGTTCATTAAATAACAATGCGCATCAGCCATATGTTTGAACTTCTTCTTATCATTTTCAGTTGTTAGAATATATCCTTCTCCAAACTTAAAAGGCGGAGTATCATCGGCAAGTATCATTAATTTATCGGCACCATTATCAATACCTAATTTAATAACTTCTTTTAAAGCGTTAACATCATCATCGTTCGAAATTTCAATATGTTTTTCTTCGTATATATTATGCATCTGCATAATACTAGGTCCGCCGTATTTATTTTTCCATAAACTTATTTCAGCAAATAACTTTTTAAATTCATCGCTTGCTTTGTACCACGGATATTGCCTGCTGCCAATAGCTATAGTTTCAATTTTGTTTTTTAATGCAAAATCCATTAGTTCAAAAACCTCTTCCGGTTTCGGGATCGCCGATATTATTCTTCTTGAAAAATCCGGATAATCTTTTATATCGAAATAGCTAAGCTTTATTCCGTTTTCGGCTTTTTGGAAATATTCAGATAAAGTTACACACGCAAAAAGTAATCCAAGCTGGGATTTATATTTGAGCAGTATTTCCTTTTTATCAGCATTACCTTTAATTTCATAATATTGATTGTTATGGCTGGTGGATTCTTGATTTATTTTTTCAAATAATATTCTTACAAAAGAATTTGATTTATTATCAATTATGTTAACAGTTAATTCATTTTCGAATTTTTCGAACAATAGGTGTTTAAAATAGCCGGCCGCTTTATGTTCTATAGAACTTGCGGGATTCAAAGAAATAAATTTTTCATCTCTAAAATCAAAATATTTATTAAGCGGAACGATTTCTTTTGGTTCCGGCTGAATTGACAATTTGATTGAATTAGTCTCTTGGCGCTGAGCAATAATTACCGCAGTGAAGAAAATCAGGTACAAAGCAAGTGTAATTTTTAGTTTTCTTTTCATATTATTTAGCTTCCTCAAATGAAGGGACATTTACCATTTCCGACTGCAATGAATAACTTAACCTGTAGAAAGAATTCTTTTCAATTTCATTTAGCAATGATTTTCTTATGTCTCTTAATTCAAAGCATTTATTTTTAAATTCGTTTATTTCAACCGGTTCAGGCACTGAATTTTTCAGCTGCAGTCTAAGAGCTTTTAATCTGCCGTAATTCTGATGATAGTAAAAAGGATTTTTTTCGGTAATAAATCTTGTCTTTCTTATAGACTGCCATAATTCATCGGCCGCATACCAAAGTTCTCTTTGTTTGATTGTTTTGCAAAACTCCAATTCTACATCTCTATATTTCAGCAATAAATTAATATTTGAGCTGCCGTACAGATTTCTCATTGCCGCCATCAAAGACGCATTAGGATTATATCTATCTTCTTCCCACATATATGCATTGGCTGTCATTGATTGCGCACGGCTGGTTTCTCCAACTCCTTCTCCGTTTAGGAATATACCGTTACCGCCTGTTTTCCTCGAAAAGTTTTTAGGAAAATCATTTTCATACGCCGTAAACATTGAGCGTGTCGTAAATTCAAGCTGCGAATAAATTGTATTATCAAAAAGAAAAGGCACCCTGCCTTGAAGATTATTTGTCCAATCGCTAATATCTTCGTCAGTTAATACTCTTGTGCAAACAAAAGGGCCTGTCCACATAATTTCAATATCTTTATTCATCTTTTCACCGATGATTTTTAAATCACGTTTAAGCGGCCCGAAAGCGTCATTTTCCCAAGGTGTATTTTTAAATAATTCCATATCGCCGTAATGCATTTCTTCGTATGTATAAAAACCGGGGCAATACATTAATTCAAGATCAAACTTATTTTTTCCTGCCCATTCATAAATATTATTCATTAACCAGCAGTGTGCTTCGGCCATCGTTGAAAACTTTTGCTTATCTTTTTGCGAAGTAAGTATATATCCTTCACCGAACTTAAACGGAGGCGAATCATCTGCATTAATCATAAAACGTGTTACGCCGTGCAGATAGGACTCTTTAATAAATTCCTTTATCTGATTTAAATGATCCTCGTTGGTAATTTCAATATCGTAATCGCCTGTATAAAGGTTAAGCACCAATAAAGACCTGACACCTCCGAATTCTTCATTCCATTTTTTATAAATAGAAAGATTTTTTTTCAACTCATCATCAGGGCCGTACCAGGAATAATCTATATTATGAAAAGTTATGCATTCAATTTTATAACGAAGCATCCAGTCCAGATCTTCAGTAAGATGATATGGATCCGGTCTGCTGTTTATTATTCTTTTTGAAAATTTTGGATAATCAAATACATCTGCCTTTCTAAGCTGGATTTCATTTTCATTTCGGTTAATTAATTGTGCAAGCGAAACTGAAGCATAAATTAATCCTACTTCACTTCCTCCCGACAGCTCTACTACTACTTTTTCATTTTCTTTGAAATTAATTTTATAGGCCTGCTCGCCGAATTGTTTCAGCTCATTAAACGAAGAATCAAATTTTATTAATATTTTATAATTTTCGAATTCATTTAAATTCGAATTTAGTACAGGAAACGCTGGGTAATTATATTTTGACAGCTGGTTATTTAATGTAGCCGCCGCATTTTTTTCATATTTGGTATTAACAATAATGCCAGCTTCCGGATTAAAGTCTTTGTTATACAAATTATAATACGTATCTGAATATTCCGCTTTTACCGGCACGGGATATATTTCAGCAAATTCGTTTTCTACCCAAACGGATTTAATATTCTGCTCACTTAATCTTTTATCAAAAGGAGCTGGGAAAGCGGGATCGCTTTGAGAGTAAATGTTTGTTATCATCAGAACAAATACAGCGCATATTATTTTTATTTCATTCATATCATTTTATTTTTATTCTATAGTAAATTTCTTTTATAAAAGAATCTTCGTCGGGAACAACATTAATAATAACCGGATAACCTTTCAACGATGGGAAAGGCTGTAAGAATCTTTCTTCTTCCGTACCGATTTCTAATTCATAATTTCCGTTTAATAATTCAAAGGTAAATTCGCGTTTGCCTCCAAGTATATCGACTGTTCTGCTGTTTATTTTCACAAACTTAGAATCTCTGTTTTGAATAAAAGGCTCAACAATTCTAATTTTAGGTTTTTGTCCGTGGAACCGCAGCTTAATGTGTTTCTCTATGTAATTATCATAAAACTTATGATTTAAAGTATATGCTACTCCCCCTTCCCACCGGTTTCTATCTTTTAATTCGCCTATTGATGTTACTTCGAAATAATTATTTATTTGGGAAGATTCCATGTGAGAATCGAATTCATAAAGGTTTGTATAAAAAGCATTACTGTCTTGGAATTCTATCCGCGGAGTTATTGACAGTGAATTTTCAGCTTCGGGATAATGCATTTCCCATATATAGTATTCGGTTTGACTTGATGCCTGCAAATAGCCGTAATCTTTTATCCATAAATTTGTAATTGAACCTCCGGAAGGACGGTGCATATATTTAAAATCCGCGCCTCTTCTAATATCCTTGTACCTGTATCCTGTAACGGTTGCCATAAAATTTTCGGTACGGACCAATGTTAAGTCCATTGTTTTAAAATATTTCATCCAACCGGTTTTCTGAGTCGGAATATTTTCAACTTCACCTTCGAATTGATCCCCGTAAATTATTGCCATCGCTAAATTTTTTGCACGGCAGAATGTGGGGTAATTGCACGGAGCTTCATCATACATTTCGGAATAATGCGGACCGTATGTAAGCATACCGTTTTCATCTCTCATTTTCATCAGGTAATTTAAATTCTCCATAGCGGCTTTTCTATAAACAGGATTATCCCGTGAATAGAGAGAAAATAAAATTTGGCACCCGTCGGCGGTTACGCTTCCATATGTAGTCCATTTGCTTGCTCTCACTCCCCATGAACCATCGGTAGAACCGTCCGGATAAATAAAGTATATGTATCTTTTTAATGATTCTTTAACGAGGTTATCAACGTAAAGATTATTTCTAAGTTTAGCGTATAATGCCATTCCCCACATCGACATATCCAAACTATAACCTAAATCGACGCCGTATTTTGTGCCTCTAATTCTATTGCCTTCTCCTGTTAAAAAGAAATCTTCATCCAATTTCGAGGCGCATAACATCGCAAGAGTATCCGCTTTTTTTACATAAGCCGAATCAGGAATAACATTAAAAGCGATCATCAATGCGGCGCAGGAAGTAGCGCAATAATTTATGCTTGCGAATTCATGATTCATATTTTCGGTAATCCAATCGGAGGCAAGTTTAATTGAATTCTTCCACAATATTTTCTGATTGTCGCTTAACTCATCTACAAGAAGCGGATAAGCCGCAGCCATCATTAGCAGCTGATCTGTGGTTGTTCCTGTCCATTCGGAAGGGGTTTCATTCCACGCGCCGTTATCCAGCTGCTGATTAATTAACCATTGACCGGTAGAAACCGCGGAAGAAAGGTATTTTTTATCACCTGTATTTTTATACGCGACTGCGAATGGTAAAACTGCCTCGGAAGCTCTTGTGTGGTAATCTGCACAGGTTTTACAATATATTGCGCCGTAATCCTTTGAGTTAGGATTAAGCTGCTGGATATTAATTAATGCATCCGATAATAAAATAAGATTTTTCGAGCATTCATTTTTAAGCGATATTATTTGTTTATCTTCACTACATGAGACAAAGAAAATAAAAAAAAACAATATGGCTGAAATCTTTTTCATCTAGTTCAATACTCTAATTTGAATAAACTGATTATTAAATAAATTATCCCCAACCGGCGGCAATAAGCCCAATGGCAAATATTCCTATTACAAATAATACCGCCCATAGGAATCCTACTATATCAATTCTATAATTTTTGAAAGAGAATTTTTTATGTATAGATAACAAATCAACAAGCAATAAACTATGTCCTCTTTCTTCAAGAGAGAGATCGGACTTTGTAGTTTCACCGTCGTCAGATTCACCCTCAAGCATTATATCTATACCTTTATCTTTCAGTTTCTGTTCTTCTCCTACAGGTGTATGCAACAAAGTGTAAAATTTATTAAGCTGTTCTTCGGGTTCATTTTTAGTAAAAATACTTACAGCAATAAAAGTTATAAACCCCAAGGGGAGATAAACTGCGATTTGATACTCAAGAGATAATCCATACCCGAAAGAAAAATATGGTCCGGTAATTATTGTAGCTATTACAGTAACAACTAAACTTGCCCAAACACCGTATCTATTTGCTTTTTTCCAGACTATGGCCATCCAGAAAGCAATTCCGAAATACGCGGTTATCTGCCATAAATATTTTAAACCCTGAACGACATTCGGTATTGTAAGCGCCACGGTAACGCCGCCAATTACAATAATAATCGACGACAACCTTGCGACAGTAAGTTCTTTATTCCCCTCAATTTTTTTATCAAAAAACTTTTTGTATACGTTACGGGTAAATAATGCCGAACCTCCCACCATAAAATTATGGCAAGCAGCAAGAACAGCCGCGGCCATTGCTGCAATCATAAGTCCAACCAAACCGGAAGGCAATAAATTTTTTACGGCGGTTCCGAATGCCAATTCGCGGTTTTCATTTTCAAGTCCGGGAAACAAAGCCGCAGCAAAAACTCCAACAAATGCCCATCCAAGAGTTGCAAATCTTTTTGTAAAATTACCGTATGTCCATCCCATTCTGCAATTATATTCAGATTTGCCGGCGCCGCCAACAGCCATATGGTGAGGCTGAACAACTATTCCTACAAGGCCGTTTATAATTACCATAATTATAAAAAACAATGTTACTTCCTGAGGCGCTACAAAACTGAACATATAATCGGGTAGACTTTCTTTAATTTGTGATATTCCTCCGGCAGTATTTAACGCGAATGGAATTAATAAGAACGACAAAATTAAGATGAACATTCCCTGTATAAGATTTACAATTAATGCTGAGACTAATCCCCCCAGCACACTATAAAAAAGGAAAAAAACCGTTAGAATAAGTACGATCATTTCGGTTGTAATCAAACCGCCGGTAACCGCTTCGATTGCGGTTCCTGTACCTTTTAATATCAGACCGATATTAATTGTAAAATAGAGCATTCCCATTAATGTATAAGCTGCGCCTAGTTTTGCGCCGTATCGTTCCTCAAAGAAATCTCCGGTAGTAACGTATCTAACTCTTCTAAAAATAGGAGACAGCAGCCAATAAAAAGGAGTTGAAAAAAGCCAAACCCATTGATACCAAATTCCAGCAAGTCCAATTTGGTAGGTAGCGCCGGAAACAGCGATCGCCTGATCTGTATGGGTTCCTGCGCCGAGAGCGTTAGCAATCATCATAAACTTGCCGCCTTTTCTTCCGCCCATAAAATAATCGCCGGAGGAGGTAACTTTTTTCTTTGTCCACCATCCCAAATAAATTATTACAAGTACATATATAATAATTACGCTTAAATCCAGATAGGATAATCCAAACATAAATTCACAAATTTAATTTTTAGAATAATTAGTTAGTAAGAGAATAAGAGATTATTTGCCCCAGATTTTTTTTAATGTAAAAGCCGCAAGTTTTGGGTCGCGGGTTCTATTAAAAATTCCTTTGAGGTTTAGTACGACTCTTCTAAAATGCTGTGGAGTTTTAAAATCCGCAAAGTTCCAAACATGTTCGCCAATAGTGTAATCTTTCGATTCTATTAATTCACAATATTTTTTCAAGAATTCCGACTGATATTCCTCAGTAAACATTTGATCGGATATTGAATGAAACCCGGGCATTGTATCAGCGCCGAACTCAGTAATAAAAATCGGTTTTTTATATTTATCTGCGATGTAATCCATTTCCTCTTCGAATCGTTTTATTGCTGTGTCTAACAGACCAGGATTTTCATACCAGCCGTAATAGCGGTTTAACGAAACAACATCACTGTGAATAAAAACCGGATCATCTTTCCCGGCTCTCTGACAATTGGGAATAGTAACAGGCCTTGAAGGATCGAGTTGTTTTGTGTATTCACAAATTTCTTTCCAATATTTATCACCGGAACCGTTATAATAACTTTCTTCGCCGACTAAATTGGGTTCATTACCCGGAGCCCACATTATTACGGAAGGGTGGTTTTTATCTCTGCCAATTAATTTTTTAATAAAATCTTTATGATTCTTTAAAGTTTTTTCGTTTGTTTTTCTAAAATCAAGACTTACAGCCGGGACTTCATTAACAACAAGGAATCCATTTTCATCAGCAAAATCAAGCCACTCCTCTGCATAGGGATAATGCGATGTTCTGAATGAATTTGCATTAATCCATTTCATTAAAGAAAAATCCTTGATGAGTAAAGGAAGGTTTAACGCTTTTCCGATTACGGGAAAGTCCTCATGTTTACCGAAACCTTTTAAGAAAACAGGTTCGTTATTAAGCAACAGATTAAATCCGTCTATTTTTACTTCCCTAATGCCAATCTTTAGGGAATACTCATCTAGACAATTTTCATCTTCAAGTAATTCTATTTTTAATTTATATAAATAAGGATCGTCGCAGGACCATAATCTGCATTCGTTTAATTCAAATTCATTTTCGAAAGAAGATCCCTCTAATGAAAAATCTTTTATAATAGTTGCGCCGTTACCTGTAATATAAAGTCTTATTTGATTAGCTGAGGAATTTTCAATATCTATTTTTAATTTTATTTTACCTTTAACAGAAGACATAACATAGGTTGAAACAGAAACATCTTTAATAAATTGAATTGGAGTGGTGTAAATATATACAGGTCTATGAATTCCGCCGTAAGGAGAAAAATCAAATCTCGCTGCGGGAAATGTTTCTTCTCTTCTCCTGTTTTCCTCACCGTACTCATCACTGGAAATGCCTTGAGGAATTGTATCGGAATTAAGTTCATTGTTAATAAGAAGTGTAAGTTTATTATTTTCTCCGGTTTTAACAAATGAAGTAATTTCAAAATCAATCGGAAGAAAACCTCCTAAATTATCACCCACAAATTTCTCATTTATCCATAATTTAGAATAATAATCCGCTGACCCTATTCGAATCCAAATTCTTTTATTATCAAAATATTTTGGGATAAAAAAATCGGTTGCATACCACGCATTGCCTACATAATGCATAAGTCCTTCGGCTTCAAGCTGTTCATTCCAGCTTCCGGGTACCGCAATTTTTATAGCATTATTAAACTTTACATTCCAATTTTCTTTCTCTCCGGTTTTTTGAGGATCGGCGGCAAACTTCCAAATTCCCGAAATATCATTTTTATCTCTAAAATTATTCTGTTGAGGAGTTAACATAATTCGTTTCCCATAAAGTATATCAGGTATACCATCATTAAATAAAATTTTTTAATACTTATAAATTATAATTGATTGCGCTCTTGCTAATTTTTTTACTTGAACCGCTGGATTCTCTTACAATCAATTTCGGTTTTAATATTGTTCTGTTTCCGATATCTTTTCCATCAATTCTTTTTTGAATAATATCAACAACAATTCTTCCAATTTCATCGGCCGGCTGCTGAACAGTAGTAAGCGGCACGGAAGCATATTTTGAAATTTCTATATCATCGAAACCAACCAGCGCAACGTCATTAGGTACCTTAATTCCCTCTTCCATTACACTTTGCATAAATCCCAAAGCAACTAGATCACTATAAAAGAATAATGCTTCGGTAGGATTTTCCATTTTCGCAAACTCTTTTCCAAATTCATAACCCAATTTGAATCTATCCATTTCAACATATTTATTATCATTTCCCGGATAAAATATTTTATTTGAGTCAAAAGGAATATCATATTCCATTAATGCTCTGCTGTATCCGTTTTTTCGAACTTCGCATAATAAATTTCCCTTGCCAACGTGCACATAACCAATTGATCTGTACCCTAAATTAATTAGATGCTCGGTAGCCATAAATCCGCCAAGTTCCTGATTTAGTCCTACGTACCAATAGTCAGGATCATGCATGTATGATACCATTATATAAGGAAAATTTTCTTCATGCAGTTTTCTTATATAATCATTTGCCCTGTATTCAAGATTTAGTGAAGCAATTATTAAACCGTCGACGCCAAGGCTTCTAAAATGTGCAATTTGACTCTCTTCTTTTTCAACATTACCGGAAGAACTTGAAAGTAATAAATTATAACCTAATGCATATGCTCTTTCTTCAACACTATGAACAATCATTGAGAAAAAAGGATGTTTCAAATCCGTAAGAACAAGACCGATTGTTTTATGTTTAAGAAGTTCCATTTTAGATTTCTGCTGTTCGGCAACATAGGTTCCTTTACCAACCCTTGTAAACAATACTCCGTCTTTAACAAGATTGGATAAAGCTTTCTTAACAGTAATTAAGCTAACACCGTATTTTTTTGAAAGCTCATGGTGCGAACCGATCTGCTCACCGGTTTTTAATTCACCTTTCGTAATTTTATTTTTAATGACCTTTTCGATCTGTTCGTATAAAGGCGAAGGGTCATTAAAATCTATTTTAGTATGCATTTAATTTTCAATTAATTTATTCTAACAATTCTTCCGGTAAATATAATTATAAACGAATTCTTAAAAAATATTTTCTACTTAAGCATTACCATTTTTTTAGTCGATATAAAGTTTCCGGCTTTTAAATGGTACATATAAATTCCGCTTGAAACGCTAACGCCTGCGCTGTTTTTTCCGTTCCATGTAAAATTATAAGTTCCCGCATTTTGAGTGGTGTTTATTAATGTAACAACTTCCTGACCCAAGGTATTATAAATAGAAAGAACAACATTTGACTGTTCAGGAATCGAATATTTTATTGTTGTTGTCGGGTTAAACGGATTGGGATAATTATTGAATAATTCATAAGCAATAGGAAGCGTTTCAACATCATTTACATCAGTAACGCCTGGAAACCAGTTTAAACTTCCAAGCGGTTCTCCAGATGCCCCTGCAGTATATGATAAAGCATTTGTTGGATATGCAAAATTAAAGCTCTCGTGACCTTCTTTATCCATTTCAAACGGTTCAATAGCTGCCCAGAATGCCAGCATTGTATTCAAAGGCACATCCGGCCCATCAGTAAAATTTAGGAATTCAGAAATGTTTGATGCCGCATCACCGTTTGCTTCAATAAACGCAGTAGTCAATGAGTCAAATGCATTTGGAGCAAAAACACTATCAGGATAATTACTTATAATATTTTCAGTCCAAAAGATATTGTTATTCTTAACAATTACAGATTGTGTTACCCCTGCATCAGTTGGAGGCATTACTGAAACAACAGAACCGACGCCATCATCAGCACCAAGGAAATTACCATCTTTTACCAAATTGTTTGTAAATACAACTTCATTGGCAGCGCCAAATTCCAATGAATATTGACCTACAGATCCTGCAGCAGCGATATTATTAAATGTGTTGTGATCAAAGTAGGCATAATTAATATCACCGCCGCCGTCACGGATAACTTGACTTGTAAGATTGTAGAATGTACAATTTTTAATGTAAAGCGTATCAATATCGTTTCCGCGGTCATCAAAACATCTTCCGTTATCCGGGCTTGCCATACTGCCAATATTACTAATAATTGTATTAGTCATAAAAGTTTTAGTATCGTCTGTGTTAACTCTGAATGCAGCTTGACTTGCAATATCAAGGTGACAATCATCAACGACAACTCTTATACCGTTTTCTTCATGACGAATAATTCTTGTGCCCATACCGCCAAGTTCGTCCTGCGCAGAAACGTATATACCTCTAATAGTAAAGTCTGCTCTAGGCCTAATTGTTTGATCCGGCGTTGTACCGCCTGTAGGTACGCCGAGAATAATTCTTGGTCTTGCTCCTGTTCCGGCTTCAGCTTGTAAAGTTACAGGAAAAGTAGGGCTGAATTCACCGTCAAGAATATATAATTGATCTCTTTTTAGAAGATAAATAGTATTTGGATCAGTTCTATCACCAGTTGCGGTTGTATCTCCGAATATTGTAGTACCGAGAGTTCCGAAACCGGGTTCAATTGTTACGGTTCTCTGTGCAGATATTTGCAAGGTAGCAAATAAAAGAATTACAGCCGTAAATAGTAAAAAGTTCATCTTACTTAACATTACTCCTCCTTTATTGATTGAAAAAACAAATTAGTGATTTTAATTAAGTTTATATTTAATTCCAAAATCCGCTGTCCAGCCAAAATATTCTTGATCAACAGGCCGGTCTTCTACTCCAAAAAAAGCTCCTTCCGATAGGTTTGTTAAATTGTTTACGTTAAGGAAAAGACTAAAATTTTCCATAATTTTTTGTGATAAAGACATATCTACCCTAGTAAAAGAGGCAGTATAGGTATCGAACTCTGAACGCTGCCCAATACTAGATGTAATTTCACCTTGATGAAGTAGAGAAATTCTCCCCGTGAATCCTGCTTTTTCGTATCCAAGCGACAAGTTAATAATATTATCAGCTTGACCAGGCATTCTTCCTTTTCTAAAACCTTTAATAATTGTCGGTCTATAAGGCGGTGTTGTGCTTCTCGGTCCAATTTCAAAATACGGGAATTCAGTTTCAGATTTAATTTGTGTATAGTTGGCAGAAATCACAACGCCATCAAAAGGAGACGGCAAAAATCTTAAATTAGTTTGTATTTCTATTTCGAATCCATATACTTTTGCGTTAGGACTGTTTATTGGTTCTGTAATTGTATAATTCGTAAATTGACCTTCGGTTTCTCTATATGTAAAAATATAATCAATGTTTTTTAATTCTTTATAGAAACCTCCGATTGAAAATAATCCGTAATTGTTATACAAAGAAAAATATGCATCATAGTTTTTAGCAGAGGTATGTTTCAAATTCGGGTTGCCTCTAACAATTGTAAGTTCGGCATCGCTAATACTTTCATAAGGAACAAGATTAAAATAATCCGGACGCGCAATTGATTCAGTATATGCTAATCTAATATCGGCTCCGTCAAAAACATTGTATTTAACATGAAACATCGGAAGCCATTCTTCATAACTATTAGTATCAGCAGAATCTCTTATTGTTCCTGTCTGGCCTTCATTTCCTCTAAGTTTTCCTACCTTGCCTTCGTAATTATTTTCTGTTTTTTCATATCTGAATCCGGGAAGAAGCATTAAATTATTTGTTATATTAACCTGCGTCATTAAATATCCTGCGAATATCGATTCACCTGCATTATAATTACTTAGTTCGATATAACGATTTATTATATATCTAGATTTATAATTTTGATGAAAATTATCCAATATTTTATTATTGATACCGGGACCAAAATCATACTGCCCTTCTAAAAAGTCATCGGCTTTAAATCCGTCATCAATAAAATTTGACATTAGAATATGTCCTGTAACTAAGTCAAATCTATCTGAAAACTCTTGACCTATTTTATCGGTTTCGCCAAACGGCGTTCTGTATTCATTTGTATTTTTTTCTCTATCTTTGTCCCTATACTTTAATCCTGATTTAACAAATCCAGAAATATCATCTCCGAATTTGAATTGATACTGCAGATTTAATTGGGCAGTTAAATCTTTATCTTTTACGATTTCCGGATTAAAGGTTCCGTATTGAAACCATGTTTGAGATAAATCGTTTCTTGCATATTGAGGTATTGCCTGCGGACCTAAAGTAGCATTTAAACCGTTATTGTACGCACCAACTTCCTGAAATCGTCCGTAATTTGAGTACGGCGTATTTTGTTCTGAGTTTGAAAACGAAGTCTGGAAGTCAATATCAAAAGCATCAATATTATATTCGCCAAGTAAACTGGTTGTAATTAAATCAGTTATAACTTGTCTTTCACGAATATCATATTCAACTCTAAATTCATCAACTCTGTATCTTTTTCTTCTTCTAATTTCGTCTCTATCTGTTCTACTGTAAAAATTATTAAGTCTAATACTTCCGTTTTCAAAAGCATAATCAAAGTTTAATCCGGCACTGTATCTGTCTCTAGTTTCTATTCTATCTGCAAGATTTAAATTTGCTACAGATATAACAGGTATTTGAGCGCCGTCACTAGTATAATCGGCATTCAATAAATCCGAGCTTCTATTCGCCCTTTGCGCGCTGGCGGTAGCTAAAATACCCAACTTATTTTCAAAGTATCTATCGCTTGCACTAAGAGAAGTTTTATACTGACCGAAATCAGATTCATGATCATTGTATCCTCCCTGAGCAAGCACGTTTAATTGTAGATTATTTGGAGCGTTTTTCGTAATTAAGTTTATTGAACCGCCGATCGCATCTCCGTCCTTATCCGGTGTAAGCGCCTTGAATACTTCAATCCCCGATAAAATATCTTGGGAGATCATGCTTAAGTCAACCGACCTATCATTGGGGTCAGTAGCAGGAATTCTTTCGCCATTGACTGTAATTGAGTTAAATCTTGGCGACAAACCTCTAATAATAACTTTCGAACCTTCTCCGGCATCTCTTTGAATTGATATTCCGGGCAGTCTTCCAATTGACTCGGCAACATTCGCATCCGGCAATTCATCAATTTTATCTTTTGAAACAATATTTACAATTGTATTGGAATTTATTTGCTGATTTATAGCAGCCGCCTGACCCTGAAGCAAACCGGTAACAACAACTTCGTCTCCAGTAATTGCGTCAAGTTCAAGTTCAACATTATTTTGTATTGTTCTTCCTGCGGTAACTGTTAATTCAACAGTTTTTGTTTTGAATCCGAGATATCTATAAATAAGAGTATATTTTCCGGGATTCAGATTTATAATTTTATAATTTCCATCTGAATCAGTTGCCGATCCAATAGCGGTGTTTTCAATAAAAACATTTGCGCCGTAAAGCGGATCTTTGTTTGATGCGTCAATTACTTTACCTGAAATATTACCTTTCTGCTGGCCGTATGTAAAATTCGCTGATAAAAGCAGGATAAAAATAAACAGTAATTGATTTCTGATTTTAGAAGTGCAATCCATAATTTCTCTCCAAAAAAAGTTTTGCGTATTTAATTTTACTTTTAAGCGAAGGCCTAATAAAAACATGTTTCTCCTTTATTGGCATATATAAAACGGAATTCTAAAGAACTTTTTAATTTTAATATACTTGGTATACTAGGTTGTCGTAAACATACTATAATTTTTTTATTGAGTCAATATTAATTTCATGATTTAATAAAGAAAATTTCAGAAGAATTATTTCATTAAAATTAAATCCATAATTCTGCTTGTTCTTGAAGCTGAGATACCGTCACTTGGACATATTCCAATTCCTAACAATTCATTTACAACGGTTTGAATTAAAGGCATTTGAATGTTGGGGGGAAATTCTTCATTAAATATTTCCTCTCCATGTTGCGTAAAAACTTTTATGGGAGATTGATTAAACGTGGAAAAAATTATTTTTCCTTTTGAACCGGAAATTTCGATTATATCCTGCCGGTCGTTATCATCAGCGGTAAAAGTCCAAAGACCGCTGCCGAGAACTCCGTTTTCGAATTCAAATAAAGCCGACACATAATCTTCTGCCGAATATAATTTATCAATATTCTTAACAACACTTTTCACGGAAACAATAGGGCCTAATATATAATCAAGATAATCTAATTGATGCGAGGCCAAATCTACAAAATGCCCTCCACCTGATATGTCAGGAATAACACGCCAGGGTTTTACATTTACATAATCGCTTGCTTTTTGAGGTACATGAAGCCGGATATTGACAAACTGAATTTTTCCAACGGCATTATTCTCAATCAGCTCTTTAACTTTCATAAAAAGTGGAAGTCTTCTCCTATAATACGCCACAAAAAGAGGGACATTAAACTTTCTACATGTTTCAATCATTGTTAAACATTCTTCGTAATTTCTTGCCATAGGTTTTTCGACATAAACCGGTTTACCGGCTTTGGCTGCTTTTAACGTATAAAATGCGTGAGAGTCAGGTGGTGTAGCAATATATACAGCATTAACATCGGGATCGTTAATCAATTTATCAGCGTCGCTATACCATTTATTTACATTATGTCTTTTCGCATAATCTTCCGCAAGTTCAGCGTTACGTCTCATCACTGCGACTAATTCTGATTTTTCAATTTTATTAAATGCCGGTCCGCTTTTAACCTCGGTTACATCACCGCATCCAATTATACCCCATTTTATTTTTTTCATATACATAAAATTTAGTTTATAATATTTCCGTTAAGAATTACTTTGTTTATTTCCATTGTGTAAAATTTATCATATTTAATATCAGCTAATATTAAATCGGCATGCATTCCTTCGGCAACTGATCCGTATGAATCGGAAATTTTTAATAAATCAGCCGGGTTGCCGGAACACAATTTTGAAGTAAGCATTAATGCTTCTTCAAATTTATTTGCTTTGTGAATTTTATTCCATACACCCTGAGTATCAGAAGTTAACCAGTTAAGTAAATTTACAAAAGCTTCGTTCATTTTTAAATTACTTCCGAAAAGCGCATTAGGTTTTTCTTTAATATAAAGATATTTAAAGTCATCGCTGACAACCCCTAGTTTTTCACCCATCCTGAATTCACTTTTAATCCCTGAACCGGTAACAAACATATTATCGGTAATAGCAATAACTTTTTCATTACCTTTTCTTTTTAAAGCATCTAAAAAATATGATTTGTCAACATGAAGTCCGTCGGCAATAATTTCCACAAAAACATTTTCAGCTTTTAAAAATGCCTCAATAGCCCCACCACCTTCAAATGGTTTATAGGATGAATATGAAGGACCGTTGAACAAATGAATTGCTAGAGAAAGACCATATGTTACCGCTTTGTTTATTTCATATGCAGACGCACATGTATGCCCGGCGGCTGCAATTATTTTTTTTTCATTTATTATTTTATAAGAATTAATTGAATTTTCACCCCACTCTGGAGGAATATTAACTATTTTAATTATTTCCTCGTTACCTGTCAAAAGTTCAGATAATATTTTTTCTTCAGGACATTGAAAATAATCCGGATTATGTGCCCCCGCATTGGCCGTCTCCTTTATAAACGATCCTTCAATCATTAATCCGAAAATCACATTGTTAATGAGAGTTTCTTTTTTCTTATAGTTTTTAATAAAATTTATTACTTGCAGTATTTGTTCAAAAGGAGCTGATATTGTGGAAAGAATGACCTTGGTGCAGCCGGCATCAATATAACTTTTTACGGCTTTGTTTAAGCCCGTTATATATTCGTTTTCATCAAAATCAAAAGTATTATTTAATGTGTCATAGACACCGTACGTACAATCGAATCCCGCACTTCCGTTGGTATGAATATCTATAAATCCCGGCAATAGGTATCTTCCTTTAGCATCAATAATATTATCTGTACTTGGATGTTTGACCTTATCAGATATTTTCTCAATAATACCATCTTTTATAAATACTTCTCCTATTAACAGTCCATTTGGAGTAACGACATTAGCGTTAATAATTTTAAGGGATGAGTACATTAACGTCACATTAATTAGTTTTTGATTTTGACCATTGTCCGCAAATATAATAATTATTATTTATAAAGCTACCTCTCCGATATTTGATTGATAAACATTGTTATAAAAAATTGGGAATAAGACGTTGCAGAGATAGGTATAAAATAGCTGTTAAATAAAATCAAATTTGGTATAATTATTTTTATGTATTCGGATTAATTATTTTCCAAAAATTTTGCGGCATCTTCCATTGTTGGGAAATAATGAATATTTAAGTTCTTGTCCTGGGGAGTAAATTTTGCAAATTGAATAAGTCCGGTTTTTGAAGTGCCCACCACTCTTATAATTCTATTTACTTTTTTATCAATAAGATGATTTACAATTTCCTGTAATATACTTGCACCGCTTTCATCACCCTGTATATATTTGGAAATATTGTTTATTATATCAAAACCCGGTTTCAGCATTTCCGTTTCTTTAATTATCTTTTCTTTTATTTCCTCAGCTTCATTGTATGAGATTACTCCGCTTAAAGTTACATAACATCTATTATTGGTGACATCATTTCTTATAATATGCATTGTGTCTCCGGTAAAAATTAATTTCAGTTAATTTAGATATTGAAACCGATAGTATAAAATGAAAATTATATTAATAAAAATTTTGAAATTACTATTTTTATAAAAATTATTTCTGATTTATGTTACTGAATGATCCGTAATTAATTTATTAAATACTTTTATTATTCTACTTATCTCACAAGTTCAATTGCCTTTAATATTTGAATTTAATTATTAAAATAGAGCGTCCTATTATAATAGTCAACCCCAATATCAAATATACTTGTTGCTTTCTTAAACTTGCTATTATACAAAGCGAGGATTATTTTATTTTTTAATTTTTTGAAAAAAAATTCTTAAATGGAGAAAGTTATGGGATTAAAAATTTGGCATGCGGGAAATTGGTGCGTTCACACCGGACAAAGATATGTTGAGTCACCGTTTCAGGGACCCAGTAAAGGTGTTGAAATATTAAATTATGCAAAGCCATTGGTAGATGCATTAAACCAAATTGAAGGGGCAGAAGTTATAAGTGAACCCTCATGGGATCTGTATAATATGTCGCCCGAGTCATTTAACGAAAGACTTGAATGGGCTACAACAATTATTTTAGGCGACGTTGAAACTAAATGCCTAATGCTTCATCCCGATTTTTTCACACGTTCTAAATGGGGTGATAAACCTTTAACATTTCCCGACAGATTTGAATTAATTAAAAGCTGGGTTTATAACGGCGGACATTTTCATATGAATGGCGGATGGTATAGTTTTACCGGAGAGCTTGGTAAAGGCGGATGGCGCAGAAGCAGGATGCATAGTATTTTTCCGGTTGAATGCCTAGAATACGATGATCTTATTGAATCAACCGACGGTTATGAAGTTAAATGCAATTTCCCGGATGACCCGATTGTAAAAGGAATTGATTGGTCGTCAATTCCGCCGCTACTCGGATTTAACGAAGTTAAAAGAAGAGATGATTCCAAAGTTCTTGTTGAAATTAGAAATGAAGATGCCTGGCATCCGCTTCTTGCAGTAAGAGAATACGGCAAAGGGAAAGTAAGCGCTTGGATGACCGGCGCAAGCCCGCATTGGGGAATTAATTTTATGAAATGGAATGAGTATAATAAATTTTGGCGGCAGTTGTTTTCAAATATATAATTATATTCAATTACCGAATGCTTTTGTTATCAATTGAGGAATCATATGCTCTTAAATACTCTGGATTGGATAATCGTTATAAGTTTTTTTGTTCTTTCAATATTAATTGGACTCTGGGCTTCGAAAAGGTCTGGCAAAGATTCAACTCAATACTTCCTTTCAGGAAGAAATATGCCTTGGTATCTTCTGGGCTTTTCAATGGTTGCTACAACTTTTTCAATTGATACTCCGAATCTGGTCGCGGATATAGTAAGACAAAACGGCATTGCCGGCAACTGGGTCTGGTGGGCGTTTCTATTAACAGGAATGCTTACCGTATTTGTATATGCTAAGTTATGGCGCCGTTCAAATGTAATGACTGATATCGAGTTTTATGAAATAAGATACAGCGGAAGGCCGGCAGCATTTTTAAGGGGCTTTAGAGCAATTTATCTCGGACTATTTTTTAACATCGCGATTATGGCTTCAGTTACATTGGCCGCAATTAAGGTCGGATCAATTTTATTAAATCTCTCCCCTCTTCAGGTTATTTTCATTGCCGGAGGCGTTACTGTTGTATATAGTTCTCTTGGCGGATTACTTGGCGTTCTTCTAACAGATTTTATTTTATTTATACTTGCCATGATTGGTTCAATTGCCGCGGCGTATGTTGCGGTTAATTTGCCTGAAATTGGCGGACTAGCAAATTTATTAAGTCATCCTGAAATTAAAAACAAACTTTCATTAATTCCCGATTTTTCAAATTGGGAATTCGCAATGTTTGTATTTATTATTCCAATAGCTGTTCAATGGTGGAGTGTATGGTATCCGGGTTCGGAACCGGGTGGCGGAGGTTATATTGCACAAAGAATGCTCGCCGCTAAAAACGAAAAACACGCGATGGGAGCCACATTGTTTTTTAACTTCGCTCATTATGCATTAAGACCATGGCCATGGATAATTGTTTCGCTTGCTTCAATTGTTGTTTTCCCGGGGCTTGAGCAAATCAAAGAAGCATTTCCGCATGTTGACCCTTCTATAATTGGACACGATTTGGCCTACCCCGCAATGCTTACTCATTTGCCTTCCGGAATTTTAGGACTGGTGGTAGCATCTTTAATTGCCGCATATATGTCAACAATGTCAACAAGCTTAAATTGGGGTTCCTCATACATTGTAAATGATTTTTATAAAAGATTTTTAAAACCGGGAGCCAGCGAAAAAGAACTTGTATTAATAGGCAGATTATCAACGGTAGTTATGATGGTAATAGCAAGCTCTTTAGCTTTATATCTCGAAAGCGCTCTGCAGGCTTTTAATGTATTGCTTCAGATTGGCGCAGGCACCGGACTATTATTTATTTTAAGATGGTTCTGGTGGAGAATAAATGTTTACAGCGAGTTGACAGGAATGGTAGTTTCTTTTTTTATGGCAATATTCTTTTTAATTTTGCACAATTATGATAATTCACAAATCAATATTCTTATAAGCGGAGGCTTGGAAAAGGCGGAAGCAATTGCCAGAGTAAATCCGTTAAAAACATATGAGGAACTTGTAATCGGAGTAGCGGTTACTACATTTTCTTGGATAATAGTAACATTTTTAACCAAACCCGCCGATGAAAAAACATTAATTAGTTTTTATAAACTTGTATATCCGGGCGGACCCGGCTGGAGTAAAATTATAACAAGCGCCGAAAAACAAGGTATTACTTTTACCGATGAACAAAAAAAATCCGAATTACCGTTAGGAATATTAAGCATGTTTGTCGGCTGTATCGCGGTGTACGGTTTATTAATGGCTACCGGATTCTGGCTCTATTCTAATTATGTGCCGGCAGCTGTTTTAACATTTGTAACATTAATTTCATCCGTAATACTATTTAAACTTTGGGGTAAATTAAATAAGTAGGTATTTAAACTTCGCGTTTTCTTGGTAACATTATTTAATAATAAAATTGTACTTACCAAGAAAACGCTTTCATGAAATAAAAATATTCAGATTAATTTGGGCGTATATTGAGTATCAATTATATCACCTGGTTTTAATCCCCAGCACGATTTATGATCTTTGGATCTTGCATCTTCGTCGCTATAAACAGCCCCGTCTTCAAAATATATAACAGTCATTGCTTCCCGCATTTCATCTGTTTTATTTGGATTAGCTTCGTGGAATGTTAAACCTGAATGAAAAGTTACATCGCCTGCTCTAAGCGGCACAACGGTTCTAATCTGATATTCCATAGTTTCAGGCATATGGGGATTATTAAATATATCAACATATTCTCTTACACCAATTTTATGAGTATTAGGAATAAATCGCATACACCCTTTTACTTCGGGTACATCAACCAATGCCATCCACATAGTAATAGTATTTTCACTATTTATCGGCCAGTAACTTTCATCCTGATGACAATCAGTTAATCTTCCGCCGGGTTCTTTATACAAAGCCTGGTCATGCCACAAACGCACACCGTTTACCTTCATTAAATCGCGGGCAATACCGGCAAACCTTTTACCGAAAACATAATCCTTAACTGCGGGGTAATCCCAGCATAAATAACCGCATTGCTTAAATGATTGTTCATACTGCGATTTTTCATTCAAAGTTCTTTTATCATGACCTGTTCTTGCATTAACAGCCGCTGTAATAATTTTTCTTGAATAATTAAGCGCTTCCCCTTCCAGAACATTAGGTAGTTTTATAAATCCGTTTTTCTGATACTCAATTATCTGCACATCATTTAATTTATACGGTGTGTTGTAAAATTCCAAAATTGATTCGGGAGTTTTCTCGAAAAGTATCGGATTTTGATCGCTCATTTTTTACCTCTTTAAGTATTTTATAAATCAATTGCGTCGAAGATATAAAATATTTATTTCATTCAAAAGATATAACGTATGTTATAAAAAAAATAAAACAACTTTTTTAATCAATAACTTTTAATATTTTGCAAATTAATATTTACTAAAAAAAGTAAAACAATGAATTCAAAAGAAAGAATTAAAGCCGCAATGGATTTAAAACCGGTTGATAAAACTCCCGTTATGTGCCAGATGAGTATCGGTCATATGCTTATCCAGACTGGGTTTTCCCCTTGCAGCTTCTGGTTTGATAAAGATATTTTCGCGGAAGGATTATTAAAATTAAGAGAAATGTATAATTTTGACGGGATATTAATTAGCCTTCACGGACATAGTCCGAACTGGAAAGATCAAATAAAAAACTTAAGAAGTGAGAAGGAAGGTGAATACGCGGAATTAATAAACGGAGATAAAATATTTTTCCCGTTTAACGATCTTCCGCAATATACATTTGCCCAAGAAAAAAAAATCCCATTGTTGAATGAAATAGCATTAGAGAACCTTCCGAATATTCTAGATTACATACCCGTATCACAGGATTTGCATTTCAAAATTGATTTGCAGAATAAATTCGGTGTAATTGAAAGCATTATCGAAAAGGCCGGTATTGAATATTCCGTTCACGGTGAAGTAACTTCTCCTTTCGATTATTTGATAGATTTGTTAGGAGCCGAAAACGCTTTAATTGCATTGTTGGATGATCCCGATAAATGTAAAATGATATTAAATCATTATTCAAATTTAATAAAAGAACTTGCTGTTGAAATGTGTGCTACAGGCATTGACGCAATTAAAATATCTTCCCCGTTTGCCGGTGCCGGATTTATTTCTCCCGATGATTATCAAGAATTTGTTCTTCCTTATGAAAAAATTATTGTTGAGGCGATTAGAAAAGAAAACAAACATGTTTATATTCATACATGCGGAGCAATTGGAGATAGACTTGAATTAATGTTTCAATCGGGGATGAGCGGAATCGAATGCCTCGATCCTTTCCCTTTGGGAAACGTTGAATTAAAAGATGCCGTAGAAAGAATTTCTGACAAAGGATTTATTAAAGGAAATATTGACTCGGTAAACATATTATTAAACGGTACAAAAGAAGAAATAATTAATGATTTAACCGAAAGAATAAAAATAGGCAATTCAAAACCCGGTTTTATTTTAAGTACCGCATGTTCAATTGCGCCGGAAGTTAAAAAAGAAAATATTTTGTTATTAAAAGAGGTCGCTGATTTATGGAAATAGGATTAAAATTTGAAGAACTCTCGAATATGATAATTGAAGGCAAGCATCTTGATGCCGAAAGCTCAACAAAATATTTATTGGAAATGGGAATAGATCCGAAGAATATATTAGATGAAGCCTTAATGAAAGGAATGGGTATTGTCGGACAACGATTTAGAGACCAGCAGATATTTGTTCCCCAAGTTTTAATTTCAGCCCGTGCAATGAAATTTTCGATGAAAGCCTTGGAACCTTATTTAGTCGGCGACAATGCCCTTTCAAAAGGGAAAGTTTTATTGGGCACTGTAAAAGGAGATGTTCATGATATTGGAAAAAACCTTGTCGCTATTATGCTGCAGGGATCTGGTTATGAAGTGATTGATATTGGAACTGGATGCAGCGCAGAAAAATTTTATGATGAGTATTTAAAACACAAAACTGACATTGTTGGAATGTCGGCGTTATTAACAACCACAATGGTATATATGAAAACAGTTATAGAATTTTTTAAAGAAAAGAATGTAATGGTGCCCATAATAATCGGCGGCGCACCTTTAAACCAGCGATTCGCCGATGAAATTGGGGCAGACGGTTTCGGAAGAAATTCTTATGACGCCGTAAAATTAGTTGATAAAATTTTAAATATAAATTGAGGCGCTAAAATGTTAACAATAAACGAACTTTTATCAAAAGGTATATTATTATTTGACGGCGCGATGGGAACCTCAATACAGAAATTTAACTTACCCGACGTTGATCCGCCTGAACTTATTAATTTAAATCATCCTGATAAATTAAAAGAGATACACTTAAAATATATTGAAGCCGGTTCAAATATAATTGAAACTAACACCTTCGGCGGCTCAAGATTAAGACTTAATTTATCTGAACTTGGAGATAAGGTAAAAGAAATAAATACTGCCGCCGTTCGTATTGCAAAAGAAGCCGCGAAAGGAAAAGCTTATGTAGCCGGCTCGGTTGGACCTCTTGGTGTTTTAATTGAACCCTACGGAGAATTGTCATCGGAGGAAGCGTTTAATACATATAAAGAACAGATTGAAATTTTACTGGAAGCCGGGGTTGATTTAATATTAATTGAAACTATGATCTCCTTAGATGAAGCTCTTATCGCGTTAAATGCAGCGAAAGAGGCGGGCTCAAAAATAACAGGTGTAACTTTAACCTTCGACAGCGGCGCGCTGGGATTAAGAACATCATTCGGCGAATCACCATCAGATGCGATATTAAAATTAAAAGAATCCGGAGCTGATTTTGTTGGGAGTAATTGCGGACACGGATTAACGGATATATTATTAGCGGCTGAAGAAATGAAAAAAGTGTGCGATCTGCCGATTCTTATTCAACCGAATGCCGGTTTGCCTGAATTTATTGACGGAAATATTGTTTATAACGAATCACCTGAAATGTTTATGAAATTTACTCAGCGTGCAATTTCATTAGGGGTAAATTTTATTGGCGGCTGCTGCGGAACAACTGATTTACATATTAAAGCGGCAAACTCGGTATTGCGAAAATCTAGTTAACCGGTATTTCAACTGTAACAAATTTTGAATCAGTTTCGCATGACAATTTATACTCTTTAATTAAAGCGGGAATTAAAAATGATTCCCCTTTTATAAAGGTATCAGAAGATAAATCTTCATTTTGGGATGATTCAATTACGAGAGATCCTTCCAATATTAATATTATAACTGGTTTGTTATTTGTACTAAATCTATCTGTAAAATCTTTACTCTTTTCAAACAAAGTTATCTGGAATTCCTCAGCGCTTGTTTTTAGAGTAACATTATCTTTTTTCTGTTCTTCATTAATAATTTTATATTCATTAAACTTATATTTTAACACGTCTAGTAAAGTATCAACATCTTTAAATTTATTTGTAAGTCCGGCTCGTACAACATTATCAGAGTTAGCCATACATTCTATGATATTCCCTTCAATATAGGCATGTGGCACTCCGGCATCTGTAAAAATTGCTTGTCCGGGCTGCAAATTTATTATATTAAAAAAGAAAAATGATAGCAGTCCAACGTCTGCGCCGAAATTTTCATATTGAATTAAAAACTGTTCTTCTTCCTGTTTCAATTCAATTTTCGCGGAAATTCTTTCAGCAATTTTTTTAATAACAGTATCCATAGTTTTAAAATCATCAGCTTTTTTCATTACAGCTGAATAAAACTTTTTAATAAGTTTTTCACGTTTGCTTTCATCAGTTTCAATAATAAGTTTCTTAAATATTTTAGACCCGGTTATGATTTCAAATTCCGGATTGTTCTGTAAATTTTCTATTATTTCTTTTGCCGGACGAAATCCCGCAATAGCTGTAAGATTGTCAAGCGCTACTGCAATTTCTGGTTTATGATTGTTATCGGGATAATTTATCGGATCCGTTTCATGAAGCCGTTTTGCCTGTTCTTTATCCGGATGCGTTTGAATTGAAAGCGCTCTGGATGCCGATAAAACTTTTAATAAAAACGGAAGTTTATTCGAAAATTTTTCTGCGGTTTCTGCGCCTAAAATCTCTATCGGGTATTTATCAATAACTTCATTTAATAAAATTCTGTTCTGATTAATTATAATTTCGGAAGACGCCTTCGGATGAGCGCCAATCCACAATTCAGCATAAGGCAAATTAACTTCCGGTTTCATTCCGATAAGATTTGGGATGAATGCGTTTTCGTTTTTTGTACCCCAATCATAGTTTTGAATTTTATTAAACAGTTTATATGGCTTGGCTTTTATCATATTAAAAATACATCCGTATTATTGAATGGTAATATACAAAATATCATCCCTTTATCGGGAAAGTTAAGTTTATTATCTACTGATATATAGACGATATTTTATTTACATCATATTTAAATTGATATAACAATAATAAAACTATTCGAACGGATAAACGAATCCCCATTCAGCGCGCATCTTATCCATTAAATCCATTATGCCGATAGTTTCGTTTAGCGGTATTGTATCGCTTTCCAATTTACCATTCATGATACAATTATATACTTCTTCAATTTGATATATAAATCCGTCAATATGGTTTTTCTCAAATACTTCTATGGTATCTTTAATATCATTTGTACCGTCATGAATATTGATGACAAAACGCTCCCCTTTTTGGAATTGCGGGAATTCAATAAATCCTTTTGAGCCGTAAAATACAGCCTCATTTTTCATTTCAAGATTATAACTAGTACAAATTATTGCCAAGCATCCAGACGGAAAGCGGAACATGTAATTTGATATTTCATCAACGCCAAGATCGCTGAAACGCGTCATTGATTTAATATTAATAGGAATTTCACCAAGCAAGTAACAGACCATTGAAATTGGATAAATTCCCATATCCAATGTAACTCCGCCTGCAAGTGCCGGGTCCTTTAGTCTTTTTTCATAATCAGGTCCAACAAACTTACCGTATGAAATATTTATCTGTTTTACAATCCCAATTTCCCCATTAAGCAATTTCGATTTTAATAAATTAATACTTGGCAGAAATCTAGTCCAAATTGCTTCCATTAAAAATAGTTTATTTTCACGCGCAATATTTGCAAGAACGCGTGCTTCCCTAGCATTAACTGTAAATGCTTTTTCAATTAGTACATGTTTACCATGTTCCAAGGCCAGCTTAGCATTTTCAAAATGAAAATTATGAGTGGTGGCAACATAAATTATATCGATATCCGGATCATTTACAATCTCATGATAATTATAGAAGTTTTTCACATTATGTCTATCTGCAAATTCTTTTGCTTTAACAGCTGATTTAGAAGCTACTGCAATAAGTTTATTATTAGGAACCGCCGTTAAACTTCCAGCCATTCTGTTGCCAATATTTCCGGCTCCCATAATTCCCCATCTTAAAACTTTTCTATCATTCATTTATGTTTTCCCTAGCTTCTTAAAAATTTATATTAATGAATTATAAGATGAATAAAACTTTTAATTTATTTTACTTATTATTTTCTTTATACTTTTTCTGTCTACTAAAAAACCTACTCCGCCGTAATTGTCGGAAATATAAGCGATATCATCTTTAAGCTGGTTGAAATCCTTTATTAAATCAAAATCATTTAATGAAATAACCGGGATTATATTATTAAGCGCAAAAATACGTTCCTTTCCTTTTAGCCTAGTTTCAATTTCAGAACGCAGTAATTTTATGTTTTGATAAACCGGCTGCTTCATATGGATGTGTTTGATGCTCCACATACCCGTTAAATGGGCATATTCTAAATCTTTAATCAAATCTCCGGTTGATGTTAAAACGATAGCGGAATCGTCATAAATTATTTTATACGAATATTCAAATAACAGATTTTTGAAAATTGATTTATCGAAATTCTCAAACTGATTTTCAGGCGGGGTGATAAAATACAGGCTTCCTAGGTTTTTTAGCTGCTGTTGCTTAGGAAAAATTATTTGTCCAATAAAAATTACGGAGAAATAAAACAGCATTAGAGCAATACTATATTTAAAAATTAATTTTTTCATTTTATACCAAAATTTAGAATGATAAACCGACGGAATTTTCAAATATAATCTATAGTCTTTTTTTTAAAAATAAATTTAGCTGGTTCGCGAATTCGTGAGCATCTTTTTGATTAAATTGAGTTTGACCTTTTGTAATAATTCCACTATCACGTATATCCTGCATTAAATTACGAATTGCAAGCGCCTGTTTAATATTCTCTTGATCAAAGAATCTTCCCCGGTGATCAACAACAAATGCTTTTTTAGTTATCACACGGTCAGCTAAAGGTATATCCGATGTAATTACTAAATCACCTTCTTCTGTCATTTCCACAATTTGACTATCGGCTTCATCCGGTCCCGAATTTACCAAAGAATAGGTAATATATATCGATTCACCAATATTTATTCGTTTGTTTGATATTACAAAAGTTGCCAATTTGTTTTTATTAACCGCTCTTAATACAATCGGTTTCAATAGATTTGGAAAGGCATCGCCGTCAATAAATAATTTCATAAAAATAATTTTAGTTTAGATAATATTTTTAGTTGTCATGTTTAAATGTTATTACTACTTTTCCGCGCGCATGTCCTTCTTCAAGATATCTGATAGCTTCAGCAGTTTCATAAAAAGAATATTCTTTATCTATTACAGGTTTAACCTTTCCCATTTCTATTACATCTTTCATAAAAATCAAATCTTTTTTGTTCGGTTTCATCAATATATTCCCCATTTTTTTGCCGTTTTTAGAAGAAAGGAACGGACCCAGCAGCAATGCTTGATAAAGCTGAGACATAGAACCGCCTGTAATAACATATATTCCTTTAGAACTTAGTGCACGTTTGTAATCTAAAATCGGGTGATAACCGTTTGCAGCCAGAATTAAATCATAACTTTTTCCGTTTTTTGTGAAATCTTCTTTTGTATAATCAATTACGTAATCGGCGCCAAGTGCACGAACCATTTCCAAATTTCCTGTACTGCATACGCTAGTGACTTCAGCGCCGAAATATTTTGCAATTTGAACCGCAAAAGTTCCGACACCACCGGATGCGCCGTTGATTAATACTTTTTTCCCTTGTTTTATTTCCCCTTTATCTCTAAGTGCCTGTAAAGCCGTTACTGATGCGAGAGGAACCGCTGCCGATTCTTCGAACGACATATTCACTGGTTTAAGAATAAAAGCATTTTCATCCGCGCAAACATATTCGGCAAATCCTCCCCAACCGGATTCTGAAACATCTCCGAATACTTCATCACCGGGTTTAAGATCCTTTACATTTTTTCCAACTGCTTCTACCTTTCCAGAAACATCGGCACCGAGAATTTGAATTTTTGGTTTAAATAGACCGAATGCTAAACGCGCCATAAAAGGTTCGCCCCTCATCAGATGCCAGTCGGCAGCGTTTACCGACGCCGCTAAAACTTTCACTAATACTTCATTATCTTTTGGCGAAGGTTTCTCTATTTCGTTTAATTCAAGAACTTCGGGTGAACCGTATTTTTTATATTCAATTGCCTTCATTACTTAAGTCTCCTAAATAATTTTGTTAATTTGAATTATCTTTTAAATCATATGAAAATAGTTCGTCCAGCGATACATTAAAAACTTGAGCGATGCGGAAAGCGAGTTCAAGCGATGGAGAATATTTCCCTTTTTCCATAGAAACTATTGTCTGACGTGTAACACCTGCTTTTTCGGCCAATTGCTGTTGAGTCATTTCGCCGTTATTGAATCGAAATTTTCTGATATTATTATTGATTATATATTTCCCCATTTTAAAATCCTTTTCTATATAAATAGAGATGTGAAACATCCCAAATTACCTCTGAAGAAATTAAGGATAATATTAAAATTATAAACATAAGTGCAATTGGCATTCCTATTACAAGGGACGCCATAGAAATTACAAATCCAATCATAAAAAGAATAAGCGAATTTCTTGCGGCTTTTAATTCAATCAGCTTATCAAGCTCATCGCTGAAACTGGGTTCATCTTCATTTGTTATAATTTTATTGATAATAGTGAAAATAATATGAAGAATAATTTTACCAACAATTTGAACCGGGATTAAGATTAATATAACCGCTCCCCAAAATCTGAAATCTGTAATATCGGTTAAACTGCCAGATACATAATTTTGAATTACGTAAACAAAGTAGATTATACTAATTAAGAGATTACTCAAAAGTGAGACTAAATTTCTTTTTTCTTGAAACGACATTTCTTCCTCTTCTTCGTTAATATTTACATATAGTAATAAATTTCAGACATAAAGTAATTTATTCTATACTATATGTCAAACTATTTTTACACAAATAAAGAAATTGTTTGTTTTTTGTGATTTTTTTCGAATAAAAAAATTTCAAATCCCTTCTAAAAAATATAAATATTCCACATTTAGTATTACAAGCTTAACTTTTTGTAAAGATTACTTGACTTTTTAATTTTACAGCCGTATCTTTAGTCAAGTTAATTTTACATTATATCAAAGGAGCATTACATATGCAAAAAACAAAAAAAGACTGGAATCATAAGAACAAGAAAAACACCATAAATTTAGCGTTCTGGACTATTTCTTGGACAGCATCTATGGCATTATCTACGTTCGGCCGAATATTTATTTGGCATGATAATATGACGTTATCAATAGCTGCAATTTTAATTAACCTGCTAATTGGCATTGGGATGATACTTGCAAATATTCGTTTTATAAAAGGATTGGATGAACTTCAGCAAAAAATACAGCTTGAAGCAATGTCAATTGCATTAGGAGTAGGTGTAATTGGCGGGTTATTTTATTCTCAGCTTGATCAAGCGAACATAATAACATCAAATGCTGAAATCTCACATCTTGTTATTTTAATAGCTTTAACATATATGGTTGGTATATTTATAGGAAGGGTTCGATATAAATGAAAAATAAACTAAAAGTACTTCGCGCCGAACGGGACTGGACTCAGGAAAAACTTTCGGATGAGTTGGAAGTTTCACGCCAGACAATTAATGCAATTGAGAAAGGAAAATTTGATCCCAGTCTTCCCCTTGCTTTTAAAATTGCAAAATTATTTAATTCAAAAATTGAAGACATTTTTCAATATGAAGAAAACAATTGAGAGACTTTAGATAATTTAGCATAATGAGAAATCCAAGTTATACAGCCGGCAGCAGCCGGCTGAATATTAAATTTAATTTCCTTTATAAGAACCGAATACTGAAAGCTCCTGATCCCAAGAAGAATTACCAAACCATATTTTATCATTTTTATCAATCGCCAGGTATCTAATAAATTTTTGATTTAGGGGCAAATTAATAATGGTCCATTCTGTACCGTCAGATTTAACCAAACCGTTTTCCGTCCCGATCCAGAGGTTATTTTTCGAATCAACAGCCAATTCAATTATATTATTTGAAGGTAAATTTGAATTGCCTGTATTATAAATTACCGTATCTGATTCGCTGATTTTATAAAGCCCGTTACCGCAACCAAACCATACATTATTGTTTTTATCAATTGCTAAATCATGTGCCCTTACAATCTTTGCATCAACAAACACTGAATCCCAGTTCTGTCCGTCATATTTTATTGACGCGTAATCGGAAGAGCCCCAAAGCACTTTATTTTTATCAAATAATATTTTTGAAGGATGATGAAAATTAACATTATGTTCATGCATAAGAACCCAGTTGCCGTTTATATATTTTGATATCTTCCCCGTATGATTTGCCGCCCATAAAATATTGTTTTCATCAAATAATATATAGTGGATATCCTTGCCAAATATATTGTTAATATCTTCTCCGGACGATTCTTCCGTTGCTAAATGCAACCACCCGTTATCAGTAAGCTTTGATATTCCCGGCCGAAAACCGTAGCCAATATAGAGTTCATTATTTAAATCCAGACTAATTGTTTGTATTTCATTTTCAATTAATCCGTCATTTACATCATAATTTATCCATGAGTTATCTTTATTGTAATAAATTCCTTTTTGTTCTGTACCAACAAGAATATTTCCGTTTCCGTCAAGTCCAATACAGGTAACAATTTCTTTCGGGATTTTATATATAGAAAATTGATTATCTTGAAAAAGTGTATCAACGCTTACGGCATTTTCTACTTCTATTTCAACTATGCTTAAGTATTCTTTATTATTTTTATACATGGAACAAGTTATCCTGTGCGAAGCTGGAACTAATCTGTCATAATTAAAATTGCCAGCCCTTATAATCATTCCTTCAAAGGTTTTAAATTCCCATTTAACGCTGTCGTAACTTATTGTGTCGTTTTGCGATAAAAGGTAGGCTTCAAAATGGATCTCTTCATGTTTTAGGAATGACGAGTTATTTGCCGGAGAAACAATTTTTACAAACGCGTCATTATATAATTCAATATCAACAATCTTGTCACTGCAACCTGAAAAAAGCAGAATTGTAAATATTAACGGCAGTAAAATATTTCTTAATTGTTTGTTCATAAATGATATTAGAAATAAAATTTAGTAAAACTAATTTCATTAAAACATATTCAAATAATGAACAATTATCAATTGCTAAAATTTACCACTTCGGGCATGAGGTCTCATTAAAGACAAAAAAAAAGCTGCCGAGGTAAAACCACGGCAGCTAATTACTAATATTAAACTTTTGTTGTCCCGGGAGGACTCGAACCCCCAACAAAAGATCCAGAGACTTTTGTGTTACCATTACACCACGGGACAATTTTACATACGAAATATATTGAAGTGAATTTGTAAATGCAATTGTGATTGTTATTCGGCAAACATTTTATATTGTTCCCACATTGCGACAGCATCATCAAATTTAAATCGCGCCCGTATCATAAAACTATCGTCACGCTTATTTAAAGGCGGTTCATCTTCCCATTCCATATTTGAATTTAAGACTTTATTTGCCGCGGTATCAACAATTGACCAGTTCCCTACCCCGTTTAATCTTGATTTCATTACAAGATGTATTTTACCGTCCAATACGAAACGAATTGCCGCATCGAACCATTTTACTTTTTCTTCATTAGTCATAATTTCTTTATTTTTTTATCTTATTATCGAAAATAAATTATCTTTTTTAACAGTATCAATATTGATATATTTATTCTATGAAGCGAGCCCTAATATATTTCTTATTTTATTTGTTTTCAATTTCAGCTTATGCTCAAAATTACACGTTAATTGGAGAAATTGGGCAGTTTTCAAATGCGTCGTCTTTTTCAATTAACCCTGCCGGATTTATATATATTGCCGATCTCGGAAAAAATGAAATTTATAAGATGGATACTCTTGGAACCAAGTTAAAATTTATCGGTGGTTTCGGCTGGAGCGAATCAGCGTTTGATAATCCAAGCGATATATTTGCCACTACTTTAAATGTATATGTTACCGACAAAAATAACAGCCGCATACAAATTTTCGACAAAGATTTAAATTATCTGTCTCAATTTAAAACCGATAAATCCGAAAATCCTGATTTACAATTTGCTTACCCCGAATGCAGCGTAGTTTCTAATCAAGGGGATTTATACATACTGGATTCTGATAATTCAAGGATATTAAAATACGGCATGTCAGGTAATTTCCTGCTTGAAATAGGAGGAAATGACGCAGGTGAATTTTCACTTTCAAACCCGGTAAATTTTGCTATTTCCGGCGAAGGGAAATTATACGTTATCGATAAGGATATGATATTTGTCTTTGATCAATATGGAACAGGTTTATTTAAAATTAGTATAGGTATGGATGCCGATAATATATCTATTTCAAAAGACAAATTACTAATTAATGATACGGACAAAATACAGATTATTGATTTTAAAAAACTAAATGACGGAATAATAACAATTGACTCTTCTCAATTAAATATTGACACACCGATTAAAGGCTCAATTCTGTCCGGCGGTAAATTGTATGTATTAACCGAAACAACAATTCAGATATTTGAATTTCTACAATAAATTTTATATAAATTGAATTACAAACATAAGATTTTCTTATTTATAGTTGTTTTAATATGGAACGTTGGAATTTATCCCGGAATTTTGTTTTTTATCGACAATAATTCGATTGCAGCTATTCCGCTGTTAAATAAATTTTATTCAGGAGTTTGCCATCAGCATGATATTAAGCTTCTAAAAATATTGGGATTTAATTCGATGGTCTGTTCCAGATGCGCTGGAATTTACGCGGGTGTGCTTTTGTTTTCTTTTTATATGATATTTGTAAAAATAAAAACAAACAAAGAAATTAAGTTTTTGATTTTATCTGCGGTCCCTCTAATTCTGGATGTTATATTTTATAATATTGGAATATATAATTATTCTAAAACTGCTGCTTTCACATCCGGTTTATTTTTTGGTTCAGCCGGAATTTATTATTTTTACATAGGACTTGAAAAACTAATTTCAGAACAAAAAATAAAAGAGAAACTTTGAAAAAATATTTATCCTCCTTTGTTGTTGGTTTTGGTGCCGGAGTATTACAGGTAGTTCCCGTTGCTAAAAGCTTTGCGTGCTGTATTATTATTCCGCTTGCGGCATATTTCGCTTTAATGCTTGATCAAAAAGCAAACAAGAATATTAATGTAATTATGCCGGTATCAAGAGCATTAATAATCGGATTACTTACTGGAATCTATGCCGCATTATTCGGCAGTTTTTTCGATATATTAATTACATTCATTACAAAAAATAATGATATAATTGCCGTATTCCCCGAATTTCAAAAAATGATTACCAATTTCCCAATTAGCGAAGGACTTCAAAAAGAAGTATTAAATTTATACTCATCAGTAATAGATCAGATTAAGGATGTTGGATTTTCAGCATTATACACTCTTTCAATATTGTTCAACAATTTAATAATCAACTCAATATTTGGTTTGATTGGCGGAGTTGTTGGTGTGCAAATAATTAATTCCCGTATTAAGAAATCAAACGAACTGTGATATATGGTAATTGCGGTAATTTTTCTAACTCATTTTCTGTTTGCCGTTTATATTTTTATAACAAAATGGAAAAAAGAGTCGGCTGGTTCGGCTTTTCTAAATTTAATTTTTATAATACTTCTCTTTTCGATTGGATGGTCGGTATTGGCAATGTTTGCGAAACTAATATTTGAACCGGAAGGTTTCGGCAAACATTTTGACAGAGATACTATTGGACTTAGTGTATTAACTATAATTGAGTATTTCTTTTACAGAATTTATTATTTCAAGGATAATAATTCTACTGAAGCCGGTAAGGAAATACAATAATTGCAGTCTGTTCCGTTTGTTTCTGTTTATTTGGAAGAGGTTCAAAACGCCATTGTCTTAAAGAATTAATTGCGGCTATTTCCAGTTTTGTATCGGCTTTTATTAAAGGAATTATTTTCCCTACGCTTCCGTCTGGTAAAATAGTAAATCTAAGTTTTACATCTATTTCTTTTGAAACACCTTCAGGATAAGAAGGAAGAGAGTAACTGTAAATTTTTCTTAGTCCTTTTCCGCCAAAATCAATTTCGAATCCGAAATTACCTTCTCCTTCGCCTGTAACTTCACGGCCTTTTGTGTCACCATCTTCCTTTTGAACAAGCGGCTTAACTATTTCTTCTACAGGTTTTTCTTTTTCTTTTTTAGGCTCCGCGGCTTTTACAATGTTTTCAGTATCTGTATTTTGAGTTTTTGGGAGTTCAACTTTTTTATCTTCAGATTTTTCTATAACCGGTTCTGTTTTTTCTGCGGATTTGTCTTTCTTTTCTTCAAAGCCTAAGGCTCCCGAAGAACTTACGTTTCCGAAAGTGCCGAATCCGATTGTAACGTACTCATCTTCATTATATTCAATACTGAAATTTACGGCCATAAAAATTAGCATCAGTATTAAATGACTTGCAATAGAGATAAGATATGAATAGTTTTTCCTATTATACGCAAACATTAGAAATTTTCTTTTTCTGTTTCTATTGTAAATTTATCTATGCCCACGCCTTTAGCCGAGTCAATGACTTTAATTACAATATCAATGTTTACGGATTTATCCGCGCGGATAATTAGATTTCCATCCTGTCCGCTTTTAAGTTTGCTTAATTCTCCTGCTAAAGCATCAATGCCTATTTCTTTCGATCCGACAAAAATTCTATTTTGTTCATTTACCGTAACTACAAGTCGTGAAGGAACGCTTTGCTCATTATTTTTTGCGCCCGGAAGTTTTACTTTTACTCCCGTTTGAATTACAAACTGCGAAGTAAGAAGAAAAAATATAAGTAGCAGCATCACAATATCAGTCAATGACGAAAAACTGAAAACGCTTAACGGTTTATTACTGGTTTCAAATTTCATATTTATCCTTACAGCTCAACTTCTTCAACATCATCAATTTTAATTTTTCCTTTAGAAGGATCATCAATAATATCAATTACATCGTTTGTTACAACTTCCATATCAAGTACAAGTTTATTTACCGCGGCTACCAGGTAGTTATAAAATGAAAGCGCGATAATTCCAACGGCCAAACCAAATGCGGTAGTTAATAATGCTTCCCAAATGCCGCCGGCAAGATCGCTTGGATTAGCGGCGCCCTGCAAATCTTCTATACGCATAAATGCAGAGATCATACCGGTAACAGTACCCAAGAAACCGAGAAGCGGAGCTACTCCGGATATGGTTGCAAGAATGGACAACCCTCTCTCAAGTTTATTTATTTCCTGACGGCCCGCACTTTCAATTACTTCCTTAACCCGATCTCTTCCGAGATTATATTTACGAAGTCCTTTCTTTATAATATTAGCCGCCGGAGATTTTTCTTCGCCGCAATATTGTATTGCCGAACTTAAATCTTTTTTCTTAAGCATTCCTCTAATTTTAACGAGAAATGCCGGAACATTCATCCGTGATTTTCTTAGCACAATATATCTGTCAATAATTATCGCTACGGCAACTATAGAGGAAAGAAATATTGGCAGCATAAGCCATCCGCCTTTTAAAAGCACCGAAAGTAAATTCATTTTATCCTTTAGAATTTTTTATAAATTGTTTTTAATAAAATCTAACGCTTCATTCTGACTTTTGAAATATCCAATTCTTACACGGTACCATTTGCCGCCAAGCTGAGGAAGATTAGCTTCGACAATAAACGCGTCAAATCCCAAAGCCTGATATTTTGCCGCGTCTGATTCGGCTCTTCCCGCAGATTTAAAGGATGAAACCTGAACCATAAATCTTTTTCCGTCGGAATAAATTTGAGAGTTAATTCTTGTCTCATTTTCAAATTTTCTATATAAAGTTTTTTCTTCTTCCGGTTCGGTTTCAACAGCCGCAACTTCAATTGGTTCCGTTGTAATTATTTTTGATGAATCAATTAGAGAATTTTCAATTTCAACCGTTGGTTTTTCAATAAATACAGAGTCCGCAGGCATTTCATTTTTTATTTCCTCAACGTTTCTTTGTGCGCCTCCCCAAAATAGCAAATAATAAAGACCGGAAATAGTGACAATAAAGAAAGAAACAAGTAATATCCAGAAACCTTTACCGTAGCTTGTTCCTTTCCAATCATAATTTCTATACGCTGGCCTGCTTTTTTGTTTCTTTGGTTCTTTTGGAATTTCTTCATCTTCAATATTCTCTAATTCCTGCCGGTCCGATTGAAAATCAGTTTCTTCATTTAAATAATCATCATTATCTTTATCAAATTCTCTATCGGAATCAATTTTATTTTCATATTTGTCTTCTTTAATTAAATTATCATCTTCAATGCTTATTTCATCTTTTAAATCTTCAGCAATATTATCAAAATCCTCACTCAAGGGCGATTTAAGTTCCGAATTATCATCAATTTCATTTTTGTTTATTGATTCATTTTCATCTATTTCCTCATGGAATTCTGCTTTCAGCTCATCACCCCAATCCCATTCTATACTTTCTTCATTTTCCTCTTCGAGCGCAAATTGCTGTTCAATTTCTTTTTCGGAAGCCGGAAGAACCGAGTCAAGTATATCATCATCGTTATCAAGCAGTTCTTCCAAACTTGGAGTTGCTGATTTTTTTATTTCTTTTTTATTTGTCTGAATATCTTGTTGATTACTTTTATCTGTTACCTTAATGTTTATGTCAGCTGATTCTATAATTTCATTATCCGGCGACTCATCTTCATTTATTACAGTTTCAAGATTTGTTTCTTCTTCAAATTTAATTTTCTCTAATTCATCAAACGAACTAAATTCTTTTTCCTGCGAATCATTTTCCTCTTCCTTAAGATCTGTGTTAAATTCATAGGTTTCAACTTCAACACTCCTAGTTTCGCCATCTGAATTATTCTTCTGCAAAGGTTCTATTGTTTCAGTGTTTATTTCTGACAAATCATTAAAATTATCTTCGTGAATATTATTTATATAACCAGCGTCAGTATCAATATTTTCATCATCCTCTAATTCCTGGTTAACATAATTATCGAATAAGTCGAAGTCTGATAATTTTTCCGAACTGAAAATCAAATCATCAATTCTTGATTCAATTGATTTCTGCAGCGCAGAAAGACTTTCATCATCTTCAAAAATTGGAACAATTGGTTTTTGAATACCCAGGCTAAAAATATTTTCGTCAAATTCCGTAATATCTTTTCGAGGGACATCAATATCAAAAGAAAGAAATAGCGAGGATTCATTCTTATCGGCAGATCCGGCCGGCGAATAAAAAATAGTGCGTTTTGTTAATTTTTTTTTGCCGTTTGATACTTTTCTTTCTTCTTTAAGCAAGGGTTCATTTTTAAGCTGAAAATATCCTATGCCGGGAAGTTTAAAAGCTTCGTTGGCTTCAAGCGCCTGGCTTATTCTTTTTAGAAAAACATCGAAAGCAAACTCTTTTTTTGAGGAAGAAATGCCGAGTTTATCGGAAACTAATTTTCGTAAAGAATTTTTATCCATTATAGAATTAAATTTTTCAAACAAGTTTTAATATATGAATGAAAAATGATTTTTACCAACGATATTCAACACCCGCTAAAACATCAAACGGTTTTTCTTTATAGTTGTTGAATCTATAATTTTCACTGTTCAAAATATTTTCTACCGTTGCCTTAAATAACAGATTATCCGTAATCGAGTAACCAAATGAAGCGAACAAGTTATTAAAATCATTTCTAATCTTACGGTGGATCAAATCGCTTTGATAATCGAACTCAAACTGAATTCCCATCTTCACATATAAATCCTCGGTAAAATTAAACTTATACAATAATTCAGCCGAGAGTTTAGGAATATACGGTATATAATTTCCCCCTGAGGTTTTAACCGATTGATATAAAGTACTACCGTAAAATTCACCGTAAGGACCGAGATAAAAAAGTAAATCCGCAAACATATAGGTTTTATTAACGTCATCAGCGGTCATTAAATAAAACTCACCCGGATCAACAATTTCAGCGAAGTAAATAAAATTATCTATTTTTGAATATCCAACTCCGGCTGAAATTTCAAAATATTTATTGTATTGATATTTTAATGTTCCTTTAAAGTTGCTTTTTACCTCTGTAAAAATATTCTGATCAAACCCTAAAATATAGAATCTGTTTTTTTCGGTCAATTGATCAATAGTGTTAAATTCAGCATACGGAGAATATTCGCCGAAGAAAGCGAGATTTTTTCCTAATTTTGCAGACACGGAAGCATTTGGCGCAATGAATGAATTTGAATCTTGTTTTGAATAAGTGATCCCTATTTTGGCGTGAAGAGCAGAGCTTGTTTTAATTTTTAAGTACGCTGATGTTGAAATAAAATTATTCTTCGTATCCGGAAAATAATTTTTTAATGCTTGAGTTTTAAAGAGTACATTTCCGCCGGCAGCTAGTTTATTCATATTTAGTTCAATAAATCCATTTGCGGAAGTTACATTTTCCTGAAGTGCATTATCTGAAAGTTTAAATACCGAACCGGAAAAGTCCAGACTATATTTGATATTTTTATTTAATAAATTTGAAAAAGAAATTCCTGCTTTGCCTTTTTCTCTTTCTCTTTTATCAGCCGGATTAAATGTACCGTAAAATCTATATGCATCGCGAACATAATCTGCATTTAATGATATTTTAAGTCCCGGCATAAATGACGAATTTATACCCACAAAAAAATCTGTATTTAAATTCGCGCCCGATATATTGTAGTCCGAATAGTTCTCGTAATCTTTAATATTTGTGCCCCAAAGATTAGCGGACAATAAAAAATGTTCACTGCCGGTGTTAAAATAAAATTCTCCGGTCGGCAGAGTATGTATTCCTGCGCCAACATAAAACATTCCGTTGTTTGCATTATTATTATTAAAAATAACAGCGTCTTTTTTGACCGGTTTTGAAAAATCAGAAAGTTCAAACTCTTCGGGTGCGTATATTGGGTTGAAGAAATCTTTTGATAAAATAGGAATTAATTCGGGGCGCGGTTTTTTCTGCACAGGTATTTCGATGCTTTGTACACCTGTGATAACAAAATCAGGCAGTTCAATACTTTGCCCCTGATTCTCGGTTTTATCCTGTGCATTTAAAGTGAAAGTGATAAATAAAATCACTATAGTATAAAAAAATCTTTTCATAATTTACCCAGCTTTTGATTTGCTTCTTTTCCAAGCTCATCGTTTTTATGCCTTTTAATAACTGCACGATACATATCTTTAGCGTTGTTTTTATCATTTAATTTCACATAACAATCGCCAAGTTTTAACAATGATTTTGAATACCATTCGTCATAACCGGAGAAAACAGAACGAACGCGAACGAGAGCCGAAATTGCTTCGGTAGTTTTTCCCTGTTCAAACAAAGAAACACCGTAAAAGTATTGCGCCTGCGCACCGATATCATCATTTCTGTTTTCGCCGAGTTCACGCAGCAATATTCCCGCGTTTGTATAATCTTTTCTCTCAATTTCCAACAGCGCCAATTCTAATTTGGCTTTTGCTGCAAAAATTGTCTGAACATAATAAGTTACAACTTCATCAAATGTTTCATATGCTATTTGTATTTCACCGTTTCTTTTTAAAGCCATGCCTTTATAAAATAAAAGTTCAGGAACGCGTTTAGAATCGGGCATAGAATTTATAGTTCCTGAATATAAATCAACCGCATTCTTAAGCTCATTATTTTCTTCATAAATTTTTCCTAGCTCAAGTACAGCTCCAACACCAATTTCCGAATTTAAATAATTTTTTATTACGTATTTGAAACTGTTTACCGCGTCGTCTGTTTGCCCGAGCATCTGCGAACTTTTGCCAATCCAGTAGTATGCGTTCGGGATTAATGAACTATTGGGATATAAATTTATTAATTCTGTATATCCTTGAATTGCCTTGGCATAACTTTCAAGACTGTAATAAATTTCTCCTTTCTTCAATAAAACTTGATCGGCATTTTTGGCGTTGGGATTATTCGAAATATAAATATCAATTACGCTAATGGCATTATCGGGCTGGTCCTTTGCAACGTAGCAATATTGAATTCCGTTTATCGCATCGAACACATATTGAGTATTAGGATATTTTGAAATTATATGATTATAATAAACAAGGGCGGAATCATATTGCCCGAGATTATAATATGAATCTCCAATTGAATAATAAGCGATCGGTTTTACGGCCGAGGCAGGGTATTTTTTGAATATCAATTTATAATTTATTATAGCGTCCTCAAAGTTCCCCTGCTGAAAATAAATCCAGCCAATTAAATATTGTGAATCGTCCGTAAATTTTGACCGGGGAAATTTATTCTGGAGGTTTTTAAATTCATCAATGGCTTCACTAGATTTTCCCGCTTTAAATAAAGATTGACAATACTGGTAATATGTAAAATCGTCTTTTATTGTTCGGGTTTGACTAAAAATATCTTTATATATTCCGCTGGCTTTATCAAAATTTTTTGTTCCGTAATAACATTCAGCCATTCTTAATTTAGCATCTAAAGTTAGATCGCTGTTTTTATATCTTTTAGTATAATCCTCAAAATAGAATAAAGCGTTTGCGTAATCCTTCAAATTAAAATACGAATATGCTTTTCCGTAAAGGGCTTTATGACCTAGATCCGGTTCTGAAAAACTTACTCTGCTGAAATGCGTTAATGATTTTGAAAATTCACCTTTCGCAAAAAAGGATTCGGCCAGATAAAAATTAACTTTCTCTTTTTCAAAATTAGGGTATCTGGAGTTCAATCTTGATAATATTTCAATAGCATTTTCAAAATCATTCGTATAATATCCTGCAATCCCTAATCCGAGCAATGCTCTGTTGTTTACATCCTCAGGAAGATTTCTAATATTAACCGCGCTGTTAAAATAGTTTATTGCGGAAGCAAAATCTTTTTTATTAAGCGATATTTCCCCAAGCAAGGTAAAAGCTTTAGCCTTAGTTAAATCATCATGCGAATCAACGGCAGAAATTAAATTTCTTTCTGCATTACCGTTCTCATTTCGGCCGTAATAAATAATACCGCTGTTAAATTTAGCTTTCGGCGCAAGTTTATTATCAGGAAAATTCTCAAGAAATTTTTCGTAAATCTTTAAAGCGGAATCATTTTCGCCTAAATATCTTTTACTTTCCGCGCTCCAAAATAATGAGTTGATTGCCAAAGAATCACTGCCTGAGGCAAGACCGGAAAATATTCTGAAAGCTTCATTATATTCCAACATCTGAAAATTCACCCATGCTAAGCCATATTTTATTTCATTAAGCTGAATATCATCCGGGTAAGAACTTAATATATTTGTATAAGTTTCCGAAGCGTTTTTATAATCCATTAATCTGAAAAATGAATTTGCGAGAACAATTTTGGATTCGGTTTGTAATTTAACAGGCAGTTCATTAATAAGCGGATCGCTTAATTCAAGCACAACACTATCATACTCTTTTAATTTGAAATAACAAATGCCGATTCTCATTTGAGCATAAGGAGCCAATTCACTTTTACTATGATATGTCAGCAATTCATCATAATGTGCAACTGCATCACTATATTTATTTGTTTTTTCATAAAGATTTGCCAAAGCATAAATAGTATGTGCGGCAAAACTATTATTGTCGGAAGATATGGCGTCTTTAAAGTATAACTCGGCTTCCTCGAACTTATTTTCATGTGAATAAGATTGTCCTACAAAGTAATAAGAAGAACCGGCATATTCACTATTTGGATATTCGTTTAACAAGACAAGAAAATTATCGCGCGAGTTTTGATAATCGCCGCAATTATAATAAATTGTTCCAAGCCTGTATAAAGCTAAATCTCTGAAATTCGACATCGGATATTTATTAATAAAATCGCCGAACTTCCCCGCCGCGCCTATATCTTTATCTAATCCTAAATAAGATTCCGCGATAAAAAACTCAGCTGTGGAAATTATTTCTTTATCGTTTTTTTCAGCATTAGTTAAGTTTTGGAATAAACTTATTGCCTTAGTAAAATCTCCAACATGATAAGCTTCCATAGCTTTTTGGTAATCACCGGAAACCAGCTGGGAAAATGAAGTGTTAAAAAAACCGAAAAGAATAAAAAGAATTATTTTTTTAATCATATTAATTCATAATTACATTTATAAAAAAAACAGTGACAGCTCCCGAAACAGCGGCGGTAAAATTTATAAAATCATTAGTGATAAATTTTATTCCGCTGAATTGATTTGCTGATTGACCGCAATGGATTTTTCTTTCTGTTATTTCCCCGCAAATTGTACATTTGTTTTGCAATTGAACTGACGCACCCAAAACACTGTCAATATAAGCGCCTATCATTCCAGAAAAAATAATTAAACAAAAATAATAAATAATATTGAGATGAATCCAAAAAATAGCAGAAAATGCAATAATTATTGTTCCTAACAATGCCCCTAAAAACCCCGACATTGAAACGCCGCCTGAGCTGCCTTGATTAGTTTTTTTTAATGTTAGAACATTATACGTAACCGTTTCTCGCATTGTTCCAATTTCGGTAGCCCAAGTATCGGCGCTCACTGCGGATAACGATCCAATGTA
>Ga0180009_10000092_pt1 | contig 160859 bp, 134 predicted proteins | sample OS_PC_MetaG_FD_123537 | JGI IMG/M metagenome (GOLD analysis project Ga0180009, IMG submission 123537) | Groundwater microbial communities from the Aspo Hard Rock Laboratory (HRL) deep subsurface site, Sweden - OS_PC_MetaG | ecosystem: Environmental > Aquatic > Deep subsurface > Groundwater...
TGTTCATTGACATGCTCCTGTAGATAATTTATTCAATGTTGCCGACAAAACTTGCGGCACTGAGCATGTTATGGCAGATTTTCAACCCTCCCGGAAGATGGGGTTAATTTAGCGCTTACGAAATAAATATACTTCTTAAAAGTAATTTGGACCCTTAAAAATACATTAACTATCGATAGATAACAGATTTATAAACCGGACTGCTAATCGCCCTCGATAGCGTTTCCCCCAAAGCTCCGTGGCTACGGCAACGATGGTCAACCTTTAGCGCAGCATCCGATTATAACAGTGTTAATATCATTAACCCTATAGCAAAGGAGGTATAAAAATGAAAAAACCAACCCTACCTTGATCTTGTTGTGGTCGATCCAGGCACCCGACCGATAAGGCAACACCTCTTTTTCCAGATAGGATTCACAATGTTTCTCTACCAGTTTCAGCAATGGTGTCTTGTCAATCTTCCCCTTGGTGTTTTTATTCTCATACTCCAACGGTAACGGCAGTATAATGTTTTCCGGCAGGGGGACGTTTTCCGCATCCCTGAGATCGGGATCCGGTTCCGGATTCCCTTTACTTTTCCAGCAGATTTCCGCCGATGGGTCTTTTTCTCCCAGACTTCCGGGTGCCAGAAGCGCTTTTTTCAGGGGAACTGTCCAATGGCACGTCAGCGTCCTTGAAAGCCGTCTTCAGTTTTTTCTCAAAGACTCACCTGTCTTTCACCAGCTCTTCATTCAAAAATCCGGGCTTCATGCTTTCCAAAACAGCCAGGATTTTTTCCTGTGTCTCCACTCCTTTTTTGATCTCTTTTTTTTGGCAGTGGTTGCTTTTCGTTTTTTTGATTCAGCCAGATTGGTGAAGGTTTTACTCTCCCTGAATCATTCGATCCGTTTATCCGTCACTTTGAAGTTCAGTCTGAGTGGTCGTTCCACGGTCATCTTTGGATAGCCGAATTCCCGGTTTTCAAAAATACGACAGTCTTCCGCCATTTCAAAATTTCCATACAGTTTGGTCAGTTCTTCAATATGGTTGGGTTTTCCCTCTTTACCGTCTCCGATCTCGTTTTCATTTTTATGTAGTATTAAAAATGTATTATTCGACAGTTAAGGTTACACAAAATCAGAGAATCAGGCACTAAAACTCATTTTCAAAATAAACTCATTGGACTTCTTCGGCATCTCCTCTTCCCGGACGCAGTTTTTTTGAAGGTTTGTTTCATGGTAAAAAAGGGGCTTGCGATATTGAGTTAAAAACAGGCCTCAAAACTTCATGGATAAGGAGACTAAAAAGAATAGTATTCAATTTGCCATAGGTGATTGATCTGTTTGTGTAAAAACTTGACATACCCGGGGAAAAAATGAAAACCTGCAAAAACTTTCCAAAATACAGAATAAATTTCCGACTTGATTGAATTCTCAAGCGATTTGCGATCGCTGTTGGAAAAATCGGGTTCACCTATTGAAAAGGATAAAAGGCCATGAATTTTCTTGATAAAGGTGGTTTGGTTTTTATACAGGTTTTGATTGTTTTTCTGGTGGTTTTTACCATGACCGGTTTTTCTCATGGACAAGATCTGCAGAAACCAAAAGTGTACCAGGGCGACGAAGATATTCAAAACTGGTTGATGAGTGAAAAGCTTGACGGAGTAAGGGGATATTGGACCGGAAAACAGCTTCAAACCAGAAAAGGAAACCTGATTCATGCTCCTGAATGGTTTCTGGAAAATTTTCCGCCGTTTGAACTGGATGGAGAACTCTGGAGTGATCGGAACCAATTTGAATTGATTCAGGCTACGGTTCTCGATACAACCCCTTCTGAGGATTGGCGAAAAATCACCTACAATATCTTTGAAGTTCCAAACGCAGAGGGAGATTTTTTAACCCGCCTGCAAAAAGCCAAGGAGTGGTTTTCCGATCATCTAAATCCACAGGTGCAGATTATTCCTCAAATTGAGTGTAAAAACAAAGAGCATTTGCAGTTGTTCCTCAAGGAGATTGAGTCGAAAGGGGGTGAAGGAGTTATTGTTAAAGATCCCTGGCAGGGGTATCACACTGGCAGAAGCCCTCATATCCTTAAGGTAAAAAATACAGACGATATGGAAGGAACCGTTATCGGTATTAATCCCGGTAAAGGAAAATATGAGAGTGTGATGGGGAGTTTGACACTCAAGCTGGAAACCGGGTTGATCTTTAAACTGGGTACCGGCTTCTCGGATGAAGTCAGGGAGAATCCTCCGGATATCGGAAGTGTTGTGACCTTTAAATACTTTGGCTTTACCAAAAATGGAAAGCCTAAATTTGCTTCGTATCTGAGAGTCAGAAAAGACTGAGGTCGTATTAGTTCTGCTGGAATACAAGGACATGCAACAAAGCACATGTTCCCGTATTTCGGCTCCCATTATCTATTAAAATGACACCGCTAAAGTCGGATATACGCTGCCCATGAATGTCCTCGATTTTATAGTTCTACGCTAGTCAATTCCCAATTCCTGATTGACCATATCTGCCAAACCCCTTTATTATAATCGATTCAGACTGTTGATTTTGAAGATATTCTTCCGGCAACCAACTAAGCTCCTGTTTTTATGAAAGCCATCATGATCACTGCGCCTGCCAGTGGCAGCGGTAAAACGACTATTACACTGGGGCTTATCCGCGCTTTAAAACAGAGAGGATTGGACGTCTGTGCATACAAAACCGGACCGGACTACATTGACCGTGCTTTCCTGGAACAGGTATCAGGACTTCCTGCCGGAAACCTGGATATGCATCTGCAGGGGAGTGACGGCATGCTTTACTCACTGTCCAAGGCACCGGCCGAGTATTGTATCATTGAGGGAGTTATGGGGTATTTTGATGGGATCTCCAATACCTACGAAAACTCCTGTTATGATATTGCCAGAAAATTAAAGATTCCATCTCTGCTGGTCTATTCTCCCAAGGGAGAAATGTTCAGTGCCATTCCCAAAATAAAGGGAATGGCAGATTTCCCTGAATCAGGTATAAAAGCGGTTCTTTTTAACAATGTTACCGAGCGTACCTACACCCTTCTAAAAGATGCATTATTAGAATACACCAATCTGGAATGTGTCGGCTATGTTCCCAAATTGGAAAATGCCACCTTTGAAAGCCGTCATCTGGGACTGGTTCAAAGTGTGGAGATTGAAGATCTGAACAATAGGTTGGATATTATCGCAGACACTCTCGTCAAAACTGTGGATCTGGACAGGATCATCGCCCTGATGGCAACGCCAGCCTTTGATCTCTCCACTTTTCACTTGGAATTGCCATCAAGTAGTATTACCATCGCTGTTGCCAAAGACCGGGCTTTTTCCTTTTATTACCGGGAAAACCTGGAATTGCTTGAAGCCTGCTGCAAAGTGGTTTATTTTTCACCGTTAAAAGATCGATTGTTACCTGACTGTGATCTGGTTTATTTTGGAGGGGGATACCCCGAGGTGTTCAGGGAGGAATTGGCAGCAAATCAGTCGATGTTGGAGTCTGTTAAAGAATATGGGGAGGCAGGTGGCTACATTTTTGGTGAATGCGGGGGATTGATGTATCTCACCGAATATGTGGAAGACAGTAAAATGGTGGGCCTGCTAAAGGGGGGCTGCCACCTGACCAGGTCGTTACAACGATTCGGGTATATCAATATTGTTTTACAGGAAGATTGCTTTTTAGGGCCCAAAGGAACGAGACTGACAGGGCATGAATTTCACAAATCCGAAACCAGTGTGGAGTTGCCAACAGTCTATCAAGTATCAAAAACCATGGGTGACAAACAGTGGACATGTGGTTTTAAATATAAAAACATTATTGCCGGTTATCCCCATATCTGCTTTTTGCAGAATATTGAAGTTTTAAAACAGATCATAACTACCATAGAGCAGGTTAAACAGTCATGAAATTTGAAAAAGATCCGACTAAAATTGAATCCATGAGTATGGAGATCATCGATAGGGGAATGAAACCTCATAACCTGCCGCCGGAAGAATTGGCCATAGTAAAAAGGATGATTCATACCTCCGGTGATTTTGACTATCAGGAGATTGTAAACATCACACCGGGAGCCATTGAATCCGGAATTAATGCAATAAATTCCGGCTGCTCCATCGTTACGGATACCAAGATGGCGATGGCGGGGATCAATAAGACAATTCTCGCAGAAAGGGGGTGTGCAATCTACAATTATGTGGATCACGAGGAAGTTTTTAAAATCTCAAAAGCGAGTAAAATTACGCGATCCATGGCAGCCATTGATTTTGCCCTTAGCCATCAGGTTGATATTTTTGTGATCGGAAATGCTCCGACTGCATTATTCCGTCTGGGAGAGCTGATCGAAGAGAAAAAGCTGACACCCAAATTGATCGTTGCAGTTCCGGTCGGGTTTGTGGGAGCAGCGGAATCCAAGGAATACATAAGAACACTGGATGTCCCCACCATCTCAACCGTTGGTACCAAAGGGGGAAGCAATATAGCAGCAGCTGTCATTAACGCCCTTTTATATATGCGAGCCGGTTAGATGAAAGAGCTGTACATCTACCAACGCGGGAAAAAGCTGAGATGCGGGTATACCACGGGCAGTTGTGCTACGGCAGCAGCTAAGGCAGCAGCGCTTATGCTCCATCAACAACAACCAATCAATCAGGTTAAGATTCAGACACCGGACGGAATCGAACTCTCCTTTGAAATTCTGAATCCCGTTTTTGACCGACTGAAAGCTTCCTGCAGTGTTATCAAAGATGCCGGAGATGACCATGACAGTACCGATGGCATGGAGATCATTGCGGAAGTCAGGAAGAGGGCTGACCATGTAATCAACATTGAGGGCGGAGAAGGTATCGGAAGAATTACCAGGCCCGGTTTTTGGGGAAAAGTGGGAGATGCTGCCATTAACCCTGTACCCAGACAAATGATAAGTGGTGAAATCTCTTCCGTTTACGATTGCGGCTGGGACATTATTATATCAGCTCCCAGGGGAAAAGAGATCGCAGGTAAAACCCTCAATGAAAAACTGGGAATCATTGATGGCATCTCAATTATCGGCACCAAAGGCATTGTGGAACCCATGTCGGTGGACGCTTTCAAACAGACGATTTATCTGGAGATTGACTCTATCCATAATAGTGGCTCCGATGAAGTTTTGTTATTTCTGGGAAATTACGGGCAGATGGTGGCGGAACAGCTGGGATTATCGGCTCCCTCGGTAAAAATATCCAATTTTATTGGGGATTCTGTTCTTTATTGCAAAAATCTTGGTTTTAAAAAAGTCACCCTTATCGGTCATATCGGCAAGCTAAGTAAACTGTCTTTGGGAGCATTTTATACCCATAGCAGTACCTGCGATTTGAGGCTGGAGGCTTTTGTCTATTACCTGGCTCTGGCAGGGGCTCCCCTGGATTTAATGGAAGCTGTTAATCACTGTTCCGATACGGAAGAAGCATTGAACAAAGTTTTTGATAACAATTATGGAAAGATCGTGACAAACATGCGCCAGGGGTGTATTGATCGGATACGGAAGTACGTAAAGGATCCCGATTTTAATGTTGATGTTTTAATCTATTCCATGGAAAGGGGAGTTTTATAAAAAATGATCTATCTGGTAGGAATGGGGCCCGGGCATATTAACCACCTTACCCGGGAAGCTGTCGAAATCATCAGCAATGTTGAACACAATATTGCCTTTGGCAGAATCGCTGAAACAGCCCATCAACTTACTCGAAAAGTTACCACAGCTCACAAACTGGAAGATGTTGTCAAACTGCTGAAGCATAAGGGGGATACTGCCATCTTGGCATCGGGTGATGCCTGTTTTTATGGAATACTTGATTTTCTGCAATCAAAACAGGTTAAAATCGCCAGGATTATTCCAGGTATCACATCTTTTCAGTATATGATGAACCAGCTTCAAATCAGCTGGCAGAAATCCACTTTCTTCAGCCTTCATGGCAGAAACCAGAATTACCATGACATTCTGGCATCGGATCTCGCCATAATCCTCACAGATACGCGCAACTCACCGGACACCATTTCTAAAAAACTGTTTGAACTGGGCGGCGCCGGTACTATTTACGTCGGATTCGATCTTTCTTACGATACGGAAATTATCCTGGAAAAACAGATCGGTGAACCCATTCCCGAGATATCCTCCCTTTCTACTGTTGTTATTGTCATCGAACGACCTGACGCTGCATAAAGACTCTTTATCTCAATGGGTTAAATTGTTTCAGGTTGACCTTCAAAATCCGATATGATGTGATAGTAACGATTTATTGATCTCCTTCAATAAATCCCTGTTAGTAATTGGAAGTGAGGTGCAATTCCTCCGCTGCCCCGCAGCCGTAAAGAGAACGAACTCCTAATATGTCACTGGATCATAAATGGTCTGGGAAGGCAGGTCAGTAGGTAGCTCTGAGCCGGAAAACTTAACTAGCCAGGTATCCTCGAGGGAGGGAACGTTGTGGATCTCTGCTATATCATCTCCGGTTTGATTTTAAAGCACGGAAATATCAGCTATCTTCCATTGATTGTCCTTATCCTCTCTCTGTTTTTAATTTATTGGATTTCGAAGGAAACAGCTGTTGATTGTCCGAAACAGATTTTTAGATCGGATAAACCACTGTTTTGCGCGAATAATCCTTTGATCTTTTAATTGATGTCTTTTCAGCCATTGATGCAATCATTTTAAGCTGAATATCCTTAATTGCTTGTTTAGTTGATGTTGGTGGCTGTCTGTAAAAACAGGAGTTGAAATGAAGAATAAAAAATTGATCGCTATTTACACCCTATTTATTGTCTGTTTGTTTGCGGTGAACTGTCTGGCAGCGAGCCACGGTACGTCAAAGCCAAGCAAGGTGGGAATTCTTCTGGTTGCTTTTGGTTCAAGCGAATCATCAGCCCAGGTTTCCTTCGAAAATATAGATAGAAACGTTAAAAAAGCATACCCGGATTTACTGGTAAGATGGGCCTATACGTCCCACATCATCCGCAAAAAACTGGCTAAACAGGGTAAGATTCTTGATTCCCCCGAAGTTGCCCTTTCTAAAATGATGGATGAGGGATATACGCACGTGGCTGTCCAAACGTTGCACACGATCCGGGGTGCGGAATTCGATGATGTCAGTCGCACCGTTGAAGCATTCAGAATCATGGGCGGATTTCAGGGGATCATGCTGGGACAGCCTTTGCTGGCCACCCAGGAAGACATGGAGAAGACCGTAAACGCGATTTTGAATAACATACCTGAAGCTCGAAAGAAGGGTGAAGCTGTTGTTTTAATGGGACATGGTACGCATCATCCTTCAAATGCGTTTTATACGGCTCTGATGTTTCAATTACAATTGAAAGATCCTTATATATTCGTGGGAACGGTTGAAGGTTATCCGGAAATAGGTTTTATTACGGAAGAATTGCATAAGAGAAATATCAAAAAAGCTTATCTGATACCCTTCATGTCTGTTGCCGGCGATCATGCAAAAAACGATATGGCCGGTGATGAAGAAGATTCCTGGAAATCGGTTCTTACAAAAGCCGGAATTGAATGTGTTCCCGTTCTGAAAGGAACAGCTGAATTTGATGATTTTGTGGCTATTTGGGTTGGTCACCTTGAAGAACCCATGAGTCATTTTAAGTAATTTGTATCTATTCAGTTTATAGATAAAGCAGGCTTGTCAAGGGCAGAGATAGATCTTGTATCGTCGGACAAGGCGTTGTCCGACCTACACTAAGCGTGCAATATTCTTAGGGTAGGCAAAGCTTTGCCCACCCTGAATCTGAACAGTTACAATAATTACAGCTAAATGGTAAGGCGGCCTTACATGAGCACCTGATAAATTGAGAAAACTCGGACAAAGTAATATAGATTCCATAAGAAGAGATATTTTCCTGATCGTCGGCCACGTAGGGCCCAATGTCATTTACTTAAGGAATTACTTATTCAATTCAACCTTATAACCATACTACGAGAACGTTTAATTAATTGCAGAGAATAACGGTAGGGCGGCCTTACATGGCCGCCTTTGGTTTCGCGCTGGCGGGGATGTAACCCATAAGCGCTTAAATAAGGATATTTTCGGCATAAAATTCAGTTTTTCAAAACGGTAGGGCGGCCTTACATGGCCGCCTTTGAGCCCGTACTGGCGGGGATGTAACCCCGCCCTACCATATTCCCTGCTCTTGGCAAAATGTGCTTATTTAAGCGCTTATGGAATGTAACCCCGCCCTACCGTTTTATATCCGTGCAATACAAAAAAAAGAAAATCGAAAGACGGTAGAAAAATGAATGAATTGAATAATCCGAAGAAAGCTTGAGACCTGTTAACCCGAAACAACAAAAATGATGGTTTGAGTTAAGGTACCTGGTATATACTCTTGTCTTCTATCAGAGATAAAGACAGGATATTTGTCGAAATATTGCTGGAAAACTTATGGAACTAATCCAAAGCACACGTTTATGCCACAAGAAAATGTAGTATTGCAGGTCCAGTCCCTGGCAAAGTCCTATGGGAACAAACCGGCGGTTAAGACTATCGATCTGGAAATTAAGGAAGGCGAATTCTGGGGATTATTGGGGCCGAATGGTGCGGGAAAAACAACAACCATTAAACTGTTGACTGGGCTGACCAAACCTGATTCCGGCGACATTCTCTATTTCGGAAAAAGCTTTTTCAGCTTTCCCAAACAAGCCAAGAGGCTTATTGGCGTGGTTCCCCAGCAAAGCAATCTGGATAGGGATCTCACCGCATTTGAGAATCTTAACCTGCACGCCATTCTTCATGGTATCCCCAAGAGAATCCGCAGGGACAAAATTGACGAATCACTCGAATTTGCCGGTCTGATGGATTACAAACATAAACAAGTCAAGACCTTCTCTGGAGGCATGAAAAGAAGACTCGTTATCGTGCGTTCTCTGCTGCATCAACCCAAAATTCTTTTTCTGGATGAACCTACAGTTGGGCTTGATCCCCAGATTCGTCGCAGCTTATGGGATCTGGTGCTCAAAGTAAACCAGATAAAAAAAACTGCTATCCTGTTGACGACTCATTATATCGAAGAAGCGGAAAAACTCTGTAAGCGGGTTAAAATCATCAACCAGGGCCAGGTGATTGCCGATGACACCCCGGACAACTTGAAAAAGGATGTTGGGGGCTTTGTGCTGGAGGTTTTTCACGAAGACCATCGCGAAGATCTTTTTTTCTGCACCAAAGCAGCGGCCCTTGAAGAATTGGTCAAGGTGGAAGGGGAGGCCAAGGTCAGGGAAGTCACCCTGGAGGATGTTTTTATCAAGCTGACAGGAAGGAGGATCAATGTTTAACGGATTCCATGGGGTTTTATACCGTGAACTGCATGTTTTCAGTAAAAAGGCAAAAAAGCAGGTGCTGGCTTCATCCCTGTCGCCTCTTTTATTCTTGATTGCTTTTGGCTGGGGCTTTGGCAGGGAAGTGACCGTAAATGGTCTGCCCTATATCTCTTTTTTGATTCCGGGACTAATCACCATGAGTACGCTCAACCAGAGCTACGGAATATCACAGGAGATAAATATTACACGGTTTTACTTTCATGTTTTTGATGAGTTTCTGATTGCTCCCATAACGCACGTTGAAATTGTTCTCGGGGAAGCGTTTTATGGAATCTTTAAAGCTTTGATCAGTACTATCCTCATATTTATCTATGCAGCCCTGTTTGGGGTAGAATTATTGTTTAACCCGGTTTTTTTATTGGCCATTTTGGTTCATACCTTTTTATTTGCAACCCTGGGTATCACCATGGCAATGCTTGTCCGGGATCATGGAAGTCAGGCAACAGTGAACACCTTTGTTATTACACCCATGATTTTTCTTTGTGGAACCTTTTTCCCCGTTGATAAACTACCGGCTGTTTTCAAGGCAATTGTCTATTTTTTACCTTTGACCTATTCGACCAAAGTGATCAGGGCTTCTCTGACCGGCGGGGAAGTCGATCTGCTCTATCTGGGAATCATCACCCTTTTTGCTGTTGCTTTTTTCTGCACGGCGTTATGGGCTGTTAAGAGAGTAGAGGCGTAGAATGGTATCATCTCCGGCTTTTAAGAAATACCTGACAATTTGTATTTCTGCTGCCTTTTTAATTGGTATTTTATTTTTTGGCCTTACCTCCGGAGCTGTGGAGATCGATTTTTTTAATATGACAAATGTGCAAAAGGATATCCTGTTGCATGTAAGAGGGCCGAGAGTCATACTGGCAGCATTGGTAGGAGCTGCCTTGTCTTTGAGCGGGGCGTTGTTTCAGTATGTCATGAAAAATCCGCTGGCGGATTCGTTTACTACGGGTGTGTCATCGTCTTCAGCCATGGGAGCAGTTGTTGCCATTATGATCGGTACTATAAAGCTGATACCGATTTTTGCCCTGGTCTCCGGATTAATCGGGCTTTATGCCGTATACAGGATTTCATCGGTTAAGGGCAGTGTGCAACCTATCACCATGTTATTAGCCGGGATTGTGATTCATACCTTTGCCGCTTCCGTGATCAGCCTCATGAAGTTTTTGAGCGATGATGCCGTCAGTTCCATTATCTTCTGGTTGATGGGCGGTTTTCAGGCAGCTTCACTGGAAAACATATCCGTCCTGGCCGTCGTGTTGATTTTCTCCATCCTTGTGATGCGGACTGAATTTTTAAGTCTCGATATTATATCATTCGACGATACGACTGCCGCTTCCAGTGGTGTTAACGTAGACCGGTTGAGAAAGAAAGCATTTTTTATAGCAGCACTGCTGACAGCAATCAGTGTCGGATATGCGGGAATAATCGGGTTCGTGGGACTTATCATTCCTCACATGGTACGACTATTAAAATTTGTGAAAGCTTCCGACCTTATTCCCATCAGCCTGTTGATCGGTGCCGGTTTTATGGTGCTGAATGATCTGATAGCCAGAACAGCTATGGGTGATGGTCGTGAACTGGCTGTGGGAATTATCACCTCGTTTATTGGGGGGCTCTTTTTCCTCTACCTGTTGATCAAACGGAAACGGGAGTTGTTTTATTTTGATTGAGCTCAAAAACATTCTGGCCCAACGGGCCGATTTTTGTTTGTCAATTAAATCACTGAACCTGAAACCGGGCGATTTTGTTGCGGTCTTGGGTAATAATGGTAGTGGCAAATCCACCTTTTTGTCCCTGCTGTCCGGATTTCTTACTTTTAAGGGTAACTACAGAGTCAAGGACCGGGATTTTGAGTCATACTCCCTGAAAGAACGAAATAGCACGGTTGGATTATTACCGCAAAAAACAGCTTTGAATATGCCTTTTGATGTCTTCTATGTGATATTGACGGGCAGGTTTCCTTTAACTAACGGGTTTCACTATAGACAGGAAGATCACAGGGCAACCGGCAGGGTGATTGCGAAGTTCGATATTGAGCATCTGGCGAAACGGTCATTTAATGAACTGTCCGGAGGAGAGAAACAGCGTGTCTTGCTGGCGAGGGCGTTAAATCGGGAGACCCCGGTTTCCTTACTGGATGAGCCTTTAACCGGCATAGACTTGCGGCATCAACATGAGACTATCAACTTTCTGAAAAAACAGCAGAAAGATAAGATATTTCTGGTGGTTATGCATGATGTTTCCTTGGCTATCAGGGAATTTGACCGCTTTCTGATCTTTTCCGGCGGAGATCTCGTGTATGATGTCACCAAAGATCAAATCAGTGCTCAAAAACTGGCGGAAGTCTTTGAGGTTGAAATAGATTTCCTTACGCATAAGGATAAACTGGTCGTTTATTCCGCTATTGATGACAAAAACACGGATCAGACATAAAATAAAATGGTGTGTGTCGATATTTCTAATATTTGGCTGTTTCCCAGATAGGGCAGCTTTGAATCGCTGACAGCATAAAGCTTTAAAAAAAACGAATTATCAATGACAAAGAAAAGTTTAATAAAATATGGCGGTCTGTTGGCGCTTCTGCTTTTCCTGAGTGGATCATGCCCGGCAAGTATTCAGGCATACCAGAGAGTTGTGGTATTCAATACGGCGGTTAGTCCCATTTTGAAGCAGTTAAATCTGGATAGTCGCATTGTGGGGGTCACTTTTAATGATGAGGTCTACTCAAAGACTACCAAGATCGGGTCTCATTTGAGCCCGAATATTGAGCTAGTCAAAGCACTTCAACCTGATTTGATTATTGCCGGTTCCAAAAGAGCCTATTCGGATGAATTGAATGAACGTCTGGGAGCAGATCTGTTCAGATATGATCCGAGGACTCTTGAGCAGATTTTGGAAGCCATTCATCGTCTGGGAGTTACCTTCCAAAAAAGGGATGAGGCACGTCAGCTGATCACTGATCTTAAGCATAAGCTATCCCAAGTACAAAAACCGGAAAGAGAAGTATTCGTGGTTTATGAAGTCAGTCAACAACCCTTAAAACTGGCGGGTCAACAGAATATCATCACTTCAATTATCAAGGCAGCAGGTGGGATCAATATTATTGATATTAATGATAAACACGTTCTGTTATCGCCTGAAATGATTCTGGTACAGAATCCGGATCTGTACATCTATCAAAACGGTCCGATGAATAAAAACCCGGTTCCGCCAAGGGAGAGAAACTACTTCAAAAAGCTAAAAAGTACCGTCTGGGAAGTCGATCAACTTCAGTTTACCAGACCCGGTTTAAACGCTTTTGACGCTGTTCTGGCACTCAATCAAAAGATTTTTAAACAACTTGGTGTTAAGAAATTTTAATTAACGTTTTATCAGGAATTATACCCAATGAGCAAACCTGTCTATTCTATCGGCATCGGCACAGGAGATCCCGAATTGATAACACTGAAAGCAAAACGACTGCTGGAGGAATCCGATATTGTTTTTGTCCCGCAATCAAGTCAACAGGGCAAAAGTGTTGCTCGTGAGATTGTACTTAATTTTATTCCGGAATCAAAAATAGTCATGTATTTTTTCCCCATGACAAATGACGCGGATGAACTCTTCAATCGGTATTCGGATCTGGCCAAAACAATAAAAATGGAACTGGATGAAGGAAAGAGCATTTCCTATGTTACTATGGGTGATCCCACTATCTTCAGCACGTCAAACTACCTGACCGAGAGGCTGGATTCCCTGGGAGTAAAAGTGGTACATATTCCGGGAATTAATACCATCAATGCTGCATCAACAATGCTGGGTTTGCCCCTTTGTGTAAAGGGTGAGAACTTTGCTGTTTATGAAATGCCGACTGAGGTAGACAAGGCAAGTGAGTTGATCGCCCGTCACTCAACGACGGTTTTTATGAAGGTGAATAAAAAACTGCCCATTCTGATCGAGTGTGTAAAAAAAGCTCAGCCGGATATCGCCTATCTGGTTAGACGGATGGGTTTGGATGATGAGATGATATTTGATCTCAAAGATGCTGGTAATCCTCCGGATGCCGCCTATTTGTCAGTCGCTGTAATTAAGAATAAGGGAAACCGCTATTGTAATAACAGGTAGATTGCCGACTAACTTCAGGCAAAGATATAACCGGGGGAGAAGGGAACGTGATATGTGTTTCACTATTCGAGTATATTGATCTAATTTCTTAGCGAACGATGAAAAAACGGTAGGGCGGCCCTGCGTGGCCGCCTTAGAATAAGTACTGGCAGAGGATGTAATCCTACAAGCGCTTACTTGGCAATAAATCACTAGTAGTTTTCAATTAACAATTGATTATTGACTATTTGGGAAAAAGCATCATCAGCACAATAGACTATTTTAAAAGAAGAAATAATTAATAACCAATTGATAATAACTGAACAGTTTTGAGTTATTGCCTAAATTATTGAAATTATAGGCCATAGAAAGCTGACATGTTGTCATTCCGTGCTTGACGCGGAATCCATAATTATTTCAAAAATCTGGATGCCGGATCAAGTCCGGCATGACAGAGAACCCTATACTCTCAAGATAATAATTAATTATCAACAAGTCTTCTTTCTATTTGCTCTTAAGTAAGCGCTTATGGGATGTAACCCCGCCTTACCATAATCCTTGCTTTTGGCGAAATAAGTAAATTTTAGCATCTGACAAAAACTATTCCCTTTTCAGGAATTCATGGAATATGACCCAAGGCTTTGCCGGGGGCATTTAACAATAATTAAAACACAATGATCTATTTCATAGGAGCCGGGCCGGGAGATGTTGAGCTGATCACGGTTAAAGGGCAAAGACTTTTAAAACAGGCAGATGTGGTTATTTTTGCAGGATCACTGGTTTGGGATAAACATCTTCAAATCTGTAAAAAAGATTGCTTGAAATTCGACAGTGCTTCCATGACCTTGGAAGAGGTTATGGACACCATAAAGCAACATCAAAGTGAAAAAACAATCATTGTTCGCTTGCATACGGGTGATCCTACCCTTTATAGTGCTATCAGAGAGCAGATCGGGATTTTGGATAAACTGAATCTTCAGTATGAAATCATTCCGGGAGTCAGCTCGTTTACGGCAAGTTGTGCTGCCATTAATCGGGAGTTTACTGTTCCGGCAGTCAGCCAGACTGTCATCATCACCAGAATTGAAGGCAGGACACCTGTTCCTGAAGATGAAGATCTTGAGCTCCTGGCTGCCCATAAATGTTCAATGGCCATTTTTTTGTCCGTCCAGGAGATCGACCGCGTCATCGAAAAACTGAAACGGGGTTATCAAAGAGGGGATGTTCCCGTAGCTGTGGTCTATAAAGCCAGCTGGCCGGATCAAAAAATCATTAAAGGAACCTTGAACACCATTGCAGAAAAAGTGAAAACGGAAAAGATCGATAGATTCGCCCAGATTCTGGTTGGCGATTTTATTGAAGGGGATTTTGAAAGATCCCAACTGTATCATCCCGAATTTTCACACGGTTATCGTAAAGGAAACTCGTGAAAACAGCCTGTTTAAGTTTTTCCAGATCCGGCGAAGCCATCGCCTTCAGGATCAGGGATCAATTTTCCCGGTTTGTGGAATGTTTTAACCAGGAGAACTATCAAGCTAACCTGGATCGCATTTTTCAAGACTTTGAAGCTGTTATCTTTATCTCATCTACAGGAATAGCAACCCGATTATGCGCCCCTTATCTGAAGAGTAAGAGTATAGACCCTGCCATTGTTGTGGTGGACGATCTGGGGAAATATGCCATCAGCTTGATTTCAGGACACCTGGGCGGGGCCAATGAGCTTGCCAGGAAGCTGGCTGATTTTCTGTCTTGCCAGGCGATTATCACTACTGCTTCGGATAATCGTGGCATCGAAGCTGTTGACCTGTTTGCCAAGAAGTCTGGATTGATTATTGAAGATTTAAAGTCAGCTAAGACCATAACGGCCATGATGGTTGATGGCAAACGGATCGGTTTTTACTCCTTGTTTACAGCAACTATTAATTATCCCAATCTGGTGAGAAACCATCCGGAAGGATGCATTTTTGTGGATATTGCCGAAAAAATAGACTGCACCGTACCCGCCTGTTTCCTCCGCCCACGAATTCTTCATGTTGGAATAGGGTGCCGGAAGGGAAAAGCCGGATTTGAAATATTGGAGGCCATCAACCTGGTTTTCAGGCAGAACAACCTGAGCACTAAAAGTATTCGTTCCCTGGCAACCATTGAACTCAAAAAAAATGAACCCGGTCTGCACGAGGCCTGCCAGGTACTGAACTGTGATCTGAAGATTTACTCAGAGGAGAAGATAGCCTCGGTTCAGGATAAATTTGAGACCAGTCAGTTTGTCCAGGAGACGACTGGTGTCGCTTCAGTCTGTGAGCCCTGTGCTTATCTTTCAGGGGATGAGCTTATTGTTAATAAAACCGTAATAGACGGGATCACTATCGCCGTCTCCAAATCAAATAAATTGTAACTTATGGCAAAGCTTTATGTAGTTGGTATTGGACCAGGAGGCAGCGAACATCTTACCCAAAAAGCCAGGGAGATTCTGGAAAAATGCAACACCATTGTCGGTTATACCTATTATATTAAACTGGTTGAGGAGTACACGAAAAACAAAAAAGTGATCCAGACCGGCATGACAAAAGAGATTGAACGATGTCAGGCTGCGATTGATGAGGTCAGAAACGGGGTCGATACTTGTCTCATCAGTACCGGTGATCCCGGACTGTATGGTATGGCAGGTCCCATCCTGGAAATGGCCGAGGATATTGCAGTTGAAATCGTACCCGGTGTCAGTTCTGTTTTTGCAGCTGCTGCAGAGGTGGGAGCTCCCTTGATGCATGATTTTTGTACCATAAGTCTTAGCGATCTACTGACTCCCTGGGAGGTTATTGAAAAACGGCTCGCCCATGCGGCTGAAGGGGATTTTGTTATCTCCCTGTATAACCCCAAGAGTCGGGGGAGAAAACTCCATATTGCAAAAGCGATTACGATTATTAAACAGTATGTCGCTCCCAAAACCCCGGTAGCCCTGGTCAAAAATGCCGGCCGTCCCGGGAATGAGCGTAAGCTGGTGACTCTGGACACCATTGATTTCGATTTTATTGATATGAAAACCGTCGTGATTATCGGTAACAGCCAGACTTTCATTAAGGATGAATGGATGGTAACACCAAGAGGATATAAGATTTGATCTGGATTATTGGCGGTACTTCCGAAGCCGGAATACTGGTGCACGGGATTAAAGGGAAGAAGGACTATCTCATCACGGTGGCCACCGAAACCGGTAAAGAGTTCCTGGATAATGGAGAAAAAGTGCAGGCCGGACGGCTGAATTTTAAAGCTATGGTGGATTTTATTGAAACTAATGGAGTTAAGACCGTGGTCGATCTGTCCCATCCATACGCCGTTGAAGTTTCAGAAACCGCTTTTAAGGCGGCTTCTCAAACAGGATGTACCTATTTTCGCTACTCCAGGTCACGCATCGAGTCGGAAACCGCAGAGGTCGTCCGCTCCCTTGATGAGTGTGTGGAAAGACTGAAGGAAATATCCGGGTGTGTTTTTTTTACCACAGGTAGTAATCATATCAAACAGTTTCAGAAAGTCAGGGGCTCAAATCGCTTTGTGTACCGCGTGTTGCCCAGCGTTGAGAGCATGGAGATCTGCCGGCAAAACAATGTGGCAGTAAAGGATATAGTGGCCGGACTGGGGCCGTTCTCCCTCGAAATGAATATCGCTACTTTCAGGGATTATCAGGCGGATTATGTTGTCATGAAAAATTCTGGAAAACAGGGGGGTACCCGGGAAAAGATACAAGCCTGTCAGCACCTGGACATTACACCAATTCTTATCGACAAACCTGCCGAAGATGGGTTCACAAATCTGAAAGAGCTGATCAACACACTTCTGAACGACAAAACCTGAATCAATAAAAACTCAGTATGACTCAACATAAGCCCGCCAAATGCTTATCAGTTTTAGGGACCGGTTCCGATGTCGGTAAAAGCATTGTTGTAGCAGCACTATGCCGGATTTTCTCCGATCTCGGTGTTTCTGTTGCCCCATTCAAAGCACAAAATATGTCCAATAACTCATCAGTAACAGATGAAGGTGGTGAGATGGGGAGAGCCCAGGTCGTCCAGGCACAGGCTGCCCGCATCAAACCCCATACGGATATGAATCCGGTACTACTTAAACCAAGCTCACAGACGGGTTCGCAGGTTATTCTTCATGGCAAACCGATTTACAATGTTAACGCCAGGGATTACTTCAAAAATACCGATGAGCTCTTCAAAAAATCCGCTGAAAGCCTCAGCCGCCTTCAAAACAAATATGATCTGATCATTATGGAAGGCGCAGGATCATGCGGTGAGGTAAATCTGCAAAATCGTGACTTTGTCAATTTCAAAACCGCTCTGTTGGCGAAAGCACCGGTAATTCTGACTGCTGATATTGACCGGGGTGGCGTTTTTGCACAGATTATCGGTACTCTGGCTGTTATCCCGCAGATCCACAGAGACCTGGTCAAAGGATTTATCATCAACCGTTTTCGCGGAGATCCCTCCCTCTTTGATGATGGGATCAGATATCTTGAAAAGGAAACGCGGCGACCGGTTTTGGGACTTATTCCCTACTACACAAATATCAAGATAGACTCTGAGGATAGCGTTCCTTTGGAAATTCTGGTCGATCCGCCGGAATCTCCTGAACCGGATAAGGCCAATATTGCCGTTATTCGCTTTCCCTGTATCTCCAATTTTACCGATTTTTCTCCCCTGGAGAATGATACTCAGGTTAGGCTGCACTACCTGACCCGGCCTAGAAATCTGGCAGGGTATAATCTGGTGCTGTTACCAGGATCTAAAAATGTCCGCAGCGATCTGATTTGGCTGAAAGCCTCAGGTTGGATCGATCCCATCAAAACTTACTCAACAATGGGAGGGGAACTCGGAGGGATTTGTGGCGGGTATCAGATCTTGGGAGGAATGATTCATGATCCCGGTGGAGTTGAAAGCATACCCGGGTCTGACGAAGGATTGGGATTGTTGGATCTGGAAACGACCATGGAAGTTGATAAAACCTTGAGCCGTTCCATCGGAACCTGGTGTAACACGGGGGACGTGGTGGAGGGCTACGAAATCCATATGGGTGTGACCAAAAGGATGGAAACACTGGAGCCGGTTATTAAGATGACGTCCCGCAATGGAACTGCGATCAGCGAAGATGATGGTGCAATTTCGGAAGATAAAAAAACCTGGGGTACTTATTTCCATGGTCTGTTTAACAATACCGGATTCAGGCATAACCTTCTAAAACGCCTGTTGCCTTCATATTCGCCAAATGAGAGCAGCAACCTGACCATCAACGAGTTTAGAAATCAACAATATGATCTGCTGGCAGACCATTTCAGACAGCATATGAATGTTAAAGCAATCAGGGAGATGGTAAATATCTAAAACAACTCGTTTCCCTTGAGAAGATATTTGTTCAACCAAACCAAAAACCGGTTACACCTGTTAAGCCAACAGCTAACGGCAAATCACCAATAGCATGAATAAAGAAATGGAGAAGCATATTCACGGAGGTGCCCCTCAGCATGAGTTTCAGAGGCTGGGTATTCCTCCACACAGGATTGTGGATTTTAGCGTTAATGTCAGTCCGCTGGGACCTCCCCGGATACTCTTTAATAACTGGAATAATCTTATTGGAGAGGTTCTTGCCTATCCTTCCGTTAACGGTGATGGCATTGCGGAATACTACGTTCGACGTTTTGGTCTGGAGTATGAAACCGTATTACCCGGTAATGGTTCTACAGAGTGCATCTACCTGGTACCACGGGTTCTACAGCTGAAAAAGGTGGCCATCATCACTCCATCCTTTCACGATTATGAAAGATCCTGCCGGTTGTGTGGGGCGGATGTCAGTGAGATAGTTCTCTCGGGTCAGAACGGATTTGCGGAACCGGACTATGACACTCTTGCCCGGAACTTGGAAAATGCGGATGCTGTTATGCTGGGTAATCCCAACAATCCCACCAATACCATGATTCCGCGTGAATCAATTCTGGAGTTATCAGAGCGTTTTCCTGACAAATACATACTGGTTGATGAAGCTTTTATCCAGTTTCTGGATGATTTTAAAGAACGATCTCTCTTAAACCCCGCTTGTATCAGAAAAAACATCCTGGTGTTCCACTCCCTGACAAAAATTTACGATATCCCGGGGATAAGACTGGGAGCGGTAATAGGTCATCCGCAAACAATTGAACAACTGAAGGATCACAAAGAACCCTGGACAGTTAACGGCATAGCCGAGAAGACCGCAGAGATGTTGATTCAGTGCCGGGATTATGAAAGCCAGCTAAGAAAGCTGATGAGAAAAGAGCGCAGGCGGTTTGTTGACAAATTAGGAACTCTGGACGGATTGCGTCTGTTTCCTTCCCATACCAACTATTTTCTGGCTCATTGGCAGGCCAGTGACAATCTTGACGATCTGCTAAGAATTCTGCTCTCCAACGGATTTCTTGTTCGTGACTGCAGAAATTTCAGGAATCTTTCTGACAATTATTTTCGCTTTGCAGTGCGCAAAGCGGCCGATAATGTTGAGCTTATTTCCTTGATCAAACGAGCTCTTAAAATGGCTGTAAAATGAAAGAATGCCTTATAATCCTACTGTTGGCATTTGTTCTGGATCTCTATCTTGGAGATCCTGTTTACCCGCTTCATCCGGTTAGGTTAATGGGACACCTGATCAAAAAGATTGAGGATTTTCTGGAAAAACGGGCACTGTTAACGGTGTTGGGAGGAGTGCTGCTACTGACCGGCACCCAGGTGATTGTTATCGGAGTTTACTTGGGACTTCTCTTTTTGCTGTCGGGATATGCTGTGTTGCTGCACATCTTTATCGTCTACTCCAGTATTTCGATTAAGGATTTAATCAAACATGGTAAGGCTGTCTTAGCCCGTTTGGAAGCAGAGGATCTTTCCGGTGCCCGAAATGCGGTCCAGATGCTGATTGGAAGAGATGCTCAGTACCTGGACGAGTATGGAGTTGCCCGGGCAGCTGTGGAAAGCCTGGCTGAAAACTTTGTGGATGGATTTCTGGCTCCCCTGCTTTGGTTTGCCTTGGGAGCAATTCTGGCCGATAAGATTGGATTGTCCTGCTCCCTGGGAGGTGGTGTATTTATTTTATTCTACAAGGTAACCAATACCCTGGATTCCATGGTGGGCTATAAAAACGAACGTTATCTGGATTTTGGCAAAACCGGCGCCAGACTGGACGACGTTTTAAACTTTGTTCCGGCTCGTCTGGGAATTCCCGTTGTTGTAATAGCTGCACGAATCTGCAGACTGGATTGGAAAAAAGCCTGGAAGATCGGGTGGAGAGATCGCTTAAAACACACTTCCCCGAATGCAGGGCACACCGAAGCGTGCGTGGCAGGAGCCTTGAATATTCGTCTTAATGGTCCGGGGATATACCCCCATGGCAGGGTGGAAAAGCCATGGGTGGGTGACGGTACGGAACAGGTGACTTCGCAGCACCTCAAACAGGCTTTTTATCTGATTCTGAGTTCAGCTTTTTTAGCCACAGCCCTTTGTGCAGGTCTGATTATTGTATTTTGAGTTTATAACTCAAGTTTCTCACTTCCCAACACCTACTTTTCAATCCCCTTACGGGCGTTCACCCCCTCTTTGTAGTAGTGCTTAATCTCTTTCATCTCAGTCACCAGGTCAGCCCGTTCGATAATCCTGGGATCTGCATTTCTGCCGGTGATCACTAATTCTGTTGTTTCATGTTTCTGGTCGATCAATGTCAGTAACTCATCAACACTGATGAGGTTATAGAATGTTGCAATATTACCTTCGTCCATGATCACCAGCTGATAATCACCACTGGTCAGCGCTTGCCTGATCTCTTCGAGCCCCACTTTTGCTTTTTCGATATCTTCAGGCTTTGGTTTGTTGCGGATGAACACATCCCTGCCATATTGTCTCAGGGTAATTTGATCGGACAGTCGTTCCAGGGAATCCAGCTCACTGTATGTCATTCCCTTGACAAACTGACCGATAAAAATCTTAAAGCCTGCTCCTACAGCTCTTAAAGCAAGACCCAGTGCTGCTGTGGTCTTTCCTTTGCCATCGCCGGTATAAACCTGCACGTATCCTCTCATAACCCGATTTCCTCCCTCTCGTTCTTGATAATTACCGGAATTCCACTTACCACTAATACGACCTTCTGAGCCACCGCAGCCACCAGTTGGTTCAACCAACCGGCTGCATCCCGAAAACGACGGCTCAGTTCATTTTCCGGTACAATCCCCATTCCTACTTCATTGGTAACCACAACAATCTCACAGGGTGGATTCCTTAACACGGTGATCAGTTTCTGAACAGCCGCGTCCTCCTTTTCTCGATCATTGAGGTGATATTGAAGATTGCCCAACCAGACGGTCAGACAGTCAAGCACAATTACATCGATTTCTTCCGATACCGAACGGATTGCTTCCCAGACTTTTACAGGTTCTTCCAGAGTAAGATATTGACCTGCCCGTTCTCGTTTATGATCGGTGATCCTTTCATTCATCTCATCATCCAGCGGCTCGGCTGTCGCGATAAACACCTTGTTAACTTTGTTTTCTGCCAGCTTCAGAGCATAGGTGCTTTTTCCACTTCGACTTCCCCCGGTAACCAGGGTAACAAGATTTTCTCTATTCCTTGATTTTGTCATCTTCGAAAGAATTTAAAGATAGGTGACAACAAAAATTTCGTAACCGATGGCTGAAAAAAGAACAAGTGTCTCGGATAATTCGCAACAGGTGCCGAGAATATCTCCCGTAATTCCCCCCACCCGTTTTTGACTCCACCACCCTAAAATGCGGGCAAACCCCCACGAGAATAGCAGCAAAACCAGGCCAGGCAATCCGCTTAAGAGGTAAAGGACAGCGGCACACAAACCCAGGGAGAACCAGCGGTGTTTCTGCTTTGCACCTTTGATAAAGGCTCCTGCAGTGCCCTCCTGTCTGGCGTAGGAGAATGAGACAGTCAATTCAACCAGCATGGTTCTGGAAATCAGATAAGCGCAAACAACCCAGTGCAAAGCGGATAATTCAATAATCCTAACCATAGCGATCCACTTGCCTAACAACACCAGCACCAGTGCGATAACACCAAATGTTCCCAGGAAAGAATCCTTCATGATGGCCAAAGTTCTTTCCCGATTGTAACCACCCCAAAAACCATCGGCAAAATCAGCCACTCCATCCAGATGAAATCCACGGGTCAAAAATATTCCTGTCACCAATAAGACAAAAGCAACTCCTTCAGGCCATTGGTTTCCAATCACTAACCTCATAAAAAAACCTTCCAACCAAACCAATCCCCCCAATGCACCTCCTACGATTACAAAACCATAGAGAGCATCGGAAAAATTGTCGGCGTCCTTCCCCGGAACGGGAATAATGGAAAGGGTTCTGAAAGCTGTTGTCAATCCGTTCAGCATTTTTTCAGGTGTCTATTTGGATTGGTGAAATTGGGATATCAGTATCTTGGAGAGTCCGTTTAAAATGACCGGAATTGAGATCTAGTAAAAATGATTCGATCGGGAATGATCTTGGGTTTAGAGCACTAAACCCGAGATCATTCCCGGACACAAAGATCAGACTATTTTATTTTTAGCATCCTCTGCAGCTCTGGCGGCTCCTTCCATACCTGGTAGTTCAACCCAGGAACCATTAAAATAGGTATAAACAAGTCGTTCACTATCAATTAATATCCTGATAGCAGCTTTACAGTCTTTCTTGGATAGTTCTTCACTTGTGTATTTCTTAACCATGGCTTTAAAAAGATCACTAGGCTTGTACTTTTTTACCCCGTGGTCTTTTTTCACCATCTCGAACATATCTTCAGCAACAAGATTAAGATCTACAGCCATATTCTTACTCCATCAATTGTTATCGGTTTTTACCGGCGAATTTACTGATGCCAACCAACCGACTAGGTTTTATTATATTAACTCATATAACATGTATTATTGTAACATAGTTCATTTACGAATCATAGCGTTCTTTTCCATGAAATATTTAAGTATTACAAACAATTAGAGTAAGTGGTCAATAAATTTACTTGTTTGAAAACAGAAGTGTTATTTTCTTTTGATCAACTTTATTGCCTTGACAATTACTAAGGAAGAATTTAATTTCACCCTAGTGAAGTATATTTTAAACCACAATTAAAAACCTATCGTGCCTGTTAGCTTACCTATACTTGTATATACAATACTGATTGTATTAGTCGCTGGATATGTCAGAGGTTACAGCGGTTTTGGTGCATCGATGATAATTGTAATCGGGTTATCCCTCTTTTATCCCATAACCGAAATTGTTCCGGCTATCCTGTTATTGGAAATTATTGCCAGCTCTTACCTGTTACCAAAGGTTTTCAGGCAAGTTGACTGGTCTTCCCTATCGGTTCTACTGATTGGAGTACTGGTGGGGACGCCTCTTGGTGTCTATCTGCTATCAAATCTTCCCGACAGTATTATGCGATCTGCAGTATCAATTATTGTGATCGGGCTGATTCCCCTGTTATGGAGGGGATTCAGTTTAAAAACAATGCCCGGTACAAAATTGACTGTATTTACTGGTGCCTTGTCCGGCATTATTAACGGTAGCGCAGCTATTGGTGGGCCACCAGTAATCCTGTTTTACTTTTCTTCTCCAAAAGGTGCGGATATATCTAGAGCCTCACTGATCGCCTTTTTCCTGGTAACCGATATCATGGCATCCGGAGCATGTGCGTTTAATGGCCTGATAACGGCGAAAACCTTCTGGCTTACCGGCATTTCTATCATACCCCTGGTTATCGGGCTGACACTGGGAAGCCGCTCCTTTTTTAAGACAGACCCGGAGATCTTCAGGAGACGGGTCTTACTGCTACTAATGGTCATGGCAATCACAACACTGGGCAGGTCTTTTATCAATTAACAAAATCAAAACCCACAAAGCGGAGGAAAAAATGATTTTACCTAAACAAGGCGTTAGTAAAACCGAAATCACAAAAAACCTGGAAGAGTTCCGGGAAGGTGACCTCGATTGGCGTTCGGGAAAGGTATTCGGGTATGTGTTTGATCCCGGCAAAGAAGCAATGGAAGTCGGAAAAGAAGCTTACATGAAATTTCTGACGGAAAACGCCCTGGATTTTACCTCTTTTCCCAGTCTGTTTAAGTTCGAAAAAGAGATTGTGGAGATGGCCGTTAATCACTTGAATGGTGGACCGGAAGGGGTTGGAAATTTCACCAACGGTGGGACGGAAAGCATAATCCTGGCGGTCAAATCGGCACGCGATTACGCGCGGGTTCATAAACCCGAGATCAAGGAGCCGGAGATGATCTTGCCTATCACCGCCCATGCCGCATTCCATAAGGCTGCAAAATATCTGAATGTGAAAATCGTTCCTACTATGGTGGATTCCAACTTCAGGGCAGATGTCGCAGCTGTTAAGAATGCCATCACAAACAACACGATTTTGATTGTGGGATCAGCCCCATCTTATGCCCACGGCGTAATCGATCCCATCGCTGAAATGGCAGCCGTTGCACTGGAAAACAATTTGTTGTTTCACACCGATGGTTGTGTGGGTGGGTTTATGCTTCCCTTTTATAAAAAACTGGGAGAGCCGGTTCCGGATTTTGACTTTAGTATTCCCGGCGTGACCTCCATCTCAATGGATCTTCACAAATACGGTTACACTCCAAAAGGGGCGTCCCTGGTTTTGTACAAAAATCGGGATATCCGCAAGCATCAGATTTTTGCCTGTTCAAACTGGACCGGGTATACCATCATCAATAATGCTGTTCTGAGTTCAAGGAGTGGGGGTCCCATGGCAGCCGCCTATGCCGTTTTGAACTTCCTGGGAGAAGATGGTTATCTCGAAATTGCCAGAAAAAAAATCGAAGCCACCAGAAAACTGGTGGCGGGTGTTGAAAAGCACAAAGATTTGAAATTGATGGCAAAACCTGATTTTTGCATGTTTTCATTTACCTCTGAGACCATCAGTGTCTTTCACCTGATTGATGAAATGAATTCCATTGGCTGGTATATCCAACCAGCTCTTTCCTATGCTCACTCAAGGCATAATATTCATCTCTCCATCAATTATTCCAATGTTGAATGGGTGGATGCCTTACTGGAAGATCTGTATAAAAGTATCGAGAAGGTCAGGGGAGTTAAACATGGTGAAATGGGTGAGGCTTTGCGGAAGCAGTTTGAGGATACCGATCCGGATTCCCTCTCGGATGATGATATCAAAGGATTGCTGCAAATGGCGGAAATTGGGGGAAGCACGCTCCCAAAAGGAATGGCTGACATCAATGAGATGTTAAACGCCTTACCGGCGAAAATGAGAGAAAGGCTTCTGATTGAATATACCAATGGTATTTTTTGATTATCAGGATGAGGAATTGATGAGCGTTTTGTTCCAATCGATTTGTATAAACCCATCAAACAGGGAATCAAATCATCAGATGTGATTCCCTGTTAAAAAAAGGAGAAGATGATGCATAGTCCCTTTCCGTTTGACAACCTGCTGGTTTTTGGTTTCCTCTCTGTTCTGTTACTTTTTGGAACCCTGGTTCGGGCAAAGACGCCTTTTGTGCAGAGATACCTTTTCCCCAGTTGTCTGTTAGGAGGGGTATTGGGAAGTATTCTTATCAATTTCGACCTGGTTAAAATCTCCACCACACATCTCGAAACATTTGCCTACCATCTCTTTAACCTCTCATTTATCTCCGTTGGATTGACCAGGGATACGGAAGCCAACAGAGCAGAGTCCTCAAAAGGCAAGTTCTTGAAAGGAACATTGTGGATGGCTCTCACACAGGGAATCACTTTTCCCCTGCAAGCTCTGGTAGGTGGCTTGGTTGTGTTGGTAATGGGGTTGTTCGGTGTCAATCTCTTCAAAACATTTGGTTTTCTAGCTCCCCTGGGTTTTAATGAAGGGCCGGGGCAGGCTCTCTCTTTCGGAAAAGTGTGGGAAGGGCTTGGGTTTGAACATGCAGCCACTATTGGATTGACCTTTGCGGCTGTCGGGTTCATCTTCTCTTTTTTCATCGGTGTTCCCCTGGCTAACTGGGGATTGCGAAAAGGACTGGCAACCGGAGAAGCGAAAAAACTACCACCAGAGTTTGTGGCGGGTCTGCTGCCAAAATCAAAAAAGGGCGAGAGTGCCGGGAATCTGAGACTTCATTCAAGTAATATTGATTCCATGGCGTTCCAGGTTGCGATGGTTGGATTGGTCTATTTGCTAACCTATTTTTTGGTGGATTTTTTAGGGACTCTGGTTGGAACAGACACTGCGAAAATGCTCTGGGGATTTTTCTTTTTCTTTGGACTAGGCATTGCCATCGTTGTACGTACAATAGCTGAAAAAATCGGGATTGGGCATCTTTTGGACGAGGGGATTCAAAAACGGATCACCGGCTGGTCGGTTGATTACCTGATCGTTGCCACTATCCCTGCCATTCAGTTTGCGGTTGTCTGGAACTTTGCGCTGCCCATTGGTCTGATTTGCGCGATAAACGGTTTATTGACAACGCTGCTGGTTCTTCACCTGGGACGACGGTTACCATCGGAAAGTCTGGAGAGGACGGTTGCCATATACGGAACCGTCACCGGAACGGTTTCCTGCGGATTGTTGCTTTTGAGAATCGTTGACCCTGAGTTCAAAACATCAGTGGCTATAGAGTTGGCGGTGATGAATCTATTTGTGCTGCCCATACTCCTTTCCTGCGTTATGCTCGTTAATGCTCCTATCTGGTGGGGGTGGTCGCTTGAACTGACCCTGTTAGCATTTGCCGGAATCGCTTTAACCTCTTACATCCTGATGAGGTTGTTAAGGATATTGGATAAGCCAATCTCCAAAGAATCAATTCGAAAACCGTAAATCCCTTTTCAACTCTTTGATTGGAAAGCCAGACGGACACCTAATGCAATTAACACAGTTCCACTGAAACGGTTTATCCAAACCTGGATTGAAGGGTTATTCCTCAGCCATTTCGAATAGGAACCGGCACCATACCCGATAGAGGCTTTGATGAGAAAAGTGAGAGCTGCAAAGGATGTTCCCAATGTTAAAAACTCAGCTAGGGGATTAGATGCATTAACCGCGATAAACTGGGGCAAGAATGCAAAATAGAAAATGGTTATTTTTGGATTTGAAAGATTTGAGATCGCCCCTTGAAAAAACAAGATCTTCGGTGAAATTGGCGGCCCTTCCGAAAGTTTCAGTTCGGCTTTACCGCTACGAAGCAGTTTGATTCCCAGGTAAAAGAGATATACGGCTCCAACAATCTTAATGATAAAAAACAGAATATCGGAAGCTTGCAAGATAGCTCCCAATCCAAGGGCAGCCAGAAGAGTATGCCCCAACAATCCGGTACTGACACCGGCGGCTGTTGATATTCCCGCTTTTGACCCCTGGGAGATTGAACGTGATAGCACTAACACCATATCCTGTCCCGGTGTAATGATAACAACAAGGGATGTGATAAAAAAAATTGCCAGTTGGGTATCCATAATGGTGCTCCTTTAAATCGTCTCATTTCTTTGAAATTTACCTGCTTTTATTGATCCCATTTTCCCCGGGGATATAAAGTTCAAGTTGCAACACAAAATTCCTGTTACCGCCAGCACACAACCCACCAGGTGCATGCTGGTCAAAGTTTCCCCTAAAACAAAACTGGACAGCAATAAGGCTGTGATGGGCATGGAGACACAGGCCACACCAGTATAGGCGGCTGGGATACGTAATGCTCCATCACCCCAAAGGATATAAGCTGCGGCTGTCGCGACTGCCCCATAATAGAGTATGGCCAACCAGTCTTGAATCGTCATTTGAAGAAGGTCAAAAGTCTGTAACTCAACAAGAGCAACAGGGAACATCATCAGGATACTAAAAAGCGACAATAGAGTGGTATTGGTAATAGAGCTGATACCGGCTTTGGTAAAACGTCGAAAAATGGTGAGCAGCACTTCACTAACCACTGCACAGAAAATCAACAGGTTACCGAAAAAAGAACCGGACAGTTCACCGGGTTTCAGACTTCCCAGGTTGATCATTACCAGGGCTCCCAAGGCGGCAAGAACACCCAGCATGACATTGAACCGTAGTCTCTCTTTCAAAAGGAGAACGGATAATAGTGCCATTACTGCCGGGGTGGCAGCAGTGATGATGCTGGCGTCAGCAGCAGAGGTATATCGCAAGCCATAAAGTGTAAAGATTCTAAACAGTACGATCCCGCATAACGCCTGAAGCAGCATCAGTCCAATCTCTCTTCTGTTGAGACGCTTTATTTCCCGGCGTTTTGTCCATTGCACAGGTAACATGCAGATAAAGGCTACTATCAGACTTAAAACACCGGTTGTGAAAACCGGAACTCTCAGTGATAACAGTTTGGCAACAACGATACTGCTTCCTGCCAGTGAAAAAGCCAGTAAAATTTCAACCGTACCGATCAAATGATTGTTTGCAAAGGGGATATTATTTCCTATAGATATTGATTTCATTAGATTATCCTTGTGCATTAAAGAGAACACTGAACTCAATTTCAGCGATGACACTGGCTATACAATACGAAACATAACTGGTATGGTGTAGAGCCAGATCAGTGATAATTTAATAGAACCAATTTTAAGAAAACAACCATGGCCATAGCATCCCTGGATCGTTCCAGGAATATATCCTTGATCAGACAGCTCTTTGAACAACTGCAAACAAAAATTCTTGATGGAGTGTTGTCCGAAGGCTACCGGTTGCCTTCAACACGGCTGATGGCTGAAGAACTTGGAGTTTCCAGAAATGTAGTGCTGGAAGCTTATGACCAGTTGCTGGCGGAGGGCTATGTTGAATCCAGGTCCGGTTCCGGGACGTTTGTGGCGGAAGGTGCTATTTATCTGAACAAAGAAGCACCCGTGCTTGAACCCATTGGTCATGTCGGATTTAAACCTCTCAACCCGAAGGGTGTTGATTTTCGTTCAGGTCTTCCTGATTTACGGTTATTTCCCATTAATCTCTGGCTGCGACTGACAAGGGAAGTGTACCAGGAGGTGACGCCGGCACAGTTGGCTTATGGCTCACCGGAAGGAAGAATGGAACTTCGGGAAGCGATAGCGAACTATGTCCGGATTCATCGGGGCGTAAAATGTCATCCTGAACAGATCCTGATTACGGGAGGAACAACCCAGGCGATTGGGTTGATCAGTCGTTTACTGTTACATGAGGATAACAAATGTGCAGTCCTTGAAGACCCTATCACTTTTGATATTCAACAAATCATTGAAGGATTTGGAGGAATCATACACCCTGTACCTATTGACGATCAGGGCCTCGTAACGGCAAGGCTTCCGGAAAACCTTAAACCAAGGTTCATTTATGTAACCCCCTCACACCAGTTTCCTTTGGGTGTCACCATGCCGATTCAAAGGCGGATTCAGCTTCTGGAATACGCCAGAAAAACCGACTCTTATATTCTTGAGGATGATTACGATAGCGAGTTTCGGTATGATGCCATGCCTGTAAATTCCATTCAGGGAATCGATCCCGGCAGGGTCGTTTATGTGGGAACCTTCAGCAAAACTCTCTGCCCCTCGCTACGGATCGGCTATATCATCTTTCCCACTGAACTGATTGAGAAAGGAAGAATGTTGAAATGGTTTACTGATCTTCACAACGCCACCATGGATCAGTTGGTATTGGCCAGGTTCTTAAAACAGGGGCATTTTAATCGATATGTGATGCGCATGAAAAAAGTGCAGAAACAGAAAAGAGTCTTTATCGAAAATAAGCTGAAAGAGGTGTTCAAAGACAACGTTGTTCTATTAGGAAGCGCTACCGGGTTACACCTGGCTGTAACTTTCCCCGGAGTTCGGTTCACCCCGGATCTCCTGAAAACTATCGAAAAGTCTGGGGTTAAGATTTATCCGGTGGAAGAACACACCATCAACAAGGGTGTTTATCAAGATACAATAATTTTGGGTTACGGTTTGCTGGATAATGCCCAGATCGAACAAGGCCTTCATGGTTTGGCGAAGGTGATAACAACAGTAATGGATCAATGTTGAGGAACAGTTAAATCGATTGACAAAATTGCCTGTTGCCTCCCATCATTATCATCAACTGTATCTGACTATTTGTACCAGGGAGGGCATCGGGCTCGGAAATAAAAAAGAGTGACCTTTGTTTGAGATGCATTCTCGGAGGGAAGAGATGAATCGAACAAACACGGAAAAACCAACAATACTGGGGAACTGATGCAATACAGAGATTTCGGAAAACTCGGCTGGAAGGTTTCAGTCCTGGGTTTCGGTGCCATGCGCTTACCGATTTTAGACAAGAAACAATCCGACATCAATGAACCGGAAGCAACAACAATGGTCCGGCACGCTATCGATCAGGGGGTCAATTATATCGATACGGCTTATATCTATCATGGTGGTAACAGCGAATCTTTTCTGGGCAGGGCTTTGCAGGATGGCTATCGTGAAAAGGTGAAGCTGGCAACCAAGCTCCCCTCCTGGATTGTAAACTCACAGCAGGATTTTGATAAATACTTGAATGAACAATTGGTCTATTTACAAACCGACAGAATTGAGTGTTATCTGCTGCATGGTTTGAATGACAAGCAGTGGCCTAAGCTCCGGGACCTGGGAGTACTGGATTGGGCTGAAAAGGCTAAGGCTGACGGAAGGATACATCACCTGGGATTTTCGTTTCATGATCATCTCGATGTTTTTAAAGAGATCATTGATGCTTACGACCGTTGGGAATTCTGCCAGATTCAGTACAATTTTATGGATACAGAGTTTCAGGCAGGTAAAGAGGGATTACTGTACGCTGCCGATAAAGGATTGGGGATTGTCATCATGGAACCCCTCAGGGGAGGTCAGTTCTGCCGAAACCTTCCCGATTCCGTTTCCGAGCTTTGGGCAAAAGCTCCCATCCAAAGGACACCCACGGATTGGGCATTGCAGTGGCTTTGGAATCATCCGGAAATATCGGTTGTTTTAAGTGGTATGACGACCATGAGGCATGTGGAGGAGAATCTGAAAAGCGCCAACCGAGCTGAAGCAGGTTGTTTCTCCGGACAGGAACTGGCTGTCATTGATCAGGTCAGGAAGGAATACCTGGAAGCGACCAGAATAGACTGTACCAGCTGCAAATACTGTGTTCCCTGCCAGGCAAATGTCAATATTCCCGCCATATTTCAGCGATACAATGACGCTTATCGCTACAATGATATGAAGTCGGCACAGCATTTTTACCGCGTATTTCTTGCCAATGAAACTGCCGATCTTTGTGAAGAGTGTTATGAATGTGAAGAACACTGTCCTCAGGACATCTCCATTGTGGAATGGCTGCAAATATGCCATCAGGAGCTTGCTTCCTGATCATCGTTTTTAAGGAGAAAAATTGGAATCAAACAATAGACAACAGATGATCCTGGTAAACCCGAAGGGATCGGAAGTAATATATGACTCTCTCAAGTTTTCCCAGGCTGTCAAAATCGGGGATACCATCAAGGTTTCGGGACAGGTTGGAATCGATCAGTCTTTTAAACCTGCAGAAGGGATCGAGGCCCAGACAAGATTTGCTTTTCAAAACCTGGAAAATGTTCTCAGGGAAGCGGGGGCTGAGTTGACTGATATTGTGGAACTGGTTACCTACCATACTTCCATGAAGGATATGAAAGGGTTTGCCAAAGCAAAAAACGAATTTATTAAAGATAACTACCCGGCCTGGACGGCAATTGGCGTAACCGAACTGGTGATGCCCGGACTTCTGGTGGAGATCCGAGCCACAGCAGTCATCAACAGCCGCATTGAATAAGATGTTTCAAGCGTAAGCAAGATGCGTAATGAGCAACTTGTTTACACCTTAAAAGCTAATTGCCAACCGCTGATGGCTGAAAGCTGTTTTATAATGGTTTTACGGGAACACAGATATTTACGATATGAAGTTTCTCCGGATGTTCATCCGGATTGTTGAGACTCATTTCATAGCATAGTCGATCATCCGGCTGATAGCCGCTATCCGGCATCCAACTCCCCATCACCGCATCCCAGGCCTGTTCATATTGATCAGCCTGGATCTCGCATCTGGCAACAGCAAACTTGCCTCCGGGAATCTTCATTTTCCCGACCTCTCCGTCGACCTCGGTATTTTCGGGCACAGTCATGCAGACACTGACCCTCAGTTTGTCATCTTCAGTAATTTTGGGATCATCATGATAAGTACTCAAAAAAAGGGTCTCCGGTGGTTTGAATAGTCCCCTGGGAACAGCCCACCGCATCAGCCTTTCAAATAATTCCCTGAACAGGTCTTCATCTGCCTGGTAGGCGCCAATATGGCGCACATATGCGACATGAAACTCGGGCATCTCTTTAACTTCGATTTGGATATCATTTATTCCAGCCATGTTAATCCTCCAGATAAAATTTTGGGTTACAGGATCAATATGGCTCAATACCCTGGATTGCTCTTCCCGATTATTGCTGACTGATTGGCGATTATTGTTTTTTACTTTGCAGATCTTGCTGTTTTCTGCTCCAGCTTCATCTCTCCACTGGCTGGCGCTTTTGTTATAGAATTCCTTAAATACGCGGGCAAAGGAGGCTGAACTGGAAAAACCGCAGTCCAGCGCGACCTCGGTTATGGTTTTTCTAGGGCTCGCAATCAACTGAATCGCCGCTTTCTCAACACGAATCCTCTGGATAAAGCTGTTCAGAGTTTCTCCCACCATCGCCTTAAAAATCCTGTGGAAGTAAAACTGGGAGAAATTGGCCACTGCTGCCAGATGTTTTAAAGAAAGCTCACGGTCAAGATTGTTTTCAATGTAATCGATAACGCGATTAATACGGGATGTGTACTCTTCTCTCTGGAATTTTTGACGGGGTGTTTCTGCCATGGCTAAATCCAATTCAATATCTGTTCGAGGAGTCTCTTTCGGATATTTAGAGTTAGCTGAATTTTAGAATTAAAACAATTGGGGAAATCACCCCAAATCCACCATTTGCCTTTATGTCACCCCAGTACCGCAATGGGCATTAAGCAAGGCCTGGTATTAATATTGGGACATATTCCCTGTTACGTGTCACCAAATTAATGCGACGGGAAAAACCTTGATGGTGGATTTAGGTCACCTTTTGGATTTATCCGTATGGAAATAAAACAGGTCTATTCGTAGTTGAATCAAATCATTTTATGGCTGTCGTGGAATCGGAATACCCCGGGTTCAATTGTTAAAGAATCTGAGGTTTATGGATGTTTTTAAGCGTTTTCAGTTTATCGGCAAACTTTCCGAGCGCTTGAAAGTGTGATTCCAGCTCCAGCCACTCTATCGCATATTGAGATTTGGAGCCTTCGTTTTCGCTGCTGATAATTCCCGAGTTTTTTAATTCTCTCAGATGCTGGGAAACGGTAGACTGAGCCAGCGGCAATTTACTGACTATCTCTCCGCAATTACAGTGGTCTTTTTGTGCCAGGGTTTCCAATATCTCCAGACGGGCAGGGTGTGCCAATGCTTTGGCAAATTCGGTCATGCGCACACTAATCTCTTCGAAATACCCTGATTTTTTAATCGTCATCCTTTTTCTCCTTTAAAATGCAAATGACCGACTTCGATTACAGACGGTTCGTTGCCGCTGTGAATACTCAACAGTGCAATCAATTTATGCCTCATTTTCCCGGGCTGTGTCATACCATCTCCGGTAAACCGTAAAAACACAAATCGGAAGCGGGAGTTGCCAAAAGAATAATCGATAAAATCCGATTTATAAGTGGAAGGTGATAAATGGTTCGGTTTTGTTGACTAATGATCCTATTGGAACCAATAATCAGATTTGATTGAAGGTTGAATCAACCCGATGGTTGCCTGAAAAATCTGTTTTAAGAATAAAAAAGAGGGTGATAACGATCAGAAAAGCGCAGGAACCAAATACGATTCGATAAGAATCTCCGCCAAGATGCGAAAACCGATCTAAAAACAATCCTGCAACAATCGGCATTCCGGAAGCAATGGGAAGTGTAACCAGCGGAGCGATGGCAAAATAACTGGTGGAATCCGCCAAACCGGAAAGCCTTTTGGTGGCGGGTGCCATGGAAACCATGCGTGTTCCCCGGGAAAGCCCTAACAGGAAGCTGGTGACAAAAAATGCCCACTGGTCTTGGAAAGTGATCAATAACAGAATGGCACTGAAAGAAACACATTTCGAAAATATATATTTTTTCTTCAAATCCAGCCAACCCAAAGATCCCAACAAAAAGTTTGCGCAGATAGCTCCGCTGTAAATACAGGCTACAAAAACGCCCGAAGCAATGGCTGGGTTAATCCCGCAAAAGGTTGTGGCATAATTGGCGTAAAATGAAATGACCGTTACGATTATGTAAAACTCAAAATCACCCGCCAGAAACAGGAGGAAGTTTCTGTTCTTTATGAGATGACGGAAAGACTCCAGGGTATGAACCAGAAATGTTTGTCTTGAGTCATTTTTTTCAGGGACCGCAGCAGGTACTTCTTTTGTTATCATGAAGAAAAGGGAGCCGATTGAGAATAGAGCTCCCACAGCAATAAATACAAGTGAAGAGGATTCTACGGAAAATGAATATTTGTCTACAATCTTGACGATTACCATGCTGCCGACAAATTTTGCGCAGTTTTGGGCAATGAGCATAAAAGCGATGCCGGATACGGACTTCTCATCGGACAGAATATCCACCAGGTAATTCAGCCAGACCGGCAGTGTCATTCCCAGACTCAACGAAAAGATGCCATAGGAGATAAAAAAGACCACCAGTAAATAATCAACAGTGCTGAAAAGATACAGGAACACTCCAAAGAAGAGTAGAGACAGACCGGAAAAAAGATGAAGCAAGACAACCGCCGTGCGTTTAAATTCCAACCGACTGGTAAAATAGCTGGAGAAAAGGGCAAATATTGAACTTCCAATAAAGAAAAAAGTTGGGATCAGTCCAATGACTAGACTGGAAGCCCCTAGGCTCTTAATAAACAGCTGCAGAAAGGTGGATTCGATAACGACAGGCAATCCCAATCCCCAGGTAAACTCTACACTGGATATTCCAAATACATTTCTGGTATAGTATCGGTCTTTTAAATTCTGGCTATTGTCCAAACTTGACTTATTCATGGTATTCTTAAAATTAATGGAATAGCTGGAATTTCAACATCGCTTTCCATTTCCTTAACATCAATTCTTGAATTAGCTCTTTGATATCTAATGCAATATATGTTTTTAGTCAAATAAAAGAACTTTGAGCAGTGACAAACAGGGTAAAAAGTAGTTCTGCAAAATAGTATAAACCTGTTGACAATGACTGCCATTTGCCTTTATCAAAAGGGGTGTAATTCTTAGCACAATCCCTTTGCAGGATTGATCTTAAAACCATTGGACATTGTCAAGGCATTCGATGAATAACGAAGCAACTGCATTGTCAGTAGATAACCTTCATAAAAGATTCGGTCAATTAGAGGTTTTAAAAGGTGTCTCCCTTACCGCCAAAAAGGGAGAGGTAGTGTCCATGCTTGGATCCAGCGGATCCGGGAAAAGCACCATTTTACGCTGTCTGACATTCTTAGATGTTCCGGAACAGGGGAAGATTGTAGTCGCAGGTGAAGAGATTCTTCTCAAAACCAAAAGAAATGGTCAGGTTGTTCCTAAAAGCCTTAAGCAGGTTGAGCGAATAAGAACCAAACTTTCCATGATCTTCCAACAGTTTAATCTCTGGTCACACATGACCATTGAAGATAACGTCATCGAAGCCCCGGTTCACGTTCTGAAACAATCCAAGAAAGAAGCCATTGAGAAGGCAAAATTCTACTTGAATAAAGTGGGAATTTACGAAAAGAAAAATGCTTATCCTTCGCATCTTTCGGGTGGTCAGCAGCAACGTGCTGCCATTGCCAGGGCGCTGGCTATGGAGCCGGAAGCCTTGTTGTTTGATGAACCGACATCTGCTCTTGATCCCGAACTGGTTGGTGAAGTATTAAAGGTTATGCGCGATCTGGCGGAAGAAGGCAGAACAATGATAGTTGTTACGCACGAGTTGGGTTTTGCCCGGGAAGTGTCGTCAAAAACGATTTTCCTGAACAAAGGTGTCATTGAGGAGGAGGGGCCTCCAAATGAAATCTTTACGAACCCTAAGACAGAGCGGTTTCGCCAATTCCTGGCAAGTAGTTATGAGACATAATCTACCGATGGGAAACGAACGCTTTGGCTTTTTTTGTTTTGCACACAATGAGATTAATAACAATTTCATTGTTAACTAATCGTTTAAGGAGAGATTTATGAAAAGGATCGTTTTATTTTTAACAGCAGCTATTTTTTTAATGGCGGGCGGTTTACAAGCAAAAGACTGGAAAACAATCAGAATGTGTTCAGAGGGTGCCTATCCTCCGTTCAATTATATGACACCGGAAGGGAAACTGGTCGGTTTTGATATCGAAATTGGTCAAGCCCTTTGTGATTTTCTCAAAGTGGAATGTACCTGGCAGACGCAGGACTGGGATGGAACCATTCCCGGTTTACTGGCAAGGAAATATGATGCCAGTATTGCACAAATGTCCATTACCGAAGAGCGATTGAAGAGTGTTGCTTTTTCAAAGAAATATTCTAATTCACCAGCAAAATTGGCTGCTCAAGAGAACTTGGTTATTAGTGTACTTTCTGGAGAACAAAAAAAGATTAAAATAGGCGTTCAACGCGAGACTATCCATGATCGTTATGCCACCGCCATGTGGGGGAAAAACACAGAAATCATTCGTTACGGTACCCAGGATGAAGTATATCTTGACATGAAATCAGGGCGAATAGATTTGACCTTAGCTGACGCGGTTTCGCTCTCTGAAGGTTTTCTGAATCTGGAAGGTAACGAGAAGTTCCAATTTGTTGGTCCTACTTTTTCAGATCCCAAGTGGTTTGGTATTGGCACTGGAATTGCGATCCACAAGGATAATCAGGATCTGGTTGAGCTTTTCAATAAAGCTATTGATGGCATTCGAGCCAATGGTACTTATAAAAAAATCCAGGATAAATACTTCAATTTTGACATTTATGGTGATTAATTCTGATTGCATTTTTACATAAGCGATTAATTCCAAAATGTGTTACCATGGGCCGGGATGCAGTCTCGGCTCTCAGTCTTAAGGCAGGATATGTTTAATCTCTATGGTTATTTTGGCAGTATCATGGAAGGCGCCTGGATCACGCTGAACCTGGCGTTGAGTTCATTGGTAGTCGCCGTTTTTTTAGGAATTATGGGGGCATTAGGTAGGCTTTCCAATTCAAAACCATTGAGGAGTATTACCCTTGCTTATACCTCTATTATCCGCGGTATTCCTGATCTGGTTTTAATGCTTCTTATTTTTTATGGTGGCCAGATGATGGTGAATAGCGCTGCGTTTGCGTTAGGTTACGAGGGTTATATCGACATCAACCCTTATATCGCCGGTGTGGCAACCATTGGGTTCATCTTTGGGGCCTACATGACTGAAACGTTTCGCGGCGCCATCATGGCCGTCAGCAAGGGGCAACTGGAAGCGGGTGCTGTTTATGGCATGACCCGTTTGCAGGTTTTTTTCAGAATTCTTGCCCCCCAAATGATTCGCTACGCAATTCCCAGCTTTGGTAACAACTGGTTAGTGATGATCAAAGCTACTGCTATTGTTTCTGTGATTGGTCTTGATGATATGGTTCGAAAGGCTGGTCTGGCAGCTGGCTCAACCCGAAAACCCTTCACCTTTTATATTTTTGTCGCTTTCAACTACCTGATCTTTACAACGATATCCACTTATCTCCTGTCATGGGCTGAGCGGCGATATAGTCTTGGTGAAAGGAGGGCATAAGCATGGATTTCTCAATCATCTTTGAAAGCCTGCACTATTACATAGATGGCTTATTTCTAACCATCCAGCTCACTGGAATTTCATTGTTGATAGGATTACTCTTTGCCATTCCCTTAGCTGTTTTGAGTGCATCAAGAAATTTCTTTATTACTGCACCCATCCGCTTTTTCGTTTATATATTTAGAGGAACGCCCCTGCTGGTACAAATGTATATCATCTACTACGGATTGGGTCAGTTCGATTTTCTGAAACAGACGTTTCTCTGGAATTTCTTCGAAGAAGCCTATTTTTGTGCCTTATTCGCTTTCACTTTAAACACCTGCGCATACACCATCGAGATCATTCGAGGAGCGATTGAATCGACACCATTTGGTGAGGTTGAAGCAGCAAAATCGGTGGGAATGTCAAGATTTCTATCGTTACGAAGGATTATTCTCCCCAGCTCATTGAGAAGGGCTTTTCCAGCTTACGGAAATGAAGTTATCTTCATGCTACATGGAAGTGCTCTTGCCAGTGTGATCACATTGGTGGATATCACAGGGGCTGCCAGGATCGTTAATGCACGATATTATGCGCCCTATGAAGCCTATTTAACAGCAGGTATCTTCTATTTGTCCATCACCTTAAGTATTGTCTGGTTGTTTAAAAAAGTTGAAAAAAGGATTTATGCTCACTTAGCAAGATCCTAATTGGTCGAATATCAATAGTTCCAGATTCTCACAATTCCCCTTATAATCTAATCATGCGCATATTTAAAAGAGTTGAAGAGATTATCCTTCCCCACACATCGATGGGAACAAGCCGAAAACTTCAAATCATTCGCTACGGCAATCTGTCATCTACAAAAAAAGCTTATATTCAAACCGGGTTGCATGCGGATGAACCCCCCGGTTTTGTCGTGATGCACTACCTGCTGAAGCTGCTGGATGAGGCGGATAGAGAAGGTAAAATTAAGGAACAGATTGTACTGGTTCCCACAGCCAATCCCATTGGTCTCAGTCAATGGCAGAATGACCAGCTTCAGGGACGATTTGAATTTTCCACTGGCGTTAACTTCAATCGCAGTTACCCTGAATTAACGGAGGAAGTGGCAAAAAAAATCGGTAAAAAACTGCAGAAAAATGCTGAAAAAAACATTCAACTAATTCGAGAAGCCCAGTTGTCTTGCTTAAATGCTATGAACCCCGAAGATGAAGGTCAGTTTCTAAAACTCAAGCTGATGTCCCTGGCGGTAGATGCGGATATTGTGCTGGACCTGCATTGCGATTACGAGGCCTGTCTTCATATATATATGGGGACCCCCTTATGGCCGGATGCTTCTGATCTGACAGCACAACTGGGAGTTCCGGTCACTCTGTTGGCTGAAAACTCCGGCGGGGAGCCTTTCGATGAGGCCTGTAGCAAAATATGGTGGGAATTGGCTGCAAAATTCCCGGATTATTCCATTCCGTCAGCTTGTCTATCAGCCACCGTTGAACTCAGGGGAATTAATGATGTATCCCACGAAAACGGGCTAAATGACGCCAGGAATATCTTCCTGTTTTTAAAACGGAGGGGGTATATTGCCGGGGTAGCACCCAAACTTCCAAAGCTGATTCGGGAGGCAACGCCTTTAACCGCGGTTGAACATTTGAAATCAGAGATACCGGGTGTTGTCATCTACAGAAGGGAAATCGGGGAAACTGTCAAAAAAGGCGATGTTATCGCGGAAATAGTAAATCCGTTGGAGCAGAATCCGGCTAAACGTATTACAAGAATCCGCTCGAAATACGGTGGCTATCTTTTTACGAAAAATGTCGATCGTTATGCCAGGCCAAACAGAATCCTGGCCAAGATAGCAGGAGTAAAACAGATCAAGGGAAAAGGAAAACATCTTTTGACAGCTTAGACACAGGCTAATATTTGTCTATAATCGCTAATCGCTAATCGCTAATTGCTTTTTCATTTTTCCAGTCCCGCAGTCCCCAATATAAGGCCAGTAGTGCCAGTAGAGTGCAACCGGCTGACACGGAACCAATGGCCACCAATCCCCCTTTTAGCCAGACAGGACCACCAATGGTCGCTCCAATTACTCTCCCGATGCCAGCTGTGGCAAATATTCCAGACATCAAGGTAGCCCTGGAATCCGGGGTTAATTCCGTGCAGAGTCCAAACGAACTGACAATCGTAAATTCAAATGATATAAAGATAAGGAACAGGGCAGCCAATGCCATTGGCAAACTGCTATTCATGAAAGGAAGCGCGACAAAACTGAGAATGGAACAGATCGTTCCGATGAAAACAGCTCGTTTTAATCCGATTCGATCGGAAAAAAAAGCTGTAAACAGTTCACCAAAAATCTCGGCAGCTCCAATCACGCTGGTCCCGACGCCTAACGCTACCAGGCTCAAAGAAAAGGAACCTTCCAGCCAGGATGCATAAATCACAAAAATATTATCATTGGCAATCCCCAGGAAGAAGAAAAAGAGCAGGGCTCCTACTGCCGATCTGTTAGTCAGTAGTTGTTTTAATAAGACAAGTGTTCTGGTTGACGAGTCTGGAGACGATTGTATTCCCCTATCCCTGGGAACCAGGAACAAAACCAGAAAAAAACAGATTAAAGACAGTATGCCAAACAGGATAAAGGTCGTCTGCCAACCCGCCTTTTCTATTAAGACGCCTGCTAAGGGAATTCCAATAACCGAGCTCCCTGCCCAGGCCAGTTCCAGGATGCCGATCACCAATCCACGTCGATGATAGGGGACTTTTAATCCCACATAAGCCTGGATTGCCGGATCAAATAGAACCTTCCCCAATCCTGCCACCATTACAGTAAACACCAGGGTGAGGTACAAGGGTAAAATCCCCGCGGCAAACATTCCAACTGTCAGGCTGATCAATCCTGCCAACATTAACAGTTTGTAACCGAACCGATCCCCCAGGGGTGCCAGGAAAACCCCTAAAACCGAAGTTCCCTGACCTATGGCTATCAATGATGTTATCGATGTAATAGGAACGCCCAGAAATCGGCTTAAGGCTGGTGCAAAAGTATAGATAAAACGTTTGGCGGTATTGAGCAATAAACGGCTGAAAGTTATAATCAGGATTCTTAATGCTAGTTGGGACGTCTTCATCAAAAGCCATTCATAATGAAATGTGGATTATACCGGGAGAACCTGTTCCGGTTCACCCGGTCATTCACATTAAACTAGTTTGATTTTGCTTGAATGGCAATGACCCAAAAGACTGGATCATATGATCCGGACTAGCTCTTTTTTCGATCTTCCATCTTGATCTCCATGGCAATATGCCCCCAACCCCCGCATTTTACTCCCACATCATGACAACCCACTCTCTTGAAACAAGCCTGATTTGGATCCACATCTGCATAAAACAATTCCTGCGCTCCGTAAATCAAAGCTGACATGGCATGAAGTGCATAAATACATATTCGACTGGGATTGAGTTTTGTCACCAGATTACCGGCACCATCAAAAATAAACCTGTCCCCCACCTTGTGCTGGCTGTTACATCCGTGTGACTCCACGACTTCCATAATAATAGTTTTATTACTTAATTCCGATGCTTTGGATAAAACATGAAGGTTTTTGGGGTTATCTTTAAATGTCGACATCTCCTCATCGGAATATCCAAGGTGGTTTTGGAAAAATTTTAATGTATCTTCGTTTACTTGCATGCCAACCTCCCTGACTATTGGTTTTGTGTTAATGGAGAAACGTAACTATTCAGTATAAATCCTGGTGCTAATTGTCATTCCCGCGCAGGCGGGAATCTTTTGCAAATATAGAATAAAGTGTTTAGTCGCTGAGATCCCCACCTTCGTGGTGATGACGTGCTATTGTTATTCCATGTATTGAATAGTTACGGAGAAACAATTCGATTCCAAGTATATTTCCGTTAAAAAAATGATAATAGCAGCGTATACGACATTTTAAAGGCTTATATCGTCAATTTTAATTGAATCGGCAATTGTTTATGAAAACATAAGATACGGGGGAAATATCATTGGACAAGTTACTGCCAACAGTATTTTTCTTGTTCTTTCTGAATATATATGGCTATAAAGACATAAAAGTGACCTATAACGACAAAAAAGGGGGAATGAGTAATGAAAACAGTGACTATTTTGGCACTAACCAATACCGGTGCATCAACTGTTACAGGACCCATGGATGTATTTCACCTGGCAGGTATATTATGGAACTATTCACGAGGGGAAAAACTCACCCCTTTTTTTAATGTTGAAGTAGTAAGTGACGACGGCAAACCGGTCCGTTGCTTAAACCGCCTGCTGATTGAACCTCATTGCTCCATAAACGATGTCAAAGAGACAGATCTGATTCTGATCACTTCGATTCTGGATATTGATAAGACCTTGAAATACCAGAGTGAGATATTTCCCTGGATTAAGGGTCATTATGAAAAAGGCGCCTCAATTGCCAGTGTCTGTACCGGAACCTTCGTGCTGGCAGAAACAGGATTGCTGAATGGAAAAACAGCCACTACCCATTGGGGCTATGTGGAAGAGTTTAAAAGTCGTTATCCACAAATCAAACTTAAACCGGATCAGATGATAACCGATGAGGGAGATCTGTTCTGCTCGGGGGCATCCAACGGATGTCTGGATCTTTCTCTTTACCTGGTGGAAAAATACTGCGGTCACGAGATAGCGGTTCAGTGTGCCAAGTCAATGGTCATTGATCTGGGAAGGTTCTCTCAGGCACCCTATACTTCGGTTTTAAATTTTCAGAAATCCCATAATGATGAGATGGTTCTTTTATCCCAGAAGTACCTGGAGCAGCACCACCGGCAGCAGATCAACCTGGAGGAGATCGCATCGCTTCACCATGTGAGCAGACGAACTTTCGAACGCAGATTTAAGACTGCCACTGGTGACACGCCCTTGGTCTATGTTCAGCGGGTGAGAATCGAGGCAGCAAAACGTTACCTGGAATCGGAAACACTCAGTTTTGACGAGATTGCATACCAGGTGGGGTATGAGGATGCCAGTTTTTTTAGAAAAATCTTCAAAAAATCAACCAGTCTGACACCCAAGGAGTACAAGAGCAGATTCAAGAAATATGCAATTGGGAATTAGCCCAAAAAGAAACGGCAGACTACGCTGCCGCAAATCCGGCCAACGGTTCTTTCTTAATAGGTATAACCCAGCAGTCCGGCACAGATAATGTTAACAATAGTGGGGATAGCCCAGATTGTGCTGACGGCTATTATTTTGCTCTTGGTTGTTTTCAGGCCGATGACCAGAAGGGCTGCCACAAAGAAATGAAAATAGCCGAAGAAGAATATCAACCAGACTCCGCCAAAAGAACGATACCACCACGGATATTCCCAGACAAGGTGTCCCCCAGCATTGAGCAGACATTCAACAAAAACACAAAAAGCCGCATAACCGATTCCTATTGCCCACCTGTTGGGAATGCCCAGTATTTTATCCTCCTTTTTATCAAGCAGGGAGTTATAATAGATAATACCGATAATGGCAAACATGAACATAATCTCGATATTCCATCCCACCATCGTCCTTAAAGCTGTATCACCGGGCGTTGTCCAGAAGGCCGAGTGCTGGGTGAAATAGAAAACCAGTCCGTTCCAGGTTTCATTGAGAAAATCCATTCCGAAAATCGTCAGTCCCGCAAATATAGCGTCCCAGTTTTTCGACTGTCTCGCTTTTTTTATTTCTAAAGTGTAAATATAAAAGACGATGGCTAGAAGCGGGATCACATACCACTTAATCGTGGACAGATCCCTCAAGCCCTCAAGAGCCTGCTGTGAAGCTGGTGTCATAAATTCTCCTTTTTTAAAAATTGAAATTTCCCTCTCCTCTTACTGAATTCGCTGCTGACTCTAACACAGGGGCAATGGACTGTCAAAACTGAAAACCATCTTTTCCGTGTAATCGTATGACGAAATCTTATGGATCTTATCTACAGTGCGAGTTAACAGCAGGCATCGGAAAACAGGGATAATAGATAATCAACCCGAAGCAATACCGAATGATCGATTGTAACCATGGGATGAGACGATTTTGAGGAGGGACGGTTAATAGAAAATGACATTATTCAATTTTTGGTGTTGACAATTGGGAGGGCTCTTTGCAACATATATTTACATTGTTAATGAATGTTGCAGAGAGGAAATAATGAAAATGAAAGCAGCAACACTGGTAGAGATCCCAAAGGGCATCAAAGTGGTTGATATGCCTGTTCCGGAAATCTCTGAAAATGATTTTTTAGTAAAAATGCATGCATGCTCCCTTTGCTATACGGACGTCAAAGCCTGCATGTATGGTAAACACTTTTATATTGCACTCAACGGACTGCCGTGGGTACCGGGTCACGAAATGGCAGGTGAGGTGGTTGCTGTAGGCGACAAAGTGGACTGTGTTTCGGTGGGACAGAGGGTTGCGGTTGCTCCCTTTAACCCTTGCGGTCAATGTCCTCCTTGCAAGCTGGGCAGTCACCGGTTTTGTTACAAAGCCCCCAACAGTTTTGTTCAGCCGGGAGGATTTGCAGAATACTTCAAGGTTCCAGGCGAAGGTGCGTCGTTGCGAACGATCGTCCTTCCCGAAACTGTCAGTTACGAGGAAGGTGCTCTTGCAGAACCCATAGCCTGCTGTTTGCACGCAATTCGTAAAACCGGAATTCCTCTGGGATCGGATGTGGCTATCATCGGTGCTGGTCCCATGGGGTTTATTCTAATGGAACTGGCAAAAGCGGACGGTGCCGCCAGAGTATTCATGATAGACATTGATGATCAACGTCTGGAGCAGGCTTTGGAGTTTGGAGCCGATGAAGTCATTAATGCAGCCAAGGACAACGCAAATCAGGTTCTGCGACTCAAGACCGGCTTCATGGGTGCTGATGTGGTTATAGAAGCAGTCGGTACAGCTGAAACTTATCAACTGGCCTTGGAATTGGCCAGGGGGGGCGGCAGTGTTAATTTTTTTGGTGGCATGCCCAGTGGATCAACAGTGGAAATCCCCTCGGAAATGCTTCACTATCAGGAACTAACCCTTACCGGCACTTCATCCTTTTCGCCGGATGACTACCAAAAAGCACTGAAATTAATCACGGCTGGGCGCATTGATGCAAAACGACTGATCACACATCGTTTTGACAGCCTTGACGGAGTTTTGGAGTCAATAGAATTGAGCCTCAAAAAAGAGGGAATGAAAAAAATGATCCTTTTGTAGAATTTGCTTCAACTGAAGAAAGTCAAGACCATTTAAATAATTAGCCCTAAAGTCATGGAAGAATGACTTATCACCTCAATCGAAACGAGGTTTATTGCAAATACGCTGTATATAAATGATGAGGGTGGATCGTTATGAATAGCATGGACAAACAGTTTCTGGCCGAAGGTCGGGTTTCGGACGTATATGTATTGAAGGATAAACGGGTGCTCAAGTTATTACACAAGACAGTCCCCGTAGAAAAAGTGGAGGATGAATACCGGCGGTGCAAGATCGTATCGGCGGCTGGCGTGCTGTCGCCACATGCTCTGGATCTGGTTGAGGTCGACGGACGCCATGGAATTATCTTCGAGTGGGCGGGAGAAAACGATTTGATGACGGCTAAACTCGGAAATCCATTGAATGTTAGATGGGGCGGACGTTTTATGGCTACTGTTCACCTGGAGTTGCTCAAGCATGAAGCTGAAAAGCTTCCCGATATAAGAGAAGAAGCGTTACGTATGGCTCACACTCTTCCCGAAGGAATAATCAGATCGCACCAATATCCAATACTGGAACGTTACCTCGATCAATTGCCTGATGGCAACAACATCTGCCATATGGATTTTCATCCCGGAAATATTATACTCAGTTCAAATGGTTATCAGATCATTGATTGGGCTGAAGCTGTCAAGGGTGCTCCTGAAGCCGATTTAGCCATGACATCGTTAATTCTCTCCATGGCGGAAACAGCACCTGGAACAAGTCTTTTCCTCCGGATAATTATTCCCATATTCCGAAAGGCATTTGAACGAAATTACCGGGCTCACCTGATGGCAACCCAACCCGGAATTACCGAAGAGAATATCGAAAAATGGATGCTGGCAGCAGCTATTTTTCGAATGTCCATGTGGAGCCTTGCAAGTGAACAAGCGTTTTTAACTACCATGATTCAACAAAAGCTGCAGGAATTTTAGCCGGTTGTTGCTGAAATTGTGGAATCTGAACACAGGTGATAAGCAAATGGTTCTCAGGGTCTTGGAATTCTTTAGTGATGTATTTTATTTGTCTTGCCGGGTTTGCCACCGCAAGTATTTATTTAAGAAATTGTCATTAAAAGCAAGGATTACGGTAGGGTGGGGTTACACCCCCACCAGAACTTCCTCAAAGGCGACTATGTAAGATCGCCCTACTATTTAAGACCGGTTATAGTTTTGAACCATAATCGAAAAACAAATGCATTCCCAGTTTAACCCGTAATTGAGTTATAAAACATTTGTGGATTGTATCTATTCAGCATAGTCGCACCCAAAGCGTAGCACATTTCAGGAAACGCATAAATCCATTCCTGGAGCTCCGAGAAGCCATCCCTGGCTTCCAAGGTTCCTGAAATACCACACCTTGGGTTCTTCGGAAGAGTTGAATTAATTTGCTGAATAGTTAATGTGGATTTTTATAAAAGCCAGGAGAAAAAAACAAAAAATGCAATATACCAGAGAAGAAGTTTTCTCAAAAATCAAGAAAGAAAAATGGGACCTCGTGATTATCGGTGGCGGCATCACCGGTGCCGGGATCATGCGGGAAGCAGTTCGCCACAATCTGAAAACCCTGCTGGTAGAACAGCGTGATTTTGCCTGGGGGACATCCAGTCGTTCAGGGCAATTGGTACATGGCGGTTTACGTTACCTGGAACAGGGTAATTTTAAACTAACCTACGAATCGGTGAAAGAGAGGGGGAAACTTCTGCGTGAACTTCCCGGTCTGGTCAATACGTTCGGATTGGTGATGACATTTTACAAGGGTAGCCTGATGAAGCGTTTGATAGTGAGAGCTGCTCTGCTGGTTTATGATATCATGAACGGGAGCTTGAGAAAGCACACCTTTTCCAGCAGGGATGTAGTCAAATTGGCACCCAATATTGACAAGAAAAACCTGACAGGCGGTCTTTTGTTTCATGAATCCTTGACCGATGATTCCAGGCTTGTTCTCAGGGTTTTGCAGCAAGCCCGGGAAGAGGGCGGGGTTGCTGTTAATTACTGCAGAGTCAATGGGCTGATAAAGGAAACGGATCATGTTTGTGGTGTCAAAATCGAAGACATCAACACCGGCAATAGAATGGAAATCAGTGCAAAACAGGTGATTAATGCTACAGGTGCCTGGGTTGATATCCTTCGCAACAATGTCAAAAAAACAAATCAAAAACATGTCCGGCCTTTGCGAGGCAGTCACCTGGTGTTTTCAGCCGATAGGCTGCCGGTGTCCAATAGCATCGTCATGACTCATCCAACCAGTAAGCGTCCCGGCTTTGTCTTACCCTGGGAAGGCAGGGTCATCACCGGCAATACGGATATTGATCATTCCGGTGACCCAAGTGTGGAAGCTTCAATCACCTCGGACGAGGTTAATTATCTGCTGGAAAATCTCCAACACCACTTCCCGGATCTGGGCATTAACAGGGATGATATTATCGCCACTTTTTCCGGAGTGAGACCGGTTGTCGACTCCGGCAAAGCGGATCCGTCGGCAGAATCCAGGGATCACGTGGTTTGGCAGGAAGACGGTTTGCTGACCGTCACCGGTGGCAAACTGACTACTTTCCGGCTGATAGCTCTGGATGCTCTTAAGGCGGCTCAAATCTTGCTGGGGCCGTTGCCCGATCTTGGCAAAGAGCAGACGTTTTTTACGCCTTTGGAGGAGATGACATCAATTGCAGAAAAATTGGATAAAAAAACAGTGTTACGCTTGAAGGGACGTTATGGTAACCGGGTAGTGGATTTGATTAATGCGGCCAAAGAGGGTGAGCTGGAGAGAATTCCCGGAACGCTAACCTTGTGGGCAGAACTGCGATGGGCAGCAAAGAATGAAGCAGTTGTTCATCTTGAAGATCTGATGCTAAGACGAACTCGCATTGGGTTATTGCTTGATCAGGGTGGGAAAGAGTTTCTACCCGGAATCCGGAAGATCTGTCAGCCGATGCTTGAGTGGAATGATGATAAATGGCTTCAGGAAGAACAGCAGTATCTGGAGACCTGGCAGCGCTGCCACAGTATACCGGGGAAATGATGTTATCTGATGAGACTTATGCCTCCTGAAAAAAGATACGCCCTCAAGAATCATAAATAAAAAAAGCGGAGATTTTTCCGAGTGCCTGATAATTATGAGGTTTCATGCTGGTGACATTGACGAAAATTCTGGAACCCGCCAAAAGGGGGGGATATGCCGTTATCGCTCCGGATTTTTTAAGTATTAACATGCTAAAGCACTATCTTGCTGTGGCTGAAAAATATAGCACGCCTATCATCGCAAGTTATCCCCCATTACCTATTGATCGCTTTCGGCGTTTTAATCATTGGACATATAAGCTGCGTGCGCTTTGTGATGCTGCAAGCATCCCTGTGTGCCTGCACCTGGATCATGGTAAAAATCCACAAACCTGCATTAAGGCTATTAAGGCCGGCTTTACCAGTGTCATGATTGATGCCAGTGTTTTTGACCTAAAACAGAATATTGAGATGACCAGACAGGTCGTGCAAGCTGCAAGAAAGGTCGGAATCAGTGTCGAGGCTGAGATTGGACACGTGGGATCAAACATGCGTGGTATTGAAGGTCCCACCGATACCGGTTTCCTGACCGACCCGAATCAAGCCGGTTGTTTTGTCGAACATACAGATGTAGATGCCTTGGCTGTCTCCATCGGCACTCAGCATGGTCATTACAAAGGCACGCCTGATATCGATTTTAAACGTTTGGAAGATATCCGGTCATTCGTCAATATCCCCTTGGTTCTTCACGGAGGATCTGGTACTGGTGAAGAAAACATCCGGCGTACAGTTGAGAATGGTATCCATAAAATCAATGTTTTCACTGATATCATCAAACCCTATCTGCAAGCCACTGCAAGTGGGTTTAATCCTTTTAGTGGAAAGGGTATAAGAATGTCCCAAAGAGAGGTGGTCGATATCATCCTGAAAAAGTATTTTATAATTTCAGGCAGCCTGGGAAAGGCGGTCGGTTGATTCCGTACAAAAAGAAAACCGTTCTTCATGGACAGCTTCTTTATTCCGGTTTTCTTCTTTGACATAAATGATTTCCTCCGTAAAATGAAAATGATCAGCCAGTATTTACCCAGGGAAATGCCAAACCCTGTTGATGTCAACCAATAGCCTGATGACGTTTTTAAGCAGACAACTCTGACACCATGAAAAGTAACCGACCCAGCCTCAACAGAATTTTAAGAGGAATGGACAGTACTGAGATCCGTAATAGACTTATTTTCCAGGCTCACAGGAAGTACGGCTACAATGCCAGTGAAATTGCCCGGGAATTGAATGTTCATCGTTCTACTATCGGGCGGATACTTAAGCAAAACATCGCCGAATCTCCTACCGTTGAACCCAATGCCGTTGATAGCCCCGTGGTAATGCGAATCGTAGAACATGCTTTAAACCTGTTGATGGAAAGTGGCCGTGAAAACCTTAGCTTGCGCCGGTTGGCCAAAGAAATGGGGATGTCTGTTACCAATCTCTATAATTATTTCCATGACAAGAATGATCTTCTGGATATAGTCAGAGTCTACGGATTCAGACGTCTCGTGAAGCAGATCAGAGAAAGTGAAGCCAAAGGCGGATCACCAAAAGACAGGTTAAATCATATCCTTGAAGCCTACTTCGATTTCGGAACCAAACAAGCCGATCTTTACGAAATTATGTTCAGCCGTCGGGAGAGTCGAACAAATGAGCGTCCGTCACGCACATTACAGGAGGAGATCAAGCTGATCGACGATCTTTACGACCTGGTACGCAGGGTTCTGCAAGAATTTTTGACACAAACACGGGAGGTGACTCCAAACAACGTTCGAGAATCTACGCTGAAACTTTGGAGTCAGATGCACGGTCTTATCTGTCTCTACATTGGCGGAAATTTTATCTACATGTCAAAACTCACCCAAAAAGACTTCTGGACTGTGCGAGACAATATTATCAATACGGTTGGCTGACACTATATTGGATATCCCCCCAGATTTTCCAGGAAAACCCAAAGGTTTTACCGTTTGAGTCAGCACTCAGACATATAGATTATTACTCAATCTTATCAATCTGATACTTCAAGGCTATGGGTCACCCTGCCATTAGCCTTGAACTTCTGTTTTGACTGTTTTTGCCCTCACAGAATCAACCTCCAGATTTGCCAGAGGTCATTCATCAAAAAAAGTTCATTCTCTGAGTTTATTGGGATTTTCTCCCATTCTGAGAACAAAAAAGGATTCAAAATTATTTTACAGGTGTAACTACGATGCCCCAAACACCGCCCTGGTTTCAACAATAAAGCTTTTAAGAACAGGAGACAACCATTTATTGCGATGTCTCAACATGATCACGTCTACTTCCTGTTTAATCGCTAATCCGGACAGTTCAACCAGACGACCTTCACGGATCTCATTCTTGACTGTTAGTTCCGGCAATAAGCCTACTCCCAGGCGTTTCAGAATACAATTTTTGATTGCTTCAACACTGTTAAGTGTAGCAATTGCTTTGGGATAAACTTTATTCTCGGCAAAAGACCGTTCCAAGTCCATCTTATATGCGCAATCGTGCTGTGGCAGCAGAACGGTTTCCTGTTTTAAGTCCTCAAGATCGATCGACGTTTTTCGAGCCAGATGATGACCACTGGCGGCAGCTAAAATAATTTTCTCTGTTTTTAGAGTCTCCGACTTTAACTCCGGTACCGGTAAATCTTCTGCAAACAGGAAGGCCAAGTCAATAACGCCAGTCTTTAGTTCTCTTTGCAGACTATGATAAGCACAGGTATTGATGTCAAACCCTACCCGTGGATACGTCTCCTTAAAGCGCATTAAAATATCGGGAAGATAATGCACGCATAAGGTCTGCGGCATACGAATGGATAGTTTGGCCTGAGAATCTTGGACATCTGACATTTCGGTCAAAGTCTCCTCCTCAAGATCCAGGATTCTTTCCGCATAGTTCAAAAGCTTTTGCCCGGCACCCGTCAGACTGATCCGCTTTCCCAATCGATCGAACAGAGGGAGACCAAGGCTTTCTTCCAGCGTCCTGATTTGGGCGGAAACCGTTGATTGCGCATAGTGCAAAATTTCTGCTGCCCGATGAAAGCTCAGGGTAGCAGCAACCGTTTTAAAGGTTTTGAGTTGTCTCAGTTCCATGTTCCATTTATCAATCGAATTTTTTGATCATAACAGCTAAAAATAGTCGTTGGACAAGGTTTATACGATCAAATAATATTCCATTAAAAGACACGAAGCAAGAGTTGTTCTTCATAGATGTAGATCTTAAGAGGTAATTAGAGAAAAGGTTATAACATGACTTCAATTCGATTGAAAAATATGATGATCACCACAGATAAGAAAGGTGTTTCTCAATTCAACAAAACCAGTTTTCCTCAACGATTCGGACGGTATTCGGAGATACGGACCCAGGATTATGAATTCCAGTTTAACCTTAAAGGAGAAATAAAATCGATACGCGGGTTGAACATGAGTTGGCCGCACCCTTCAGAAATTTTGAGGCGAACCGATGGTAATGACTGGGTTTATCATTCAGTGGGCGCATCCGCTGGACCAAGGACAAAGGTCAAAGAAGCTATCGGAGAGTACTACCTCCCTTGTCCAATATATCCTACCAATACAGTCTGGGCGTTTAATCCCTATTCCGATCCCAACATTGCTCAGGCTTTTGGTGCCTGGTACCAGTTGTTCGGTACTCTTTTTGATACCAGGCAGCAAGGGCTTATCCCGGAGATCAAAAATTTTATTGATCTGGTAATGAATAATGATGACAATAAATTGCTTCAACAAACGGAGCTTCTGCACTCGATTATTGGGGGAAGACTTTCCGTTCTACCGCCGGACACCCGTCATGTGGAGTATGAAGTTATTCCGCTCGTTATTGCAGACGGTTGTCTCTATCATTGCGATTTCTGCAAAGTAAAAACCCATCAGAAATTTCAACCGCAGCCCAGGGAGAAAATCTTACGGCAATTGGAAATGCTGAAAGCATTTTATGGAGAAAATATCCAAAACTACGCAGCATTGTTTCTAGGTAATCATGATGCCCTTGCAGCCGGGAGAGAACTGGTTGAATGGTCCGCAATCGAAGCCTATAACCGCTTGGATATGAGAAACGCATTCGGAAACAATCCCAAACTGTTTCTGTTCGGCAGTGTGGCCTCTCTATTAAAAGCCGACGACACTCTATTCGAACAACTCGATCGATCACCTTTCTATACAACCATCAACATTGGCTTTGAATCGGTTGATGAAGACACCTTACACCAATTAAAAAAACCTATGGCTGTAAAAGAGGTAAGAGAAGCTTTCGAGAAGATGATGACGATAAACCGTGACTATCCCAATCTGGAAATTACGGGTAATTTTCTTCTCGGTGAGAACCTTTCTCAAGAGCATAATCAGTCGCTAACAGAATTTCTGGGCAATATTCCAAACCCCAAAAATGGTAAAGGAGCTGTGTATCTTTCTCCGTTGATGGGAGGGAATAGAGCCGAATCGTTGTTGCCGCTTTTTTATCAGATAAAAGAGCGAAGCCGACTACCGACCTACCTGTACCTTATTCAGCGTCTGTAAGGCTAAAACCGGTAAAGCTTACTAAAAAAGGCCTACAATAAGAAGTTTGATCCATCCTACCGATAGATAATCTCAATATATCAATACCGGACTATTAATATTATCTATTGGTGTCCGCCTCCATCCGGTGGTATTAATATAAGATCTGTTACAACCAATCTCCCAACGAGTGAATGTTCAGATAACGGGTTATGCAAATCATCCGGATAATTTGTACAACCCGTTATAGGCTAACCTCTCGACATTCGACTGTTTCCAAAATTCCTTAGTTCCCTGATTAGAAATATCGGAATCAAATCGGTTACAGGTATTGGCAACTGAACGATCACAATATCAATTTACGCTTAAGGATGAGAAGATGAAAACCACCTCTAAGATCGCACGTTTTATAATGCTTTCCTGCTTTTTAATGATTATTGGGGCATCGACTGATGTCTTTTCCTGGACAGGAGAAATCAAAAATCCTGATGTATTTGTGGAAGCCACCAGAAACAGTATCGAAACCCTGGATCCACATTTTATGTTAAGCACAGCAACCTCCTGCATTGCATATAATGTTTTTGACTCGCTGCTGATCAGCGAAACAGGAGAGGAAGGACTATCTCCTGGTTTATCGAGTAGAGTTCCGACGATAGAAAACGGATTGATCCGAATTCAGAAGGATGGAAAAACCAGCATCACTTTTCCTGTCAGACAAGGTGTCAAATTCCATAATGGAGAGGTGCTCCGTCCAGAGGATATCAAGTATACATTTACCAGAGGCATCATTGTTGGTGCCAAATCAAATCTGAGCCTGCCTTTAACTGGAGAGGGATCTTTTAACCAACTGATTGAAAAAGTGGGCCTGGAAAAGGCATATCAGATTCTTGATGCTGCAATCACAACTGATAAGGAAAGTGTTAGTTTTCACCTACTGAAACCCTTTTCTCCATTTCTGGATATTATTGCCGATAACGGAATGGCGTATGGAATCATGAATAAAAAATGGAGCGTTGAACAGGGAGCCTGGCCGGGAACAGCGGAGACCGTCAAGGACTTTGTTTCCCTGACAACAGATAAAGATGCTCTGCACGATAAAATGATGGGCACAGGCGCTTTCAAACTCCAGGCATGGCAGAAAGGGGAACGACTCACTCTGACTCGATTTGATGATTACTGGCAGGGAAAAGCAAAAATCAGTCGTGTGGTAAGGCAGGTAATAGCAGACAATGCCGTTTCCGTTCAATATCTGAAAAGAGGTGATGTAGACTTCTTCGCCCTTTCACTGTCGGATCTTCAACAGGTTGAAGGATATCAGGGTATCAGGATTGTAAAAAATATCCCATCGGCCCAGCTGATCAAACTGAACTTCAATTTTGCCATTCAACAGGATAAATACGTTGGAAATGGAAAATTGGGGAACAGCGGCACACCGAGTGACTTTTTTGGAGATATTGATGTCAGGAAAGGGTTCTGTTATGCTTTCGATTATGAAACCTTTATCAATGATGTTCTGCTGGGTGCCGGACAAAAGCCTTATGGCCCGGTATTGATTGGATTCCCAACAGCAAACCCAGAAAATCCCCAATATACATTTGACTTGAAAAAAGCTGAGGAACATCTGAAGAAAGCTTATGGGGGAAGTGTATGGGAACAAGGATTTACGCTAACGGTGCCCTATTCCGCAGGCTCAGTACATCGACAACGCGCTCTTGAAATCCTCAAGGCCAACCTGAAACGCATTAACCCGAAATTCAACCTGGAACTGACTTCATTACCCTGGGCCGCATATGTCGGTGCCATAAACGATAAAACGATCCCTATTTCCATATTCGGAATTCTGCCCAAGTATCAACATCCATATGCAGCCTTGTCATATCATATGAGTTCCACGGAGTTTTATGCGGAAGCAAAAGGATACACCGACCTGGCCAGAAAAAAATATGATCCTTTGATTGAGGAGTTGGCTTCAAGCTTTGATAACCGTAAAGTAAAGGAATTGTCATATGAGCTACAACGGTTGTCATATGAAGATGCTCTTTCGATTTTTCACTATCAGGTAATCGGTCAGGTGGCAATGAGAGATTGGGTAAAAGGATATCAGATTAAACCTTTCCCATTTCTGGTGGATTATTTCAAAGTTTATAAACAATAATTCCCTGGTGAAAAAGGTCATTTTAAAGCGGATCGTTTCAATACCCATTATTCTATTCGTTTTATCCATAATGATTTTCAGTCTCGTTCTGTTTTTGAGCCCTTCGGAACGGGTGGCGGTGTTTGTCAGCAGTTCCGATGCCATGCAGAATGTTTCTCTGGATGAACTGATAAAAAGATACGGCCTTGACCAACCTTTTTATGTTCAATATAAAAACTGGTTGCAGGGGATTCTGACGGGAAAGTTAGGATGGTCCAATTCTGCGGGGATGCCGATTTCCGAAGCATTGGCACTACGCATCCCGGCAACCATAGAACTTCTCTTGACCGGGCAATTAATTGTGTTTTTTGGAGGTATTTTTTTAGGAACGATAGCAGCCAGAGAGCACAACCGGTTTTCGGATCATTTCATCCGCATAAGTACTACCATCGGCATTTCTCTCCCGGAATTTGTTGTCTCATTGTTTCTATTGATACTATTTTATGTCAGGTTTGATCTTTTCCCACCCGGCAGGTTGGGGTTGGCTGCAACCGATGTAGTCTATTCTGATTCATTCTTTAATTATACCGGGCTTCACCTTTTCGATGCCTTGTTGAACAATCGATTTGATGTATTTGCCGATGCTCTTAGACACCTTGTATTGCCTTCTATCGCATACTCCCTTGGAGGATTAGCCGCTACTGTACGGTTGATGAGATCCTCATTGCTGGAAAACCTTTCAAAAGGATATGTGGATACTGCAAGAATTAAAGGTTTATCCGATAAGGCAGTTTTAAACAAACATGTAAGGCGCAACGCCATGCTGCCCTTGATCACCTTCACCGGGATGCGGGTGCCGGTTCTCCTGAGCGGATCTGTTGTTGTAGAAACCATTTTTGATTATCCGGGAATGGGCCTTTTTATCGTCACTGCTGCCCAGGGTCTGGATTTCCCTGCAATCATTGCCGCCAGTCTGGCCGTAAGTATTATCATTATCATCAGTAATCTTGCCGTGGATGTTTTATATACAATACTCAATCCCGTAATCAGATTAGGATGACCGCGATGCCTGGTTTTTTCAAACAGATTGTAAAACAACCGGGAGGGTTTATCGGGTTGGTACTGGTACTTTTCTGGATTTGTGTGGCCGTTCTGGCACCTGTTTTAGCTCCACCACAGGATTCCACCGACCCCTACATGATAGCCCGTTATGGTTTTTCCACACTTCCGAAACCTGCTAACGAGACCAGTTTACTGGGAACGACTTCCGGAGGTTACGATATCTTTTATGGAATTGTCTGGGGCAGCAGAACCGCTCTGATCACGGGACTCATTACAGTATTTTTTACTTCCATAATCGGAGTGTTATTTGGAGGTATCTGTGCTTATCACGGAGGAAGTATCGATGATATTGCCATGAGGGTGGTGGATCTGTTTATGAGCATTCCCTTCCTTATTGCGGTAATTGTTATGACAACCGTTTTGGGTAAGGGCTTGGAAAAGATCATCCTGGCGCTCATTATATTCGGATGGCATCGGTATGCCCGGATGATGAGAAGTGAAGTTTTACGAGTCAAGAAAATGGAATTCGTTCTGGCAGCCAGAAATATGGGAGCGCCACCCATGAGAATATTTTTTCAACATATCATCCCCAACTCGATCTACCCCATCATTATTTTAATGTCCATTAACATCGGCAGAATTGTATTGATTGCTGCATCACTAAGCTTTGTAGGGGTTGGAGCCGAACCCGGATTCGCGGATTGGGGGCAGACGCTGAACTTCTCCCGAGCCTGGATTTCGGGCATTCCAGGTCAACCTTTTTATTACTGGTACACCTACACTTACGCATCTATAGCCATTATTACTTTCGTGCTTGGATGGACGCTTCTGGGAGACGCTTTAAGGGATATCTATGGAGGCGAAATCTCTACATGAATCAAGATCTACTCAAAATAGAGCATTTGTCCGTATCCTTTAAGAATAGCAAAGATCAAACCCATGCTGTTCGCGATCTGAGCTTAACTGTAAAGGGAGGAGAAGTTGTCGGGCTTGTAGGAGAATCCGGATCTGGCAAAAGTGTAACTGCCAGATCCATCGTAGGTCTATTGTCAAACTCAAAAAAAACAGCTGTCAGTGGAAGGGTCTTATTCAAGGGACAAAACCTGTTAATGAATCAAGAACGCAAGCGTCTGAATTCTCAAAAAATCGCCATGATATTTCAGGATCCTTTAAACTCACTCAATCCGGTCTACACTATCGGACATCAGATAAGAGAAGTTTTCATGGTCCGGAAAAAAATGGGTAAAGCAATCGCAAATGCCAGAGCCATCGATATCCTGAAAAAGGTAGACATCCAGTCTCCCGAAACAATAGCCAGGCAATACCCACATCAACTGAGCGGTGGAATGTGCCAGCGCGTGATGATAGCTATAGCGCTGGCAGCAGAGCCTGAATTACTCATTGCAGACGAACCAACGACTGCTCTGGATGTTACCATTCAAGCGCAGATATTGAAGTTGCTATACCAATTATATACCACCACAAAAACAGCCATTCTGTTTATCACGCACGATCTGGGGCTCGTCGCGCAATTCTGCCATTTCGTGGCGATCATGCAGGAAGGACAAATCGTGGAAAAAGGGCGGGTTTCTGATATTTTTAAAAACCCACAGCACCCTTATACAAAGGGGTTGATTAATTCCATACCTGTTTTGGGAAAAAAGAAAAGGTTAAATCCCATGCCCCTTTACCAGGGGGGAGTGCATCCGAATAGCAGCTGCAGTTTTTTTCCCAGATGTACAGAAATAAAAAGACGTTGCGAGAAAGAAACCCCGGAATTTATAGAGATTGAACCTGGCCACTTTGTTCGCTGTCACATTGAAGATGGTGTGTCACTCTTATGAATGAAGACTTGCTTAATGTCAGATCATTGACAAAGGAGTACATCAACAAGAGGAGAATATTCAGCAGGAAAAGTCATATTTTCAAAGCTGTTGATAAGATAAGCTTTTCTATAAGAAAGGGAGAAACATTCGGTCTTGTCGGAGAATCCGGTTGCGGAAAATCCACTACCGGAAAGATGTTGGTGCGATTGGAAGAACCCACGACCGGAAAGATCTATTTTAAAGGGGAAAATCTCACTGATCTAAATGAGAAACAGATGCAGCCGATACGCCGCAATCTTCAGATGATTTTTCAGAACCCGTATGGATCGCTTAATCCGAAAATGACGCTTAAACAGATCATTGAAGAACCTTTGAAAATTCATAAACTGGCTGTAAACAATCGACATAAAAGAATTTGTCAGTTGCTGGACTATGTCGGTCTCCAGTCTGCTTTTTTAGATCGCTATCCCTCCGAATTCAGCGGTGGCCAGAGGCAACGCATTGCCATAGCCAGGGCTCTTTCTTTACATCCGGAATTCATCGTAGCCGATGAACCGGTATCAGCTTTAGATGTATCCATTCAAGCACATATACTTAACCTGTTAATTGATTTGCAGAAAGAGTTTTCACTAACCTACCTGTTTATCTCGCATGATCTGAGCGTTGTGCGCTATATATCCGACCGCGCCGGAGTCATGTACCTGGGGAAAATTGTTGAAATGGCAGATTGTGATAATTTGTACGATCATCCTCTCCATCCCTACACAAAAATGTTGCTGGCCAGCATACCGATACCGGATCCCGAAAAACCATTCGAATTTGTAACTGAAGACCTCCCGGGAATACAAGTCTCCCGTCAAAAGCATGGATGCGCCTTTTACCCTCGTTGTGCAAATAGGATTGAGAATTGTTTACTGGATAAGCCGGAATTGAAAGAGATTTCTCCCGGCCACTTTGCGGCCTGCCACTTATATACAACTTGATAAGGAGAAAAAATGGACACCCAAGTTACTTCAACCATTTGCCGTATCTGCTTGAGAAGTTGCGGTATTCGGGTGCATCAAACTGCAACAGGTACCAGAATCACTGGAAATCCCGATCATCCGGTTAGTCGCGGGTTTATCTGTTTTAGGGGTGCGCATTATGATGAAATATGGGGATCTCCGGATAGAATCCGCGAACCGCTTTTAAAAAAGAAAGGAAGCTGGCAGTCGATCAGCTTTGATGATGCTATCGCTTTATTGGCCGAAAAAATCAGATCAGGAAAACAAAAACACGGTGCCCAAAGCATTGCCTTCCTCAAAGGGGAATCTCTTAAACATCAGGAAATCAGCGGATACATAAGGCATTTGACCCATGCATTGGGATCTCCCAATTATCTGACCATTGGTAGTATGTGCCAAAGAGCCTTGGCAATGGGTCATGAACTGACCTATGGGGGAGCTCCAAAAATTGATTTTCAAAGAATCAAGGTAGCGATCCTTTGGGGAAGGAATCTTGCTGTAGCATCTTTTCAGATGTTCAATCAGATGGAAAAAGCCATCAAGAAAGGTTTGAAACTGATAGTAATCGATCCTGCTGCAACCAAAACAGCAAAAGCAGCTCATTTACATCTCCGCATTACACCGGGATCTGACGGATTGCTGGCGCTGGCTTTTATTAAGTCGGCTATTGAATCCTACAATATTTCTGCTGATCCCGACCACGAAATCGGTTGGGCTGAATTAAAAAACTATCTTCAAAACATTTCTTATGCCTCATTGCTTGAGAAAACCGGGATTAGCCAAAGTGAGTTTTTTAATGCCGCCGCCCTGATCTTTGAAAACCGCCCTTGCTTCAATCAGGCGGGATTGGGTCTTGAATTACAGCCTAACGGGATCCAAACTATCAGAGCAATTGCCTGCCTTCAATCCCTGGTAGACCCCAACAAGTTCCCGACGGGAATGGCATTTCCAATGGCTCCTCTGCCGGATCAAGACAATTACCCTGAAATGCCGGAACCCATCGGCATAAGGGAAGCACCGTTGTTTGTCAGGCAAGGAGGTGAAGGGCAGGCCATGTATCTGCCCAAAGCAGTCCTGCAAGATGATCCCTATCCTGTTCGTACCCTCGTTGTTGTGGGCTCCAACCCGGCTCTTACCTTTCCCGCAGCTTCAATACAGAAAAAAATGTTTGAACGGCTTGATTTCATGGCAGTCAGTGATCTTTTTATGACCACCACAGCGCAACAGGCTGATCTGGTTCTTCCAGCCGCCGATTTTCTGGACAATCTGGAGATACATGATTACGGACGTTTCGGAAAATCCTATCTTGGCCTGGTACGCCCAGTAAAAAGAAGTGGTACCGGATGGCCGGCTTGGAAATTGATTTTTGAATTGGCACACCAACTCGATTTACATTCGTTTTTCCCATGGCAAAATAATGAAGAAGCCCTCAAATACAAACTTTCCAACACCGGTATCAGCTATGAATGCCTGAAAAATAGCCCCACCGGATTGGTTTCCTATCCAGCCGAATCACTCAATAATGAAGAACCGGATAACTCAAAAAAGGTTCATTATTTTTCTCAGGCTGTTGAAGATGTTGCAGACATGGGATCACTAACCGCCGATTCATTTGAGCTTCCCTTTACTACTGACGCCGCCTATCCATTCTGGCTAAGTACGGGTGATCGTGTAGCTGTCTATCAGCACAGCCAATTCCGGGTAGCAAAAGTCTACCTGGAGAAAGAACCAAAACCCAAAGTGAATATTCACCCTGATGCAGCCGATTCGCTTGGTATCAAGGATGGAGACATTGTCACGCTGGCCACCCGCGACGGTGAAGTCTCAGTTGAAGCTTGTTTGTCGGATAATGTTCGCATAGATTGTCTGCAAATGACACATGGTTGGGAGCAGGCAAATGTTAATGAAGTGACAGGTTTGAAATATTTTGATCCGATTTCCGGATTTCCATGGTGCCGTGCATTACCAGCAAAAATCACAAAAATAGTCAGGTGAACATAGTCCTTTTAAGGAAAAGGATTTGATTCTGTCCCCCAGAAACAGTGTCGATCAAATCCAGAAAGAGTATTTTTTAAGCTCGGGCAGCCCGGGTATGGCAGTCAGTTGATCTGCCAAGCTCACAGGGAGTATGGATAAAACTCCAGCGCAATTGCTCGGGATCTGAATGTTTATCCTTCTACTACTGAGCGGATACTCAAACAAACCCTTGACGAATTACCTGCAGTTGAATCCAGCTCCGTTGATAGTATTGTGATGATGCGAATCTTGGAACTTACTTTAAATCTGTTTGAGAAAATGATAAGGAAAACCTCAGTCTTCGACGGCTCACAGCGGAAATGGGGATGCCTGATACCTATCTTTATAATTATCTTAACATGTCAAATCACACCTAAAAATTTACCGGATAGTACAAGACGGTATTATCAATGCCATTAGCCAATAATCTTAAAAAAAGGAATCGAGTCTTTCCTTAAAATGTCAAAATGAAAGACTTGACCCCACTTTTCTTAAAATGAAAGACTTGACCCCACTTTTCCAAATGTCAAAATGAAAGACTTGACCCCACTTTTCCAAAAATTAGAATTGCTGCGACTGGGAATATTACCTTGACACACAAAAATCAAGTTCTTACTATCACATCTTGAAACAATAAGATTGAAGCGCTATTAGTAGGCAACTGCGTTTTCACAAAAACCCTCAAGGAGAGAGATAATGAAGAAGGCATTGTATGGTATTTTAATTCTATTTCTTGTCGCACTGGCTGTGGCAGTCTATTTTCTGGATGCCGCAATGCCCATCGGCAGTGGATATTCGGCTAAATATGTCTGTTCTCAGGTATTTCTGGCTGATAGAGATCCAAAAGTTGTTTTTGAAAATGATGTAAAACCGACCAATATCCTTTTTACCACAATTTCAAATACGGTGGATTATGATCAAAAAATCGTAACATCAGCAGGATTTGGTTTCTGGAGGCCTGCTTTTGCTGTCTATCGAGAAGGGTTTGGATGCACTCTGGCTGTTGATGTTACCCGGGAAGAACTGCTGACTCAAGCCAAAGGTGCACGTCCACAGCCAAAACCGGATCAGCAGAAAGAATGGCCATTTGGTGAAAGGGTTGATTTTGATAATATTCCTGCTGATATCAACAAAGATAAGCTATCACAGGCGGTGGAGGAAGCGTTTCAAGAACCCGGTGAAACCTCAATGCGAAACACCCAGGCTGTAGTGATTGTCTACAAAGGAAAACTGGTTGCTGAAAAGTATACGGAACAGTTCTCGCCAAAAACACCGATGTTAGGCTGGTCCATGTCCAAAACCATTACCAACGGGTTAACCGGCGTTATGGTCGAGAAAGGGAAGCTGGATATCCATCAGCCAGCCCCCGTTAAGATATGGAAGAAAAATACAGACCCCCGCTCGAAAATCACACTGGACCATTTGCTTCGAATGTCCAGTGGTTTGGACTTTGAAGAGGAATATGCCCCATTAAAAGATGCAACCTATATGCTTTATGACAGCAAAAGCATGGCGGATTACGCTGCAGATAAACCATTAAGGGCCAAACCGGACGGAGAATGGTACTACTCCAGCGGAACGACCAATATTATTGCGAGAATTATCAAGGACGCCGCCGGTGGTTCGCTGGTTTCGTTCAACGATTTTGCCAGGACCCAACTGTTTGATAAACTGCAAATGTATTCAGCGATTATTGAGCCGGACGCGTCCGGATCATTTGTGGGTTCAAGCTATATGTTTGCAACCCCAAGAGACTGGGCTCGTTATGGACTTTTTCTATTGAATGACGGTGTCTGGAATGGTGAAAGAATCCTGCCCGAGGGCTGGGTTTCCTACTCCACAACTCCGACTCCCCTTGCTCCAAAAGGGGAATATGGGGCTCAGATTTGGCTCAACGCGGGGGAAAAAGGAAACATCAATAACCGGGATTTCCCATCTTTGCCCAATGATATGTTCTATCTGAGTGGCTTCAACGGTCAGATTGTAGCGATTATTCCCTCAAAAAATCTGATTGTTGTACGGATTGGTGCAACTCATAATTCCTCGGATTGGAATGTTGAAGAATTTATTGGCAATGTGCTGAGTTCCATAAAAAGCTAATACCGGCAAAAAAAGCGTATTTTAGATAAAGCTACTATGGTAGGCAGATCAATTTTCTGAGATTTTGATCTGCCTTTTATCTTGTCAAATCCTGGAAGAATGGGTTTTTCTCTATGACAGCCTAAATTGAGAAAGGCCATCAGTATTAACCTGGAGACACCTCCACCAGCGACTCGTGGAAAGTGCCTCCTCCTCCAAGATCGGTTGTTTTTTGAGAGGTCAGGGTATTAATGCCATCATATCCTTTTTCGGGATTTTCCCAGTAGATCCCTTCAGCGATAACAACACCCTTCTGTGCATCCAAGGTGACTTTGGCCTTGCGAATAGTCAGTCCCCGCTGGCTAATAATCTTTACCAGTCTGTCGGTTCTTATTCCCCTCTGTTCTGCATCTTCAGGATGGATTAGCAGAAAACCGCACTCATTGATATATCGATCTCCAAATGTGCTGTTAAGCAGTTCCCCTTTTGGTGGGACAATCAGCTTCAGGGGATATCTGCTTTTTAAATCCGGATTGTCAAATTCCCCTGTTGACAACAAACAGGGAACTCCAGGTTGATCAGGTGGTAAAAAACCGGAGACAAACGCGATCTTCGGTGCACTCTCAAGCCAATTCCGGGAATTCGCACGAATCGATTTTACATGGCACCCTGACTGGAAGGAGGCAAAATCAAAATCATCGGGCAAACCCTTTAAATCGGAAAGATAAGCCAGAATTCGATCCTCCAGGGTTTGCTTGAAGGGGGTATCGTCATATCCCATTTTATCAGCCAGGGTTTGAAAGAGGGTGAAATTATCTATCGCCTCACCCCTTGGCTTTATTACCGGTTCCGTCATACCCAAGTCGAAATTTCCATAGGCTTTGTAAAGATCCTTATTTTCGAATGATGTGGTGGCGGGTAGAACTAGATCCGCATATTTTGCGGTGGGCGTCATCACCTGTTCATGGACAATTGTAAACAGATCTTCTCGCTTGAGCCCTTGCTTAACCATGGACGCATCAGGGGCAACTGAAAGCGGGTTGCTGTTGAAAACAAACAGACCGTGTATTGCTGGTTTTAGCGCCGTCAAAGCATGACCCAGTTGAACCATATTGACCAGACGCGTTTTCCGTTCTGCCAGGGAGGTATGGTTAATTGTTTCGTCATTGCCACTAAATGCACCGCTGGAAAGCAATAGTCCCCGTCCCGGGCGTCCGTCGGGCAACCCCAGGATTGCTGCCAGACTACAGATGGTGCGAATTGACATGGCACCGCTGGTATTACGTGTTAGCCCGATTCCGATCCTGAAAAAGGTTTTGGGATGAGCAATCAGAAGATCTGCCAACCTGCCAATATCAGCTTCAGGAATACCCGAGATCTCTTCGATGTTTTCCCAGCTTACGGAGTCCACATGGGTTTTCAGAGCGTCAAATCCGGTGGTGTGTTCCCTGATAAAATCCTGATCCGCTTTCCCCCGGCCAATGATAGTTTTTATGATTCCCAGGGCTAACGCTGTATCTCCCGCCGGTTTAACCGGAAAATAATAGTCAGCTGCTTTGGCGGTCACATTGCGATAGGGATCGATAACAACCAGCCTGCCGCCTCTGCGTCGACTTTCCTGGATTATCGGCCAGAAATGGATATTGGTTACTTTTACATTAATCCCCCAGGCAATGATCACTTCAGCATCAGCCGCCTTGAGAGGGTCTGTTCCCGGACGGTTTCCCAGATGCGCCTGCCAGCCTGCACTTGCCGCCGATGAACAGATGGTATGATCCAATCGGGAGGCACCGTATCGGTGAAAAAACGGATTTCCGGCCGATCGACTGATGATGCCCATGTTTCCAGCGTAAGAATAAGGCAGCAGAGCTTCACCGCCATATTGCTCTTTTATCTCCTTGAGTTTTCCGACTAGAATCTGCCAGGCTTCCTCCCAACTGATGGCATCAAATTTTCCCGACCCTTTTGTTCCTGACCTTTTCATGGGATTCAATATGCGATCTTCGGATTGCACCCGCTCATGATAACGCCTCATTTTTCGACAGAGAAATCCCCGGGTGATTTCATGATCCGGATCTCCATCAAGTTTAATAATACGCCCCTCTTTTAGAGTGGCTACAATGGCGCAACTGTCCGGGCAATCCAGGGGACAGATGGTTTTTTTTATTTCGATCATTGTGTCAGTAGTCAGTGATTAGCATTTAGGGGTTGGCTTTTATAACATCAATCCAAGTAAGTAAGAATAATCCTATCGAATTGTCATGGCTTTGACTACCAGCATTAATGACAAACAGTACTCCGTAGACAAATAGACACTGTTGCTAAGAATCGTTTCTATCTTAATGGATAAATACCTGAATATTATTTCCTGCCCAAAAAGCACAAACAATAATATGCAAGATGCTATATCTTATTTGATCAAACATGACAAATGTCCTATTTCCTGTTTTGTATTTCCAATACACTAAACTCATAAACAGGATATTCGAATGATAGATAAATCAAAACAATTAACAGATTTTATTAAGTTATTTTCTCTGGATCAGGTATTCAGTCCGGAACTGATGGCTCATTTTAAGCTGGAAGAGCTGTCAAAAGGAACCAAACTCTGTGGTTTGGGGGAGCCGTTGGAGACATTTTTTCTCCTGGTGGAGGGTAAGCTAAAAATCTACACCCTTCAGGAAAACGGCAAGAAAATATTAATCCGTTTTTATCGACCGTTAAGCATTGTGGGAGATCTGGAATACCTGTCCCATTATCCTCCCAACGCCATAGTTGAAACACAAGAAGCATCCATATTGATATCGGTTCCCATGGAGATCATTCGAAACCATACCTATGATTGCCCCAAGTTTCTCAGGTTTGTCATCACCCAGCTGAGTCAGAAGCTCTATACCTATTCCAATGCCTCGGCCATGAATCTGGTCTATCCTTTGGAGAATCGAATCGCAAGTTACCTGTGGTCGCTGAGCAAAATTACTGACGATAAACAATTGGAAGAGATAAGAGTCAGCAGTCTGGAAGAGATGGCTAATCTGCTTTGTACCAGTTACCGGCATCTGAACCGGGTTCTTTGCCTCCTTGAGTCAAAACAGATCATTGCCAGGAACAGAGGAAAAATAAGAATTATTGATTTTGAAAAGCTGAACGACCTATCGGTGGGGTTGTTTGAATAGTATACAGAATCTGACTTTTAAGGTTCTTATCCAGTTTATCTGGGTAAGACATTTTTAATGAATATTACATTCATTTTTACAGGGTCTTCACAAAGGGGTTTCATGCTTCAGGGTTTGTCGTTTGCACTGGTTGCCGGACTGCTAATAAGCTTTCATAACGTTTTCATAACGCGCACCGGTGAAAAACTGGGTTTTTGGGAGACCACAACCCTGGTTCACGGTCTGGGTTTTCTGCTGGCATTGGTTATCCTGTTTATTACAGGTCGATCAGCCGGCAGTTCTATACGAGATGTAAACTATCTTTATGTCTTTGGCTGCCTGGTTGGAGTTCTGGTGGTTTTTTCGGTTATGCAGGGTGTTGTTCGTCTCGGAGTGATTTTTGCGGTGCCCATGATTATTTTTGCCCAGATCGTGGGATCAGTGATTATCAGCCGATTCGGACTTTTTGAAGAAAAAATGGTGATCCCAAGTGTTACCAATCTGGTTGGAATTATACTATTACTCATTGGTGCTGTGCTTTCCCAGATCCGAACTTAGGCAAAATCCTATTTCTCCTTGCCAGTCTTAAGCGAAAAAGTGAATAATCACTCAATAGATTGAGATCATCCGCGTTCCTTTAATCGCAACCCGATCACCCAGTCTTTTCACTTAAAAATCAGATGGCAAAGAACTTTCGATTCTGGAGAAAAATGAAGGAAAAAACAGAAAGCGACTTAACCAATAATCCCTGGGGAGACAAGCTGGTTCAACCGGAGAAAGCCCTCGATATGCTAAAACCCGGGATGACCGTCTATTTGAGCACGGGCGTGGCTGAGCCCAGAACACTGCTGAAACACCTAATCTGTTCGGATCGTTATAACATCTCCGATCTTGAACTGATTCAGATTTTTAGCTTTGGAGAAGCCATTTCAACCCGGGAGATCAGCTCACAAAAATACAGGTTAAAAACATTCTTTAAGGGCTGGATCGCGGATGAAGCTATCTCTTCCGGCAGGGTGGATCTGATACCCGGCTTTTTCTCCCAAATCCCTCACTTGATCGGTTCCGGTCAGATCTCCATTGACGCGGCCTTTATTCAGATCACGCCACCCAATGCTGCCGGATACTGCTGTCTGGGAATATCGATGGATGCAGCTCGGCAGGCCATAAAACGAGCGGATCTGGTTGTCGGTGAAATCAACGACCAGATCCCCCATACCTTCGGTGATACATTTATACCGATTTCCGATTTTGATTATGTGGTGCAGTCCGAAGAACCACCAATCTACTTCGATCGCATTAAACCGGCGGAAGTATTTGACCAGATAGCTGCCAATATCGCCTCCATTGTTGAAGACGGTAGTTGTCTGGCTTACTCCATCGGTCCTATTTTCGAAGCCTTGAGCAAACACTTGATGTCAAAAAGAGATCTTGGAATTCAAACTCCCTTTTTCACTGATGCCCTGATGGAGCTTTGTAAAAGCGGTGCAGTTAACAACCGGAATAAAAAAGTCTTCCGGGGTAAATCTCTGGCATCTTATGCATTAGGGACGCCGGAATTGATGAAATGGCTGGACAATAATCCCATGGTTGAATTTCAGAGTACGGAGGTTACCTTTAACCCGCTCACCATTGGTCAAAATCCAAAATTTCTGGCGTTAATCCCCTGCCGAAAGGTGGATATGACCGGACGAATTGTGTTGTTTTCAGGCAAAGCCAATACAGGAGCCACCCCTGGCGAAGTTGCCAATCTGGCCACTGCCGCCAGAATCTCCAGGGGCGGAATGACAATCTTCGCACTGCCCAGCCGCAATACGAAGGGTGAGAGCAATATTTTATATTCTGTTGAAAACCATGATGAACAATTTTCCATTAAAGAAGCAGTTGATATAGTGGTTACCGAATTTGGCGTGGCAAACCTCTTCGGGCGAAGCATTAGAGAGCGTGCCCAGGCACTTATCGAAGTTGCTCATCCCGATGACAGAAAAAAACTGGTGGAGATCGCTAAGGAGAAGAAGGTTCTGTACCAGGATCAGATCTTTCTGGCTGAATCCTCCCACCTCTATCAGTCAGAAATCCGTGAATCCCATACCTTTAAAAACAATCTGGAAGTGCGTTTCAGGGCTATCAGACCCTCAGATGAGGAACAGATGCGACGGCTATTCTATCGTTTTTCCGATGAATCTGTTTATTACCGGTATTTTACCCGTATTAAAAGTATGCCTCACTCCAAAATGCAGACTTATGTCAACGTGGATTATAGTCATGTACTTTCTATCGTAGGGTTGATAGGCCCTGCCGGAAAAGGTCAGATTATTGCCGAGGCACGCTACGTCAAGCATAAAGACAAACCATTTGGTGACATAGCGTTTGTTGTTGATGAAGAGTATAAAGGCGCCGGTATTGCCACTTATATGTACCGCTTGTTGACAAGGCTGGCGAAAGAGAGGGGACTGCAGGGATTTACAGCCAATGTGTTAGCCCGCAATACAGCCATGATGAAAGTCTTCGAAAAAGAGGGCAAGATCAAAGCCAAAATGGAGGGGGGGGAATACGAACTGACCATTATTTTTGACAAATAGAGACAAAAGAAACCCTGCCTGATTCATCGAGCAGTCAGAATGCTGACTATAATGGTCAACATTCTGACTGTTGGTTTATTCCTCTAACAATAACACGTCTAAGTAACTGTTTTATCATCTCTTTTAGTGCCACTCCCTGGCATTTTATTTGCAAGTTGCATTCTACGCTTTTTTACGATAATGAAACATTGGCAAGGTTTTTCCGACAGTGCCTTGGCGTTTGTCTGGTTTGTCCAATCCACCATTCTCATAAAGTTGAAACAAGTGATACTTATTAATTTTGGTATCATTTTTATTCATTCTTTTATAGATTAATCGCAAAACAGGAAAGCGCAAGATCGAAAATATCAGTTAATACCTCTCCAAAGCATATGGCAAGAGAAGCGGCTAACAGGATGGAGATTCATGCTGAAAATTACCAATCTTGAAACCACCTACAATGATATTATTTTAGCCCTGAAAGGGATATCCATTCAGATCAATCCGGGGCAGATCGTTACTCTGCTGGGAGCCAACGGGGCTGGCAAAACAACCACCATCAATACCATTTCAGGAATCCGCAACACTATCAATCTCAAAGTCGAGAATGGAGACATCGAATTTGAAGGGGAAAATCTCAACCATCGGGGTCCCCACGAAATTGTGTCAGCCGGTATCATGCAGGTGCCTGAGGGAAGACGTATCTTTGCCGAATTGACGGTAGACGATAATCTTAAAATCGGTTCCTACAGTTTGAGTGATCGAAAGCAGTTTAAAAAAAACCGCGCGATGATATTCGATTTTTTCCCCATTCTTTCCCAGAGAACCAATCAACTAGCCGGATACATGAGTGGAGGCGAACAGCAAATGCTGGCAATTGCAAGGGCATTGGTCGCAAGCCCAAAAGTCATCATGCTGGATGAACCTTCTCTGGGCCTGGCTCCTTTGGTAGTCAGGGAGATTTTCGATATCATCAGCCGAATCAATAAAGAGGAGGGAATCACCATTCTGTTGGTGGAGCAGAATGCCAATATGGCTCTCTCTATTTCCCACTACGGTTATATTATGGAAAATGGAAGGATTGTCATGGAGGGTTCCGGCAAAGAGCTGCAACAGGATGATGACATCAGGGAATTTTACCTGGGTCTATCCGAAACCGGGCAACGAAAGAACTATCGGAACATCAAACATTATAAACGACGAAAACGCTGGCTTTCATAGGGGGAAAGTTGAATCTGCTATTAGAGGTTTCTGAACTTTCCATCTGCTTTGGTGGAATAGAGGCATTAAAGGACGTTTCTTTTTCGGTTCGTAAGGGAGAGATTTATTCCGTTATCGGACCTAACGGCGCAGGAAAAACAACCCTCTTTAACTGCATCAATGGCATATACCAGGCTCAGAAAGGAAGTATTCTTTTCGAAAATCGGGAACTTCTTGGATTGAAGCCCCATAAGATTGCCCGGATGGGGATTGCCCGTGCCTTTCAGAATATTGAACTGTTCAAAGGCATGACCGTGTTGGACAATCTGATGTCGGCTCAGGGACACAGAATGAAGTATGGATTGCTGGGAGCTGCCATCTATCTGGGCAATTGTTCAGCCAACGAGATTCGCTGCAGGGATGAGGTTGAAGAGATCATCGAATTCCTGGATCTGCAGGATATGAGAAAGCTTCCGGTTGCCAGCCTTTCCTACGGCTTGCAGAAGAGAGTTGAGCTGGGCCGGGCCTTGGCCATGAAACCAAAACTTTTGTTGATAGATGAGCCCGTCAGTGGCATGAATGCCGAAGAAACCGAAGACATGGCACGCTATCTGTTGGACATAAATGAAGAGATGCACGTCACCATCATTCTGGTAGAACATGAGATGGGAGTTGTTATGGATCTGTCAAATACGGTCACCGTTTTGAACTTTGGACATAAAATAGCCGAAGGATCGCCCGAAGAGATTTCCCAAAATCCCGAGGTTATCAAGGCATATCTGGGAGAGCCCCAGTCAGCATGAGATTATCAATTAATTGAAGGGTAAAAAAACAACAATTGCCATAAACCATGGATAAACCCAATACCACTTACCCAAAACTCCTGATGGAAAAATCCCACAAATACCGGGATAGGGTAGCCATGCGGGAAAAGTATAAGGGAATCTGGCAGGAGATTTCCTGGAATAAATACCAGGAAAAAGTCAGATATCTGTCGTTGGGGTTAATGGAATTAGGTCTTAAAGCAGGAGATCATATTTCCATTCTGGCAGAAAACTGCCCGGAGTGGATATTTGCCGACCTGGCCGTTCAAAGCCTGCGTGGGATATCCGTTGGGATCTATCCCACCAATTCCAGTGACCAGGTTAAATATATTATCGCTCACTCTCAATCCGGCTTTGTATTTGCGGGTGACCAGGAGCAGGCGGACAAAATTCTGGCCATCAAGGAGGATCTCCCCGGACTTAAAGGCATCATTGTGATTAACATGAAGGGATTGCGTCATTATACAGATCCTTTTGTGATCAGCTATGATTCGGTTGAAGATCGGGGTTGTGCCGTTGACCAGTCTGATCCCCATCGGTTTTTAGAGTTGGTGAATCAAACCAAACCGGACGACATTGCTTTCCTGGTCTATACATCGGGAACGACCGGACCACCCAAAGGATGCATGATACCACATCGGAATCATATCAAAAACATTCATGGTATCAATGGGATTTTTCGCTTTACCGACAGGGATTCAGTTGTGTCCTACCTACCACTGTGTCATATCCTGGAAAGAAGCATCTCGGTCAGTATCCCTCTGGTTTGCGGCTATACCATTAATTTTGCAGAATCCATTGAAACGGTTCAGCAGAATATACAAGAAATTTCTCCTTCCTTTTTTGCCGCCGTTCCCAGAATACTGGAAAAAATGCACTCAACCGTGCTGATTAAACTACAGGACTCCACCTGGTTAAAGCGGTTTATGTGTAGCCTCTTCTTTCCTGTTGGTGTAAAGGTTGCCGAATATCGCATGGCCCGAAAACGGATTCCCCTGTACTGGCTGGCCCTGTACGGAATAGCGTATTTTTCCGTCTTCAGACCTCTCAAAGACAAATTGGGATTATTGCACTGCCGGTTGCTGATGAGCGGAGGGGCTCCCATTGCACCGGATATCCTGAAGTTCTATCATTCTCTTGGAGTGTTTGCGATTGAGATGTGGTCGCAAACCGAGAGTTGCGGCGGAGGAACCGGACCACATCATGAAGTAAAGCCCGGATCTGTCGGACAACCCATCTCATCAGTTCAATTAAGACTGGCGGCGGATGGAGAAATACTTTTGGACGCGAACAGTGTGTTTTCCGGCTATTATAGAGATCCCGAGGCAACCGCGGAAGTCATGAAAAATGGCTGGCTGCACACTGGTGATGTCGGGCGATTCGATGAAAATGGACATCTGTATGTTGTTGATCGTAAAAAAGATATCATCATAACTTCGGGAGGTAAGAATATTTCCCCTTCCGAACTGGAAAACGATCTCAAATGCTGCCCTTTCATCAAAGAAGCAATCGTTTTCGGAGACGGGCGTAAGTTTCTTACGGCTTTGATTCAGCTTGAATATGAGAATGTTGGAAAGTGGGCGCAGAGTAATAAAATCCCATATACAAATTACCGCAGTCTTGCCGGAAACAAGGATGTGTATGAATTGATACAAAAAGAGTTGGAAAAAGTGAATAAGAATCTTGCCAGGGTGGAGCAGATAAAAAAGTTTATTATTCTCAAGAAGGAGTTGGATCAGGATGATGAAGAACTGACCGCTACTCAGAAGGTAAAACGTAAGGTGATTGAAAAACAGTTTCAAAAAGAGATTGAAGAGATGTACCGGCAAACCTGAGGCTGAAAAAAAGGAAAAAATGGAAAGAGCGATTGATATTCTGTTTAGTGGATTGTCCATGGGGTCCATATACGCATTGGTAGCCCTTGGTTTTGTTTTAATTTTTAAATCCACGGGAATTCTCAATTTCGCGCAGGGCGAACTCTGCATGATCGGAGCTTTTGTTTGCTATTATTTTGCAACTAAACTCGGCATTCCTTATATTCTGGCGTTTTTGGCTGCGATTGGTATCGGCAGTGTAACGGGAGCTCTCATTGACCTTCTCCTGTTCAGAAAATTGGTAGGCCAACCCATCCATTCAACCATTCTCGTAACAATCGGGTTGGCCAGTATCCTGGTTGCCCTCAGCGGTTTAATCTGGGGGCATGATACGTATGCCATCCAATCTCCCTTTATTGGGAAAACCCTGGTGGCGGGAGGAATGGTATTCTCCCAAGCTTCGGTTGCTACCATAATCGTATCAGTCTTTCTCTTCGGATTTTTTATCCTGTTTTTTAAAAGATCCATGCTGGGAATTGCGTTGATGGGAACTGCTGAGGACTCCGACACGGCAGGGTTAATGGGGATCAATGTAAAAAAAATGCGGATGTTCGCCTGGATATTGGGCGCTTTTGTTGCCAGTGTCGCCGGAATATTTCTGGCTGAGCAGAGTTTTGTTCATGCCGGTATGAGTCATGTTGGCATCAAAGCGATGTCGGCTGCCATTCTGGGTGGAATGCAAAGCATCGGGGGCGCTATCATTGGTGGAATTATTGTCGGATTGATTGAGAGTCTGGCTGCCAGTTTTTTAACCGGACTGGAGATCGGCGGTTTTCACTTTGGAGATGTCAAGGATGTGACAGCGTTTGTGATCATGATTCTGGTGTTGATGATTCGACCCCACGGTATTTTTGGCAAAAAAGAGGTGGAGCGAGTTTAAAAAAGGAGATCCCGGATGGGCAGAAATTTTAAAGTGAGTTACAGGGAAGACATGGCTCTCCTGCAAAACCAGGGGCAGAAGACTTGGCTGATGATACTGGTTCTGATGCTGATCGTTGTTCCGCTGTTTCTTACCAGATATCAGCTGAGCATACTCAATGAAATGAGCATCGCCATTATTGGTGCCTTGGGATTAAATCTTCTGATTGGTTATACGGGTCAATTGTCGCTTGCCCATGGCGCTTTTGTAGCAATTGGAGCGTATTCGTCCGGAATTATCACCGGCAAACTGGGACTCCCTTTCCTGGTGTCTCTGCCTCTATCCGGATTGATCGCTGCGTCCCTTGGGTTGATTATCGGAATTCCCTCGTTGCGTTTAAAAGGTTTGTATCTGGCCTTGGGCACTTTGGCGTTTGGATTTGTGATAGAATATATTTTACAGCATTGGGATTTTACTCAGGGTGACCTAGGAATGGCAATAAAACAGATTTCCATTTTTAATTGGACAATCAAATCACAACTACAATATTTTTATTTATATGTTTCCCTGGCTTTCGGTGCTGTTGTGGTGACCAACAATCTTGTTCGCAGTAAGATTGGAAGGAGTTTTCTTGCCATCAGGGACAGGGATGTTGCGGCTGAAGCCATGGGGATATCTACTACCAAATATAAGGTGATGGCTTTTGCGTTAAGTGCTTTCTATGCAGGCTTGGCAGGGTGTCTGGCAGCACACTTTAATCGCTGGATTGTCCCGGGCAGTTTTGATATTTCATTGACCATTTCGGCAATTGCCATGATAATTGTAGGAGGGTTGGGTACAGTTTTAGGGTCAGTTCTTGGAGCTATTCTGATTACAGGAATTCCGCATATTATTACTTATTTTATAGATGTATTGAAGGGGTCATATCCGGCTTTGAGCGGCTTTATCGTGGATTTCAAGCTGGGTATTTTTGGGCTGGTGATCATCGCAACCTTACTTTTTGAACCGAGAGGATTGTATGGGATTTACCAGCGGATTAAGGTCTATTGGAAAACCTGGCCATTTAAGTATTAATAGTGTTTTTGGTTCTGCTTGCGCTTGTGATTTGGTAACAGGTTTATAACCATTGGCCGGAATGTTTTGGCTTTTCTGTTTTACATCTTCACCATCAGGAAATCTTAAAAGATTTCCAATTTTGTGCAAATATGGATTGAATTCCGGTGACGGACATGATGCAAATCCCTACACCCAAATTCAATCCAAAAAATGGAGGAGTGCCATGAAGGGAAAAACTATTTTTATGTGCCTGTTTTCTGCAATCCTAACCTGTTTATTTATCAGCAACTTGTCCGCAGGAGAAGTACGGGGAGTAACGGACGATGAAATCAAAATTGCCTGCCTGGTGGATTTTTCAGGTCCCGGTAAATATGCAGGTCCTGCATTAGCCTTGGGAGCACAAACATATATAAATTATGTTAATGATCAGGGTGGGGTTCATGGCAGGAAAATCAATTTAATTATTGAGGACAACGGTATCATGCCCAATACCACCCTGGCTGCAGCCAGAAAGGTGATTTATAAGGACGAGGTATTTGCCATCGGTTTTAATCTGGGAAGTGCCGGTTCAAGTGCCATCATTCCCCTGAGTGAAGAAAACGAATCGGTTTTAATGCCCCATGGCGCCAACAGAAGATTTTATAATCCGGGCAACAAGTGGGTATTTGTCCCTTTTGCCACTCAGTACAATATGGGATCGCGGGCAATGGAATTCATCCTCAGGGAAAAAGATGCAAAAGCACGGGTCGGGGTTATTTACCAGGATGATGATTATGGCATCGATGGTCTCGACGGAGTAAAAGCCGCAGCCAAACATTTGGGAGCCGTCATTGCCGCGGAGGCGCCTTATAAAATCGGAACCATCGATCTTTCAGCCCAAATGCGAATCATGAAGGATGCAAATGTTGATTGGATCATCGCCTGGACCTACCTGCCTCAAACAGGTGCCATCATGAAGGCGAAAACCCAGATGGGATGGAATGTTAACGTTATCGGTCCGAATACAACCGCATATCGCCAGATCTTTCCAATTCTCGGGAAACTGGCCGATGGGTATATGGCTGTAACACCTTATGTTCCCTGGGAGGATACTCCTGAAAGAACAAGAGAAATACTAAAGAAATATGGTGTGTTCGAAAAAGTTTCTCAATCACCTTACCCTGCTCCCTTGTTTTTCGGATCTTGGACCTATTTTGCCGCCATGGTTGAAGGTTTAAAGCTTGCAGGACCAAACCTGACTCCAGAGACTTTTATCAGCGGCCTTGAGAAGGTCACAAACCTGGATGTAGGCGGCATGTGCCCCAATATAACCTTTACACCGAGTCGCCATGTCGGTTATTTTTCATCTCTTGTGGTTCAGGCGGACGCTCAAAACAACAGGTTCATCATCGTCAGTCCCATTAAAGAGCCGATCACACCTCAAGACTGATATCCCTTAATATAATTGGTCTAAAACAAGTGGCAGGGTGATTTCAGCTAGCCCCCTGCCACCGTTACTCAGACTATAAACAAAAAGCCTCTAATCAACGCGAACCTCTTTCAGAGATTCATAATAATCCAGAGATTCCGGATTCTTCAAGGCGTCTTTGTTTAAAATTGGTTTTCCTTCAATTGCTTTCTTGACTGCCAATTCCACTTTTTTCATGTTCAGGGTGTAGGGTATATCGGGAACCGCCAGTATCTTGGCCGGGACATGCCTGGGAGAGGCGTTGGTTTTTATCGTCTGCTTGATCCGATTGACCAGATCATCAGTCAACTCCGCTCCTTCCACCAGTTGCACAAATAATATCACCCTCACATCATTCTTCCAGTTCTGTCCGACAATAACGCTGTCGGCGATCTCCTTGAATTGTTCAACTTGACGGTATATTTCAGCGGTTCCGATTCTAACACCGCCTGGATTGAGGGTTGCGTCTGATCTGCCGAAAATAGTAACTCCTCCCCTGTCATTAATCTCAATAAAATCTCCATGCCGCCATACATTGGGATATATGGAAAAATAGGCATTATGATATTTTTTCCCGTCAATATCATCCCAGAAATAGATTGGCATCGATGGGAATGGAGCCGAACATACCAGTTCCCCTTGCTGGTTGATAACCGGCTCACCCTGGTCATTATATGCTTCAACTTTCATGGCCAGGCCTCTGCATTGAAGTTCCCCGGTGTAAACTGGCCCAATAGGATTTCCCAGGGCAAAACAGCCGTTTAGATCAGTCCCACCGGAAATAGAAGCCAGCTGCAGTTCCGATTTAATACTATTATAAACAAACTCAAATCCCTCAACCGACAGGGGAGATCCCGTGGATAACACGGCTCTCAATGGTGACAGATCATATTCATCCTTGGGGCTGATGCCTGAACTCATTAAAGCACTGATATACCCGGCGCTGGTACCAAAAACGGTGATCTTTTCATCTTGAGCCATTTCCCACAATGCCCCTGGATGAGGGTGAAAAGGATTGCCATCAAACAGCACAAGAGTCGCTCCCACCGATAAAGAACAGGTCAACCAGTTCCACATCATCCAGCCGCAGGTCGTAAAGTAGAAAATGGTATCGTCTCTCTTCAGATCCGTGTGGAGCATCAATTCTTTCATCTGATGTATCAAGATACCACCCGAACTCTGAACCATACATTTGGGCAGACCGGTTGTACCTGACGAATACATGATATACAGGGGGTGTTCAAAGGGAAGTTGTTCAAATTCTACTTCCAGATCGGTTTTGTCACCCGCAAACTCTTTGTAATGAACCGCATTGGGAATATTGGAAATGTCAGCCGATTGGCGAGTGTAGGGTACTACTACCACTCTTTTGATGGAGGGAAGATCTTTCAGAATATCGGAAATCCGTTCCAGTGAATCAATCTCTTTTCCCTTGAAAAAGTATCCGTTTGCGGTGAATAAAACTTTGGGCCTGATCTGTCCAAATCGGTCTAAAACGCCCTTAATACCAAAATCGGGTGAACAGGAAGACCAGGTTGCTCCGATGCTGACTGCTGCCAGCATGGCAATGATGGTTTGTGGCATATTAGGCATAAACCCGACAACCCTGTCACCGATGTTTACCCCGGAATCCTTTAACGCTTTTGCTACCCTTGCCACTTCGTTATTTAATTCCCCATAGGTCAACCTCGTTGTCGGTTGGCTTTCACTCTTGAATATCAAAGCCGGTTGATCATCTCTATAACGCAACAGGTTCTCGGCAAAATTCAGTTTTGCACCCGGAAACCATTTTGCACCGGGCATTTTATCCAAATCGTCAACAACCCTGTCATAAGACTTGGAGTGTTTTACCTCTGCAAATTCCCACATCAATCTCCAAAAATCGGCAATATTGTCAACTGACCACTGGTAAAGTCCCGGGTAATCCTTAAAATTCAGGTTGTGCCTTTCATTTACCAGCTTCATAAACCGCATCATGTTCGACCTGCTGATCTGTTCTTCGCTGGGTGTCCATAGTAGTTTGGTCATGAGTGATCTCCCTGAGAATTATTGTTACGGATAATCCGAATGAGCAGTCAGTCGTTTAGAAAGCATTAGCAAGCTTTTCTCTTTTTATCAATTAGTTCTTCAAATAATTGCGTCCGGGAAAGAGTAAATTGACAAAGCTGTATTTCCCAATAGATTTGAGAGAATAGGGAACATTGTGTACAATTGATTCGGCTGCCAGTATCCCACTTTGAACTGCAGGACCGATGCCCTCTCCCATGTCAAAGGTTGCCAGACCGGCGGCATCACCTATCAGAAAGCTGTTATCGACCCTGAATGTAGTAACATTACTGCGCAGGTAGTAATTGTGTCCCTTTGGATTGTATGAGTGGTTCTTAATCAATCCCAGGTTTTCCAGTTTTTTAGTAAGCAGATTCCAGTGGAAGCGGATGGTTTCTTTCCTTCTCTTCAAACCCATTATTTTTCCGCCAACACCCATATTCACAAAACCGCCGTTTTTGGGGACATACCAGGAATAGCCGGGAAGTCCATTGTCGAAGTACCAGAGATAACAGCGGTGGTCATAAATCGGATATTGAAATTCCTCCTCCAAGGTGGTGATCATCCGCTCCTTTGCTCTTGGATTGGCGGTTTTGAAGAGTTCATGATAAACGCGACAGCCAGTCCCTCCAGCTCCCACAAGATAACGGCATTTAAACTTGCCATCCAGCACATAGGCTCCGTTTTGTCGTTCAATGGTGTTCACCTGGTGTTGATAAAGGCTTACCCCGGAACGTTGCACTAACCAGTTATCCAGTTCATAACGACGAATAGCAAATTGTTTTGTGGGAACAGGGATTTTGAAACCTTTAAAGTGGAAATACAACCTGTCAAAATAGGTTAAACTGTGGCAATAGGTCTGCGCCGTGATATTTAAATCCTTCAGGACTTTGGGCGTGATCCAGCCTGCGCACGGCTTTAACCTCGGAAACATCTGCTTGTCCAAGAGAATAACCTCTATTCCCATCTGCCTTAATTTCCAGGCGCAGGTTGATCCGGCTGGTCCAGCTCCGACAATAATAGCTTCCGATTCTAGCATGACAAAAAGTTGATAATATATTTTTTGTACACTTTAATACTGCCCAATAGATGACTTCACGAGATTCGGCAGATTGGTTGTGTTCTGCGAGTCTTCGCTTTAGTCATTACAATCTGCCATAGTTGGAGATCGCGACAGCGGAATCCCGCGGCGGAGCTCAGTAAATAGAAGCGCCACATGCGATAAAAGCGGTTACTGTAATTCTTCTTCAATCTAGGCCAGGCTTTTTCAAAATTTTCGTACCATGCCATCAGCGTTTTATCGTAGTCCTCCCCGAAATTGTGCCAGTCTTCCATAATAAAAAGTCCCTCCATTGCCTTGCCAATTTGAGCAATTGAAGGGATCATCCCGTTCGGGAAAATATATTTATCCGACCAGGCATTGGTAGCTGTTTTGCTCTGGTTTCCGCCAATGGTATGGATAAAGGCAATTCCGTCATCCTTCAAAGTCCTGTCAACCTGCTTCATATAGGTATGGTAATTCTTATACCCTACATGTTCGAGAACTCCTATTGATATTACCCTGTCGAATTTTCCTTTTATATTTCGGTAATCCTCCAGGCGGATATCGACAGGTAGTCCTTTACAAAGTTCCTGTCCCAGTTTAACTTGCTCCTTGGACACGGTCAACCCGGTGACTTTTGCGCCATATTTTTCTGCAGCATACTTGGCAAAGGATGCAAAGCCGCAACCAAATTCAAGAACGGTCATTCCGGGTTCAAGACCGATCTTCTGACAAACCAGTTCCAACTTGGCTTCCTGGGCTTCATCCAAAGTTTTAGCGTTTTTCCAATAACCGCAGGTATAGAGCATACGTCTATCCAGCATGGCTTTGTAGAGATCATTTCCAACATCGTAATGCTCTTCTCCCACCTTATAGACACGACTTCTACTCTGCATATTGAATAGTCGCGATTTTACATGATGCCAGATGATCCTCCAATTCTCCCTGGCATACTTTTCTATACCGTATCGAAAAATGCGTTCAAAAAACTGGTCCAGCTTGTCCGAATCCCACCAACCATCCATATAGGATTCTCCGGCTCCTAATGATCCTTCCATTAAAATACGTTCGTAGAATTTTTCATTTTTGATCTTCAAATCCCACGAATTCTTCCCTCCGACGGAAATCCCGGCTTTTCCCAGTATTCCGACAACATTTTCCTTAAAATTATTAATCGCCATGATAACAAACTCCCAAAAGCTTTAATATTTATTGAGGAATGAGAATTAATATGGATTGCAAAAAAAACCTATGTTATCAATTATTAAGAAACCGGAAATAGTATAATATGAACTTGAAAAGAGGTCAAGGAGTCTGTTTAACCCGGACAGTAACCTGAAAAGGATTGCTCCATTGTCATTTTTTTTGGGCTTATGTATAATAAACACGAACAAAAAGAAAATCTGATCTTGTAACTCATTATAATTTTTGCGGTTTGACATTGAAGGGAAAAGTTGAGTTTTTTCCTTCCAATCCTTTTCCAAGGGGGCATTATGATTACGGTTAAGAACATCCTGGTTCCGACAGACTGCTCCGAATCGTCTGTAGATGCAGCCAAATACGCTGTAAATTTTGCAAAACAATTTAAAGCACACCTGACCTTACTTCTGGTAACCGCCACAGAACCCCTGGCGGTCTTAAACGATTACGGTTATTTTTCACCGGAACTTCATCAAAAGCTGGTCGTTGAATCGAGTAAACGAGCTGAAGACCAATTACGTGCTTTCTGGGAATCAGTAGCAGATCCTGAGGTTGAAGCCAAACTTGTCAATGTCAAGGGAGATCCCTTTACGGAGATTATTCACTATGCCAAGGAGAATACCATGGATATTATTATCATGGGAACCCACGGGCATACCGGCATCAAGCACATATTGATGGGAAGCGTTGCGGAAAAAGTGGTGCGATACTCTCCATATCCCGTATTAACAGTCAAACAAGAGGGATATAAATTTGATGTGGATGAAGCATAATAGTGGATTTTTGAAAAAAGGATAGTGATCGTTCGAGTAGGTTTTGCTTTCTCGCAGATTAGCGGTTAACACCAGCTTGCACGACCATCGATTTTTTGAATCGATATTGACGACGGGTATCAATAAAAAAAAGGATTTGATTACAAGTCGTTAACTGTGAGCAGTAAGCTGTAGATGCAAACTTCACATTGCTAACAGTTAACCGTCCTTTTAAAAGATGGAAACAACGGATAAGGTCCATAAAACAGGCTGGTTTCAGCGCGTCTTTGTTAACCGCAACATATTTAATCTCTGGGTGGGACAAATTATCTCCCAGTCCGGAGATTCCATCTTTGAGATTGGCCTACTCTGGTTGTTGCTTGAACTGACCGGATCCAATGCCATTACCGGAATGGTGGCCATGTCCGCCTATCTGCCGACATTGATGTTCGGTCTTTTCAGTGGCGCCCTGGTGGATAGGTTTGATCGCAGGCGATTAATGCTGTTCTCAGATGCAATCAGGGCTGTGATTATTCTTTTCATTCCTTTATTGTACTGGCTGGATGGTTTAAACGGCTTGATGCTGGGGATTATTACCTTTATCCTGGCGTCGTTTAATTCACTTTTTAATCCTGCCAGGGATGCCTTGGTTGGGCAGCTGATCAAGCCGGAGGAACAGTTAGCTGCCAACTCGATGATTCAAACTTCCTGGCAATATGCTATGTTTATCGGCCCCGCCGTGGCCGGTATCCTCCTGGCAATCGTCGGCGAGGTACACCTGATCAGTCTGGATGCGCTGACATTTCTAGCCTCTTTTTACTTCATCTATAAAATCAAAACCAATAAAACCGGTGCTTCCATGCGCCTGAAGAACCTTCCGCTGGAATTCAAGGCAAGCTGGAAGGATATGATTGAGGGATTAGGTTATGTGAAAAAAGATCGGCGTATCGGGGCGTTGTTACTGTTCACGGCGGTTGACAATTTTGTGCTTATGGGACCTGCCATTATTGGCGCCCCGATTTTTGTACGTGAGATTCTAAAAGAGGATGCCAGCAGTTACGCTTTTGTTCAGGTGGCATATGCCGTGGGCATGGTTTTGGGAACTATCTTGCTGAGGAGATTTGGAGGAGCTCTTAGAAAAAGTCAGCTCATCCAGTGGGGTGTCATTCTGGATGGAATTACCTTTGTACCCCTGTTCTGGGTGACAAGTTTCAGCGAGATGTTTATCACCATCACCATTCATGCCATGGCCATCCCCATGATTATAGTCGCCCGACCCAATATTATCCTCACCATAGTGCCTTCGGAAATGCAGGGAAGGGTTTTCAGCCTGATGTCGGTCTGTGTTTTTGGTCTTACTGCCCTCTCCATTGCTCTGACAGGTATTATCGCGGAAATAATTCCCATGAATGTCATCTACCTGGTTATAGGGATTATAGCAGCGAGTACCGGAACCTTCGGTTGGTTCATTAAGGAATTCCGGGAATTGAAGTAATACGATATTATCGAATTTATCTCGGAAATAACCCACTCCCAACTACCGCAAAAACACGATTAAAAACATAAGTTTAAGCGAAAAGAGTCAATTTCGGTCCCTCCCCTTAATCTCTCTCTTCTCTTGCATAACTAATCTGTTTGTTTCTTATTCATTCAATTAAGGGCACCTTGAAAAATTTAAGGTGCTGTAATAATAAAAGAATGCTGTTGTTTTATTCGTCATATTTGTTATTATTGAAGCTTACGCACAATAGGGAAACAACGGGCCAAATTTCATATTGGTATAATGAATCTTGTCTACAATATGTGTCGCTATATTCAATTACACCGAATAAAGGCATGTTGCTAGGATCAGTGCATCCAAAGACTACGGACCAAGGAAAAAATCGATAAAACTGATACTGAATAGGAAACAGTTCTCAACTCATGGACCAGTTTATGGAGTCTTTTGCGCTACTATTGTGAGTGCATGTATTCAGTTTTTGCAAACATGCGCAGAACTTAATTTATCAAGGTGCCCTAAAACGATATCAGCACAGATCCAGCGAAACAAATTATCCTGTTAATATCAGGATTACTGTTGATTTTAGTGCTTTAATGGACTAGGTTCTATTTATTGAAGATATTGGGGTATAGCTGCCTGGAGAAGAAAATCAGATATCGTGAGATCGTTTTCTTCGGGCTTGTCAGGAATACAGACAACCGGTCTAACAACCATTCCACGAGAAAACTCAATGATTCGAAAATGGGTCCTTTTTATGGTTCTGCTTAGCTGGGCTTCTGATTTAACAGCAACAGAGCTTAGATTTAACACCCGCGATTTTTACCCTTTCAGCTATCAGGTGAACCAAAGGGTGTCGGGCCCTGTCGCTGATATTATCAGGGAGGTCTGTAAGCGGATCGATATTACCTGTTCCTTTAAACTGATGGATTGGACTCTGGCTCAGAAAGAGGTGCAGGAAGGTAAAGCCGATGGCCTGTTTGTAGTCGGCTGGAACAGACAACGCGCCGATTGGCTTCTCTTTTCTCCGCAAATTCTCAAAACTGAATATGGTTTTTTTATGGCTGCCGGGAACATTGTACAGTTTAAAGAGAACAGGGATATCGCAGGGTTCCGCGTTGGAGTTTACGGGCCGTCCAACACCTCCAGGCTGCTGAATGAAATCCATGATAAGATGTCCAGGGATCAAACCATAAAACCGATTGAGATTGACTTGCGACCGGATGAAGTAGAACTCCTAAAGGATTTGAATTCATCCAACCGCACCATAACCGCTGTTTACTCCAACAAGGATGTCGGCAATGCCATCAAGAAAAAACTAGGGTTGATTAATGTCCTCTATGCCGGGACTCAGAAAAAACTGGATTATTTTATCGGCTTCAATAAAAAAACCATTGATAAAAAACTGCTGTTCCGTTTTAATTCGGAATTCATCAAGCTCTACAAAAGCGGTTATGTGAAGAAAACTCTGGATTTTTACGATATTGAGCAGGGCGTCATTGAGCCCCACATCATCAATTACTATTCCCAATAAGCAGTACCGGATATAACAACCTAAAGGCCGAAAAACAGGGATCAGCTATTCTACAATCAGATCAAACGTTCCTTGTTTGATCGGACCCGAAGCGCTATCATGGAAAATTTCGATCTCCCAGGTACCTTTTGAAGGAGGTGCAAAACTAATCCAGGTCCGGTATCGAATTGAGCCTTTAACGTCCAATTTGCCTGACGTTCTCTTTGTTTCTCCCTCCAGATTATATCTTAAGAAGATCTTTTCTTTAGCTCCAACGGGAACCAGGTATGCCATCCAGATATAGGCAGAATCACCCATCCTTATTTTGTGAAAAATATCAGGGGCAGAACCATCAGCTTTCAATTCGCCGAATTCAATGATTTCGTTCTTGCACTCATATTTTGAGCTTCCTTCTCTGTGCACATCCCTGCAGATTTTCGATTCCATCAGAATAACGCCAGTTCCTTTTCCGTTATTATAAAAATCAACAACTCTTAAGGCTTCATCCGGAGTAGGAATATCCTGAGAGAAAATCGTTCCGGGAATGAAAGCAAAGATGAAAAGAGTCAGTATATTAAATATTGTTTTACCCATTTTGATTCTCCAATCAAGTTTTAAAAAAAAGCAATCCATTGAACAAGCACAAAAACTTTTTTTGACTCGTTGAGATAAATTATCCCGACCTGCTTCAAGTTTTTCAAGACCATTCTTCAAAAAACCCTGTAAAATAGCTTGATTACTGGTTTCAATAAAAAATAACAGTCTTTTTTTCAAGTTACTTTCAGATTTTGTCCATTCTTAACCTTTTCCATTGACAGCATATCATCTAATTTCTATGGTGTGGAAAATTTGAAGGGAACAATTATTCAATAGTTTATCTAAAAATTACAGATGGCTAATAAAATAAATCTCTCTGCGGATGTTATTATTGTCGGTTCGGGACCGGGAGGGGCAACCGTTGCCAAGTATCTGGCGGACTCGGGGAAAAAGATTCTTTTGTTTGAAAGGGGAAGAGATCACCGTAATAAGTGGTATTATGGGACGTACCCGGGAGCGATGCTCTATTCGGAAAAGATGAGCCTGTTGTTTACGAAAGAGGGATTAAACATAATAGCTCCGAACATGCTGGGAGGAGCAACCAGCATGTTTGCCGGCTGTGCTGCCCCACCGCCGTCCTGGCTTAAAGATAAATACGGACTTGATCTTGATAAAGAGGTGGCAGAAACCGTTCAGCAGTTGAATATTCAACCTCTGGCCGAGAAATTCAGGGGTAAGGCCTCAACCCGAATTGCAGAATCTGCCGGAAAACTGGGATATGACTGGTATGCCCAGCCGAAATTTATGACTCCCGCCAGAACAAAAAAGGGAGAACACCAGTTTAAGTGCGGTGCTTCCTGTATGCTGGGATGTGCCTGCGGAGCTAAATGGAATGCGGCTGAATGGGTGGATGATGCGGTTGCCAGCCAGGTTAACTTGAGAACCCGGGCAAACATCTCCAAAGTGTTGATACAAAACGGTACCGTTACAGGTGTTGAAGGACATCTCCAAGGCAAGAAATTTACGGCGGAAGCAGATACGGTCATTCTGTCCGCAGGCGGACTAGGATCACCTCGGATATTGCAGCGATCGGGATTCAAGGATGCCGGAGTCGGTATGACAATGGATACCACGGTGATGGTATATGGTTTCACCAAATACAGCGGTACAGGAATGGAACCTCCCATGACCTGGTCCTGGGAGAATGATGATGCCGGATACATGTTATCAACCCTAACGGATCCCTGGCTTCTTTATCCGCTGGTAGCCATCAGAAAGGGGATTGGCCCTGCTATTCGCTGGCTTCAATGGCATAAGATGCTGGGAATTATGATCAAACTTAAGGATGATGTTGCCGGTGGAGTTTTTCCCGATGGCAGTATCAGCAAACCTTTAACCAAGGGAGATGAAGAAAGCTTAAAACATGCAGAAAACATCTGTCACAAGATTTTGTTGGAAGCAGGTGCTAAAAAAGAGACTATTTTCATGACTCCTCAAAGAGGCACTCATCCAAGTGGAACAGTAAGAGTCGGGGAATTGTTGGATAAAAACCTGCAGACTAGTATCAAAGGGCTATATGTCTGTGACGCCAGTGTGTTTCCCGAATCTTTGGATCGACCGACGGTTTTGACAATTATCGGGTTGGGAAAACGATTGGCAAAACACTTACTGGCGATGGATTGATCATCAACTCAACTTGTCAGGCGCATCTTTATCCTGGAAATTGATCAGCCAAGATGCTTTTCAAGAATATCGATTAGATGGGAGAAGGATATCGGTTTAGTGATGTAGCCATCCATACCCGCATCCAGACAGTTTTTCTTGTCACCATCCATCGCCTTTGCTGTTAAAGCAATGACCGGTAAATGAGCGGTCGCATGCCCTTTAATTCCTTTCTCACGTATTATGCGCGTTGTTTCAAGTCCGTCCAGACCGGGCATTAAGCAATCCATCAGAATCAGGGAATAGGACTCGGTTTCGAGAGTTTTTAAAGCTTCATTACCACTGGTGGCAAGATCCACTTTATAACCCAGTTTTCCCAGCATCTCCTGCACGACCAGTCTGCTTATTCTGTCGTCATCCACCACTAAGATTTTAAAATCATCCAGGCTTAGAGCTCTATCAGGCTGAGCTTTCTCTTTGACGGGAGCCAAATTCTTATGATTGTTTTTCCCTAATTCTAAAACAAACCAGCATTTTGTTCCGGCTCCCTCTTCACTTTCAATATGAATCTCTCCCTGCATCAGCTCAATGATTTTCTTGACGATGGTTAATCCCAGCCCTGCGCCACCCTGCTTTCTGGTGGTAGTGCTATCAACCTGTGAAAATGATTGAAATATCAACGGCATATTTTCTTGTGAAATTCCGATCCCCGTGTCAGTCACCTCGAACTTCAGAGATACTTTATCCTCAGTTTCTCCAAAAAGAGTTACATTCAGTTTTATATGGCCCTTTTCAGTAAATTTCTGTGCATTGGAGAGGATATTGGAAAGCACCTGACCTAGTCGAATTGGGTCTCCAACAACATATTCGGGAATAGAATCCTGGATGTGATAATCAAATTTCAGACCTTTAATGGCAATGGATCCTGAAACAAGATGGATAATGTTTTCGATCGCTTTTCGCAAATCAAAGTTCACTAAATCGATATCATATTTATTTGCTTCGATGCGGGAAAGATCCAGTACATCATTCAAGATTTTTAACAGGGCATTCCCCGAATGGGAGATGGTTGTTAAATATTTTTGCTGTTGTTCATCCAGTTTTGTTAGCAGCAAAAGCTCTGTTAACCCCAACACACCATTCATTGGTGTTCTTAACTCGTGACTCATATTGGCCAGGAAATTACTCTTGGCAACATTTGCTCTTTCTGCCGCTTCCTTGGCATGCAGCAGTTCCTGTTCAAATACTTTTCTTTTGGAGATATCGATCAATATCCCTCTCAATCCAACAGGAACACCATTCTCGATTATTTTACGGGAGTAGATGAGAACCGGAACCTTTTCTCCCGATTTGGTTAGAAGCGTATATTCGTTACCGAGTGGCTCTTCATTGTTCAGGATTCGAAAAACATTGTCGGATATTTTATTTCCGTCTTCCGCAACAAACAGGTTGGAGGCGTTAAAACCGGCTTCCAGGTCTTCTTTGCCATAACCTGTCAGTTTAAATCCCTGTAAGTTGGAATAGGTGATGTTACCTTCCATATCAAGCTCATAGACCGATTGTGGCAACAAATCAGCCAAGTGCCTGAATCTTTCTTCGCTGGAACGGAGTTTTTCTTCAATCTTCTTCCTGTCAGAAATCTCCTGTCTCAGTTCCTCAACCGTTTTTAAAAGCTCCAGCGTCCTGGCTTCAATGCGTGCTTCCAGATTAACATGAGCTCTCTGTAGGGCTTTTTCAGTATTCTTCCTGACATCCATCTCTTTTTGCAGCTGAGAGTGTTCTCCATTTAACTCTTGCCAAAATCGAATCCTGATAGATTCATAGAAAAAAGAAAAGATTGTGATCAGTACAAACACACTGAGAAATCGGATTTTAAAATGAAGTTCGTATATTTTCTTGGCAAGTAACAAATCGGGAAACAGGAGCAGGGCCAAACAGGCAGAAAAAACGATGACAATCCAGATGATGCCCTCATCTCTTCCAAGGAAAGAAAAAGCAATGAGAGGGAAGCAGAGTATCCAGAGGGATGCGAATCCGTCCATACTTCCCTGGTGAAACCAGTACAAGATCAGCAGAGCAAATAGTCCGCTTGAGATCCTGTAAATGATTAACCCCTTTTTAAGCCTTCTTAGAATAAAAACAGCCAGAATCAATCCACAAACCATGGCGATGTTCTGACCGCCGTTTCCCAAATTACCCAAAGCCAGATGTACGATTCCAAAAATCAGGTAGGTTGGAATAGCCAGGAGTAGAAAAAAAGAGAAAATCTGCCTTTTCCTTGATTCCTCCAGGTCAAGTTTGTGCCGACTGATGATAAATCTGGGAATGGATATCCTTCGTCCGTTGTTACGCATTTACCTCTGTTTGTGCAGTCTTATCTAAAAATATCAATGCTCTTATAAACAGCTCTTTTATAGATCACGGGAGGGGGATAGTCAAATCAAAAGGGAAACTACTTGATGATACAGGGGGTTGAAGTGAATGAAAAGGAACCTCTGATTCTGAGGAATAAGAGAGGTCAGCAAATACTGATATCACAATAAGTCTTATGATATCAGTATTTACCAAAATCATCATCATCCAAAACAATCTGATGGGTTGACTTTGAATTTGAATTTGTTTTTTGTGTTAACCGGGGAACTTTTGGTTTGGATTCCAACGCTTCTGGAGCTTTCGGCCTGTAACCTTGTGCGGCTTTGACTTTCTCGGGTTGAGACGATGACGCCGAAGTCTGCTTCAGGGTGAAATTCCGAACCAAATCCTCCAGGCGATGAGCAGAAGCCGACAGCTCCTGGGAGGAAGAAGAGGTTTCTTCAGCAATAGAAGAGTTCTGCTGAACAACATTATTAACAAGTGCCAATCCTTTGTTGACTTCCGAAATTCCCATCTTCTGCTCCGTTGAAGCCACAGCAATTTCCGCAACCAAGTCGGTTATTTTTTCAACACCATTGGTAATTTCAGCTAATACTTCCGCTGTCTGATCGGAACTCTTAACGCCGTTTTCCACTTCCTTGATAGAGGTTTCGATCAACTCAGAGGTATTCTTGGCCGCTTTGGCACTTCTACCTGCCAGGTTTCTTACCTCTTCTGCCACAACCGCAAATCCCTTACCATATTTACCGGCACGGGCGGCTTCCACTGCAGCGTTCAATGCCAGCAGGTTGGTTTGAAATGCTATTTCGTCAATCACCTTGATAACCTTTGAGACATTAGCACTGGTCTCATTGATTTTTTCCATTGATTTCTGCATATGGTTCATTCTGGAGTTCCCATCTCTCACAGTTTCCAAAGCCCTGTTTGCCAAATCTCTGGCCTTGATGGCATTCTCGTCGTTCTTTGCAGTTTGTCCCTCGATTTCGTTCATGGTCGAGGTTATCTGTTCAAGGCTGGCTGCTTGCTGAGAATTTCCATTGGCCAGGTTCTCAGCTGCCGAAAGGATTTCATCCGTCCCGGTTTTAACCTGGCTACTGGTAGTCACCACGTGGAAGATGGTTTCGCTGAGGAGATTAATCGACTCATTGATACTTAACTGCAGGGTTTGCAGATCCCCTTGAAGATTCTCATCAATAGTTTTGGATAGATCACCCCTAGCCACCATACCCATGACCCCATTAATGGCGGTAACGGCAGTTTTTAAATCGTTGGCCAGTTCGTTCATGCTATTTGCCAGATCTTCAGTTTCATCCCTTGTTTGAACATCGATTCGTTTGTCGAAGTCACCCTTACTCATGGCGTTAATCATGGCAACCGCTTTGACCAACGGATTCTTGATTTTTCTCGCTGCCCAGATGCTGACAAGAACTGCCAGAACAATCATCACCAATGCAACAATGCTGTTAATCATTGTCAAACGATTGAGGGGAGCCAGTAATTCCGATGAAACAGCTGTAACAACGACCCTCCATCCGGTTTCAGGAACCTGTTTGAAAGTGGAGATTTTTCCCTGTCCTTCAGTTTGATAGGATAAAACCCCTTCAGAGCTTTCCAAAATGCGTTTTATGAAACCATCATTGGCGGCATTTTCTTTTAATAGCTTGGATTGATCGGGAAAAGAGATGTATCGACCTGTTTGATCGATCAGGCTAATAAAGCCGGAGTTGCCAATCTTGATTGGCTTGATAAAATCAGCCTCAAAATATCCCAGATCGATCTGACCAAAAACCAGTCCTACGGGAGTATCATTTTCATCAATGGGACTGGAAATGATAAAATTAACTGCTCCACTGACATCATTGAGACTGAGAGTACTAACTGACGTTTTACCCTGTAAAGTGGGAGAGTAAAAAGCCTGTTTCGAGATGTTGGTATCCAGCAGCTTTGAATTTGTCGTAACAACAACCGTACCGTCCTTGTCTGCGATGGATAAACTCTCATAAAACTTGAATTCTTCTATCTTCTTTAAAAGCTGTTTTTCGGCCCCTTTTCTGGAAGCTTTTCCGATAAAAGAGGTCTTGGTTGACGATAGGACTGTGTTTAGGGATCCCATGGTTTGGATATCCATCTTCAGAAATCCGATCCAGGATATCAAGGCTTTTTGTGTTAACAGGGAGGTCTGTTCCAGTTCCTTTTGGGTGGCGTCCAGAACAGCTTTTTGAGTATTAACGTAAACCAGGATGGCAGGAACAAGAATAGATACCAATAAAAGAGAAAGTGTCAGCGCGATAATTTTGACAGAAATTGACAGTTTTTGTCTGCTTTTCATAGCTCCTCTTGTATTGACAGTTTTTGTCTGCTTTTCATAGCTCCTCTTGTATTGATCCATTGATTAATATAACTTTATCTTTTCGTCACAGAGAAATAAACACCGATATCCTTTTATCACTTTCGGCAAATGCCCTTCGATAGCTTTTAAAATCTGAATTGTCTGTTCGAGCATGCATAAAACCTGTTACCACTCTGCTATTTTTGCGTTGAGCTCTTCAACGGACAGGGTATCATCATAAATCCCGGCAGCAACTTGATAAGGTGTTCCCGGAACTTGAATGCAGAATGAGATTTTTCTGGCCAGGGTTTCTTTATCCCCAAGACCTTTTGCTGTTGTTTTAGCCGTCTTTGATTGTTCTTTTGGCCAGTAATAGTCAAACCAGCCGCCATTCTCATTTGCCGAAGCTACCTCACACAAAGTCTGCATGATCAGCTTTCCATTGGGATCTTTCAGATTCCAGACACCTTTATTGCCGATCAGATTGGTATTTGGATGAGCGGCCAGGAGTTTGTCCTCACATTTGAAAACAAAAACATAGGTATCTTTCCAGATAAAAGGATTATCTGCTGCTTTTTCACTCATGGCTTTTACCCCTTCATCCCCATTCTCGATAATAAACATGACCGCTTCCCCGACTTTGGTAAACAATTCACGTGGAGTTACAGCATCGTCTGCATATACACCAAAAGCAAAAAACATTATAGATAAAAATCCAATTAAGCTCTTTTTTTTCATCCCGTTCTCCCTGTTTTAATACAATTATTAAAGTATACTTTTTAAGAACTTCAGATAACTTAATCTTATTGAAAACCAACCGCTTATACAAGTACTATTTGTATTTTTACGATCAGGTCATGGCATCCTTAGTTTGAACATGACTGTGGCTATCACGGGAAGAGGTGATCAGATTGATAGGATTCAATGTAAGAGCAGTTTATGGGCTGAGCGATATTCAAATGGATCCAAAACAGTTCCAATAAAATCACTTTTTTGCTATTTTCCACTCCTCCCCAAAGACGGTAAATAGGGGCATATCTGATGATAATACTCTCATCCAGCGGTAAGAGGTTGACAGTTACTGTAAAGCAGATAAAATGATCTGGACATTGTTTACAGCTTTATAAAGAGCTGGTCGATTCATTACACCCGGAATTGTGGGAAAGCGTTACGTATCCTCTCTTCCCGGCAAGGTAAAACGGTAATTACACTAAACGGTTTCTCTAATATCCCGAGGATAAGATGTGTGATACATTTGTTTCGATTGTGCCCGATAAAAAAAGTCAGTCTGTTTTCTTCGCAAAAAATAGTGATCGTGAACCAAATGAAGCTCAGGTACTGGAATATTGTCCCGGTCAAGAATACTCCATAAAAGATAAGGTTCATTGCACCTACATTTCAATTCCCCAGGTAAAAGAAACTGTCGGAACAATACTATGTCGACCCTTCTGGATGTGGGGCGCAGAAATGGGTGCAAACGAGAAAGGGGTTACCATCGGTAATGAAGCCGTTTTTACCAAAATGCCATATAATACATCCAGTGGGCTGACTGGAATGGATATGCTGCGTCTGGCCCTGGAACGATCTCATACGGCCGAGCAGGCGTTGGATGTAATCGTCGGTCTGTTATCCGACTATGGACAGGGTGGAATCTGCGGGTATAATAACAAAAAAATGATTTACCACAGCAGCTTTATCATCGCTGATCCAACACAAGCCTGGGTGCTGGAAACAGCGGGGGATTTGTGGGCTGCCCTGAAAGTCAAGGATAAGTACTCCATCAGCAATGCGCTTACCATTGGATCTGAATTCGATGAATGTCATGCGGATACTTATAATATTGCCAGAGAAAAAGGATGGCTAAAATCGGGAAAAGAATTTCATTTTGCAAACTGTTTTTCCGACTGGCTGTATACAACCTTCTCGGCCTCCAGTCAGCGAAAAAGCTGCAGCTTTTCCCTGATTTCAGAACACCTGAATGAACCTGATATCGCCTCGGTTTTCAAGATTCTTCGTCACCATACTAAGGAGCCCTACAGCCCCTCGGCGCATCTATTGCAGGATTCAATCTGTGCACACGCCGGAAATGGCATTACCCGGGATTCCAACACCAATGGCTCCCTGGTTGCACACCTGAAGGAAGATAAACACATCTATTGGGCTACGGGAACTGCCGCCCCCTGTACCAGTCTGTTTAAGCCGATTTGGTTTAATGATCAGGTATTGCCTGATTTGGGGCCACTACCGAAAGGGCACTTTAATTCCAAATCCTTTTGGTGGAATCATGAGCGAATTCATCGATCTGTCTTGCATGATTTTTCCCTGTTTGAACCCTATCGGGAAGAAAGAGACAGGCAGGAAGCAACATTTATCAAGTATGCCTATAGAACCGGGCCTAAAGAGAGCTTCAACTTCACCAGCGAAGCCTTTGAAACCTCAAGGACCTTGACGAAAAAATGGTTGCAGGAGATCCAGAACAAAAATAAGAATAATTCTCCCTACAATTTTTTGTACCGCCGTTATTGGAAACAACAAAACCAGAAAGCAAGGCTGGAGTTTTAACGGCTGTCTGATGGGGGCTTCTCAATTATACTCAAATTCATTTTCGAATTCCCTCAATGGCGGCTCCAATCGGAAATACATTAAAATCCAGGTTATTTCTAAATTAAAGGTTGACGGCCAGTTTATATACAACCTGGAGATTCCGGTCTCTCATACTGTCATCGTTTGGCATCATGCCTCCCAGAATTTCCATATAGGCTTGTCTGACTCCTACGCCCAGCAAGCGGTCATTCAGCATGATCGTCCGCATACTCTGGGCGATTCCTGTTTCCTCCAGGTGTTCTACAGGATGACCTGCTGAGCAGATGACAATCGCTTTGTCGATCTGGATTTTTGTGTGACGTGTCTCCCAGCTATCATAAAAATAGGCATAGCCGTGAGTCAATACCCTGTCAAACCATCCTTTCATCTTGGCCGGACAGTCACTCCACCAGACAGGATAGATAAAAACCAATACATCCGCCCGATCAATTTTATCCTGTTCCGCTTTTACATCTTCTGGAACCGGGGCATCGGGAACCATGCACACTTCCCGTTGGTATTGTTCGTTATCCATTTCGGACTTAAAGTCCATCTGATAAAGATCTCCCACTTCATAGGTGTGTCCGGATTCAAACAAACCGGACTTAAAGGTCTCCAGCACATAACGGCAGAAAGACTCTTCAGCGGGATGGGCATATACAATGTAAGCATGCATAAATATTCTCTTATTTTTTTTGGTGAAGTTTTACTGACATGAGATTCCCAATACATTCATGTGATAGTTTGATGGAATGAAACAGCCTGTTTTATCTGCAGGTGAATCTTATCAAATAGTCAGCAGGGTTTCTTCATTTTTAAGGATTTTTGTAAGGGGATCACCCCAATAGATTACTTCTATATTCAAACCTTCAAGGATTTTCGTAGTATTTAGCTGATCAGCGCAAGCTTTACAGGCAGTTACATGCACACCCGCTTCCGCTGCTGTTCTCACCAACGCCTGAATCTCCTCATTTTCTGCGACCAGCTTTGTCGTTGCCCCCCAGATAATCAGGGTAACGTCTTCCCACCAGCCGTGTTTTAAAGAATTGATAGTATACATAAACACCATTTTCTCGGCGGTCAAAATATTATCATTGGTCCATAAAACATACAGGTGTTTTTTCTCGCTCATTTTTTCTCCTAAAAATGCTCATTTCCATATATAGAGTTCACTCCGAAAAGTTGATTTTCTTGTCATTCCGGCCTACGAGCCGGAATCCGATTTTTTAGATTTTCGATTAAATCCCCTGGATGCCGGATCAAGTCCCATAAGCGATTATCTAAGCAAATATTACCAAAAGCAAGGATTATGGTAGAGCGGGGGTACTTTCCCACCAGAACTTAAATTGCTGAACGTCACTACTTGTCTGAGTCATCCCATTTTCTTTTCCAAGCTGAAAGGGAGGTACTCGAATCGCAACGGATTATCAATCAAGCGTCGTCAATTCAAAAAAAACCTGCTCCTGAACAGTTGACCCGGCTGAACTCATTGTGGCTGAAAAAGTTTGTGTGACAGGATTCCCCAGCCACGGGGTTATTAAGAATTTAAAGGCGCCAAGCTGTTCAATCGGTGCATGACGGCTTAACCGGTGATCGGTTTTTATCTCAAAACTGCTTTTACCGGCTACTACTCTAATATTATACTCCTCCGGGTGTTCGTTTAACAGGTTGCACTCCTCAATTACAGCAGGAATGGCCCCATCCGGAAAAAGAACAAATCCATTCATCCCATTTTTCTCAAGCGGTTTCCAGGCAAACAGGGAAAAGCTTCCCCCAGATCCAAGGTGATAGGCTCTTATCCAATACTCTGCCAATTCCGGAGGCCAGGCTGTTGTCCAGAACCGATGAATCATACCATGCCCGGTGCTATGGAACTCCTCTTCTCCGACTTTTGAAGTAACAAGAATCACAGACGACCAGGCCAGCAGGATATGCTGATTAAAAAAACGATCGCCGGTTACTATCAAATGGTTTTTCGGAATTACCTCCTTCAAGGGATTGGCAAACATGATCCGAAAAGAACGGTCATTCAGGTCTACTTTGACTATTGGAGCTCCCGTAGCAACATCCAAGCTGCAACTTCCAACCACCAATGTGCCTTTAGGATCAAACTGCCAATCTTCCCGTCCATACAATTCATCAGCCGACCATTGGAAATCAGGTCCCAAATGATCTATCCGACACATGGCATTTTGATCACCTAAACCAAGGTTGGAGATGGCAAGTTCAACCTTGATATAGCCTACGGACTTATCCGTAACAACGATGCTATATGTTTCAGAGTAGGCCTCCGGCTCCAATAAGTGAGGGCTTAAAAGGTTTTCAGAATGTGCAGGAAAGGGAATCAGGAGTTGATAAATAACAAAAAACAAAAAAGCGATTAAAATGGTCACTTGATCAAGGGAATAGGGTTGATGTTGCCAGTTTATCTGGATCAGGGGGATACGAATAAAAGATGATAAGAATTTGGGTTATGAGAGTCAAGTTCTTTATTGGTTTTTATAAATATATTGCATTAAATACAGATTGGGAGAAGCATTGGACTTTTTTAAGTATCAATTCGAAATATTGTTTTTTCACGGGATCGAGGAAGAAAAGAGGCCTCGAGATGATCTCGGGATTAAAACCTTCGGTCTCGGTGACGCCTTTTCCTCCCTTGTTAAACCTTATGTAATGATCAGGTGCCGGTGCCGTCTCTAGCCCATGGGGCCGGACGACTCTGAAAGGTGAATCAGCTCTTCTGTTGCTCCGCCACCCACTGCCCGAAAAGCTTGTCCTCTTCCTCCATTCTGCTTCTCAGTGCTTCGCCTTCGGAGAGGACGATCTCTTCAGCCGTCATTCGCTGAATCATCATCCAGGCCGGAAACGGCTCTGCAGGTGGACACCCCTCGCAGTACAATGCTGTCCTGCCCTCTTTTTCAAGTCGCTTTTTCAGAGACTTTGTACAGTCACCAAACAGAAGTAGTTCGTTGCCTTCCTTGATATTTTCAGGGATGCCTCTGACCTTGCCGATGGCGATATGCATCCCGGCGTTTTTGGTATATTCATTCAGGGATTTCAGCTTGGACATGGTAAAGGCGGCCAGACCCTGGCAGGAGCTGCAACCCCTATCCACATGAAAAGTGTACTCCGGAAAAGCATCAAATCCATCCAGGTATGGAAGAAACAGCTTCTTTGCCACCTCTTTGATGCTGTTGCCGCGGATCTCGATCAATTTCTCATCAAAAACGCCCAGACCTTTTTCCAGGGCCGCATCAAAATAGGGGACGTCTTCAAGTGAGAGTCCGACTATGCGGCAGGCGGTTGCATCGATAGCCACCATGTCTTTTCCGGCAACAATGCAGCCAACATCTGCTGCGGTTCCGGAATGGGGGCCATATCCCTCCATCGGTTTGATCATGTCAACAATGGTGAAATCGGGCTGGATCACCGAACCCAGATCCATCATAGCAGCCGCCAGATCGGTGGTGTGCATGACATAATGAACAATATCCTGTACCACCCCCTTGATGTTTTTCAAGGCACAACTGAACACCATGCTGGCATGAGACTTGAAAATCGGCAGGTTGACAAAATGATCCGCCTCCAGCAGAAACCGCGGTAGGTCCACATGTTTGATATCGGAGGTTGGGACTTCGATGGGAACCTTGACCAGATCCGTGTCCGAGTTCCCTCACTTACCACAAATAAGCCATCAGGGAACTCCTCCTCCAGACGAACACCATGCTTGCCGCCCTTATGCCCGGCATACGTCTCCAGTGCTATCACCATCCCTTCTTTCAGTTCCGTTGGCGGTATGCCCATGGCCATCATATAGGCACTGATACCGGGAGGATCATGCAGGGTCAGACCCAGACCATGACCTACCGCATAGGGCATCACCTCGGCCCAGTCACTATATCCCCAATACGCTGGTGAATCCGGCCATTTTGATGCAACATCATGGTTTGTTGCCCCTTCTTTGATCACGCTGATCGCACCATAGAGCATCTCATAACACTCCTGGTACAGATCCTTCTGCTCCTGAGTTGCCTTGCCGACACAAAAGGTTCGATATACACAGGACTTGTAACCCTGGTAGGAATTTCCGTCTACATCAATATAGACCAGGTCCCCGGGACGCAGGGGCTTATCCGTGAATGACCAACCGTAAGGGTTGGTGTTGTACCGGGGACAGCAAACCAGATCTTCGGTGTGATCGGCTCCTTCCTGGTACAAAGCCTTGATGCCTATCCCCACCAGATCGCATTCCCGGACCCCCGGTTTGATGGCGTCAACGATGGCTGCAAAGGCTGATTCTGAGTTCTGACAGGTTATGCGCATCAACTCAATTTCATCCTGTGTCTTGATGACACGGGCCGCATCTAAAATCGGCTTCTCATGTATAACCTCGATTCCGGCCTTTTTGAATGCCCGCTCCAAAATCACGCCGCAGACCGTTCCTTCAATGGCGAGGGGTTCTTTTTCCAGACCGTGCTCGGCCAATGCCTTAGCGATCGTGTCCACCGTGATCAGAACAGCAATATGATCTTCGTTATCTGAGATCACTTTAAAAGGTGGAAATCCCGGACGAACCCGCCCCTTCATCCAGGGCATGCGACGCTCTGCTTCCGAAGGCGTTCCGCCGCCGAAGAGAATCGGCTCTCCATTGCGGGGCAGAAAGGCAAACTGTGTCTCTGCCGGGCGCATGGGTGTCGTCACATAGTAGGACGTCAGGTAGCGGATATTGGCCTCGTCCCAGGTAATAATTGCTCCGGCACCGGACTTGTTCAACTGCTCTTTCGCCTTATCGAGCCGCTCTTTACGAAGATGGGGATAGTCTACCCGCTGTTCATAATCCACTGCATATTTTCCCAAAGCCATAAACACCTCCCTTATTAGATTTTCAGGTTCTGAAAAGACAGTTTTATATTATCCAATCCAAATCACATTCAACTGCCAGATAAATACCGGAATCCTCAGACGAATCCCGGCTGTAAAAACAATCTCCAGTTAATATCACTTGTCCAACGCCTGCTCTTTACTGGGCAGACATTCCTCCGTCCAAAGGAATAATCGCCCCTGTTAGATAGTCTGATCCTTTTGAAGCCAGAAAAACCGCCAGTCCTTTTATATCATCCTCACCAGCTATTCTTTTTGCAGGGATGGTAGCCAAGGTAAAATCCAATGCGCCCTTATTCTTTTCATCAAATACCCACTCCATCATATCGGTCCTGAAAAATCCCGGGGAAATTGCATTGACAGTAATATTGTGATCAGCCAGTTTAATCGCCAGGTTTTTTGTCAACGTTTCAACGGCCGCTTTGGATGAATTATAGGCAACAGCCGGATGACTGAATTCAGGTGTCCCCCTGTTGGCTATTACTGAAGAAATATTGATGATTTTTCCTCCACTGTTTTCTTTCATAATGTTGGCTGTTTTCTGTGTAAGGGCCCAAAGCCCTTTCACGTTTATATCAAAGACCTTTTGCCATTTATCCAATGGAAAATCCAAGGTGGGGGCTCCCCAGGTGATTCCCGCATTGTTAAACAGAACATCAATTGTACCAAATGTTTTAACCGTAACATCAACCAGATTTCCAATATCATCAATGGAGAGCATGTCACACTTGACTGCCAGTACCTCAACTCCCAATTTCTTGAGTTTTTTGGCAGTTTCCTCATGTAGAATTTGTAATGGATTCTGAGAATAGTGCCTGATGGTCAAGCTCTTTTTGGAAAAACAGGAAAATGTCAAAATTAAAGGTCTGCTTTTCTGTTATCTGACTTGGAGCAAAACTTAAGAGCCCATCGGTGATTCCTTTTGCGAATCCTTGTCCGCAAATAAAAAATCCTAAATACCCGGATTGTCCATGAAACTCATGGTGGAACTTCTGAAATTGGTGTGTTGCCCTACTGTAGCGTTTACGCAGGTAGTATTATGTTTATTTTCACTCATCTAAAAAGCCAAATAAGACGAGCGAAAATAAATTGAACATTAAGCGTAGCGTTCACCTTTCACTTGATCTGTTGGGATCTTCTGTTCTAACCAATCATTATCTTCTGGTGTCAGTTGAAGGAGTTGTGATTCGGCGTTTTCCCTTAATCGAGTCGGTTTTCTTGTTCCCGGAATCGGCACAAAACCTTTGCTGGAAATCCAAGCCAACGCAATTTGTGCGGGTGTGCACTGTTTTTGTTCAGCCATGGCTTTGACCGCGGTGACTAATACCAAATTACTGGCAAAATTTTCTTCGGAGAAACGAGGGTTGGTCAAACGCCAATCGTCTTTGGCTAAATCACTTCGGGACTGAATAGATCCGGTTAAGAACCCTCTGCCGAGTGGACTATAAGCGACCAAACCAATGCCCAGTTCATTCAGAGTGGGAATTATGTGTTCGTCCAGATCTCGAGACCACAATGAGTATTCGCTTTGCAATGCCGTGATGGGATGAACGCTGTGGGCTCTACGAATGATGTCTTCGCCGGCTTCAGATAATCCTATGTAACGGATCTTTCCTTCTTGCACTAACTCGGTAAGGGTGCCGACAACGTCTTCGATGGGCACGTCGGGGTCGACACGGTGCTGGTAGTACAAGTCGATAGTATCAGTCTGTAAACGTTTTAAACTGCCTTCGCAGGATTTCCGGATTTGTTCTGGCGAACTATCAAACCCTAGCCAATCGCCATCATTGTTTCTCATCACACCAAATTTTGTGGCCAGCGTGAGCGCTTTTCGATCAATGCCCAGCGCTTTTATGCGGTCGCCCAGCAGTTGCTCGTTGGTATATGGACCGTACATTTCGGCAGTATCCCAAAATGTGACACCTTGTTCAATGGCTGCGAGAAATGTGGCATCAACGTCTTCAGGACGCTTGTGACCGTAAAAGTCCGACATGCCCATGCAGCCAAGTCCGATTGCTGAGACTTCTAACCCCTGTCGACCTAGAATTCGAGTGTCCATGCTATTTCCTTGTTATGAGTTTGAAATGAATTGAATACTAATTGTTCCAGAAAAACTGGGACAACCGGTTGAAGTAATCATCTGAATTAATGTTCCTTTTTTTTCAATAAGCCTTTCCTCCTTTAAAAATTTAAAAATTTCAACTACCTCCCTGGTTACATGATCAAAGAGGAGTTATGGGCTGAAAAATCTTTGTGATGAAGATGGATAAGCCCCTTGGTATACTTTGGGGCTTAACACAGAATTAGAGACTAAACTCACCGACAGTTGTTTTCAATAGCAGCATTCACGTTAATAAAGCTCTGGAGATCACAAGTGATTGCTTCAAACTTGCCTTCAGGAGCCGCTGTTTTTAGATCGTTAAACGCTGCATTTAAGTGCTCACTTTTGCGGTTCAGCAGGATAACTTGAGCGCCTTTTTCCTCAATTTCTCTTGCTGTAATAAAGCCAGTACCGCTGGTTATACCTGTGATGGCAACCACCTTGCCGGTCATATCCAATCTGTGCCTTTTAAGCACAGATTGGATATGAAGAGTTTTGATTTGATTTGACATCTGGGCTCCTGTTAGTTGTTGGTTTCTTCAATTGTTCGGTTTAATAATAAGTAGATTTAAGACTATTTTTGAATACATAATTCTCCATTTTACATGCCTATTTCTGCTTTTCTTGAAACTTTAGGCATACAATTGAAATATTTTTTGCTACACTGGCCAAAATTCAATTTGGAGTATGAGGATGCAGCATATCATTCAATTAGTGGAAAAACTGGCAACTAAGGAGGGGTATAACCAGACCCCACTTTCTCAGGTGGGTGTGTTTAAGGATAGCAACCCCCAAGGCAGGGCTCCTTATTTATATAGTCAGGGGATTATATTTATCCTACAAGGTAAGAAAAAAATATATGCTGAGAATAGCGTCTATGAGTACAACCAGAGAAATTACCTCGTGGTTGCCGTGCCGCTTCCCTTGGAGTGTGAGCCCTTTATTGAGGAAGGGAAACCGCTGCTCGGGCTCACTGTTAACTTAGATATTCCGATGTTACTTAACATCATTCATCTAATGGGCGATTCAATCGACTTCAATAAATTTAACGTCAATGAAAAAGATAGTGGACTCTATACCTCTGAATTAAGCCCTGAACTTATGGATATTATCTTTAGGTTGGTGAAGCTGTTACAAAACCCTGTCGAAACTGATATTTTGGGCGATGGAGTTTTAAGAGAGCTGATTTTTCAGATTCTAAAAGGTGAAAAAGCAGCACCATTATATGCCCTGACCATGCGTAATACCAACCTCTCTAAGGTCGAGATGGCGCTCAAAGAAATCCATGGAAATTACGATCAATCAATTAACGTAGATAGCCTTGCCAAAATTGTTAATATGAGTGTGTCTTCTTTTCATCATATCTTTAAGGATGTCACATCATCCTCTCCTATCCAGTATATAAAAAAGGTACGCTTAGATAAGGCGCGATCATTTATTACAGAAAATGGTCTAAGGGTTAATGAGGCAGCAAGAAGGGTCGGATACGAGAGCGTAAGCCAGTTCAGTCGTGAGTTTAAACGCTACTATGGAGTGCCTCCTAAAGATTTTGTGCAGGGGTGAACAATCTTACATTAGGCTCCCTCGTGATTCAGATCGGTAACCAGTTAACATCATGATGATTTTTTGAATTGAAATCTCACTACTGTCCAATCGTTTAGAAAGCCACCAGTTATAATGGCTTATTTTTATTGACTTAAACCGGAGTTTTGCCGCGTACGGACTTGAATTTTCCTTAGAATGTGATCGTTTTTTTATTTGGACTCGAAAAACGATGTCTTCAGGAAGTACGGTCTTTACTCAGATTGTGAGTCATGCACCAAAACGCCGGTATGGCTTGGTAAAAAAATATAAAAGAGATCATAACACTCACAAATTCAGCTGTTGGGATCAGTTTCTGTGTATATCATTTTCCCAATTAACCTATCGTAATGGACTGCGAGACATTGAGGCATGCCTAAATGCACAGCCTAAAAGCTCCATCACATGGGTATTCATGGCAACCCAACATCAAATGCCAATAAAAAAAGAGATTGGTGAATTTACGCTGATTTTGCTCAAATTATTGATCTCTGAAGCTCGAGAGCATTATCAAGATGAACAGCCATTTTCCATTGAACTTGAAAATACCGTAATAATGCCGCCTGAACCCAACAATCGCCAATCAAGGAGAAGAAACCGTTTCAAACGTCACCAAGGGTGCATTTCTTAGGAGCCATGTTTATAAAAAGGAGCATCCGAAGGGGACAGTGGTGTATTTCCCAGGATCATATCTGCTGCTTTTTCTGCAATCATCATGGTTGGTGCATAAATATTTCCATTGGATATATAGGGCATAACGGAAGCATCGATAACACGCAGGTTTTCAGTTCCGTATACTTCCAAACTGAGGGGGTCGACGACAGCTTTAGCATCTTTACCCATTTTGCAGGTACAGGAAGGGTGCAATGCTGTTTCAGCATCTTTTCCCACCCACTCCAGTATTTCTTCGTCGGTTTTCACGCCCCGGCCTGGTGAAACTTCACCTCCATTAAACTCATCAAAAGCCGGCTGGTTCATGATATCCCTGGTAATTCGAATCAGTTCCAGCCATTCCAGTCGGTCGTTTTCAGTGGCAAGGTAGTTGAATTTGATCTCAGGTTTTTGAAAAGGATCAGATGATTTAATCTTAATTGTTCCCCTGGCATCTGATGTATTCGGTCCTACATGAACCTGATAACCGTGTCCGATATCATTTGTTGTCCCGTCATATCTAATGGCCACGGGGAGAAAGTGATATTGAACATTCGGGTACTTATCCCGATCGCTGGAACGAATAAAACCACCCGCCTCAAAATGGTTTGTGGCAGCCGCTCCAGAGCGATGGAACAACCATTTGTATCCGACCAGAGGTTTGTTGTACCATTTTAGTGCCGGGTATTCGGAAACGGGCTTTTTGCAGGCATATTGAACATAAACCTCCAGATGATCCTGCAAGTTTTCTCCAACACCGGGCAGATCATGAACAACCTTGATCCCAAGATTATTCAGATGATTTGCATCTCCCACACCTGACAGTTGTAACAGTTGCGGAGAATTGATGGCACCTGCACAACAGATGACCTCACCTGCTTTTGCCTGATGTGTTTTTCTACCTTTTACATATTCAACACCAACAGCTTTTTTGCCTTCAAATAAAATTTTGGTGATCTGCGCTCGGCATTTTAATGTCAGGTTGGATCGTCCCAAAACCGGGTGCAGATATGCTCTGGCGGCACTATAACGTCGCCCGTTCTTGATGTTGCGGTCAAAGGTACCAAACCCCTCCTGCTGAAAGCCGTTGACGTCATCTGTTGCCGGATAACCAGCCTGCTGAGTGGCATTTAGAAAAGCCTGAAACAATGGGTTTTTGCAGGGGCCTTTTTCCAAATGCAGGGGACCTTTTGTACCATGATATTCGTTTTGCACATCCAGCCGGGTTTCAGCTTTGTTGAAGTATGGAAGGCAGTGGGCGTAATCCCAGGTTTCCATACCCTCTTCTGTTGCCCATTTTTCATAATCCATGGCATTACCACGAATATAGATCATACCATTGATACTACTGGATCCGCCAAGCACTTTTCCCCTGGCATGATAGATTTTTCTGTTTCCCATATGTGGTTCGGGTTCACTTTCATACATCCAGTCATAGAAACGATTACCGATGGGGTAGGTCAGTCCTGCCGGCATATGAATGAAGATGTCCCATTTGTAGTCCGGTCGGCCGGCTTCTAAGACTAAAACCCTGTTACCTTTTGATTCACTTAATCGGTTTGCAATTGCACAACCGGCTGAACCGCCACCAATAACCACATAATCATAATTTTCTGAGCCCATCTGAAATCCTCTTCATTTGAAATGTTAATAGTTTATTGTTACTTACAGTTGTTTTCTAGACAATATAGCTGGCTCTAATAAATGCACAGATTTTGGAAATCCTTCAAAAACTTGCTTCATTTATTGCGAAAACTTGGGTTTAATACTCCGCTGCTTGCGGCACCCTGTCATGCTGGACTTGATCCCATAAGCGCTTAAATAAGGAGATTTTCGATACAAAATTCAGTATTTCAAAACGGTAGGGCGGCCTTACATGGCCGCCTTTGAGTAGGTTCTGGCGGGGATGTAACCCCGCCCTACCATATTCCCTGCTCTTGGCAAAATGTGTTTATGTAAGCGCTTATCAGACTTGATCCGGTATCCAGGAGAAATATAAAACCGGACTCCGGGTCAACAGACTGTGTCATAATACAGAAAACGCACCTTAGCTGAGTTAGTTCGCACTGTGTCATGCCGGACTCCGATCTGACATCCAGGGTAACAAACAATATATTTCACCTGGATCTCTGATCGGGCCTATCCTCGGCCTGACTGGGGATCCGGGATGACAAGTGTGACTTGACGTCTGTTTATATTGGAAAAACCTTCGATTTTTCTATTGTGACACAGCCTGCAAGCACGAAATGACACTGTGATACTTCGTTTAAAGCTGCAAGTTTAGCTTTTATTTGCATCCGAGCTGAAAGTATCTATGTCTCTGTATCTTCTTGCTCAAGAGAAATCTGTTGTTCTTTGAGCTTGAATTCGTGATCTTCATTTAAACCGTATAGTCCTATACATTTTGTTGTCGGTTGCCCTTCAGTATTCCAATTTCGAATTTTATAGTACTCGTTCAGCATACGCTCCAAGTCTTCCGGCTTAATTCGATGTCCTTTTTGAGGACCGTCTTCAAGAACCTGATGTGTTAAACGTTTTGGAAGGGTATCGCTTTTTCTGTCCAAACCTTCGCGGATGTTAAAAAGTCGGACCAGATTCCAAATCCGTCCACCCAGATCATCGATAAATCCGACTGGCCATTTTTGCCCGGTAGCCGAATTAAGGAGATCAATATAGGTTTGTGCCGATATTCCGAAAGACCCGAAATCGCATTTGATTAAAGTATCAAGCCCGGCCAGATAATCCTGTTCCCCAGCAACAATTTCTGCTTTTTGTTCAATCCCATGAGGGCTAACAGGTTTCCCCTGATAAAGGGCTCCACCATGCTCATACCCGATAACAAATCCTCTTTGATGACACGCACCACGGTCAGCGGTTGCATACGCCAGTCCCATTCCGGGTGCCCCACGGACACCCCAGCCTGGAATTTCCAACCCTTTTACATGTACTGCGTAATCAGATGTGTTATGACCGAGTTGCTCAGATGCTTTTTTAACGCCTTGTCCCAGGAGTTTTCCCAATTCATTTTCCTGCAGAGCAATCGATCTGATCAGGTATTCCGCGCCTTTCGTACTGCCAAATTCTAATGCCACTTCTTCCGGCGCCTTAATAAGTCCTTTTTCCATGGCCTCAAAGGCGAAGGCTATAACGCCGCCGGTGCTGATTGAATCCATGCCGAAGGTATCACAGAGTTTTGTTAGATAGGCTATATCACGGATATTACTGATCGCCAGATTAGAACCCAGCATGGCAACCGATTCGTATTCAACGATATCCGTAACAAAGGGTGCATATTTTCCTGTTCTTACGGCTCCCATCTGGGAACAGCGGATGGGGCAACCAAGGCAGGCGGACTTGCCAAGGAACAGATGTTTATCCTGAGCAGTGTCATCAATTTTGCGGACATTCGGATCGTGTTGGCTGGAATGATTTTTGTAAGGTAACAGTCCCACTTCAGATGACCAGGGAACAGAATAGCTTGTTCCTGCAACTGTCAAAGCCTGGCAATCGCCAGCAGCACTTATTTCCGCAGTAGCCTGTTTGACTGCTGCCAGAAAACGCTTCGGTTGGTTAACGTTGACTGAATTCGTGCCCCTGATGGCGACCCCTTTCAGCTTTTTCGATCCCATGATAGCTCCGGCTCCGCCTCTACCTGCCTGACGGTTGTACTCACAATTAATCATGGAAAACAAAACCTTGTTCTCGCCCGCCTGTCCAATAGTGGCGATAGTCGGCTCCTCGCTATTCAGCTCCTGTTTGATCAGTTCATTCGCTGTAAGAGAGTCCGATCCCCATATCTTTTTTGCTGATCGGAACGCAACACGCTCATCCTCAATCCACAAATAGACCGGTTCCTGTGAAATTCCCCTGATAATAATCCCGTCGTACCCAGCATATTTTATTTCAGCTCCAAATCGACCACCTACATATGAGTCCAAAAAAGTATTGGTCGCAGGAGATTTGCAGACAACACAAGTACGCATAGCTGGGGCTGTTGTTGAACATAAGGGGCCGGTCAGGAACATCAGCAAATTATCCGGGCCTAAGGGATCAACGCCTTGAGGTGTCAAATCATTTAACAGTTTTGCCCCGAATCCTTTACCACCGACATAGTTTTGCTTTAACCATCCGGGAACATTCAATTTCTGTGTGGTTTGGGATTCCAAATCAACGTAGAGAAATTGTCCCATATATCCATCGTTCATTCGTTTTCTCCTTGGGAAAAGCTGATTCGGGTCACCAGCTCCAGGGCTCCGGTCGGACAGCTTTCTACGCAACGGGGCGCCCCCTGACACAAGTCACATTTATAAGCTTTCCTGGAAACCGGCTCAATATGGATAACATTAATTGGGCAATAGACGGTGCAATATTCCTTTTTACAACCCACACATTTCTCTTGGTCGACCACAATAGCACCTGTTGCTTCATTCCTCGAAATTGCCTTGGCTGGGCAAACTTTAGCGCAATACGTGTTTTCGCAGTGATTACAAACAATTGGAAAGTGATATAGGTTTTCGTTGGTATGTTTGATGTTCAACGCTGATCGGTGCGGATTAAATCCATTAAAAAGCCAGGCCGAGCATTCCAATTGACAAATCAGACATCCTGTACAAAGGTCAAAGTGAGTCTTGATGATCACTTTCGTTTTTAAGTTTACCACTGTCTCTCTTTGATAAATAATGAATCCCGAACTTAATTTGAAGATCAGTATAACCTGATTCGCAAATTAGGTTCGAGATGATAAACATTTGCATTGCTGGCTGTGCACTTCAACTAAGAAAGAATGACACTGCCTGTTGACCCGGAATTCAGCTCAATGCTTTTATCCGGGTCTCAGGCAAAAGTCTGTCCCCAGTTTGATTGGGGACTCCTGCTTAACAGGGTACCGCAATCAAAGGTGAGACCAATTGTCATAATATCTTAAACCTTACTTGATCCAACGTGGTTTTATAAAACTGGTATTTGGATAAGGCGTCAAAGGCGGATCTGTGAAGATAGCCTGCAATTCACCACCCTGTACTTGATAATGAACGACAGGAGAACCCTTCTGGGCTCGAAGCACATTGTCCTTATCCCACATTATCTTGCCTTGGGTCCCTTCATACCCATTTTCTTTCAAGTATTTGTTCACGGCTTTGAAATCATAAGCGTCGCCAACCTGTGTCACGGCATTTGCCCAAGCTTTCACAGCAGTATAGGTAATCCAGGCTCCGGCGGGAACCTGATATTTGAAAAGACTATTCCATTTTTCCAACCAGGCCTGTCCAGCAGCATTTGGAGCTTTTGGGCCAGGCAGACCGGCAGGCATCTCACCAATCAAACCATCGGCTTTTGTTCCCAATACATTAATCACTTCGCGGGGTGTGATTCCCCAACCCAGACTTACGATTGAATTGGTTGGTCTTTTTAGAAACTGTTGTACAAATGTGATATTTTCCTGACCACTGGCGATTTCAAAGTGGATGAGGGCAGGTTTGATTCTCCGAATCTGAGACAAGATAACACCCCATTCACTCGTTCCGTATGGTACTGTTTCCTGCTTGGCCACTTTCCAGCCGATTTTTTCAAAATTCTTGACCAGAGTGTCTTTGATTTCCAATCCCCAGGAGTCGTCGGTGTTGATAATGACAACTTTTTTATTTGGCCATTCATAAGGTAAATTTGTTAAGGCTTTGAACATACTGTTTGCCTGGCCCGGACCAGTTGGTGTTAATTGGTATATATTGTAGTATTTCTCCGGGTCTTCCCGGAAAACATCTACTGCTGCCTGAGAGCCATCATCAGCGAAAAACGGCGCGTCATATTTTCCATAGGCGCGAACATCCTGACCCCATCCAGCCCAACCGGCATGAATGGAAGCCACTTTTTTCTGACCACATAGATAATCTGCAGCCTGTAATACAATTTCGGGCTCAAATCCTTTTGAATCAAAGCGAATAATCTCAATCTGTTTTCCAAGCAGCCCACCGGACTGATTGATCTCATCAACCGACATTTTGATTCCGTTAAAGTAATCGGCACCAGAACCTGCTGCCCAACCGGTCATCGGTATTGGTACACCGATGGGGATGGTGTCAGCAGCGGTGACGCCATCAACCATAAAAAAACAGATCGCAAAAAACAGACCCAATAACTTAAACTTTTTCATGTTACTCTCCATGCTGTTTAAAAAATATGCATCTCCCAGGAATTCCCTGAAGATGCAAATGGATTTCGAATGCCAGATTCTATTTTCAATCCGGCACTCAATAGAAAATCAAGTAAATCAAAAACGACCTTACTTTGAGATTTATCGCACCTAATGAACAGACCCGTTTGAGTGATTTACAACCTGATTATCAGTATTGCCTTTGTTCAACCATTTAAAGAGTATCCCCATCACACCGTCCGGCAGGGCCAACACCAGAATGACAACCAAGGCTCCCATTGTGACTGCTCGATAGGCACCCAGCGGTGCCATCAACTCACTCCCTGCAACAACCAGAAATGAGCCTAAAACCGCTCCGGGAAAGTGCCCCAAACCTCCTGCGAGTATCATCACCATTAAAATACTGAAGAGATCCAGATCCAGCATGCGAACAGAAAGAACGCCATAAAAATGGCCGTAAACCCCTCCGATGATTCCGGTGAGAAAGGAAGTAATGGCGAACACCATTAGTTTATATTTAAAGGCGCTGATGCCCAGGCTCATCGCAAATTCTTCCGAGTCTTTAAGGGCAAGAAAGGCATTTCCCCAGTAAGATTTGATCATGAACATGATAGCAAGGATGCAAGCCAGCGATATCAACAGGATCAGATAAAAGGTTGGGACAATATTGTTTGTGGTGAAATCATACCCAAACAGACTGATCGGTGGTATGGTCAAAAGCCCTAAAGCTCCGCCTGATCCAATAGCAATCCCGATTTCCCCTCTAAGCAGTGGTTGCAGAGCCATGTGGACTCCAAAGGTAACCAGTGCAATGTACGGACCTGCCAGTCTGAGGCAGGGGAGCCCAACCAGAACGCCCATACCGGCCGTAAAAACTCCTCCTAAAACAATTGCAACAGTGGGAGTGATGCCGTGACTAACCGATAGAATAGCAGAACAATAGGCACCAATGACGAAAAAAGCCACCTGACCAAACGAAAAGATTCCGGCGAAGCCCATCATCACATCCCAGCATGAAGCCACAACAGCCCAGATAAGGCACATGACCAGGATATTCATTATGAATGGAATATCACCGACCAGAATAGGCAGCAGTGCCATTATCCCGTATGACACCCCAATAAAAACGATCATCTGTTTTAAACTCATATTTCACTCACCTTTTCCCATTAAACCTTGAGGTCGTATCACCAGAGTACCCAGTAAAAGAATAAATAAAGCAATAATTCCATAGCTCATACCGAACTTCCAACCTACGAAAGCCTCCACGATACCGATAATAAAAGCTCCATATAGTCCGCCACGAATTGATCCCATACCGCCAAAAGCTGTCACAACCCAGGCTTTTACCATTATGGCACCTCCTGAGCTGGGATTAATGAATAGTTTTTGACTTAACAGAATACCGCCGAACCCTACCATGACCGTCGAGATAGCAAATGTTGCAGCAAAAATCCGACCGATATTGATGCCAACTATTTTGGCTCCGGCGGGGTTTTGTGCAACTGCCCGCACAGCCATCCCGGTTCGAGTGTTGTTTAACATCCATCCAAAAAGCAGAATCCCTCCAAGTGATAATCCAAAAATCATAATGTCCTGGTAGGAAAAAACAAATTGCCCAGCTTCCAGAATGCCATCCAGGATTGGAGGGAGGGACTTCAGTTTGACTCCGAAAACCACCATATAGAGATTTGTCAGGAATAGCGCCAGGCCAAGCGTGAGCATCATGATCCGATTCTCCCAATCTGCCCTTTTTCTCAAAGGAGCGACCAAAAACTTTTCCAGCCCGTAACCAACGCCGAATAGAAGGGGTAAAACGATGATGAAGACGGCAATATATCCGCCGAATTCCAATCCCAGCCCAACAATCAGTATCCAGGCAAAATAGCCACCCATATTGAAAAAGTCTCCATAGGCAAAGTTGAATGCCTTGGATACGCCATACACCAGCGTCATGCCCACAGCCATCAAAGCATAAACAGAACCTTTGGAAAGCCCTGCTACCAGTACATCGGATATCTCATAGAGTAATAAAATTGTATCTTCAGTAAACATAAACGTTTTTTGTTTGTTATTTTTAGGGTACACCAGCAGGTTAAAACTCGGTTTTTCCCAACTGTGCCCAGGTTACATCCCCAGAAAAATCTCCTTTAGATGCTCATCACCGATCGCATCGTCTGCACTGCCTTCAAAAGAGATTTTTCCCTCTTCCAAAACATAAATCTTGCTGGCCAGTTGAGCGATTTGAGGTATATTTTGTTCGACAAGCAGGATCGAAATCCCCTGTTCATTGATGGTTTTGATAGTCTTAAAAACTTCTGTGCGCAAACTGGGCTGCAAACCAAGTGAGGGTTCGTCGATTGCCAGAAATTTAGCGTTGGACATCAGTCCCCGTGCAATAGCAAGCATTTTGGCCTCACCGCCGCTCATGGTCGAAGCCAGTTGCTTTTTCCGCGCTGCAAGTCTAGGAAATAGATCGAATACTTTTGCCAGGTTTTCCTTTTCGTAGGGGCGAGCCCTCTTGGCATAAGCACCTAATTTCAGGTTTTCCAGTACGGTCATTTGAGGAAACAGCTCCCGAGTTTCTGCAACATAAGTGATTCCATTATTGACGCGTTTTTCGGAAGACAATTGTGTAATATCAGAGTCATTAAAATAGATTTCACCGACTGTTTTTTCGACCAGGCCACAAATTGACTTGAGAAGGGTGCTCTTGCCATGGCCATTGGGACCCAATACCACCACAACCTGGTTCTTTTCTACCGATATGGAAACGTCGTTCAGAACATGGAATTGCCCATAATAAGCATTCAACCGGTTTACTCTAATCATGATCGGTCCCTAAGTAACATTCGATAACCTCAGGATTACTTGTTACTTCGCTGGGGTTGCCGCAACATATTTCACTTCCCGTTTCTATTATAAGCAACGTCTCAGTCAGCTCTGTCAGAACTTTCATGAAGTGTTCAATAATGATAATGGTGATCCCCAATTCGATGTTTATTTTTTGAATCAGCTTCATCAGATCTTTGATTTCGTGGGCATTGGACCCTGCCATCGGTTCGTCGAGCATGAACAGTTTTGGGCCGGTTGCCAGCGCTGCTCCGATCATCAGTTTTTTCTTTCCCAGTAGATCTAGTGTTCCGGTTTTGTGTTTGCGCTCATTGTGCAAACCAACAAAATTGATGATCTCATCAACTTTTTTCCGTCTGTAACGCCGGGTGTTTCCGAATCGATTGCCGATATCGATGCTGTCTTCTACAGATAAACTGGGGAATGTCTGGGGAATCTGAAAGGTTCTTGAAATACCACGCTTGACAATCTGGTAAGGATGTAAATTGGAAATAGATTTCCCATTAAATTCAATCTTACCTTCATAGTTGTAAAAACCGGAAATAAGATTATAGATTGTCGACTTACCTGCACCGTTAGGACCGGCGATACCGTAGATTTTCCCTTTTTCAACTTCCAGGGAGAGGTCATTAACGGCGATAAGTGCGCCAAAACGTTTGGTCACATTAGATAGTTTTAGCATCTCTAACTCCTTGAGTGTTCAATATGATCTTCCAATATTAACTTTCTTAACATTGTTGCCTTATTTGAATCGCATCACGCTCACGGCCATACGGTGGGACTAAAACTCTTCAGGCGCGAATAAGGTTGCTGTATCAATTTGTTTATCAGCAGCTTGAATTTAATAATTCGAGCACTAACTAAATTGAAGTGTTTGTGCCCTCAACCAATCTGATTCATCCGACTATTCGTTTGAGAATTTTCTGTACTATTAACTGGCCTTCCATTTTACCTTTGATCGCTCGTCAGTTGTCGGAGTCTGTTTAAAGCAGATTTTATTGTTCAAACAATGAATCGGCTCCCGATTACACAACAAGCTGGAAATATGAAGATCGGTTATCAAATCTGGGTTTGATTGACTGCATGTTTGAGTCCACTCCGAAAAGTATTCAAATATTCAAAATGGTAACTAAACATTGAATATCTGATTTTTGCAATAAAATTTTCAAAGGCTGTCATCCCGGACTTGATCCGGGATCCAAGCGGTTTTACCTAAATGCACATTATCCTGGATTCCGGCTCGAAGGCCGGAATGACAAGAAAAAATGACTTTTCGGAGCGGACTCATGTTTGATAAATTCGAATCCTTCTTGTCCAAACAAGGCTTCATTGCCACAGACGATTCGATTATCGTTACCACTATCGTAGAAGTCCCCAAAGAGAAGAAAACAAACAGATCAAATCCGGAAAAACACCCACCGAGTTTTATGATTCTCCAATTTTGACAGGAATTGCAGTGTACAGAGGAGTTAATACTGAACAGCTGCTTAGGCAATAATGCAGATTTAAATCAACTGACAAGCCCTCCCTGCACAATTTACTCTCATCTGACCGGTATGATAGCGGGACTTGAACTTCGAGTGTCGAGAGTGGGAATAATCAGTATAATACGCTGGTTTGCTTTATAATTCGTATAAAAACTATATGTAAACGTATTATTATACGAGTGATTATTACATCTGGCTTAAAAACTGTCAAATGAAGCTTAAATCACAAAGCTATCTGTTGCTTTATAATTTCAAAGTTATGATGCTTCAACAATGGTGTAGACGTTTTATGGATAACTCTGTAGCGGGAATTAAAACTGATCATGCAGCAAAAAGAACAATATATTTTGCGGATTGAGGCTTCGGGCTTTTCTGTCTCAGTAGGATTGACGGAAGCGAGAGTTGCAAAGGGATCAATCAATATTAAAAATAATCACCTGGGTCCGATAGCAGAAAATGGACTTTTAAAAATACAAGATTAACAAGACACTACGTTTTGATGATTGTGTTTGCACTAGCTTATCCTTTCAGGCGAAGAGAGCCTGAGAAAACTTTGTGGTGCACACTCTCAAAGGGAACGGTAGACAAAAATGCATTAAACTGTTCTCCTGTATCGAAAGAAAAGTTCGATAGTGATTCCAATAAAAACTGCATTTTTGAGAAAATCATGAATAGTAAAATCGGGAAAATTGGTTTTGGTTTTTTTTTGATCCTCATGTGGGCTTATTGCTCTCCAGCGCAGGTCACTGTTGCTCCTCTTTTCCAAAGCATCCCGCCACTGGAATTTTTCGCACTCATTGAGAACAATAAGAGTAATCCTGATTTTATTATTCTGGATGTCAGGACTCCTGCAGAGTTCTCCCAGGCTCGTATCAAAAATTCGATTCTGTTGGATATTCGTTCTAAGACTTTCCCAATAAATCTTATGAAACTGGATAAACAAAAGACATATCTGCTTTATTGCCGCAGTGGCAACCGCAGTTTGAAAGCATTGGAAATGATGCGGCAGATGAATTTTATGCGGGTTTATAACATGACGGGAGGAATTCTGAAGTGGTACCGTCTGGGACTTCCAATCGTTACGCAATAATTCAGTGGATTTATAGTAAAAAGGGCATTAAATCCCCGGGTGAAACATACTCTCCGCTGGTGCCCGCGGGAGTTTGTTCGTCAAATGACTGATTTTGGTGACTTGAAAAAACCCCAGTTTTTCCATCTTTTCCCAGACTTAAAACCTTGTACGGTTGGTAAGGAGAGCTTTCCATTCCGGGTGATCCCCCCGGCATCCCGGGAACTACTAATCCTCTGATATCAGGTTTTTCTCTCAATAACCGTTTGATATCCTCAGCAGGAATGTGGCCTTCAATAACATAGTCACCGGCTTTTGCCGTATGACAGGACTCCAGGTTTGGGGGAATTTGAAACTTCTTTTTTATCTGGTTGCTGTTCTTTATTGAGATCATGTTGACGATAAAACCATTCTGTTCAAGATGGGCCCCCCATCCTTTGCAACAGCCTCAAGAATCATGATGATAAACGGTGATCTCATACTGTTCAACAGCCGGCTCATTTTTCGCGTTTATAAGCCCTGGAGTTATGGGCAATAAGGCTAATCCTGCCACAATCAGCAATACCAGTTTTTTCAGGTTCAAAAGTACCTCTTCGGTTAGTGTTATAAAGTTAAATTCTGGAAGACTCATCCCTAAATGGCTTCTAATGCCCGGGTCAGCTTTTCTTTAACTGAGGTGGCAAATTCGTCCAGATCGCTACGCCCGGTTATCCTTATCATCGCTGCAGGATCAACTGCTGCTACAATAACCTGCTTATCTCCAGGGTTTTCGTAAACCACAATATTGCAGGGCAGAAGCAAGCCAATATCAATTTCATCCGTTAATGCCATGTGAGCCAGATTTGGATTGCAGGCTCCCAATATGACATATTTTGTAAAGTCTACATCAAGCTTTTTTTTAAGAGTTTTCTGTACGTCAATTTCAGTCAAAACTCCAAAGCCCTCCTCTTTTAAGGCATTTGTGATTTTTTCAATGGCTTCTTCATAGGTATAATTGACCTTTTTTTTAATCCCGTAGATGTTCGATTCGATCACCATAATGTCTCCTGAAAACTGACCGTTAATTGTTGAAAGTATTCTGCTTTTTGAACATACTCTGGTTCTGCAAACCACTACTCTCTGCAGATACAGGCACTTTTCATTTGCACAGAAACCATTATACCTATTGAAAAAGGATAAACCAAACAAAAACCTGCCTATCAATAATCCCCTGGTATCCCCTTTTCAGGTAGTATTACAAACACAATTCTACCCAAACTACATTAAAAAACTACTCACTGGTGAAATAGACATCCCCGTAATATGCAACTGCCTTTCCATTGGAATTGTCTGTATCTGTCATGACTGCAACCCCATCCAGGGTTAACGCCTCGATTCCCAAAAATTCAATCAGATCTTCGCGAACATTTCGTTTTTCTTTAGTCCAGGTATTAATCTTATCGACTCCTGATTGCAATGGAACCATAATCACATTGTTTGTAAACGGATTTGGCCAGTAATCCCCAACCGGATTATTTGATGACCAAACATAATTAATCGCTTTTGTTTTCCAGAATGCAAAACCAGAACTTACCACTACATATACTCTTGCGGGGAAATCATCTCCATCCTTAGTCTGTTCATCGAGATCGGGGAAAATATTCTCCACTTTCCAGCTCCAGTTTAAATAGGGCGTGCGTTTTAAATCGATTTCCACTGTTTTATAAAAAGCAGAGGCAGTCCCATTGCTTTCAGTCTTGAGAACCGTCTTCCCCTCCACCGATACAATTGAATAGGTATTCTTGTCTTTAAACTCTTTAATTTCCCAATCCTTGAGATCCGATTTTGAAAACTGACCGATAAAGACAGTTTCTTCTCCAAAAGCAATTGAAGCCTGAAGAAGACCAGACACTAATACTATTAAGGCGGGATTAATAATAAACCTGCCAGCCCAAGATCTTGATTTGATTTTCATTTGGCACCTTTGTTAATAAAAAGGCTCTCGTTTAAGAAGATTCCCATAAGTTTATCCACCTCGATATAAATCATATTTTTGTCTTCTACTTTTTTCCTTTCCCCATGCAGCATGACTTCATCATCTTTTCATGATGAGCCATGTGATTAAAATATCGGTTTACCCTGTTTGGATTGCAGATGTGTACGTTCTGAGCAATAAATTCAGTAGCAGATCCCTCTCCAGATAATCTTAATACCTGACCAACTTTGACTTGCGATGAGGAAGGTATCTGAATACTTATTTTATCACCATGAGGCGTTACAATCAGGGCTTTCCCATTGATGACGGTTTCAACTTTTCCCATTTTGAAGTTTGGGTGATGAATGAACTCCCTGGCACGAGTATTGTGAAAGAGCGTTAACCAGGGCATCTGTCCTTCCCGCTCAATAATTCCTGCTTCAATCTGTTCGTTAAAACCGGTGGCAGCTATTGCTGTTCCCCCAATACCGGTAAACAGAAAACTGACAATAGTGAGACCGGTTATACCAATTTTAAGAAAGCCGGATTTCCAGAGCATCCAGGCAGAAAGAGTTGATAAAGCCAGTGAAGGAACAATCAAATCCCAAGGGAGAAGGCTGATAAAATCACCAAAAAACTTTAACCCGAAGAAAAGCAGCTCAAGACTGCCATTCATTCTCAATTCATAGGAATTGTAGTTAAAGAGCAGCAGCGAAGCCACCAGTGCAAAAAAACCAATAATAAAAAACAGCCTGGAATGAGCCGCTGCCGGAACTGCTCGAATAACCAGTTTTTCCTGTTCTATTTGATTCATCACAGATCGGCTGAATCCTTCAGGCAAATCAGGAACAGAAGGTTTGGCTGCTCGTAGTAGCTTATCAAGTTTATCCATGACTTAACTCCTTAATTTGCTTTGGAAATGAGTCGGGAAAACTATTAGAAAAGATCTGAAAATAATTTGAGTAAACCAGTCTGCCCTGCCTACCATAGAATTTAAAGTTTTCTCCATTTGCTTTTTAGCTCGTCTTATTAGAGTTCCAACTGTATTTGTTGATGTATCCAAGATTTCGGCAATCTCTTTGTATGACTTTTCTTCAAAATAGCTCAAGACAAGTATCTCCCGATATTTGGGATCAATCTTCTCCAGTGCCCTAAGTACCAGTTTCCTGTTTTCCTCCTGTTCATAACCATTGGATAAATCTGATCCGGGTATTGAGCTCCACTGATCATCATCCATGTGTGACTCTTTCCTCCTGGAGATGGTACGCAAATAATTGGCGGCTTCGTTATGCGCAATCCTGTAAATCCAAGATTGCATTGGGAATTTTGTATCAAAGCTGCCTAGATTCTCATACACTTTTGAGAAAACATTCTGGGTTACATCCAGCGCCGCTTCTTTATTCTGATACAAAAATCGATAAAGATAGGAAAAAATCCTTTGCTGATATCGCTCCATTAAAACTGCGAAATCATCCTTGTTTGCGGCAAGAATAGATACTACCAATTCTGCATCTGATTTAGACGGTTTATTCATGCACAAAGACCCTAAGATATTTTATCGGTATCACTTGACTACTTTCGAACTTTGGTCGATTGAATTATGCCATTATAATCATTTGACATCTTAAGGTCAAATTAGTTGTAAATAATGATGCACCAAGATGTTTCGGGTTAGGTGCAAAATAAGTTTTTTATCTATACAGCGTGGGCAAAGCGTTGCCCACCCTACCCGTTTGATGCGTGGACAACGTTGGATGGACAACGCTTTGTCCATCAATTTTTATTATCCGAAACTTTTTGGTGCACCCGTAAATAGTGAGGTTTGATTTTTTGTAAAATAACTGACTGGTTATTAACCCAATAAAGTGACTATTGTATAAGGATGGATCTATTCAAAATCACAACTTCTTGTATAGTAATACACCACCGGGTCATTTTTATTTCAAATGATGCAATTGGATTGAAAGTATGGATTGGTGTTAAAAGTACTTCGGGTATGTAAAACGGGAGTGCACCCTTATATGGGCGCTGAATAGTGTGAGAAACTGTAAGAAGAATAAATAATATAATATCATCATGATTTTCCACCAATTGGCAGCCGTCTATGGTCGCCCTAAACCACCAATTTGACATAAAATATCCATTCTCTTAAATTAAAGCACAGTCAACTTACGATTATTACCAATTAGTGCCGGGAAACGAATTCACAACCGTCAATATCAAACCTTAGACATAGTGCCAAAGGATAATATGAATCGAATAAAGATCTCTTTCTCAATTCTGATTGTATTGATATCAATTAACATTTTTCAGGCTGGATCAGCTAAGACGGCACCGCTGGCAAAAGAGGGCATTTTAAAATTATCAGACTGGGATTTTCAATCAGACGGACTTGTTGGATTAAACGGTCAGTGGGAGTTTTTCTGGAAACAATTGCTGTCTCCGGAGGATTTTTTGAGTGGACATAACCCGGATAAAACCGGGTACATCAATGCTCCCGGATATTGGGACGGTTATCAAACAAATGATGAGACCCTGAATGGCCAGGGGTATGCCACTTTCCGACTTAGGATTACCGGTCTTCTGCCACAAGGCAGTTTTGCCCTGGATATTCCTTTGATGCATACGGCCTATAAACTGTGGGTAGATGGGCGACTGGTCTCATCAAATGGAGAGGTCGGCAAAACAAGGAACACCTCTCTGCCTCAATATTTGCCCAAAACCCCGGTACTGGAAAATATCACCGGTGAGATGGAAATCGTTCTTCAGATTTCAAATTTCCATCACAATAACGGGGGAATCTGGCAAACCCTCTACCTGGGGTTGCAGGAAAAAGTAATATCAATCAGTCAGCTTCGAACAGCTTTTGACCTATTTTTACTTGGAGCCATTTTTATCATGGCTCTTTATCATTTTGCATTGTATGCCTTGCGACGAAAAGAATACTCCCCCCTATTTTTTGGAATTTTCTGCCTGATTATCTCATTTCGCATCAGTCTCCATGGCTCGACCATCTTCTCGGTGCTGTTTCCCAACGCATCCTGGGAGCTTTTGGTTAAGCTGGATTATTTTACGCTGTATTTTGGATTATCCTATTATATTGCATTTATTCGTTCACTTTATCCCCTTGAGTTTTCCAAAAAAATACTCAATCTGATCATTCTGATCTCAATGGGATTTGTGGTATTTACAATCCTTGTACCTGCAACAATTTTCACTGCTTACCTGTCAATTTATCAGATGGTGATGGGGCTGACCTGCCTCTTCATCTGTTACGTCATTGTCAGAGCCATAATATCAAAACGTGAGGGAGCCCGGGTTGTATTGGCCGGATGTCTGGTTCTCATCTTGACCTTTGTAAATGATGTTCTATACAACCGGGAGATTATACATACCGCTGATCTGGTTGGCGTCGGTTTGTTTATCATGATCTTTTCCCAGTCTTATGTATTGTCTTCAAGGTTTTCCAAGGCTTTTAAGATGGTTGAGGTACTCTCCATCCACCTGGAGCAAATAGTAAAGGAAAGAACTGCAGCCATAAAAGATTTGCTTGATAACACGGGGCAGGGATTCTTTTCATTCTCCAAGGATTACAAAATCCAGAAATACACTTCAAAAGCCACCCAAGATTTTTTCAGCCACTCCATAGAAAATGAAGATGTGGTGTTATTGCTTTTCCCGGAAAAAGCTGAAGATCTGCGAAAGTTGTTGAACCTGATTTTTGAAGATTCGGAAAACCTTGATCTGGTTGAGGACATCCTGCCAAAGGAGATCAAGAGAGACAACCGGGTTTTTAGAGTTGACTACCACTGGATAAACCCAAGTGAAACCTTGAGCGGCAGGGTCATGATTGTCATGACTGACATTACCATGCAGAGAGAACTGGAACAACAACTGGAAAAAGATGAAATCAGAAACCAGATGATTTTAAAAATAGCGGTTGATCGCAACGGATTCGTTGGATTCCTTGACGAAATCAACCATTGCCTGTCTCAGGTTGATACAACATTGGATAAGGCATTGATCGAAATTAATGCCAATGAATTGTTCAGGCATTTCCACACCATCAAAGGGGGAATGGCGAGCTACTTTTTCAGCGAGGTAGCTGCCAAGGCGCATGAAATTGAAAACCTTCTGGATTGCGTTCGCAGTGGTGAGAAGCCTTTGTCTGAAGAAACAGTAAATACAACAAAACTGGAAACAAACCGTTTGAGAGAGATTCTGAACGAAACCCTGACCAGTTTGGATCAAATCATCCCCCGACAAATGATTGAAGCTCATAATCGGAATTACTTTATGGTTGCCGAATCAAAACTGGAAGAACTGGAAAAGACTCTGGGGGAGGAGTTAACAAAAGATCCGTCTGTTAAACACTCTTTACGCAATATTCGGAAACAACCTCTTAGAAATAACCTGAAGAAATTCGCCTCAGATGCTCAGACACTTGCCGCCCAGTTGGGAAAACAGGTTAAAATAACATTGATCGGGGAAGAAACCGAGATTATCCATAAACCCTACCGATCCTTTTTTTCCTCACTGATCCATCTCATCCGCAACAGTATCGATCACGGCATTGAATATCCCGATGTCAGACTGGGATTGGGGAAACCGAGCGAGGGCAATCTCGAAATCAAGGTTGAGGCTGATGAATCCAACCTGAGCGTGTCCATATCAGACGATGGTACCGGAATAGAAGCAGCAACAATTAAAACAAAAGCTTTGGAAAAAGGGATGATCAACGACCAGGAGGCCGCTTCAATGTCTGAAGGGGAATTGATTAAACTGATATTTAAAGCCGGATTCTCGACCAATGAGGAGGTTACCGATCTCTCAGGCAGAGGCGTTGGTATGGATGCGGTGGCTGATGAGGTTGCAAAACTCAAGGGAAAGATCAAGATCAAAACCCAGGTGGACAAAGGAACCTGTTTTGCCATAACCATCCCACAGGTATAATTTCCCTGTTGCTAAAAAGATTCAGCAATAATATTGGGGGAGGTGCTGCGGTCCTAAAAAACTCCCTTGACAAAACTCTTTTTTGATTCATAATTTTAATCAGTTGATCGCAAAAATTATTTGAGGAAACAAATCCAACAGAAATCATGAAAACTGGAAACCGGATCACAGCGCTATCAGAAAGCACAGGTTTTAAAAAGCCATCCGGACGGGTTTGTCATTCATCCTCGAAGAGAACTCTCTCCAAAAATCCCTTCAGTAGTATCGTTCGCGTCAACGGAATCATTATTGGTATTATTATCATTATTAGCCTGATTATTATCGGCTAAACCATACCAGGGAACGATTCCGAATTCGACTTTTTCCACAATCAAAATCGGGGACGCTCCCCGGCATACAGACTTTTTTTGAATTGTGGATCAAAATGTTTAAACCTGACCTTAGATTACCGGCAAATGAAGCTCCCAAGCACACGGGACAATTACGCCAGAAGTGTCAGCTCATTTTGTTTCCGAATTTCAACCCCAGCCTCACTGTCTTGATTTCAGGATCTTCCACGGTTTCCGCAGGAATTGAATCCAGGATCATCTCTTCTGTCATTCGTATAATCATCGCCATTATCATTGCCATTGAACTGATAATGATCGTCGTGATTATTATTGGTGACTAGATGAACTCCCGGGGCGATTCCAAAAATATCTTCTTATTTGAATCAGAATCAGCCCCTTGAAGGTGAGGATTTCCATTTGGACTTTTAACCAAAGGCGGTTATGAAAACAGCAGTATTGAGAAGGTATTTCGGCAAAAAGGAATCATTCAATGATAAGCAGGAACCCGTCTCCCAAGCAGGGCAGGTTTTAGGAGCAGATATATTATTTAAAACCCTGATCGACTGTGACGTTGATACACTATTCGGCTATCCCGGCGGTAAGGTTTTAAGCCTGTATGATCGTTTACTGGAATACCCGCAGTTAAAGCATGTGCTGGTTAGCCATGAACAGGGGGCAGCTCATGCTGCAGATGGTTATGCCAGAGTGACCGGAAAACCCGGGGTTGTCTTAACCACATCCGGACCGGGAGCAACTAATACGGTCACAGGAATAGCCAATGCTTTCATGGATTCCGTTCCCATTATCGTCTTTACAGGCCAGGTTGAAAGGCCCCTGTTGGGAAAGATGGCTTTTCAGGAGAGCAATATTATTGATATCACAAAATCCATCACCAAATGGAATTTCCAGGTACAGACCGTTAACCTGTTGGAAGGTGCCGTACGACAGGCTTTTAAGATTGCAGTGGAAGGCCGACCGGGACCGGTTCTGATCGATCTGCCCAAAGATATATTTATGGATTTTACTGTTTATCAAAAGAAAGAGATTACATTCCAGGATGCGCTATCTTCCATGCGATTCCAAACCGCGCAGAGTCTGTATAAAGCCGCTGAATACATTAATCATGCAAAAAAGCCGCTTATTTATGCAGGAGGCGGCGTAATATCCGGGGAAGCATCGGAAGCACTGAGACAGTTTGCAATAAAAAACCGCATTCCGGTGACAACGACCTTAATGGGGTTGGGAGCGTTTGCAGAGGATCATGAACTGTCGTTGGGAATGTTGGGTATGCATGGAACCTGGACTGCCAATATGGCTGTTCAGAACTGCGATGTATTGATCGCCCTGGGGGCTCGCTTTGATGATCGGGTAACCAGCAGGATTGACGGATTTTCCCCGCATTCCATCAAAATCCATGTTGATATCGATGAAAAGGTCATCGGGCAAAATGTCAAAACGGATGTTGCCATTGTCGATCAGCTGAAACCGGTGTTATATCGCTTGAATGAACTGGTATCCAAACCGCAGGAAGAAACAGCCTGGTTAAAAGAGATAGGGGAATGGAAAAAGAATCACCCCTTGTCCTATGCAAAGGCAAGTGGTGTTCTGAAACCACAGGCTATTATTGAACGGATTTCCGCCATCACGCCCGAGAATTCAATCATGGTTACCGATGTGGGCCAACATCAGATGTGGGCTGCCCAGTTTTTTAAATATACCAGGCCGCGATCATTCGTAACCTCCGGCGGTTTGGGAACCATGGGATTTGGGTTACCGGCAGCCATTGGTGCCCAGATGGGATCTCCCGATTCCACCGTTATCTGCCTGTGTGGCGATGGTGGGTTTCGTATGACATCAACGGAGCTATCAACCGCCGTCAGCCAGCAACTTCCCCTAAAGATCTTTGTATTTAATAATAGTAGCCTGGGCATGGTGAAGCAATGGCAGAATTTCTATTTCGAAAAGCGGTATGCCCACTCGATTTTACATGACTCTAATCCGGATTTTTTAAAGCTGGCTGAGAGCTACGGGGCGATGTCGTTGAGACTGGTTAAGGAAAACGAGCTGGAATTTGTACTTAACCGTGCTTTTTCTATAAATAATCGACCTGTCCTGGTTGAGTGCATAATAGACTCCGGGGAAAATGTGTTTCCCATGGTGAACCCGGGTGCTTGCCTGGATGAAATGGTGGAATGGAGTGATTAGTTAATCTTCGTATCTGATTAAGGGCAGTTGAATGATAAAGTGGCTGCCCTTTCCCGGTTCAGATTCCACCTTAAATGTTCCCTGGTGATTATTGGCAATTATCATGTAAGAGACCGACAATCCCAAACCAGTGCCGCTTCCTGCCGGCTTGGTGGTGAAAAACGGTTCGAAGATTCTCTGTCTGACACTTTCTTCCATTCCCGGACCGGAATCGACAATCTCCAGTTGAACCGCACTTTTTTGATTGGTTGTTCTTATGGTAATGGTTTTCTCACAATGTCCCTCCATTTCTGCCATTGCCTGAGTAGAGTTGCGCAATAGATTCAGAATTACTTGCTCAATTTCAGTTTCATTGCAGATAACCTGTTTGAGATTAGAATCGTATTCCCGGTTGACCCTGATATCCCTGAAATCGTATTTCTTGGTTAAATCGTAGTCGTTATCGGCCAGGAGAATAGCCCGATCACAGATTTCATTAAGATTATTGGACATCATCTTTGATTCACTCTTCCGGCTGAAATGAAGCATATTGGATATGATATCCGATGCCCTGATGATTGAGGTTCTCATACCATCCAGAATGTTGGTGATCTTTCTCTGATCCAGGTAGGCTTGAAGATCGGGCATTTGAAAATTGCATTGATGGGCAACTTTCATATTGGCCTCAATATCGGGAGCAAGGCGTCGTTGGATATTCTGAATTCCCAACATAATCCCGCCCAGGGGATTATTGATTTCATGAGCCATCCCGGCTGCCAGTCCTCCAACAGAGATCAGCTTCTCTGTTTGAATCATAACCTGTTCCATTTTCACACGCTGGGTAACGTCATCAACACGGACAACGGCTTCTTGCCGGTTTTCAAGGATTAAGGGATAGATCAACATATCCAGGTATTCAATTTCCCCGTTGTGAGGTTGCGGAATCTTCTCAAACGACTTGGGATTATTATCCTTAATGGCCATGGTATAAGCTCCCAGTTGTCTGGAAAGGTTGGGGAAAAGCTCTGTGATGATTCTTCCCCTGGCATTGTTACTCGGGATGCCGGTTTGTGCTTCTGCTTGTTTATTCCAAAAGGTGATTTTTGCATTTGCATCGATACCGACCAGTATTGAAGGCATGGAGTCAATAACACTGTTTAGATACTGCCTTAATGCGAACGATTCATCTTCTGCCTTCTTGCGCATGGTTATATTGATCAAGGAGCCTTCGTAATGTGCCAGTGTACCATCCGGATTATAGATGGAACGACCGTTCAGGGAGATCCAGACATCATCTCCATTGGGCTTTTTAAGCTTTTTCTCCAGATTTAAAATGGTTTTTTCATTGCGAATTTGTTCCAAAAGATCTTGAAATTCCCGGGGAGATGAAAACGCTTCATTGATAATCTTATCCATTGAGGCAAGCAGATGCTGTGCAGAGTTATAACCCAGTGTTTCTGCCATGGCAGGATTTACATTGATTTCTTTTTGATCAGCGGAAACCCGGTAGATCCCTTCAATGGCATTTTCAAAAATGCTGCGGTATTTGGCTTCAGTGGCTTGAATGGTTTTGACCTGGTTTGTGATTTTTTCCCCCAGCAATTGCATCGTTGCGGTTACTTGCTGAAACTCTTTATAGGTTTCGTCTTTTAATCCATAATCATAGTCAGCTGATGCATATGCTTCAGCCAGGGAATTCAGACCTTCAAGTGGTTTTGACAGAAAATAACGGAGAATCAGTTTTGTAGTAACGATCAGAAAAACAATCACAGACAAAACGATGATGATATTCGAAGTGAGTAGTCTCCGGTTAACTTCACTGTAGTGCTCAACGGACAAGGCGATAGTTACGGTTCCGGCATATTCACCATGATACTGAATATCAGCTGAACGCTCTATATACTCTCCCCTATGCTCCTTTTTAATAACCAGGAACTCTTCATGGTTGGCATCCTTAACTGACAGAGAAACAACAAGATCGTTCAATGAAAACGCGGTTCCCATGTTAACAACGGTCTGTTTTTCAAAGTGCCACAGGGGAATCTCAAGACTGCCGGCCAATACTTTAATATACTCATCCGCTCTTTGCTCCAGTCCAATCCGGCTATTGCTGACATTGCGGTAGTAATTAAAGATTATAATTACGGTGGCGACAATAATAACCGACGCAGTCAGGCTGATGGTCAAAAGGGTGGAAAGGGATCGCTTCGATTTCATCCGATTTTGGGCTTTGAATTTATTGTGGACTCTCTTTAGTATCTATGAGGTATTTTTTAAAAATGGAACGAAAGGATTCCATTTGATTATCGTGTACCCAAGGCGTAAAAAAATTGAAATATTGTTCCGTTGGAATCTCCTGTATCAAAACCCGGTTAACTCTTTTTATTATTATCTGCCCCCAGTCATTTTTGGGACAGGTGATATAACCTAATGCTACAGGGATGTTTTGCTCTATCACGGATAGAGCGGTTAATTCCTTAGATGTTTCCAGGCGTTTTTCATAAAAAAGAATTGATGCCGGATCCCAGATAAACCAATCGATTCTTTTCGAGTGAAGCATTTGAACAAGATTCTGTATTGAGTCTGATCCTGACAATGTTTCCTTTCGAGTACTACCCCCGTATTTTTTGATGATCCCATCAGCGAAGGAATCGGAACTGGTAGCGTTGATATGTCCCATGACAAGATTCTTATTCAACAGCAAGTCTTTGAGGGATGCTTCCTTTGTCAAACCCATGTTAACTGCGTTCTGTTTTCTCATGATCACCATGTCTGGAAAAACAGCCCTGAAAGGCAGTGAATAGTATAGGTATTCTTCGCGTTCTTCAGTTTTAGACGGCCCTACTGCACAGTAGTTCTTACCAAATTTCATATTCTCGAATATTCGTTTTGGAGCTGCTGAAATCAGTTTATGGTCATATTCGGTCAATTCCTCTTTTATCAGATTCAAAACGTCAATACCGTATCCTGAAACTCCACCATTCTCAACAATAAACAGTGGCGGGTAGTCGAAATAGGGCCAGAAGATTGTATCTTTAGCTTGGACTAAATCTGTAAAAAGGCCCACCAGTGTGAAGAGTAAAACCGAAGTCTTGAATAACTTTGATAAAAAAGGCGCGATTCGGTCCATTTTAGTCCCGGGTCAAAAAACAACAGCTTTAACAAACCATCTTGTTCTTTTGATGGTGTTTGTCATTCTATTGATTCTATAGTAACACACTTGTAATAGAAAACAATCACTTCATTGTCATGTTTCCATAATAGGCAGTTTTGAAAATACAAATGATTAAAATCCCACGACCATTTTTTCAACCAGGGGTAGATTAAGAGAATCAGAATTCTCCTTGCAACAAAGGAAAATGATTTTGTCAGTATTTGCGACTGGTTGCCTGTTCCAGACTCGTTTTTTCTGTCGCAGTAGCATGTAGATGCCGGTATTGATAATTAATCCAAACGAACGATAGCTCCCTGTCTAAAAGCGCACTTTCCCTTCAACCTGAAAGCCCCTTTTTGAAAATGAGATACTGCATTGGCTTCAAGTGCCTGAATTAAAAAGCTTACAAGGGCATCGGATCTCTTTTATGGATTTAAAATTGAAAATATGTGAGATGCTAACATTGACGTCAAAAAAACTATTTTTAATTCTACCGGTTTTTTTATAAAGTAGTGAGCGGATATTACAGAATGACACTTGGTATTCGTTCAAGCCTCTGAAAATGTGAGGTATAAGCAAGAATTAACCAGAAGGTGCTCGGAAGGAGTATCTCAGGATTGATATTGTGTATGCTGTTGGCAATATCGCCCTGTGCCTCGAATTTGGCAGCACCTGCTGTGCATTAATAATGAACTATCCGTGAGTCGATGATGCCTACTATTTGTGGTTATGAGATTAAAAAAATAATCAACCAAACACCAAAGTACATTTTTTATGAAGGCATACGTCAACAGGATGGTATTCCTGTGCTCATCAAAGTTCCTTCTTCAGAGTGCCCCAGTGTTTCTGAATTTGCATATTTAAGACATGAGTATGAAATAACGAAGGACCCCGGCCTGAACGGAGTGATAAAATCCATTTCTCTGGAAGAATATGACAAAGGTATGGCTTTGATTCTTGAGGATATGCCAAATGCATCCCCGTTAAGTAATGTTCTACTGAATCTTGATTTTGAGACCTTCCTGGCCATCGGTGTTTCACTAGCTCAAAAGTTAAGTACTTTGCATAAAAAGAACATCATCCATAAAGATCTCAATCCAGGTCACATATTTGTTGATTTGACAACGGCTGAAGCGAAACTTACCGGTTTGGGTATTGCTTCGATTTTTCCGCTTGAGAATCCGGATTTAATAAGTTCAAGTGTTATCGAAGGAAATCTCTCATATATTTCCCCGGAGCAATCAGGGCGTATGAACCGCTCCATTGATTACAGAAGTGATTTTTACTCCCTGGGTGTGACTTTTTATGAAGCCTTAACAGGTGTTCTTCCTTTTCAGAATTCTGATCCGTCCGAATTGCTACATTGCCACATGGCCAAGGTTCCCATTGCTCCCCATAAAATCAATCCGGACATCCCGAGGGCTGTATCTGCCTTAACCATGAGACTAATGGCAAAGATCCCCGAAGACAGGTATCAAAGCGCTTTGGGGTTAAAAAACGATCTAAAAAAATGTTTAAAACAGCTCAGGACGTTTGGGAGAATTGAAAACTTTCCCGTGGGTCGGCATGACGTGTCAGATAAATTTCAGATTACCCAGAGACTATACGGACGAGAACAGGAAACGGAAAAACTTTTGTCAGTTTATGAAGAGGTTGCTGCAGGGAAAACCAAAATAATGATGGTGGCAGGTTATGCTGGCATTGGTAAGACCTCCTTTGTACAGCAAATTAATAAATCTATTGTGCAAAGGGGAGGGTATTATATATCCGGAAAGTTCGACCAGTTTTATCGGGATGTGCCTTATAGTGCAATGGTGCATGCTTTCCAGGATTTGGTCAGGCAACTTTTGACAGAAAGTGAAAAAAAGCTGGATCACTGGAAGGAAAAGCTTAGCAAAGCATTGGGACCTCATGCAAAGATTATCATTGATGTTATTCCGGAAGTGGAACTTGTCATAGGCCCCCAGCCTGAAGTACAAGAACTTGGGCCTGTAGAATCACAGAACAGGTTTATGACGATTTTCCTCGATTTCATCCGGGTGTTCTGTACTGTAGAGCACTCATTGGTGATTTTTCTTGATGACTTGCACTGGATAGATACTGCAACTTTAAAACTTATTAATTTCATTGTTTCCGAACAAACCACTCAGTACCTTTTATTGATCGGGGCTTACCGCGACAAGGAGATTGACTCCCATCATCCGTTATTAACTATCCTTGATAAGTTGCGTGCCCACGATGAACATATTGACGAAATTATACTGGGTCCCCTGGGAACTGAAGAAACTGCTGAACTGCTTGAACATACCTTAAGCAGTGATCGCGAATCGGTTCGCCCCCTGGCTGAGCTGATTCTCTCGAAAACTGCCGGGAATCCATTCTTTCTTAAGCAGTTTTTGCTGTCTTTATGTGAGCATAAGCTTATCGTATTCGATACCCACAAGGGATGTTGGTTGTGGGAAATCCAGCAGATCAAAAACAGCGAGATGACAGACAATGTCGCCGATCTTCTCGTCAGCAAGATAATGAAACTGACGGAAGAAACTCAGTTTTCTCTTAAACTTGCGGCTTGCATTGGCAATCAATTCGATCTGAAAACCCTGGCTATCGTAAATGAGGAAACCAGTGCAAAAACCTTTGATAGTTTGTACCCGGCGCTTAGCGAGGGCTTGATTGTTCGAGTGTCGTTTTTCGGATTCTCTGTTGCTGATTCGGAGAAAAAAGTTTCCGGCAAACAACAGGAATTCGATTTCACAAATCCTGTCTTTAAATTTTGTCACGATAGAGTGCAACAGGCCGCATATTCTTTAATGCAGGGTCTCCAAAAAAAAGAGGTGCATTTAAGAATTGGTCGATTGATTTTAAGTAATGTTGCTCAAGATGAATTGGTAGAAACCAGTTTCAGCACCGTTCATCATCTGAACTACGCCTATGATTTGATCACAGAAGAAAGCGAAAAAATAGTGTTGGCTGAGCTGAACCTAATGGCCGGGAAAAAAGCCAAAGCATCCTCTGCCTACGAGCCAGCACTACGATACCTGACCATGGGAACAGACTTGCTGGATGATAAAAGCTGGACGGAAAGCTACCCCCTGACTCTCGGCTTGTATATGCATAGAGCAGAAGCTGAATACCTAAATGGTCATTTTGAGGTTTCAGAAAGACTGGTTGACCTGATACTCAATCACGCCCGATCAGTCGTAGAGCAAGCCGAGGTTTACAGGATTTTAATTGTTCAATTTACCATGTTGGCTAGCTATAAAAAAGCCTATGAAGTAGGACAAAAAGCCTTGGGATTGTTGGGAATCAGTACTCCGGATCAAGGTCAGGCAGGAATACAGCTGATGCTGGATCAGCTGATTGATGAAATAAATAAAAAAATATCAGGTCGACTTGTGAGTTCTTTGATTGACGGCCCGGAGCTCAATAATGCGGATATAAAAATTGCAGTAAAACTGCTGTCAGACATGCTACCGTTGGCCTTTTTTCTTGATCTAAGCATCTTTAGTTACTTAACGGTTATCTTAGTTGATATATCACTTCAATACGGCAATACGCCGGAATCTGCTTATGGATTTGCCTGTTATGGCAGACTGCTGATAACCCGGGGCGAATATCAATCCGGCGACGAGTTTGGTCGTTTGGCGATGAGATTGAGTGAAAAGTATAATAATTTAGGACAAAAAAGCCGCTGTTACAACTCCTTTGCCAATTTTATCCAGCTCTGGCGGAAGCATATCAGGACGACAAACGATCTGAATATTGAAGGCTACCAATCAGGAATACAATCCGGTGAGTTCCAGTTCGCCGGGTACTGCGTCAGTAATCTTCTGTTTAATCATTTTTACCAGGGAACCAATCTCAAGACTATCCTGGAGTTAAGCACCGAATACGAACTTTTTGTTTTGAAAACGAAAAGTCAAATTTCAAGTGGTAGTGTCACTGCTGTTCGTTGGACCATACAGAATTTAGTCGATTTTCCCAAATACGACAACGAATCGATGGATTTGGCCACCTGGCTGGAGCGGCAATTACTACGTGAACTTGAATTCAACGACAGTTCCATGGTACTTTGCCATTCTCAAATCTATCTGGCCCAGTTGCTGTATCTCTATGGTGAACCGAAACAGGCTCTGCGTCATATCCTAAGAGCATCCAAAATCCTGGATTATGTTGTGGGAAGTGTCATCTGTGCGAATCATAACTTCTACTATTCGCTCATTCTGATAGCCCTTTATCCTGAAATGTCCCGAAATGACAAATTAAATATAATGGACCAGGTAAAAGAAAACCAGCTGCAGATGAAGATATGGTCAGATAATTGTGAAGACAATTTTCTTCATAAATATCTCCTGGTTAAAGCGGAAATAGCCCGGCTTACCGGAAATGATTCCAGTGCATCTGAACTTTACGATCAATCTATTGAAAGAGCCAGGAATACGAAGTTCCTTCAGGATGAGGCTCTGGCCAATGAGCTGGCTGCTCAATTCTGGCTTCTTAAAGAGGATGAAGCTACTGCTGAAATATACTTAAAAAAATCGCAATCTGCTTATCAACTCTGGGGTGCAAAAGGGAAACTGAAGTTCCTGGATAAAAAGTATTTTCATCTTTTGTACGGTAATCACAAGCTGTCAACCACCAAAGAGGGGACTCACCTTGATCTCTTGGATCTGTCTACCATCATGAAAGCCTCTCAAACAATATCCGGGGAGATCAAACTGGATAAGCTGTTGACAAAGCTGACCAGGATTTTGATTGAAAATGCGGGGGCACAACGAGGGTGCCTGTTGCTAAAATCGGGTGATGAGTTGCTGATCGAAGCAGAAGGAGACCTTGAAAATAATGAGATACAGGTTTTGCAGTCTGTATCGCTTCAGGAGGGAGGAAATGTTTCACCGGAAATTGTCCAGTATGTTGCCAGAACTCATGAATACGTTGTACTTGATAATGCTTCCAGGGACGGGATGTTTGCTGCAGATGTCTATATCCGCTCCCATAATTCCAAATCCATTGTCTGCGGTCCGATATTACATAAATCTGCACTCCTGGGTATCTTTTATCTTGAAAACACTTTGATAAACGGGGCTTTTACCACGGAAAGAATTGAAGTATTAAAACTGCTGGCCGGTACCATCGCCATCTCCATCGAAAACGCCCGCCTCTATTCCGACTTGGAAAACCAGGCTGATAAACTTAAAACATTCAATTCGCAGTTAAACCGGGAGATTCAAGAACGTAAAAAAGCGGAAGAAAAATATCGCAGTATTTTCGAAAACGCACTTGAAGGCATATTCCAAGCTACCCCGGAAGGACGGTTTATCAGTGCAAATCCAGCCCTGGCAGGGATCTACGGTTATGATTCTCCCGGAGAACTGATCAATAGTATCAAAGATATCGGCAAACAACTCTATGTTCAGCCCAGATATCGTGAAATGTTGAATGCCCTGATGAGAGAAAATAGAAAAGCAGTATCCGGATTTGAGGTTGAAGTATACAGAAAAGACGGTAGCAAAATATGGACTTCGATTCATGCCCGTCCGATTTATGATGAAAACGGTAAATTTGTACTCATCGAAGGGATTTTAACCGATATTACCAAAAGTAAACGAGAAGCTGAAGCTTTACGTGAAAGAGAAGAATACCTTCAAAAAGAAAATCGGCGATTACGCTCAAATATAAAAGACCGGTACAAATTTGGAAATATCATTGGTAAAAGTGTTGCCATGCAGGTGATTTATGATCTCATTCTGAAAGCTTCCGCATCGGACGCTAATGTCATTGTTTATGGTGAATCAGGGACAGGGAAGGAGCTTGTCTCCAGGGCCATTCACGATATGAGTGATCGAAAAAACAATGCCTTTGTCTCATTAAACTGTGGCGCTATCCCGGAAAATTTGCTTGAAAGTGAGCTGTTCGGATACAAAAAAGGAGCATTTACAGGGGCGTCCATGGATAAACGTGGTTATCTGGAACTGGCTGATGGTGGGACTCTTTTTTTAGATGAATTGGGTGAAATCAGCCCCAATATGCAAGTTAAATTACTGCGTGTTCTTGAAGGGCAAGGATTTACACCTGTGGGTGATACAATTATAAAAAACCCGGATGTGCGCATTATCGCTGCCACACATAGGAATTTGCAGGAACAGGTTCGCAAGGGATTGATGCGTGAAGACTTCTTTTTCCGAATTCATGTCATTCCCATCCGTATCCCTCCCTTAAGGGAAAGAATAGAGGATTTATCCCTGTTGATTGATCATTTTCAGAAAATATACGGAAAAAACCTGCCAAATTCCCAGATCCCGGGAAAAGTTATTGAAGCTTTGCATGGGTATCATTGGCCGGGAAATGTAAGAGAACTGCAAAACACCCTACAGCGTTATTTCATGTTGGAAAAACTTGATTTTATGGGCACTCCACTTCAGAAGCATAACAATCCTACTGAAGAACACCTTGAAGAACCAACGGAAAAAAGCAACCTGCTTCAAACTGCCATGAAAGAGTTCGAAAAAAAACATATCCTCAATGTATTAACCCGGAATCGCTGGCAGAAAGCCAAAACAGCTTCTATTCTGGGAATCAACAGGAAAACTCTTTTCCAAAAAATCAAACATCATAAACTTGAAGATTCCCTTTAGGGGGTAATATGACCCCCTACACGTTATTTCTATAATAACAGTTTGTTGATCAATAAATGAATGAATAACGTGGTCATTCTACCCCATCTCCATTTCTCCAACCGCTAAACTTCCCAGCATACAGCTTGTAATCCTCTATATATTTAGGTGCTTGTGCATCTTCTTTTTTGCTGGCACGTCCTTTGCTGATTGACGTGGCACCATTCAAATGTCGGTTTTGGTGTCCCGTGCAGATCAATCCAGGGATACCTTTCGAGTGACATTACCTCCGGATTTATAAACATTGTTTTGTAAGAATTCTGCAACATGTTTCAAAAGCCCGGTATATTCACATTAAAAAAGAGAGGTCATATGAGATTAATCAAATTCGTATTGTGCGCTTCGCTCCTGGTTTTTTTATTTGCAGGTTTAGAGTCTGGGGTTTTTGCAGCAGACCATAAACTGACATTAGCATACTTACCCGTTAAAGGGACTTTGTATGTTGAAGTAACCGAGACCTATGCAAAAAAAGTTGCTGAAGCAACAAATGGGAGAGTAGAGATTGTACTAAATGATTCCTTGATTAAAGGAACCCTGCTGGCTCAATCCGTAAGGGACAACCGTGTGCAGATGTCAACTATCCTGGCAGGTTATTACTCTGCCACCAATCCTGAATTCGGTCTGGCACAACTTCCCGGCTTGATGAACAATCTCGAGGAGTTCGAGAAGGTTTTTTATGGGTTTTGGCGTGAAGATATGAATCGAATTTTGGCTGAAAAATATAATTGTCATGTTCTGGTTTGGGGGCTTTTTGCACCCCAGAGTCTTATCTCCATCAAACCTATCAAAAAAGTCAGCGACTTTGACGGGAAAAAAATCCGTGTTCACAACATCGAAACAGCTACACTGGTTTCCGCCATTGGATCAAAGCCCACCCCCATGGCGGCTTCTGAGGTATTGCCTGCATTGCAACGTGGGATAATAGACGGGGTGTTTACCTCTTCTGCCTGGGCGTATGGTCAGGCCTTTTATTCTGTTGCCAGCAATGTCGCCATGTGGCCTATCTCGACAATATTGCCTTTCCCCATTGTAATAAACCAGGATGAGTGGCAGAAGCTGCCAAAAGAATTGCAGGACAAAATGGCTGATGCAGGCAGAAAACTTGAACAAGCTTCATTTGCCGATTACCTGAATAAAATGAAAGATCTTCCACAAAAATGGGCCAGCAAAGGGGTAGATTTTTACATGGTGCCTGATTCGGAAGCAAAGATCCTCTTCAAACCCGAGTATATAAGACCGGTTTATAGTTCATTCTTTGAACGGGCGGAAAAGGCGGGACTTGGGGGGCGTTCATATGTGGAGAGAGCCGAGGGATTTCTCGATAAAAACCTGGGCTATTAACCTTCATCAAAAACAATTAATCCGAGTGTGAAAAAACCATGCAGACAATTCTAGATAACACGCAGGAAATGGCCATACGACACCAGGATTCTGATACTGGAAGTCCGGTGCTGTCAGGAACTGATTATTCAATCACCAGAGTCCTGGATCTGGCATCAAACTCAATGGGGATTGTAAGCTGTTTTGCCATCCTGGCGATGGTTCTGATGATCAGTTATGAAGTGCTGTCTCGCTATCTCTTCAATGAACCAACATCCTGGGTAACAGAATATTCCCTTTACATCCTGGTTGGTATTGCCTTTTTGTCCGCTGGATACGCCCATTTATGTGATAGTCACATTCGGGTGGAAATATTGCTGAATTATCTGTCAGAGCATCGCCAACGTCAGCTGAAACAGATAACGGCATGGCTGGGATTTGTATTCTCTGTCTTGGCTACGTGGCAGATGATCATATTTGTACACTCAGAGTTTGAGGGGGGAGCCAAGGCATGGGGTCTGTTGGCAACCCCTCTTTGGATACCGGAGGCTTCGATTGCCGTTGGTCTTGGAGTCTTTTCGCTGGCTCTGCTTAGTGAAATTCTCAAAATAAACTCGATCCCAAATCGGTGGCGTGAGGTGTCGGGACTGGTACTGTTAGGTTTGATGACAGTGGGATTATTCGTAATAGGCGTTAAGCCAATGCCGTTTTTTGAAACCTCCCTGGAACAGGGGACGGTGTTAATACTTGCAATTGTTCTTATAGTGGCTTGGTTATGGTCTGAAACCAAAATTGCATTATTCACGATGATAATTCCACTCTTGGGTGGGTTTTTCTTCATGTGGGGCGAAGGATTATCAATTATTGCACGGGGAGGAGTAATAGCGGTTTATGTATTGTTTTTAATGGCAATCGGGGTTCGAATCGCATTTGCACTGGGTCTTGCCGGCACATTTGGGTTGATTTTTTTCCTTCCATTTTCGCAACTTCAGGTTATCGCCGAACGATCCTGGACCAGCGTAAACTCATTTGCTTTTACTGCAATCCCCATGTTTATCCTGATGGGAGCTTTTCTGCTTCGAAGCGGTGTTTCTTCAGATCTGTTTAAAGTACTCCTAATGTGGATGGGGCGTTTTCCCGGTGGAATTGCTCACGCCACCGTAGGGGCTTGTGGGATTTTTGCAGCAGTGTCCGGGTCCAGCCTGGCTACTGCTGCTACCATGGGAATGACGGCAGGACCGGAAATGATTAAAAATAGGTACAGTCCAAGGTTGGCATATGGTGTGGTTGCTGCCGGAGGAACCCTGGGTATTCTCATTCCACCCAGTATTGCCATGATTATCTATGGCTCCCTTGTGGGGATACCGATTGGTGAATTGTTTATGGCAGGAGTTGTTCCCGGTGTCGTGTTGATATCCGCCTTTATGATTGTTGTGTTAATCTGGTCCATCGTTCAACCAAATGCCGCACCACGGGGTCAGCAATATACCTGGGCCGAGAAAATAAAAGCACTGACTGGCGTTCTACCGTTTTTAGTTCTCATTGCAGGTGTGTTGGGTTCACTCTACCTTGGTGTTGCAACCCCCACCGAGTCAGGAGCACTGGGCGCCTTGATAGCGGCTTTGCTGTGTGTAAATAAGAAAAAAATGACTGTCAGACTCTTGTTTGATGCGTTACTGGAGACAGCGCAGACAACCTCCTTCCTGATTATCATTGTTGTTTCGGCATCTATCATGGGGTACACATTTGATTATATTGCACTGCCAAAAACTCTTGTAGCTTCCATAATCGGCACTTCATTGTCACCGGGGATGGTTATAGCAGCTTTGGTAGTCATCTACATTATTCTGGGTATGTTCATTGATTCCGTATCGATGATGCTTATGACCTGGTCTGTGTCCGTTCCTCTTGTCACTTCATTGGGATTCGATCCCACCTGGTTTGGTGTTTTTTTTGTAATGATGATTGAGATTGGACTCATTACACCGCCCGTAGGGATGATCCTATTCGTTCTCCAAGGAATGTCTGAAGATGCGGACCTCAAAGAGATCGTTTTTGGAGTTATTCCTTTTGTGTTTGTATTTCTGGCCGTTATCTTTCTCTTCTATCTTTTTCCGGAACTCGTTTTATGGCTGCCGCACCAGATGAGCGGCGTATCTTAACAGAACCATAATTTTCATTCGTCAGAACAGAGGGTTCAAGACTTTTTAAATGGAGCACTATGTATTCGAAAGGCAACACCTGTGGTATTGTAGGGATCAGCCTATACTTCCCTGACACAGTTCGTACTTATAAAGACATATCACAAATGTCAAACATTCCGGAGGATGTAATACTGAATAAATTTGGGATTAATCAAGTTTATGTCCCCGCTGAGAAAGATCAACCGTCAGACATGGCAGTTTGGGCTGCCAAAGATTGTCTCAAAAAAACCGGGATTGATCCGGAAGAGATTGACCTGATCATATACTTCGGAGAGAACTATTCCGATTACCAGGTTTTTTCCATCGCCCCGAAGGTTATTGGAGAAATAGGAGCCGTTAATGCCTGGGGCTACGATATGGAATGCAAGTGCGGATCTTTTGTTGTCGTTATGGATCAGGCGAAGAAGTACATGAACACTGAAGAAAAAATTAACACGGTGATGGTAGTGGCAGGATACCGCAACATCGATAAGGTAAATTATGAGGATACTTCGGTTTCTTTTTTATATAATCTGTCGTGTGCAGGGGCTGCAGCCATAATTAAAAAAGGACATGACAAACATGTCGTTTTGGAAAATGAGAACATGGCAAATGGAAAATTTGCCGAATCGGTTGTGGTTCCCGGAGGAGGAAGCAAAATCCCACTAAACTCAAAAAATATTCTGGACAAGAACCTGCAATATTTCAAACTGAATGATCCCAAGAGCTTTCGTGAAGATCTGGGAAAAGTGACTCTGGATAACCTGGTCAAAGTAACAAAATCTGCCTGCATTAAAAGTGGACTAACCGTCAAAGACATTGATTTTGCGTGTCCTTTACACATGAAAGTATCTGCCCATCGACAGCTACTGCAGAATCTCAATATTCCGGAAGAAAAAAGTCTGTATCTATCCGATTATGGTCATACTGGGCAACTGGACGGAATAATATCGCTGAAAGTGGCAGAAGATCAAGGATTGATAAAGGAAGGGGATATTATAGCGATGATAGCAATGGGTTTTGGATACCAATGGAATGCGGGAATTGTGAGGTGGTAAGTGGTTGGCTAAAATACAAAATGTAATGGAGAATTAAAATGAACATAGCTGAAAGTGTTGCGGAATTCGCTCAAAAATTTGGAGATTCAAAAAAGGCATTAATATTTGATGATACCGGAGAGCAATGGACTTATCAAGAACTGAACCAGGACATTAATCGTATAGCAAATGGTCTTGAAAGTATCGGTGTAATCGCAGGAACCCGGGTTGCCTTGATGCTGAAAAGCAAACCGGAATTGATTTTATGCAGCTATGGGATTTATAGAGTTGGTGCCATTTATGTTGCTCTTAATTTCAGACTCAAAGAGAAAGAAACAAAACATATCATAAAAAATTCAGGAGCAGAGGTATTGATTTGTGATGAATCAATCCTTTCTTTGGTAGAAGAGATCAGGGATGAATGTGAAGGGTTGAAAAAAATCATCGTTTATGGAAAAAAGAAAATGGACAATGCCATAAACTTTTCTGATCTCATCGAAGGAAAACCAAGTGAGTATACGGCTGATTCAATTAAAAACGAAATCGGTGCCATCATGTATACAGGGGGAACAACCGGCCTGCCTAAAGGGGTTGTGTTATCCCATAGCGGCATTATCGGAGACAGTACAGTAGCAAGCAAAAGGTTGCAGTATGATGAAAACACGGTAGTGGTAAGTGCAAACCCTATGTTTCACATTGGGGGTATGGCGGGAGGTCCCTATTTTGCCTTTCTCAACGGTGGAACACTAATCCTTCAGGAAAATTTTGATGCCGAGAAGTACGTTGCGGCTGTCAAAAAGTATCAGGCGGATCACATTTGGGGCGTTCCGGCTTTCTTCTATTCCATCAACAATCTTCCTGAATCCAAGGCATCCCGCAGCCATTTCTCTTCGGTGAAACTCGGATTCAGTGCAGCAGGAATTTTTTACACTGCTGTCAGAAAAGCTTTTGAAGAACGATTTGGGATAAAAATATATCAGTACTATGGATTAACGGAGAACTCTCCCGGAGTCACGGTAGAAAATCCTCAATCCTCGGAAGAGAGAGAGTATGAATCAGTTGGAACACCACTACCAAATGTTGATATAAAAATAGTGGACGAAGAAGACAATACACTACCGATCAGACAAACCGGTGAACTCTGCGTGAAAAGCCCCTACCTCATGAAGGAATACTGGAATAATCCTGAAGCAACCAAGGAAGCAATGCGGGGAGGGTGGCTGCACACAGGTGATCAGGGTTTTATTGATGAAAAAGGCAACTTTTACCTGATGGGTCGCAAACATGATTTGATTATCGTCGGCGGATCAAATGTCTATCCTGCAGAAGTTGAAAAGATAATTATGGAAAGTGATGATCGCATCAAGGACGTCGCCGTAGTAGGTATGCATGATGACAGGTTGGGAGAAAAACCGATGGCCTTTGTTATTCTTAAAGCCGATGTTCAAATGTCTGAAAAGGAATTTATCGATCTGGCCCGTTCCAAAATGGCTCACTACAAAGCACCACGATCAGTAGAGTTTATCGACACCCTGCCCATGACAACGGTTGGAAAAGTTGATAAAAAATTCCTGCAAAACAATGGAGGGAATTTATAATGGAAGTGAATTTTACACAATCAAAGATTTTTAAATAATCCCGTTTTTTCCCGAATGGTAATCTATGGAGTTTCCAAAAAAAAAGGATGAGTCATTGATGACGAGAAGTTTTTTGTTAACCAAACTGGATATTCAGGATGATATTGTCTGGGTAACCATTAATCGGCCCGGCGACAGGAATGCTATCAATTCCAAGCTAATGGAAGAGGTTGAGTCTATTCTTTCCCTGGTGGAGAATACGCCTGCAAGAGCCATTGTTTTCCATGGGGCAGGGGATGCTTTTTTTATCGGCGGAGCTGATGCTGTTGAGATGATTGGTTGTAGCCCGGATGACGCTTTTGCCTTTTCCGATAGAATTCAGAAATTATTTAACCGGATGGAAACCAGTCCGCTGCTCCTTGTTGCTGCAATTGACGGTCTCTGCTACGGCGGCGGGTTTGAGTTTTCCCTGGCATGTGATTTTCGTTTGGCTGTGGAATCTGCCAGAATTGGTCTTCCCGAAGTTAGAGTGGGAATAATTCCGGGCGGTGGTGGCACGCAGCGACTTCCAAAAATTGTGGGAAAAGCAAAAGCTTTGGAAATCATTCTGAAAGGAACGTTATATAGTGCAGAAGAGGCGCTATCGCTTGGACTGATCAATGATATTTATCCTCAACATGAAATGATTCCCGCCATAAAGAAGTATTTGAAGCCTTTTCTACGGAATCCCCAGCATGCCTTGTCCAATGCTAAAAGAGCTGTACAAGCCTGTCAGAACTTTGACTTTGCAGATGGATTGTACGTTGAAAGAGAGAGATTTAAGGAGTGCTTTCGTACAGATTTTTTTGTTACGGAAATCAAAAAGCAGCTAAAAAGCGGACAGATGAAGACAACAGAATCGTTGGACAGTATTTTGAAGGAAGAAAAAACAGATCACAAAAACGAATAACCTGCTCCTAAAAAACAGGAGGATTGTCTCATTCTGTTTTTTAGGAGTTTTAACTATTCTACTCTTAACATGGGTTTACTTTTTAACCTGGAAAGATGTGAAGTTTACCAGTGTGCCGGTAATCCTACTGAAGCTCATTTCCTTTTCCTCCCCGGATTATTGTATTAGCAGCCACCAAGGTGTTCTGTTCGATTTGTCTCGTACCAGACCGAACCATTAAAAATAAATTCCAGTATTGTGATATCAGCTGAAGAACAACGACTCGTTGCTGTAAAATCTGTTGATCCACCAAGATAAATTTTTGTCGCATTATGTTTAATGGTGAAACCGGCGATTCCGCCGCATGTGCCAGTTATCATAACTGTGATTTTTTGTCCTTCAGTTCCATTGGCAAATTCTGTTATTGTTTCATCCGCACTTGCACTTACATGATAAAAGTTGGAAACGGATACATCCGGAGTACTACCTGTCAGTGTTTCACTGGTAAAAGCCATTGCGCCATTAATATCCAATGCCACTCGCGGGCTTGTGGTGCCAATACCGACATTACCGTCTGTGTAAACAGCATCCGTTGCGGTATCACCTTTTATCCAGTTGGGAAGGTTGACCAATGCTGTCCTAAGCTCATTTAATGAAGCAGCGGTTAAAGTATCACCATCAGTAAATGTGGTGGTGATGGTTATGCCGATGGCAGAAGTAGCAATGATACCAATCGCGAAAAACATGCCGACAATTAGAGATTTTATCGGTAATAACATGAGATCTTTTTTCATTTTTTCATCTCCAGTAAAATATCAAGAGCTTGTTGTTTGAATTCAATGTCAATTTTCCTTGTGCAATCCTGACTAAATGTAATCGCTATTGATTCCTTAAAAGACAAAGCGAAAAATCAAAACAAGTTATGCACACTATAAGTTGCAACCACCTAATTGAGATGTTCCTAGAACGCAACTCGTTAAATTTGTCGTATCACCACCAGTATCACTGGTTGCATCGACGATGCTATTCGAATCCCCGTTTGAGGATGAAGCATCTTCTGCGCATCCAAATATTGTTAATGATAATATACAGCACACCATGAATACTATTAGCTTATTTCTCAAAGGCACCTCCTGTTTTTAAAAAATCCAAACAGCATTTCTCTTTTCTTCAAACGAAGTTGGAAGAAATTACGAAAGTACTTTGGATGTATGGTGTAAGTTTCAGATAGGTGGAAAAAAAATATATCGTACAGAAGTATTAGGTGTGCTTTTTTATTGAAGAAAGATCTGAATGGAAGCAAAAAAAGGTCGTACAAAGGTATTAGATAGTGGCTTATTGGTACTACAGACCTCTGTCAAAAAAGGTGCAGGGGGAGACAAGCAATAGTCATTGACTGACAATGTTTAATTTATTTCATCTCTCATTTTGAGTAGCTCGTTTATATAAGTTACCTGTAAATACTGCTTTTTGAAGACTTCGTCCGAAATCATATTGGTGGTATATTGCAGGTAATCCAATCCCTGGTTTAGAATTTTTCTGGCAAGAGTAGCATTATAATTTTGTGTTGCCTGGCAACAAACATGAAATATTCTAATGGGTTTTTCAGTACCATATAAGTTTTCATTTGCGAGAAAGTCCGTTATTTCTATAGCCAAAACATGTGCTTTTTTCTCCTCATTGGTTAGTAAATATAGCCTGCAGATTTCAGTTTTGATCTCAATTGCCAGTTTCTTTTGATCAAGTTTTAATCTTAATTTAAATGACTTAGAGAAGGCATCAACTGCCTGTCGATACTTTTTTCTATTCAAATACAAAGAACCCAGACAAGAAAGCGCCAGAGCTTCTTCTCTTAAAGCCGAGATATCTCGTGCCTGTCTTAATGCCTGTTTACATAGGGTCAAATTTTCTGGCTCCTGTATAATAAGATCCCTTATGCAAGCTTTCTTAGCCAAAGCCATACTTTCCATGCCTTTGTCCCCGATCTGTTTACTTAAATTCAGACAATCAGCCAGATAATCGTGTGCCAAAGTATGGTTTTCGATCAGATCAGCTAACATACTCAAACAATAACGAGAGTTAAACTCACCCGCTCTGAACTGCAGTTTTTCAGATAGTTCCAGAGATTTATGACTATGTTGATAAGACTTAAAGTAATCATGTTGCATCCAGTACACTTCACTCAGGTTTGCCAGCGGAGTAGGTTGTTCTGACAACGCATTCACTCTCTCATATATTTTAAGCGTATCTTTATAAAAACCTTCAGCCATTTTGTAGTTTTCACGATGATAAGCAATAATCCCAAGGTTGTTGAGAGTGTCTCCCTCTCCCACCCAATGATTGGCAGTCTGGAAAATTACCAGAGCTTGTTCTATAAATTCCTTTGCTTTTGAATGATTCCCTTGGAAGTCATAGACTATTCCAAGATTTAAAAACAGATAAGCTTGAATCACTTTCAGTTTTCGGGGTAAATGATTCAGCATATTTATCATTTTGATTCCTTTATTAATTGTCTTCTGGGATTCTTTGTATTCCCCCAGTCTCCAGAGAGATTTACCACAAAGCAAAATTCCCTCAAGTTCTAACTCGGTCTGTTCTTTTTTTCTGGCCAGGGAGATTGATTTTTCTGCTGATTGTATCGCGTCTTGGTACCCCCCGGTTAACTCTTGATACTGACCTTGCTTGAGAATCGCTTTGGATAGTTTGATTTCATCATTTAAGCGTTCGGCAAGCTGGATGATATCATCGATATCTTTTTTTTGAGCGATTCGCCGACCTTGGAATCGATAGACCTCTTCCCGTAAATTCAGGATGCCAAAGAGGGTGTGCAGATCATTTTTATCGGTTATTTTTAATAAACGGGTGATGAATTTTATTGCTTCCGCTTGTGCAAATCTTTCCTGAGCCTGGATTGCCGCCTGTAATAGTTGTTCTTTTGATTCTTCTGCTATCCCCACATTATCCAGATTACTGGAAGCAAGATCATGTTTACCCAGGGCTTTTAACATCTGGATTTTGTTTGATACACCTAATTTATTGTAAATATTTGTTATGTGGGTTTTTATTGTGCGTTCTTTTATACCAAGGGCATCTGCAATATCCTTGTTTGTATTGCCGGAGATAATACCCCGGATAACTTCTGATTCTCTTTTTGTTATATTAAAGGAATGTTGCAATCGATGATGTTCTTCAACTTCATGAGCGCACATTAATATTCTTACTTGATCTTCAGAAACATTAGCAATTTTCGAAATCAAAACATCCATGGGGATCTCTTTCTTATCCTTCCTTTGATAATTCAGGCGACAAGCAAAACTGCCATATTCACCGCTTGACATTTGATTGATTTCTTCGGTTGCATTAACGGAATCTGCTACAATTTTGGAAAAATGATGATTGATCAATTCACCGGCTTTATACCCTGTTATTTGCTCTGTTTTAGAATTTATTGTTTCAATTTGATGATCGATATCTAATACAATAATTGAATCCCTGATGATAATGTCTTGGATTTTTTTTGTCACAGCCAGCTCATTTTTCCTTTCCATATTGTTTTTTTTCTCTTGAGCTGAGAAATCCACCAGGATAATCAGTATCGCAGAGGTATACCCCAACATGCCCCAGTGAATAAGATATTGCATATTAGGCATGACAACAATCAGAGCGGAAACATAGTAACTAATTGAAAAAATCAGAAAGATTCCCATCCCTGCCAGATAGATTCTTGCGTATTTATCCCCCTTTTTTGATTGGATTGCCGAATCAATAACCAGGATGAGATAATCTGCCATGGAAAAGATCAGCAATAAGAGTCGCATATACATCAACGCCGGGAACAGATCTAAAGGCACATTGGCATAATAAAATACGGCATTAATGGCACACAGAGTCGTATAAACCAGTGCGAATAGCAGGTTTATACGAAACAGCAGTTTTATAATCGACTTCCATCCGTCACCAAAAAAGTGTAGATATGTCCCGATAATTGTTACGGGTAAATAGAAGATGGATAACACCCAGAGATTGGTGTTTAAAAACGGAAAACTAAAGAATAGATCTTTGCTGTAGGTATAGTAGAGAATGTAAATGGACAGGCAAAAGGAGGTGAAGGCAAAATATAAAACAGCCTTGGATGCGGAAAGCCTAACGTATAAATAAACAAACAAAACACCGACGGAAAAAAACAGAAACGCGAATACAATCTTGTCAAATTCGTCTCTTATAACATTCAACAAAAAAGCCGAATAGGAACTCAGGTACACTTTTTTGTTAAATCCGATGTAGTAGTAATTGGAGAAAAACCTGAAATACAACATTTTATTTTGAAAATCCTGAGGGATTTTAATCGCCTGCCAGGTTAGTCCGCTGAATCTGCCATTTCCCTGATCGTCTATTTCCCCGGAGCTGAATATTTTTTCCCCATCAATAAATAGCTCGGCACAAAGAATCATAAACTTTGTGACGATAACTGGGGTTGCAACATCCGAATCAGGCAATTTTATTCGAAGCCAAAGATTTTTCGAGCCGTTCCTGTCAGGTGGTTGGGACGGGAATTCGTCCAAAGTTTTCCACTCCGGACTTTTTTCGTTCTCGGTTATCCATTCCGGACGACCATTTTCAGAAAATGACGAATCGCCCCAGCGATATTCCCACCCCTTCTTCAATTCAATTGAATCTTTATTACTCTGATTATCACTATTGTTAAAAAGAGGGTAAATCCCAGTGTAAAAAATAACAAAAAAAGAAAAAATAGCCAGTATTTTCAGATAAATATTTAGGTTTTTGTTGTCCATTCCAATCGCCTTGCTATAAATACTTGCGTTCTTTTCCAAAAATACCAAATGGGGCACATGAAAAATCTATCGATATTGCATTCGGTTGCTCTCGACTTTAAATAGGGTTCATCCGAACAATCCATAGATCAAAAAAGAATTGATTCTGACGAATTTAGCTCTACGGCATCAATTCGCAATATATCAAACAAAAACTGCGAATCAAAAATTTATTGCTCTTGGTTACGCCCTCCAGGTCACCTTAAAACAACCGTACAGCAAGTGAAAAAAATCTGAAATGACAGAATCAAAGATTTAATAAGTAATGGGGGATAATAGGGGCTGTTGAAATATTGAAATTTAATGTGTCAGGTTCATTTTGGTTACACCACTCAAATAGAAATGACCAGGAACTCACTGTCAATACAATATGCCTCATGTATATCTTTTTTATCAGTCGGGTTTCGCCCCGGTCAAGTTGAATCTGACAAGGTTTCTTTTAAGTTTGAGGAATAGAGATTATTTAAATTTTATAGCCTTTTGGCTTTTTGAATTTGTTTCGGATGCTGAAAATCCAAAGAGGCATTATTCGGCATCCACTTCTTTTTTATACCGGCTCCAGTCCTTCGGATTATCTTTTATTTGCCATCCCTTAATCTGGTTTCCCATCAACCCTAATAGACACGCCTGATTACTGCAAAAGCTGGAAGAGAGGAAACCTCGGAACTATTTTGGAAAATACTCACCGGCAGACAGATTAATTACCAGATTATTGTCGGCAGGGAGCAAATCCGTATACCAACCATAAATCAGGTTTTCTTGCATAAACATCACAAATTTTTAAATATGGTGAATAGTTTCGGCCTTTTTTCTATTGCGAATAGGGTTGCCAGTCTACATATGGAACATGAATTTTCTGATGTAATTCTGCTAATCGACCAGATGCTCTAAGTTTCTTAATGGCTTTTGTCAAAATCGCATCAATTTCATCTCCTTTTGGCCCTTTTGGTATCACAGCAACGTCGTCATACTCATTGTAAAATTCTCTATGAATCGCCTTGATATTGAGTGTTTTTAATAAGTAATCTGTTTCTTCCTGGGCCCAAATTAATGCACCAGTACGCATTATGGAAACTTTCCGAAGAGAGCTGTCCAGATTGCTGATTGGTGTGATCGGGAAGTCAAAATAAGTCTCAAGTCCCCTACCTGTTTCTATTTTATATGGAAATGGTACTTTATCTTTAACAGCATTAATCATTTGCGCTGTTATTGGGGCGTCCCTATTTGAATATATCACTAAAACAACTTTTCCCAGGTTTTCTGTTGTAAACCGGAATGGTAATTGTTCTTCCGGGACAATTGAATTTCTAATCATAGGTATATGAAAATCAGCAGCCCCATTTACGACATTGGTGATTGACCGTGCCATCGGATAAACTTTAATATCAAAATTACCTTCTGTATACTCATTGTCAATCGCTTTCATGAGGTCTACAAACACTCCTTCGTTGGGTGATTCAAGTATCTTTGGTAAGAAAGCCAGACTAACCTGTAAATCTCTCGCAAATAACGTGCTATAAAATAAGCAAAAGACAACAATAAAGAAAATCCTCAGCTTACTAATCATTCTGTTTTTCATGATGTATTTTGGGGCCATGATCCACTCCGTTAAATTTGAACTTGAATCAGATGAGAAACAACAAACCTAAATTTAGAACTTTTAGTATATTACAGAACTGGACATTATAAAATATAAATTTTCAAGTTTCTTGTGGAATTATTTCGTGTCAGCGAAGCGGAAAAGAGTTGAATCAGACAAAATGGTGCTCAAATTGAAATAGAACCTGAAATAGCACAGCTTATCCTAGATTAGTGGAGCATTTTATATTTCTGTTCTGGCTTTTGTTTGCTCTTTCATTGGTGTACATTTCTCAGAACAATTTTTAAATCAGTCATGTGCCCTTGGTTTTCTTATATCGTTGTTATTCTAAAAAATAACAGGTTCCTTATAAAAAAGTTTGATCTGTTTGATAGTGTTTTTTGGTTCACAATAGTACAGTTATGATTAAATTCTTGTTGGAGTAGCCACAATTGAATCTATTGAGATCCGGAAAAAGGTAAAATGCTGTTATAACGAACCACATACGTGAAATAATATCTGGAATTCGCGAGAATAAGATGAGAGATGACGATAAAACAAAAGAGCAATTGATCGAGGAGTTGGTTGAATTGCGGCATCAACTCTTGGATTGCAGGAAGCAGGATTCTTTGGAACAGGGGTGCGAAAAGAATCAAGAACAAAGGCAAGCAGATCAAAAGTTCAAAGAATCAAGTGATTATATTACAAAGGAAAACCATGAAATTATCGATTATTTAAAAAACTCCCGTCTATTCTCCCACTTGCCGGAGTCACTCATCAGGCAGTTGGTACCATTATCAGAGTTTTCAGAATATCCCGCAGGTACTTAGATTTTAAAAGAAGGACAGGCAAACGACAGGGTTTTTTTCATCATTAGAGGAGAAGTTGAAGTATACGCAGGCGGATATCCCATTATCAATTTACGCCGACAAGGCGACATTTTTGGAGAAATGAGTATTATAAGCGACAAACCCGTATCAGCTTCAGTTATCGTCAAAATTCCTGTTAAAGCTTTCAGTATAAAAGGAAGAGAGATTGGGAATTATACTGATATTGGTACGGATGCCTTGCATAATACGCTCTATCGAATCTTTGCCATGACAATGACTGACAAATTGTCAATGACTACTAACAAGGCTAAACATTTTGAAATTACAGAAAAAGAACTGTTAAAAGAAATTAGTGATCGAGAGCAAACAGAGAAGATCTTGAGAGAAAGTGAAATGCGGTTGAACAAGGCTCAGTCAGTGGCAAAGATCGGCAGTTGGGAGTACAACATCGCAGATGGTGTGTTCTGGGGATCTGAACAGGCATTTAAAATTTTCGGAATAAAAAGAGACTCACCTAATATATCTCAAGAGGTTCTTGATTCGCACATAGTCGATACTCAACAACGCAACCAAGCACTATCCGACTTAATCCAATATAATAAAAATTACAGTATTGAATTCGAAATTCTCAAGGATAAAGGACGAAATACAATTGTACGTTCCATGGCAGAATTGGTTTGGGAAGATGATATCAAAAAAAAGGTAATCGGTGTCATTCAAGATATTACCGAACAGAAAAAAACAGCCGAAGAAAAGAAGGCACTTGAGAGCCAGCTGTTCCAAGCACAAAAACTGGATGCCGTTGGCATATTGGCCAGTGGTATTGCCCACGATTTTAATAACCTTTTGAGTGTATTTTTCAGCTTTTCCGATCTTTCCATAAAGCAGTTGTCCAATTCGCCTGAAAATTCAAAGGTAATTCAATATCAAAAAACCATTCGAAAAGCTGCAGACAGAGCCGAAAATCTGATCAACCAGATCCTGACTTTCAGTCGAAGTGGAGGATATGATCCGAAGCATATCAATCTGATACCCATTATCAAGGAATCGATGAAATTCCTGCGATCAGCCATTCCGACGACCATCACTATCAGCCATTCTGTGGACCCGGATCTAAAAAACATTTATGGTGATCTTACCCAGATTCAACAGGTTTTAGTTAATTTATGCACCAACGCTTCACATGCCATGGAGCATGAAGGGGGAGAATTGGAAGTTAATGTTTCCAATTTCAAAATAGATACAAAATCAAATGAGACTGGGAATCTTGAACCAGGTGATTACATCCTTTTATCTGTGCGTGATACTGGTAATGGCATAGATAAAAAAACCATGGATCGTATTTTCGAGCCATTTTTCACAACCAAAAAATCCGGAAAAGGAACCGGATTGGGATTGTCGGTTGTTCATCGAATTGTAACGCAGCACGGTGGAACAGTACAGGTGAGTTCTTCGCCAAGGATTGGTACCAGATTCGACGTTTTTCTACCTGTATCTGCAGGTGATAGTACTGAGATTTCGGAAAAACAAGAAATAATACTTCCCAGGGGATCAGAATATATCCTGATTGTGGATGATGAGGAAATGATCCTGAATTCATATGCCGAAATGCTGGAAATGCAAGGCTATAGGGTTAATCAAACATCGAGTGGAGCGCAGGCATTAGAAGAGTTTAAAAAAAATGCGGAACAGATCGATCTCGTAATAACGGACTATTCCATGCCAAAAATGACTGGTGTAGAGTTATGCACTCAGATTCAGAAAATAAAAGCAGGTGTCCCCATCATACTGATTTCTGGGCTTGTACAGCAGGTCTCTGATGAGGAATTCACATCTGTTGGCATTAATGCCCGTTTAAAAAAACCCATTGGATTTGACAAATTAGTAAGGGAGGTCAAGAGTGTTTTAGACAAAAATAAAGTGAGAGCGAATTAACTCTTCAGCTGAATTCCGGTTCTTAATTATAAGGGACGAAGACTTTGTTATTGCTGACGGCCAAATGGGTGATCTCTCCAAAAAACTTTGTGATGAGATCGTAGCAATTCAGTTTGGGAAAAAAGAGGATTCTTTTCCAAGCCTTCGCGAGGATAACAATTGAAGTGAATCGTTACTAAGTAATCAGATATTGTTGTTTTTCCTGTTCCATTCAAACCGTATATAAGATTAACTTTCTTGTCTGTTTCCAATACGGCTGCATTTTAAAGCAAACAACATTGTTGATATTGATTTTAGAAATCATTTTAGTGACCTCGTTTTTTCACATAACACTAAGCTAAGCCGCTGCCTGCACGGGTTTTGCTATTTGATATTGCTTGCCAGTACCAACCAACTTGCATCTTGCAACGGCGAGATGGCGGCCGGTCTTTAGCGATTTGTTAGCCCTTACGTTTGGTTTTGTCACGCCAATCCTTGCTTTCCGTAAATTGTCTTTCTCTGGTCTTGAGATTCATCTTCCTCTTCTTTTTTCACCACCAGCGTTTCCTTAAGCTGTTTCCAGCGAGAGGTATCCAGTGAGATGTCTTCTGGCAATTCGACGCGTAATTCTGCTCGGCTGATGGGGAGACCATCAGGCTTCCTTCGAACGGCGAGTTCATACGTTGATTTGCGCTCAGTCGTAATATGCAAGACATGATAGGGGATTGTTAATGTTTGGGGTGAATCAGTTTAAGTTTGGGAAAATAGGTTGTATATCTCCCTAAGTCTCTTGTTATCAGTTCAAACTTTGAAACAAGTGCATGAGCTCCAATGAAAAAATCTGGTAAAGGTGAGTGTTTTGTACCTTTATTTTTACGGTATTTTAAAAACACTTTACCGGCTAAAAACAAAGCTTCCCTTGGGATTTCTAATACTCTGATGCCCAAGTCGGATAATGCAATTTCGAAATCTTCAATTTTTGTGAAGCTTATAGAAACCTCAGTATAAACAATAGAATTGATGTACAACGTATTGGTTTTACTATATTGCTCAAGGATTTTTTCCGACCAATCTGCCCAATTTGGATCGTTTGTAAACAAGTCCAAAAGCACACAGGAATCTACAAATATTCCATTCATTATGCATTTCTGGTTAATGATAAAATTTCATCGGTTGTCATTTTCGCAGTCGCAATGCCTCTGAATTTGTTTATTTTGCCTTTGGTCTCAGGTGCATCTGATTTAATGATATAAAACTTGCCATTATCCTCTACGAACTGGATATCAGTTTGCGGAGTTATACCCAATGTCTCCCTTACATTTTGAGGAATTGTAACTTGTCCTTTGGTAGTAACTTTCATTTTGCCTCCTTTGTTAAGTAATACCAGTATAGTCTTACTCGATAAAGAGTGCAATATCGAAGATTTATTTTAAAGCTAACGCCTGGCTAAGTTGCGGCTGCACCGAGCCAGAATTAACAGAAATGTTGCAAAAACCGGTGAATTCGAACCATGCAAGGGCGATTGCCGTCAACTTTAGCCATTTGTTGGGTGATGCTTAATACCAGTATCTTTTTCATCTTTCCATGCCAATAGCCTTTTCTCTCTCGACTAAAATAAAAACAGCGTCGTCAAAGACTGACCGATGACGAAGATGATTATCAAATTGTATAAAAGGACATTCTGCCCATGACTAGAAAGCTCAAATTTTTCATTAAAACGTAATCTGGCAGAGGAGAATATTAAATAGAGAAAACCTATCGAAGTTAATATGCCCGTAACCAGGAGTATCGTATGAGAAAAATCGAAACGAAGCATGTGGGCAATGTCCCCTGATGGAAAGATGTTGCGAATAACCATGTAATTGAACCATTCAATGGTATTCCAAAACGCCAGCGTATAAAAAAAGAAGAAGCTCCAACGGTATTTCAATAGTTTACTATGCGGAAATCCAATAATAAGAATCAGAGCCCCACTCGCAAATAAGAAGTTCACCAAAAGCCCAGCAAAAGCTATCAAAATCCCCTGCCAATGGGGAAGCATTGCGACTAGATTGTAATCGACATTCTCATTGATTCCTATAAATAATGGCATATAACTGTAATGTATATCGAAAACATTCGATTTAACTCCAAAAATCACTGCAAATAAGGAATGAGCCCATTCATGGCACAAGGTACCGAAGCAAAGAATAATATATGCGAAAACAGCATAGAGTATTGTCATGTTTCTGCTAATTTTTTGGTCACCCAACACTTAACTGAGCTGCGGCCGTGCCAGACTTTATGCCTATGATGTACTTGCCAAGAAGGATATACTTGAATCCATCGAGGGCGCTATGCCGTCAGCTCTAGTTTTTTGTTAGGCTGAAATTCTACCTCTTAGCTCCAAGTGAAAACTGATCTACTACCCAAAGCCAACTACCATCTGGTTGACGTCTAGCAATTTCCGCGGTTACATCACCATTGCTTAGATTTGATGAAGTCAACGCAATATCTTCACTACATATGGCTGCTGCCTGGTTGCTTGGTTCAAACTGTGGACGACTGGCCAGAAATTTAACAAAGAATTCTCGAATTTGGTTCAGTCCCTTCGCAATTTCACCATTACTGTCAACAAGCACTGCATTCCGTTCATAGAGAGCAACTAGGCCTTCGACATCGCCTGCATTTGCACGCTCTACAAAATATTTTTCAAGATCATTTGGGTCATTAGCTTGTTGATGCATTAGCTTTGACTCCTATATTTGTATTTTTATCACGGCCTAACAAGTTATTCAGTAGAGTTTTCTATATGTTTTTCGGTTTAAAGCCTTTGAGCGAAGAAAAAATTCTTTAATATGATCATATTTGAGTTTTTCGGAAGTTATTGTCGGGCTTCTGGGATGAGAATGTGAAGCCTGGGGCTCAGTGATCAATTTGGAAAAAATGAATGTGTTGGTTAATTAACCATGTTCTTACAGTAAAGATTTAAAGAATTCAAATGAATTGGTGATTTAGAGAAGAGAGATAGGCTTACGTCTTTAATCGTTTCAAGCAAACAGATTTTATTGCTTAACTCAACTAATCTCATAGCTTTCCTGGAGTAAAGGGGGTTATCCTTAAATTTTCAAAACCGAGATTCTTGTTCATTATCGCTCATCTTTTATATTGAGCAATAGGAATTCGATAATGCTGTATTATAGTTTTCATCCCGTTTCTGGAACAAACGAGCTTAGGAGTTTATTGCCATGAAACGAATAATGATATACCTGTTTTTAGGTTTGTTGTGTTATCCGGCTATATTACAGGCAAACACAGTTGATTTTACCTACATAAAGAAGTATGCCGAACTCGCCAATATTGTATACAGCAATGCAGTCGAAGTAGATTCATTTATTCTCAAACATGGCGGTAAATTGATTCGATATCATACGATACCCGAAACACAGGTGAGTTATTTTTTGAGCAGGGATCTTGATCAAAAAAAACAGTCAATCTCAGTTCGAGGAACTGCTAATCTTGAAAATGTTTTGGTGGACCTTGAATTTAAATTGCAACAGAACAAAACTGTGAATATTCCTTTACATCAAGGTTTTTCGGAAGCGGCAAAGGCTATTTACGATGATATCATACCCCATTTAAACCAGAATCTCACCATTACGATAACCGGGCACAGTCTGGGAGGTGCAATTGCAGTTATTCTAGCAATGTATTTGGACTCAGCCCATTACTCCGTCGACTCGGTTATTACGTTTGGCCAACCCAAAGTAACGAATGTTGCAGGTGCGGCAGCATTCAAGCATTTGCACCTCATTCGAGTCGTTACAACCCTTGACTTGGTTCCGGTTGTTCCTCCTTTTGATCCAATTGAAATAAAAAATACCGATATCTTCTGGCATTTGGGGACAGAGATAATTTTGCTGCAAGGATCTTACTATTCTGTAACCAGCGGAATATCCAGCATGCTGAGAGCTGCAAAATTCTTTACACAGGTACCGAATGAAGACAACCTTGAAAATCACAAAATGCAGTACTATTTGGAATTGATCAACGCGAAACTTGACAACGCCATAGAGGAACCCTATAAAAACGAACTTGAGATCCTAAGTTGGTTTGATTAGTCCCGGAACTGGAAACTGATAAAATCTATCATTTCAGATTCCAGCCATTACCAGCGGGTACAAAAATCGCCTCTATTGATATCAGACGCCCTTTGCTTATAACGTCCAAAAGTTCCCGGGTTTTATGCTGTGTCCAAATTGTTTTATCGAAGATCTTTGGTTGTAAACAACCCCCGCAGGCTTACAACTTAATCAAATGTATACTCGCGCAAATCATATCTGAAGATAAACACCCCCTTTTTTCCCATCCTCATTTTCCCTCCTTGCCATATACGAATCTAGTGTCCGGCGTCACAGCTTAAAAATGGTTTTTCGAGAAAAAAGAAATACAAGGTTGATCTGAGAAAGAAATCTAAGTTTATTTAGTTGCGTCTGCAACTAAATAAACTTAGATTGAGTCTTAGTATCTTTTTAAATTAAAACAAGGCGACATAAAATGGAAAAAAACGAAAATATTGGCAAACTGTTTTCCATACTTCATCGGCAAGGTCAAATGTTTTTTCAAAAGGCATTTGAAGATGATGAAATAGGTGGAGGCCAGATTTTTTTTCTTTTACACCTGATCTTTAAAAAGGGAATTAATCAGAAAACGCTGGCAGAAGAGATGTTTGTTGATAAAGGAACAGCTGCCAGGGCTGTTGACCATCTCATCCAGGCGGGTTTAATCCGCAGACAGCCTGATCCGGAAGATGGACGTGCCTATCAGCTTTATCCAACAGAAAAGGCATTCAGCTTTTATAAAACGTTTGAATTGAGAGCCAATGAATGGGAGCAAATTCTAACCAAAGGGCTGAGCGACAAAATGATTGTGGAACTAAAAAGCGTTATCAATAAAATTGTCGATAACGTTCAGAATTACCGAAACTCGCAAAAATAAAATAATAATTCAACGGAATGAAAATACAAACTTTAAATCTTGAAAATCAGCCAATCAGACGACTGTTATTCAATATGTCATTGCCAGCCATAATCGGAATGATGGTACATGGAATGTACAACATTGTGGATACGATGTTTATCGGAAAAAGTGTAGGGTCACTGGGCGTGGCAGGCTTAACCATTGCTTTTCCAATACAAATGTTTATTATGTCTCTTGCCCAGATTGTTGGTCTGGGTGGAGCTTCTGCAATCTCTCGAAGCCTTGGAGCTAAAAACAGTGAGCGCGCCAATCATGTTGCAGGAAACGTTTATGTGCTGATTTTATTTATCAGTATGTTCGTTATGATCTTTGGGATAAACTTTATCGACGAGATTCTTCTTTCTTTTGGTACAAATGAAGCCATTCTACCTTACGCTAAAGAGTACACGGAAGTAATTCTTATGGGTGTTTTATTTATCACATTCAGTGCTGCCGTCGCTGATTTGATTCGCTCCGAAGGTAATGCGAAAGTAGCAATGGTCACAATGCTTTGTGGAACCGTCACCAATATTGTACTGGATCCGATTCTTATTTTCGGTTTTGATATGGGAATGAGGGGAGCAGCAATAGCAACCGTAATCTCCCAAGCTTTTACGTTTTGCCTGATTTTGTTTTATCTGATCAAGGGAAACAGCTCGCTTCAGATTCGGGCATTCCATTTACGACCGGATTTCACAATTATCAAGGAGATTGTGGCGGTTGGAACACCTGCTTTTTTCAGATCAGTTGGCGGCAGTTTAATGTTCATTGTCATCAATCACTCATTGATCGCTTTTGGGGGAACACTTGCCGTTGCTGCATTTGGTATTGTTAACCGTGTCATGATGTTTCTGTTTATGCCGATTCTGGGAACGATTCAAGGAATGCAGCCAATTGTTGCCTATAATTATGGTGCCGGAAATTTCAAAAGAATTCAGGAGACCATTAAGCTTGCCATATTTGTAACTGCAGTGATCGGCTTAATCTGCTTGCTGTTTGGAGAGCTTTTTCCCGGTCTTATCGTCATGGTTTTTACCAAAGTCGGAGAACGTGAGGCCATGAATCAGGTTGCCATTCCGGCAATTCGAATCATTCTTATCTCATCACCGATCATAGGTGCTGCGATTATCAGTGGATCAGCCTTTGAATCATTTGGAAAAGCCAGGCCCGCCATGTTTTTTACGTTATTACGCCAGATCATTTTGTTGATCCCCTTTGTTCTTATATTCCCCCGTCTTTTCGGGTCAGGATTGTATGGTGTTTGGACAGCGTTTCCCTTGGCTGATATTTTGTCGGCTGCGATCAGTATTCTGATTTTAAAAAGAGAACTGAGTAATCAGGCGCAAACAGTTTTTCCCGTTTTAAAGACATCCTGACAAAAGAGACAAATACCTGAAGGCAAGTGATGATAACAGGAATCTGTTGAACAGGTATTTTTCGTTAAGGATTTCTTAATGCGGGGCCAATGAGTATAACAGTCTTTGGGCTTTTTCCATAGAGCTCAACCCGATTCCTTCCGGATAGGATTAAACGGATCTGATTCCGATGGGAAAAAAGTAGACCTATCTAACAACGCCGGTGTAAATTGTAAAACAGAGTAGCTTCTTAGCATGTCAGTCCTGAACCTCTGATAATGACATGCCCTGCCAAGCATTGAATTATCTGTCTAAAAAACAATGAAAAGGAGATGAAATGAAATTCAATTATCATATTCCAACAAAGATACTTTTTGGACCTGGAAAACTAAAAGCCCTGGCAAGAGAAAAGCTTCCCGGGAAAAAAGCATTGATTGTGATTTCGAGTGGTAATTCGATGAAAAAGAACGGCTACTTGGAAAAGGTTGTCGATTTGTTAAAGGCAAACAACACCGAATCAGTGATATTTGATAAAATCCTGCCAAATCCAATCAAAAAACACGTGATGGAAGGTGCACAACTGGCAAAAACTGAAAATTGTGATTTTGTGATCGGGCTGGGGGGAGGCAGCAGTATAGATTCAGCCAAAAGCATTGCCCTGATGGTCAGAAATGATGGAGACTACTGGGATTATATCTCAGGGGGAACAGGAAAAGGGAAAAAGGCTGTCAACGGAGTGCTGCCGATTGTAGCTATTACGACGACCGCAGGTACGGGAACTGAGGCTGATCCCTGGACAGTTATAACTCATGAAGAGAGGAATGAAAAAATCGGATTCGGAATGATTCCGCAAACCTTTCCCATATTATCCATTGTTGACCCTGAGTTGATGCTGACAGTCCCTAAAATGCTGACCGCTTACCAGGGATTTGATGCCTTTTTCCATGCAGCCGAGGGCTATATTGCGGATATTGCCACCCCGATAAGTGACAGTTATGCAATTAAGAGTATTGAGTTGCTGGCAAAATATCTGCCCATCGCTGTTAAAGACGGCTCTAACCTTGAAGCAAGAACAAACGTGGCCCTGGCTAATACCCTATCCGGCTTCGTGGAGTCGACCTCAACCTGTACATCCGAGCACTCCCTGGAGCATGCGATGAGCGCCTTTTACCCCAAGTTACCTCATGGCGCCGGACTCATCATGCTCTCAAAAGCATATTTTACTATTTTTTCTCCGGTTGTGCCTGAAAGATATAGGCAAATGGCCCAGGCAATGGGAAAGACAACTGAAGGTTTTTCCAAAGAGGATGAAACTGAACTGTTTATAAAAGCATTGGTAGAACTTCAGGAAAAATGCGGTGTGGCAAATCTCAAAATGTCCGATTATGGGATCAAGGAAGAAGATCTTCCCCGATTTGCGCAGAACGCCTTTGAAACCATGGGAGCCTTATTTGAAAGAGACCGGAAGCAACTGACTATGGAAGATGTCATTGGGATTTACCGGGATTCTTTTTTGTAGAGCATTATTTTATAGGCCAGTTTGTATTATTGCATTTAGAAACCCTCAAGCAATAATACAACTCCTAAGATCAATCTTCATTTTTCTGCTTGATAACCAGACTCTCCTCCTTTGCATTGTTGACGCTGCCCTTCAAGAGGGCCAGATCTCTTCGTTTCAACGGAAATATCCTTGGAGAGATCGCAGTTTACACCAGCCTCCATCACCATGCCAATGTTCTTTAAGACCACACTAATATTGCGTGTATTCTTTTTAGAAGAGATAATGCAATTTCCAGGTTTTTGAGGTTCCGGCTGCTGACAATATCGAGAATGGCAATCTTGCTTATCTTTTTTATCCATATTGATCAGATATAAAATAGCTGAAAAACCATATTCAATACTTATCCTTTTTAACCGAACTGCAAACTTACCTGACTCACATTCGGTGATCTGAGGCATTTTCCTGGAACCCCTTGTTTTTAAAAATGGTTAATAAAAAAGACAGAATGGTCAGAAAGCCAGGTGGCAAACACTATTTGATGAAGAGCAGTTCAACCTGGTTCGGTTTTGTTTCAAATCATCACTTTCTTTGACAGGCACACATGCGGTAAGGGGAGATCCCGAGTGTGCAGGCTTTTGCTCGGGAATCGCTGGATATCTTGTTATACTACTGTTTATGAATTACCAGGTAAACCATTGTCTGATTCAGCAGTTGAAAGGCAATCTCACCAAAAGTGATCGGGCCGACTATTTTTCCCGTTTTCTTCCCTTCCAATTCTGAAAAAAGAAAATTGAGAATACAATTACAGGAAAATGTGACATCTGTTTTTAAGCCCGCAAGTGCCTTTTCAAATTCAGTTACATAATCATTAACCGGGCTGGCGGTTTTATATTGAATATCGTTGAAGACAGGGGCGTAAAAGTCTACGGTTTTCTCTTTTTCATTGATTGCTTTAAAGCTCACATTAACTTTAGCTCCAAAATAATCAGCGACCAGGGGATTTGCCGTTGATACTTCTTTCTGGATGAGGTATTCCGCAAAATTTTCCTTCTTGCCGTTGATATAACAATCTTTAATGCTAAAACCGATTTCATCAAATGTAATAATATCTCCATCCCCTTCTTTAAAAAGGTTCACAATTCCGATTTGTGCAATATTCCCCGGAGGAAGTTCTGTATGCAATACAACAGCTTGATCAACACTCATTTTAGCCTGTTTCCCATTAAATACTTTGGGGATGGCATTGGTATCATCCAAATGAGTTCCTGAAATCCAACCAATGATTGGCTTTAAAAACATGTCCGTATAATTTGGTGCTTCCTGTGCATAATTCAGATGCACGCCACTATTAGCCGGAATTATGATGAAGGAGCAACCATTTTCAGGCGCATCTTCTGCAACTTTGGAAATATTGTTTTCATCGTAAAACTTGATGGCTGATAACGAAAATATATCCGGTAAGATAGTCGTGAATATTTTTTCTTTCGTAATGGTGCCTCCGTTTTCAGCCATAAAATAGGGAATCGTGCCACCTATCCAGTTCCCTTCCGGTAGAGCTGACAACAGGCTTTCATCACCGGCAAGCAACAGGTTTTTACCGTTCTGAATTTCAGCTTTTACTTCATCAACTGTTAATAACATGATTTGCCCTTATCCAAATAGTTGTTTTATTTCATCCTGCAGGATGCTTTCAAATTTACAAAAAAAGGTATGAACCTCAGATTTTAATTTATTAATGTTTGTTGGCGAGGGGTCTTTATCCAGGTTCCTCCGGCAGCGATTAAGCAACATTTGAGCTGAAATTTGTGAAACAGTGACATTTAAATCGCCCCGGATCAATTTCTCCCAAACCGGATCTGCAGCATTATTTATCATTCAATAAATCTCCGAAAATTTTTGAAAAATTGGTTAATCTTACAATGGTAGGTGCTCATCTGGCGGGTGTCAAGTAGCGATTTCCTTAATAAAAGATCTAAATGTGGTGCCTGAAGATTATTTCTTTAAATGTTCCTCAGTCTTTGCTGTCCATAGACCACATCTTTATGCTGAAAAAGAAGGAAATGTGCGGAGTTTAGGGTGTTCTCACGACGAGGTGATTCCTTGTCTCACCCCCTGCGTTTTTTATTGGGATCTCTGCAGTTAAAAGATTTAGAGGCACAATAATCCACTGATCGAAAAATACTTTTCTATGATATGCTGGTTCTTGTATTGCCTAGGGAGTTTATACAATTATCCACTACTATCCGGTTTAATAGTTTAATAAATACAGAAAGATAAAGAAACACAGCATTCAATTTCTGTAAGTGCCATTCGTAACATATTGAATTTACGTAGTATGGCTAATATCAAAAACGGGAGATCTATACTCCATTTTGGGAGATTATCAGAAAGATGCCACTATAGATCGTTACCTTCGATAAAATCGAAAAAACTTATCTGGTCAGGTTCTTCCATCTCCAGGCGATTTTCTTTTCCTTGGCCGGTCAATAGCTCATAGAGGTAAATCTTTTCAAATAAGGAGACGCTTAATACCTGCAAGATTGAATATAAGCTCATTTCCAAACGGTATTTCCTTTTAATGATCGCTACCAGGACAAAGACGCTGATGGCAATCCATATTTGGGTTTTTACCGCGTTAAACGAAGTACCGAAAAATTTCTTTATTTTCAGATGTTGTTTGATCCATTTAAAGAACAGTTCTATCTTCCATCGGTTTTTGTATAGCTCAGCGACTATCAGTGCCGGGATTTCAAAGTTGTTCGTAATGAATACGAAATATTTTTTTGTCTCTTTATCATAGAAACGGACTCTCCTGAGCTTGTCGGGGTATTTTTCTTTCGTATTTGTTCCATCGATCATAATGGTCTGATCAGACCTTAGACCGGTCGAACGATCCATCTCGGCAGAATTAAGCCGATGAAAAACCATGTTTTTCTTTGCCCTGGTAACGAAATAACAGAGATTGTCAGCAATTCTGTATAGTCGTTTGAAGTCGACATATCCGCGGTCCATTACATAAAATGAACCGGGTTCCAGCACCAGGTCGTCTAAAATATTAACGTCGTGAACCGACCCTTTGGTGATTTTAATGTAA